>Ga0137362_10001285_pt1 | contig 15322 bp, 15 predicted proteins | sample MadtaG_2_FD_104801 | JGI IMG/M metagenome (GOLD analysis project Ga0137362, IMG submission 104801) | Vadose zone soil microbial communities from Angelo Coast Range Reserve, California, USA - Mad1_100_16 metaG | ecosystem: Environmental > Terrestrial > Soil > Vadose zone | place: USA: California... | reverse complement strand
CGAATATCGTCGATGTAATAGGAATTTCCGCCGTCGATCAAAATGTCGTCCGACTCCAGTTTCGGCAGCAAATCTTTGATCGATGCATCCACCACGCCCGCCGGCACCATCAGCCAGATCGCGCGCGGTTTCTGCAATTTTTGAATGAAATCATCCAGCGATTTCGCTCCAGTCGCGCCTTCCGCTGCAAGTTGCTTCACGGTTTCCGCGCTGCGGTCATAAACCACGCAGGTGTGGCCATTTTTCTGCAGGCGCCGAACCATGTTGGCACCCATCCGCCCCAGACCGATCATCCCGAGTTGCATTCCGTCTGCTCCTGTAAACCAAATTGTGCAAAGAAAATCGCCGCGCAGCGAAAAACCTTTTATAGACTCCGCGTCACTGCTTTTGCCAGCGCATTCAACCCCGACTTGAGATTCTTGCCCAAATGCAGGCGTAGCGCACGGCGGCCGCGTTCCGCCAGCACCGCGAAATCTCCGCGAGCCTGCGCCGCTTTCACCACGCCAAAAGTATATTTTTGTCCCGGCACGGCGAGATCGGATGCATCGTCACAAGTGATCTGCAGGAATACGCCGCTGTTTGGGCCGCCTTTGTAGGCTTGCCCGGTGGAATGTAGAAAGCGCGGGCCAAAGCCGAGGCAGGTCGCGACTTTTTTTGCGTCGCGGACGGACATACGGATGGCCTGCAACGCTTTTTCATTTTCCGCGTTCATCGGAACGTAGCCGAGAACTGCGAAGTAATCGCCGGCACCGATGCGCGAAAGATGCGTCTGCAATATTTCGCCGAGCGTCTTTCCGCCGGAAAGCGCAGCTGTATTCTTGTCATCGGCAAACAGTTTGGTATCCTTCGCCACAAAAAATGGCGATTCCGGCGGAAGACTGCCTGTCGACTCGTACTGGCTGGTGAGTTTCTTGGTTTCGATCTTGCTGGCTTCCACATCCGGCTGGTTGAACGCGTTGATGCCGATGATCGACCCGGCCACGGCGGTGGCGATTTCCCAGCGAAAAAATTCCTGGCCGAGAGCGTAAGTGTTTGGAAGAGTGATTCGAACGACGGGATGGCCGGCTTTTTCGATTGCCGCGACTGCGGCGTCCTGGGCCTTGTTCGGCTTGTTCGCCAAACGCAAATAGGCGAAGAGCCTGTCGCTCCCGTAAAGGTCGGGCTTGCTGAGTTTTTCGCGGTCCACCGGAATAATTCCCTTGCCGATTTTTCCTGTGGATTCGGCAATCAGCTGTTCGAGCCAGGCGCCCAGATCGGAAATTCCCGGCGAAGTGATGATGGTGATTTTGTCGCGGCCGTGATTTGCCGCAACGCCCATGATCGTACCCAGGATCACGCCGGGGTTGCTATCCGCAGCCGAATCTGCTCCGCAGGCTTTCACCATCTCCTGCGTAGTTTTCAGAAATTTGCCGAGATCCATTCCCATCGCCGCGCCCGGCACCATGCCGAAGTTCGAAAGCGCGGAGTAACGCCCGCCGATGCTGGGATCGCCGGCAAAAATCTTCCAGAACTTGTCGGCTTCCGCTACCTGCTGCATTTTCGAGCCGGGATCGGTCACCGCAATGAACCGGCTGCCAACAAGTTTCTCGCCGACCGCCTTCTTCACCCGCTCGAAAAAATATTGTTTAAAAATGTTTGGTTCAAGCGTGCTGCCGGATTTGCTGGACACGATGCAAAGCGTTTTTTTGAGGTCGAGCTTCTTCTCGAGGGCCTTGATTTGCGCCGGATCGGTCGAGTCCAGGACGTGCAGTTCGGGAAAGCCCGCAATCTTCCCAAAGGTCATGCGCAGCACTTCCGGGCACAAGCTCGATCCGCCCATGCCCAGCAGCAGCACATGCTTGAATTTTGCTTTTTTCACTTCGATCGCCAGCTGTTTCAATGTCCCAAGATTTGTAAGTTGCTCTTCGGTGATCGATAGCCAGCCCAGCCACTTATTTTCGTCGGTATTGCTCCACAACGAAGCGTCTTTCTGCCACAGCCGCGCGACTTTATTATTTTTCTTCCAGTCATCCAGCGAAGCGGTAACCGCTTCGCTCAAATCTTTGGGCAGTTTATGGGCCAGGCGATTTATGCTCACGCACGCACCCCGGCATGTTTTTCGACGGCCGCAAGCAGGGTTGTGAATGCGTCGGCAAAAAGCTTGACGCCGTCCAGCAGCAATTTGTCAGTTACGGCCTTCATGGAAATTCCGGCGGCCTCCAGATCGGTCATGGTCTTATTTGCGGCAGCGACGTTCTCGGTGAGGCTGTTGCGCAATTTTCCGTGGTCGCGGAAAGCGTCGAACGTCGCGGGCGGAATGGTGTCCACAGTGTCCGCGCCTATTAATTCCTCGACGTAAAGCACGTCACGATACTTTTTGTTCTTGGTGCTGGTGCTGGCCCACAACAGGCGCTGCGTGTGCGCCCCTTTCGCGCCCAGCGCTTTCCAGCGCGCTCCGCCAACGAGTTCCTGATACTTGGCATAAGTCCTGCGCGCGTTGGCGATTGCCACTTTACCTTCCACGCTGCCGAGCAATCCCTTCTTCTTTGTGTCCGTTTCGGTTTTTAACTTCTCATCAATCATTCCGTCAATCAGCGTATCAATGCGGCTCACAAAGAAGCTGGCCACGCTGGCAATCCTGCTGACGTCCTGCCCCTTCGCAGCGCGCGCTTCCAGAGCAGCGATGTACGCTTCGGCAACCTGCTCATACGCCGACTGCGCAAAGAGCAGCGTGATATTGATGTTGATGCCTTCTTCCAGCAATTGCCGGATCGCCGGAATCCCCTCTTTTGTGGCAGGCACTTTCACCATCAGATTGGGACGGTCAACCGTTTTCCAGAGCCGCCGCGCTTCCTCCAGCGTCCCCGCGGTATCGTTGGCCAGTGTCGGCGAAACTTCCAGGCTGACGTATCCGTCGCGTCCTTTTGTTTCATCGTACACGCCGCGAAAAATATCGGCGGCGCTTTGCACATCGCGAATCGCGATCCGTTCGTAAAGTCCCTTGGCGTTCAATTTTTTCGCTTCGGGCGCGTCCAGCAAATCGGCATAGTCGTCGCTTCCGGTGATCGCTTTCTCAAAAATCGCTGGATTGGACGTCATGCCGCGCAAGCCGTCGTTGGCAATCATTTTCTTCAGATCGCCATTCAGAAGGATATTTCGCCGGATAAAATCGAGCCACGGAGATTGTCCGTACGCCAACAGACTCTTCAGTGGATTTCCGCCCTGCACCGCCTTCACGTTGGGCATCGTAGTGGTAGTGGTCATCATCTTTCTCCTAAAATTCCAAAGTGGCCGGGTCCAAGCTTTATTGTACGCCCGCGAGGTCAGGGCGGTGTTACACAAGCATGAAAGCAGACTGTTAGAATCTCTTAAAGAACGCGCTTTTGCTCCAGCGCAGCTATCTTCGCCAAGCGCCGCTTGTGCCGCTCCTCATTCGTGAAATTAGCTCCAAGGTACGCCTTCACCAGATCTTCGGCCAGCTTCACGCCGATGATCCGCGAACCCAGCACCAGCACGTTCATGTCATCGTGTTCGACGCCCTGGTGCGCTGAGTAAGTGTCATGGCAAACCGCGGCGCGTATCCCGACGAGCTTGTTCGCCGCCACGCTCGCGCCCACGCCACTGCCGCAAATCAGCACGCCGCGCTCGGCTTTACCATCCAGCACGGCACGTCCCACCGCTTCTGCGAAATCCGGATAGTCCGATGGGTTTTCGTTGAACGCTCCAACGTCGAGCACCGCGTGACCCAGACCACGCAGCACATCGCCCATGGCATTTTTCAATTGGAACCCCGCGTGGTCCGACCCAAGCACGATTTTCATCGACGGCTCACTTTCCCATCGCTACTTTTGCAGCCGCAACCACGCTCTCGGCCGTGAAACCGAATTTTTTCAGCAGATCCTTCAACGGCGCGGAAGCTCCAAAGGAGTGCATGCCGACCATTTTTCCCTTGGGCCCAACGTAGCGTTCCCAGCCAAACGTGGATGCCATCTCAACGCTCACGCGCGCCGGCACGGAAGCCGGCAGCACGCTTTCTTTGTACGCCGCATCCTGCCGTTCGAATAACTCAAACGATGGGATGCTGACTACGCGAGCTTTGACGCCTTCCGCGGCGAGTTTTTCCTGCGCGGCCACACAAAGTGAAAGTTCAGTTCCTGTGCCCATCAAGATTACGTCGGGTTTTCCGCCCTGAGCATCGCTCAAGACATAGGCGCCTTTTGCCACACCAGAAGCAGGCGCAAATTTCGTCCGGTCGAGCGTAGGCATGGCCTGGCGTGAAAGCACCAGCGCAGTCGGCCCGTGGATGTGGCTGACGGCCAGCTTCCACGCTTCAACCACTTCGTTGGCGTCGCCCGGGCGCAGCACCAGAATATTCGGCATCGCGCGTAGAGCTGCTAATTGTTCAATCGGCTGGTGCGTCGGCCCGTCTTCTCCCAGTCCGATCGAGTCGTGGGTGAACACGTAAATGACTGGCTGCTCCATCAGCGCTCCAAGACGGATCGCCGGCTTCACGTAGTCGCTGAAATTGAAAAAAGTTCCGCCAAACGGCCGCAGCTTTGTGAGCACCATTCCATTCATTGCCGCGCCCATCGCATGTTCCCTGACACCGTAGTGCAAATTCCGTCCCTTATATTCGCCCGGAAGAAAATCGCCCGCGCCCGGGAATTCCAGGTTGGTTTTGTTGGATTTCGCCAAGTCCGCCGAACCGCCAATGAGCCACGGAATACTCTTCGCCAGCGCGTTCACCGTTTTGCCGGAGCTTTCGCGCGACGCCATGCCCTTGGCGTCCGCCGGGAACACCGGCAAATTTTTGTCCCAGCCTTCAGGCAACTCGCGTTTTTGCATCAGTTCGAGTTGCTTGGCCAGCTCTGGAAACTTCGCCTTGTAGTCTCCCCACAGCTTCACCCATTGCGCGTGCGCATCGCCGCCGCGCTTGCCGATGCCATCGGTGAAGTGCTGGTACACGCCGTCAGGCACCAGAAATTTTGCATCATCCGGCCATTCGTAATTCTCTTTCACTAATTTCACTTCCTCCGCGCCCAGCGGCTCGCCATGCGCTTCATAGGAATCCTGCTTGTGCGGTGATCCGTATCCAATGTGGCTGTCCACAACGATCAAAGTCGGCCTGTCGGTGGTCTTGAGGAAAGTTTCGTACGCGCGCGCCAGCATCATCAAGTCATTAGCATCAGCGACGCGCGTCACGTTCCATCCGTAACCCAAAAATCGCGTCATCACATCTTCGCTGAATGACCACGAAGCCGGCCCGTCCAGGGTCACGTGATTGTTGTCGTAGATCCAGCAAAGGTTTCCTAGCCGCAGATGGCCAGCCAGCGAAGCCGCTTCCGAAGCGACTCCTTCCATCAGGTCTCCATCACCGCAAACCGCATACGTCTTGAAATCAAAAATCTCAAAACCGGGTTGATTATAATTTGCCGCCAGCCATTTACTCGCGATCGCCATGCCCACGCTATTGCCCGCACCCTGCCCCAGCGGCCCAGTGGTTGTTTCTACGCCGCTGGTGATGTGTGATTCAGGATGTCCCGGCGTTTTGCTGTCCAGTTGCCGGAAGCGTTTGATCTCATCCATCGAGATCGCTGGCTCCTTCAAAACTTCTCCTTCCAGCGTGTAAGCGCGCACGCCGGTCAGATGTAGCGTCGAGTACAACAACATCGAAGCGTGCCCCGCGGACAATACAAATCTGTCGCGATTTGGCCACACCGGATTCGCTGGATCGTACTTCAAATATTTTTGCCACAATTCGTACATCACGGCCGCCAGGCCCATCGGCGCGCCGGGATGGCCGGAGTTCGCCTGCTGCACGCCATCGATGGAAAGCGTTCGAATGGTGTTGATACACAGCTGATCGATGTTTTGCTTACTCATAACTGCGCTCTGCTGGCTCACGATGGCTCCTGTGCGGGCCGGAGGGCTCCCGCAGGGAAATTCAGGATTTAGATGCTCCGGGGGCAGGCTCCGGTAAAGGAATTCTACGTCAACTCGCCTTCGATTGCAGAATTCTCCGGAAAGTTACAAAATGCCGGCCACGGATATTGTTGCAAAGAGAGATTCTTATTCGATGCTTACGCGCTCAGTCCAAGGCTCCGGATCGGCTGCCGGATTCGCTTCGGCGGTCCTCGGAGCATCGCTCTCAGTCACGGATGGGATTGAAGCGGCGGTGGTCGAAGTCTGTTCGCTCGCGTTACCAACAGTTTCCTCGACTGATGCAGCAGAAACGGATGACGTTTCGCCGGCCGGCGCAACTTTTTCCAGCGGCGGCGCAATGTCTCGCACATCCACCGGAAAAAGCTGCGCGTGCTGCTCAGCCCATTTTGCCGCAAGCCCGTTCAAAGGACTCTTCGTATTATATTCCTGATAAGCGATCATGCGCCCGATGCGGATGATCAGGTCGTCCAAACCTTCCGAGGCCGCCCAGAAATCGCCAATACACACCGTCGAATCATCAAAATTGGGATGAAACACCGGCGTCAGCATGCGGCACTGCGGCGCTCGCCTCGGATAACCCAGCGAAAGATTCACTTCCAGGTGATGCTGCGCGCGCTCCTGAATCTCTCCGTTCCCAGCTACAAACAAGCCCTTGATGTAGTACGCGAATCGATACACTTCCGGCGGCATTCCCGCCGTCCCGGTAATTTGGATCAGCGGCCAACCGGCAAACTTCTGCACCAGTTGATCGTGGTCCAGTTTTAATCTGCGGATACGCGGCGAAAGCATGGTTCGGTTTCGATACTCCTCAAAAAATTGTCAGCGCGATGTCACGCACCACCGCAAAAAGCAAAACAAACGCCAGCGCGGCTCTCCACGACCATTCCGGAACCTGCGGCCACTCGACACGATCGTGTCGCACGGCAGTCCAATACATCCTTGCAAAATACCAGAGCAGCACCGGCATAAGCACCGTCACCGCCGCGTTGAAATGCACCGCTGCCGCAACGTGCCCATGCAAAAGTTCCGCCACGGCACGAGTCGCGCCACATCCTGGACAGTAATGATGCGTCAGCGCATAAAACGGGCAGCGCGGGTAAAACGAATGTTCCTGCGGCGAAAAACGATACAAAAACGCCGCGCCAGCCAGGCCCGTGGCTGCAGCAGCATTCATCGCCGTTCGCGCTGAAATCATCCGGAATATCCCATCATTTGCCGCTGCTTCATCTCATTGATTCTCGTAAAGTGGTATTGGAAATAAACATGCCCCAGAACAAAAAAGCTCATTATGAAGGTTATAACTCCGCTAAGGCGCAAGCCAATTGGTTCGGCCGAATTGAAGTGTTCTTCGATGGAATTTTTCAGATTAAAGCATCCGACAATTAATACGATATGCGCCCCTAACTGAGCCAATCGGATCAAGGAAAGGTACCCGACGACATTTGGCCTGCCGAAGTTGATACCGAGCGCAATCGCGCAGATTATCGCCAGGATATCCACGCCGACCGCTACACTGAAATAGAGTATTGCTTTGCTGTCAGGCTGAACTTTTTTTACCCATGCACTCTGAACGAAGAGCCAGACCCAACTAAAAAGTCCACAAGTTAAGATGGTCAACAGCAGGCAAATCCCCCAATGCAGTGACGGCGGCGGCGGATATTGCTGCCCAACCGGCGCGGCGTAGCCGCCTTGCGTTCCATATGCGGGCGCACCCGCGCTTCCCCCGTAAACCGTTCCCGCCGCGGGTTGCGGCGCTGCTGGCTGCGCTGCCGTAGGCACAGGAATGTTCCCGATTACCTGTGAAACCGGCACCCAATCCGTCAGTCCTTCGCTGCGGCACAAATCCGTCAGCAAAATATTTCCGGAAGCGACATACTTCTGCAAATCAGCCAACGAATACGGTCCGTACTCATTCAATTCGCGCTTAATGAAATAATTCATCTCGTCGCTCCTCTTTCGCCACTCACCGGCAATCGATCGCACTGAATTCTTAGTTCGCTGAAATGCACTAGAGCCGTCATTCCTAACGAAGTCCACACAAAAGCCGTCAGTCCGAACGAAGTGAGGAATCTCTCTTCGATTGTCGACTCACCCGGCCTCACGCGGCTCCGCTACACGAATTGCGTTCCCTCAGCGTCCTGGTTCACCGTGCAAATTTCAATAATTGCCCACGGCCAACTGATTGCCGCTCCATATAAGCATGAGAGCAGTGTCACGCAAAGCTGAATCGCTCCCTTTTTCGCATATCCAGCATAAAAATTGTGCACCCCAAAAGCTCCCAGAAAAATTCCCAGCAACACAAAGATCACTCGCGTCTTCGGCTGGGCGGCAGGATAGTAATACGCCAACGAACTCGGCGCCCGCTGTACTTGCGGTCCCGGCCCAGCCTGCGGCGGCGGCGCAACTCCTGTACCGGCCATCGGCGGCGGAGGAGGAGTCGGCGGCAGAGCTCCACTTCCTCCCGGCGCAGCCTCGGGTGCCGCTTGCGTTACGCCGCCCGACGCCGGCGCGCGAAAAGTCGTATATCCCGAGCCCAAGGAAATTCCCGGACGCATCACCGGCACCGGTACCGGCGCTTGCCGCGTCACCGTATTTCCCATCAAGTCCGTCCCGCTGACCGTAACCTTCGCCTCGTCCGACGGCGCATTCGCGCAGCCGAACACTGTGCATCCGCCATTCTCCGCGAAACAGTCCGCGTGATGCGGAGTGCCGCAGCCGGGGCAATCTTTGCGTTCGCCCTCGGCTTCTCCCACCTCCGTCCGGCAATACGGGCAGATCGGATTCAATTCCGCTGCCTTTCCTGATAACGGAACGCGTAGCGCCCGATCTGCACCACCGCGCCGCTCATCAACACTTGTTGCCGCACCGGCTGGCCGTTGACATAAGTCTCGCCAATCGCTCGCAGCATAATACGCGACCCGGCCAGATCAATGATGGCGTGCTCTTTCGCAATGTTGCTGTCCTTAAAAAGGTAAATGTCGCACTTCTGGTCGCTGCCCACGATTGTTCGCGGCTTGTACAAAATAAATTGTTTGCCGGCCAATGGCCCGGCCGTCACATACAGCCAGCGGTCTTTCAGCGCGCTTTCCACCAAGCCCACCGCGACGCCGGTTGCCAATCCAAGAAGCCCGAATCCCACGGCCCGGCTGGCTGCACCGCCATGCGTCAGCATCGCGATCGGATTGAAAACGATTCCGCCAACCCCGGCCCCGATGGCGCCACCGAGCATCCCGTACAGCATTTTCTTCGAAGACATGCCGGCGATGCCATAAACAATACCGCCGGCAAGTCCAAAGACCATCCACGCGATTCCGCGAGCAATCCAAAACGAAGGATTTCGCACGGTCTGGGCGCCGAGCTCTGCGCAAATCGACATTCCAATTGCGTAGACGATTTCTGCAACGAAGTCGAACATAAAGCCGAGGGCAATTCCCAGCGGCAGGCTGATCGCGCCGCGGATCAGTGCTTTTTTCGGCGATCTTTCGACGATGCTTTCCGCGATTCCGAATCCCACACACAGTAGCGCCACGATGGCTGGAAGGAGTAACCAGTTACCCCACCGGCTTGTTCCTTGCTGCCCGCTGTCCACAAAGCGAGGCTCGCAGATGCCCCAACCGATGATCGCGCCAAGCAATCCCGCGGCACCCAGGTAGAACCAGCCTTGCAACAGGAAGCTGCCTTTTTCTTCAGCCACCTGCGTTTGCGGGTCGGACGCTTCACTGATCGACCCGTACACCTTTGCTCCGCCCGCTGTTTGCACCGCTGGAACCAGCGCGCCCGCGTTTGGCAGCGACACATTCGCCAGGTCGTCCAGCGTGATCCTGATCGACTTGTCCTTATTTTCTGGGGGCATTTTGAACCTTCCCGCCATCGCCTTTGGGCGTTGTCTGTTCCTGCTTTGTCGAGCCCGGCGATTGCGCTGGCGGCTGAACACTTTTCTCGGGTCGTGGCGGTCCGGGCGCGTCCGTAATGCCGGGTAAGCTTACCGTTCCGTCCGAATTGAAATGCGTGCCGGCCGGCGCCGGACTGACTACGCCGCGGTAGACATCAATAAGAAAGAAAATGGGACGTGGAAAAAATAGCCACGCAACAACAAATCCCATGGCCAGCAGCAGCAGATGCGAGGTCACCCTCAGCATCCACTTCAGCCAAATCGGCGGCCCGACTTCCGTACCTTCGTCTACTGCAGTCATTTCCTCATCGTTTTCGATTCCGCCCACCGGTTCCGGCTTGCCCGTTTCTCCCGCTTCTTCGCCGCCTTTGTCGTCCTTCACGTGAATTTCAGAAACGCGCTCCAGTCGCTCGCCCGACCAGCCAAAGCAGCCCTCTTCATCGCTGTGCGGGTCGTACACCCACGCCACCTGCAGCGCCGAGGAGAAAAAATTCTTGTGAATAAACGTATCGTGGTCCGATAGAAACACGCCGAATCCCGGATGCGAGTGATACCACCCCACAATCCGCTCCTCCGGATATTCCTTGTCCTTGATCTTATAAATATGTTCCCAGGTATCCTGCGTGAACGTCACATACGTCCCCGCCTGCGCCGCATTCAGTCCCGGAATACGCGCGGTAATACTCAGGCCGTTGCCGTTTTCTTCTCCGATCAGCACTCCGCAAACTTCCGTCTTGCTGTTCGAACGCGCGTGCTGCCGGATCTGGCGAAGCACTTCACCTGCAATCGCCACTCGCGGCTGCCGCTGATCCGGTTTCCGTTTACCCATCACTCTCGCCTAGCCCGAATTTCTCACCAGCCATCGGCTGCCTAGTAGGGGCGCAGCTTGCCCGGGCGCACACTTCATGCTGTCTTTTCTGCGCTTGGTCTTACGCACGTTTCCCATTATTGCCACCAAGTCATTTTGTATCGCTGACTGCTTCTCGCGCGTGATTCGAACTAGACTTCCTCTCCCAACACCGCACTCTTATCGCCCGCCATCAAATAAGCCTTTTCCCGCTCCGCCGCTCGAACCGTGAACACATCAAACAATGGCAATCCCAGCTTGTCCAAAGTGCGTTTGCCGAAGGCTTCACTGCCCTCATAACCGTGAATCGTCTGCACCACCCGCATTTGCCCGTCGCGCGGGCAGCGTCCTTGTTCATACTTGATGCTGCCCACTGCTGCAAAAATTTCTTCCTTCGTTCCGCACCGTGGACATTCCAGCTCATGCACGACGTCCCGGCTAAATTCCACCACCACATCCGCAGCGCCCAAATCCTCCACACCACGTCGCCGCAAATCCTCCAGCGTGCATTCACTCGATTTCCGCGGCAGCTCGGTCACACTTTCATACGTAAAATGGCTCATGCAATCTGGATTCGCCGTGTACTCCACTTTGTAGGAAGTGTGGTTCAGCCCTTCAAACACAAAACCGCTTCCTGCCAACGTCGGCATCCCGTGCAGCAGTTTCACCGCTTCCTGCACTTCGATTCCCGCAATCACCGAAGAAATCGTCGGCGTCGTGGCAATCTTTCCCTCCGTGTTCGCCTCGCGCAGCAGCAGATTGCAGGACATCCGCTGCTCCAATAATTTCCAGTCCGTCTCGCCCAGCGTGCATTCGTAGCAAGGCGCCACTCCGGCAACGAATACTCTCGCCACGCCATTGATTCCTTCAATCGCGCCATCGATCCAGGGCCGGTTCATCTTCCAGGCACAACGATTGATCCACAGCCGCGCTTCGCGATTGTCCAGTCCCGCGATAATCACGTCGCTCCACGCAAATATTCCCAAGCCGCAATCCTGCACCACATTTGCCACCAGCGGCTGCACCTTCACATTCGGTGCCAGCGCCAAAACGCTTCTCGCTGCGGCCTCCGCTTTGTACGAACCCACATCACTGCTGCGGTACAAGATCGTGCGCGATAGATTCGATTCCTCGATCTTGTCCTGATCCACCACTACGATTCGTTCGAATCCCAGCAGCACCAGATTTTTCAGGATTTCGTTGCCCAGCGCTCCCGCGCCCACCACCAGCACTCGCGCTGACCGCAATTTCTTCTGGTCCCACCACGGAATCAGCCGGAACCGGCTGTACCGGTCCTCATGCACTTCCTCTTCGCCGATGCGTACCGGACTCGGCGGCGTCATCCTCAGCCCGCCGTGATTTCTGGCTGCAGTCGCAAGATGTCTCCATCCTTCACTCCCGCATCCCCAAGCGTCTGCGAATCTTGAATCTGCCGCCCGGAATTCTTGTGATGGAATTTGTAGCTCAGCGGCGCGCCGTCCGGCCCGTTCGTTGGCAGCCGCAATTTCTGAATCAGCACCACGATGATTTTGTTGCACGGAGCGTCATCCGGCAATTCCACCGGCACTCTTTTGTTTTCCGTCGAGTCATACACCGTCACATTGATCGTGGCCATCGTTTACCGGTCCTGTAAATTGAACTCGCGCCGAAGGGTCTGCATTGCTGCGCCTCAGCTTGCCCGGACGTTTACTTTAACGCCGCTTCTTCTTCGCCTGGTTCCGCGGTTTTTTCATGCCTCTCTTGAAATCCTGGCCAGCCTTTCATGTCAACTGCCGGCTGGAAATTACTTCTTTGCTTTCTCCTCATGCGCCGTCAACGCCTTCAAATACGCTTCCAAGCGCTCCCGCCCATCCTTGGCGAACTCCCAGCCGCTTTCCTTCAAGAGCGCCTGCGCGGTCACAGCGAAGTTCAAATTCTCCGCATTGGGCTGATAACTTTTGTCCATCGTCGAACTCACCACTCCCAGCAAATTTCCTTGCTGGTCATACACCGGTCCTCCGCTGTTTCCCGGACTCACTGGAGCGGAAATCTGCAGCGTGCTGTTTTCCATCCGCGAAATAATTCCCGTGCTCAGCGTGTACTTCAATCCTTCCGGATGCCCGATCACAAAAATGGATTCGCCCTCTTTGGGTGTGGCGATGGGCTGCACAAACTCACCGGCTCCGGAATGTCGCGGCATCCACACCAGCACCAAATCCAGATTCGTGTGCCGCGCAACCACTTCCGCTCCCGCCCAGACTCCCGAAGAAAGCGAAATCATCGCGCGGTGCTTATCCTTAATTGTCCAGGTGCCCAGGCCAATCACGTGCCGCGCCGTCGCAAACAAATATCCTTTGTCATTTGCATCGAGCAGAAGTCCTGCTCCGTAACTGTTCGAAAGCACTTCGCGCTTGCTGAAAAACGATTGCGCTGTCGGCGCGATCACCGCCACCAGCGGTTTCAATTCCGACGATGCATCCGCGCCGTTCAAATCTTTGCTCGCCGGTAGGGTAGGGAACGCGGTCCGCTCGTCCAGCTCGGAAAGCCCGCTGGCCACGATCGCCGGGACCGATCCGAACGAAAACAGCAGTACTGTGGCCGAAGAGGTCAAAAATCCGCTGATAATCAAAAGTGTCGAAAGAAAAGCCGTCCACGCATAGCGAATCCGGGGCGCCTGTCCGCGAAACGCCACCCGCATGATAATCGTCACCAGGCACAGTAATGGCAGGAACAAAACCAATATTCCCACCGACAGCCGCGCCCACCACGGAATTGCCGGCGGCAGCTTCGGCTCAATCCGCGCCGGAAGGTCCGGACCTTCCTTTATCTCCGTGATTTCACTGGGGCTTATGACAATCTTGTCCATCGGTCTCCAGCCGCTTCGGCTATGCGGGTCAAGCCGCCATTAATTTCCGGCTTTAAATTAAGGATATAAGAGTAGAGGTTATATACAGGTTCACTTCGCAAAGCGCAAGGGCGCGCCAGTCCTATCGTTTCCTGTTGGTATCAGCAGCCCTTCAGCTCGATCCGGCCTGCTTTATCTCGCTGCCCGCTTCGCTTGCGAAGTCGGCATCTCCAATATCGAACGAATCCTGTGACGATCGCAGGTTTCGCGCGGCGACCCACCACCCCTTTCCAGCCATTTCGTAAATTCCATCAGCTTCACTTCGTGCTCCACTCGCACGTCCGCCACCGATACCTTCACCACATTCAATCCCTGCGCGATTCCCGCCACCCATTCATTGCCGCGAATCGCCGCCAGGCCCTGTGCCACCGCTTCGTACAAAGTCGCCGCCGTCACTTCCACAGTGTGCGTCACACCGTCCATGTCTTGGATCGCTACGCGGCAGGATCGAATCGGCATGGCAGTAAATTATCCCATTCGCTTTTTGTTCGCTATTGGTTTTGTAGATTTCCATTGCCGAGCGTTAAGGAATCGCAACATGGCTCCGCCGCTGACACCCAATGCAAAAAGAGCTCGCCCGGCGAGCCCAGTCGTTCGGTTTGATTTTACATTTATCGCTGTTGTGCTAACGCGTTGAGCGGCGGCGGTTCGAACGTGAACGGTGACTCTAGGGTGAACTGAATGCGGCTTCCCGGTTTCACGTCAACTTTTGCCGCGGAAAATGCCGCAATCACCGGACCCGCCACCGCGCCCGGATTCCCGGCCATTACACCCGCGCCTTGCGGAGCTTTTTTCGCCTCCGCTGATGCCTTGGCCGACCCCGAACCTTTTTCTTTCTTTGGCGCATTCGTGTCAACCCCCAGCCGTTCGCCGTTGATAATCAGGCTGACCAACTCCAGCCTCACCTTGGCTTTTCCGTGCAAATGGCCGCCCTTCTTGTCTTCGACCATGCGGATATGTGCCTCAGTGCCACGCGGGATCACTACGTGATCGTTCACCAGCACTGACGGATCAACCGCTCCGGTAAAGAGGTCTCCCGCCTTGTCGTGACTCGAATTCACCTCATCCGCCAGCCGCACCGGAATTACATAACCGCTTGGTAGTGTGACGGTACCCTCGTCATCCGACGAGTCCGCATTGCTCCGATCCTGTGAATCTCGATCTTGCGCACTCGCATCCTGTTTTTTTCGCGCATCATCCCTGTTCTGCGAATTCTGCCCGAACAGCGCCCGAGTTCCGAGCGGCATCAAGCCAAAACAAACCACTGCAGCCGCCGCCAGAATCCCCAAACGCACCTGCATATTTCGCGATTTTTCCATAAGAAATCCCTCCCCAATTGAGCCTTATGGAATCATCACGCCGCGTTTCCCGCCCATACAGGAAACCCTCGAATTGCCTCTGGTACTTGCTTTAGCAGATACAAGGCGCCCAATCCGTTTCGCCGACTGGCTGTGAGCAATCTGGTGCGAGCGGCACGCGTTGCGCGCGCCGCGCAATTCCCATGCGCCGGTCCCCATCCGGCTGGATCCGACACACTGCGACGCACGCGTCGCGAACGATCGCGATCCCCCGCGCACGAAACATTCCGCATCGGCGTGAACTCCGTGCCGTGTTGCAGGAACTACTTCTGTTCGTTAAATTTGTAGTGCCAATCGCCCGGGTGGCGGAATGGCAGACGCTGAGGACTTAAAATCCTCCGGGGATTTTTCCTCATGTGGGTTCGACTCCCACCCCGGGCACCATTTTTTCCTTCCTGTTTTCAATCGGTTCACGGGTT
>Ga0137362_10001284_pt1 | contig 15322 bp, 20 predicted proteins | sample MadtaG_2_FD_104801 | JGI IMG/M metagenome (GOLD analysis project Ga0137362, IMG submission 104801) | Vadose zone soil microbial communities from Angelo Coast Range Reserve, California, USA - Mad1_100_16 metaG | ecosystem: Environmental > Terrestrial > Soil > Vadose zone | place: USA: California... | reverse complement strand
GATCAACAGGATAAAGTGCCTTACTACGTCCTCGTATCTCCCTCATCTCAGGTTCAGTCCCCGGCGGCTGGGGGTTCGACGACTCCCGTTCTCACCCATCCTGTCCTTCAATATCACTACGCCAATGACAGTCCACTTTCCCTCCTTCCTAGATCCTCGGATGAGCAGGTCATCGTGCTGGACTACGATCCCTTGACCCCGCAATTCACGCGCGCGCAAAGCGTCTCAGGTAGCTCCGCGGTTACTGGAATCAAAGTAACAGAGGCGCCAGGAGCGGGGTCCGCGGAAGGGTCCGCGGGGTGGTGTAACGATATGTTCGTCCTCGAGACAACTACATTCGACTCCAGGTTTGTCGGTCATGTCCAATTGGGAATGACATCTGAAATATTGTTTTGGAAGGGTTCCTACTGATGAGGGCGATCCTCGGACAGTGCTAGCGCAGTTCAAACAGAAGTAAGTTCAATCGTTGTCCCCACTCAAGGCCCCGAACTGACCGTTGGTGCAGCAATGCCTCTATCCAGAGAGTGCTCGATTACGAGACCACGACGACTGACCTTCAGAAGAAGATGAGGCAGACTCCTGCCGTGTGCGAAACTGAGCATAGCGGGACATAGATTGAGTGTAGCACGGTAGTAACATGTATTCTGGAGATGTGAAGAGACGTGGTCGCGCGCCTGAGTCGAAAGGGATGGAACGCGTCCGACCCGCCCGCCCAACGCTCTTACAGCCACTTTCCCTCCCTCTACCCCCTTTCTCCCTTTCTCCCCCCCCTCCTCTCTCTCGCCCTCTCGCCCTCTATGCCAACATGCAGGAGGAAGCGCGTGCTCCTCATAGACACCCCTCCTTCCCTCCTCCAAGCTCTCAACTCCGATTCCAACAAACATGTTTACTACCTCGCAAAGACAGGCGAAATATTCGACTCCTACGAGCAAGCATCCATCCCATCAATACCCCACCCTCCGAGTTGACGCGTTCCCTTTCTCTTCACAGGAGCTATGCCGCTCGCATGTCATTCTACCGTCTGAAACAGTTCCAGTGCGAGGTCACTGGTAAAAGTGGCCTAGACTACTTCCAGGCACTGGAAAGCGAGCAGCTCGAGGCTCGGACAATGCATTCCCGCTTCCCCGAGCAACTCAAGCCTGCTGTTCTTAAAGCTGTCCAATGGCGTAAGTGACACTTCACCCCCCTGTCCCGAGTACTGAGGCCTGCGTGCTTTAAAGAGGTTATGGGGCGCCTTGATCACCTGGTCGAGGCCGTGTATGAGCGGTATAAAGACCGTTACTTCCGCGACGAGAGTTTGTTTTCCGTCCAGTTACAAGCAACCGCGAGGCTAAAACTGTGTTGCAGAGATTTATGTTGACATCAAAGGAGACAAGTACTGCCCCATCAAGTTTCATCTCGGTTCCCACTGACTTATCTCTGCTCTAGGTTCGTAGCACGCGTTGTGGAAGTGTTTCTACCGCGATCAAACGCGAAGGTTAATGGTGAATCAACCGACCCTGCTCCTACCGCCTCAACTTCTTCCACTCCTTATTCGAATGACCAACCTCCCCCACATCAAATTCACGGAGACCTAAAGATTTCTGCAAAGGAGGTCAACGCCGCTGACGAGCCAATGAAGTATTTGTATAGGGTACAGATACTGGAGGAAGAGAAAACAGAGGGGCGCGAAAAATACACCGCATCCGCCAAGGAGGCTCGTGCTAAATGGAATGGCACCATCACGGAAGTTCGGTGCGACGTCATGAGGTGCGTATTCTTGTAGCTGCTTCGTGTTTGTCCTTGACTTTACTCTTTTAGTCGTGACCGACTCGCATTTTCTAAGAGCATCTTGAGGCGTTTCATTCGTGACTGCGTGGATCGTGATGCTGCCGTTGCCTCTCCCTGGACCGTTAAACTTCCCGTAGCAGCACGCTATGGTGTTGACTCTGTAATGCCCGAGGCAACACGACAGGGAGTGGAGGATATAAAAAAAGGCGAGATCCAGAAACGCAAAAAGGTCTGGGAGGATAAAGAGGGGCCGCTCAAAAAGCAAAAGAAGCCAACAGCTCGAGAAGAGAAAGGTGATGATCCGTTACGCAGCGTCACGGTTAACAATCTTTCTTACTTATTAATAGCCCTCGCATTAGTGAAGGAACGTGAGGCAGAGAAGCTACTTGCCAAGGCAGAGGCAGAGCGACAAGCAGCGGAAAAGAAGAAGAAAAAGCCTATTCGATATCCGACAGAAGACTTGGATGTCGTGCTGTCTGAGAAGGAAAAGAAGACCGGAATGAAAGTTCGAAGACCAATTCCAAGTCGTATTGCGCTACCCTTCAACGACAGAAAAGGGTGTTTCGAGTCGTTCCTGATGACTTGGAATTTCCTAATTGTTTACGGGTAAATTTCTTACGCTTCATTCTGAACATTCTAATTGACGTTATAACAGCCAACCGTTGCACCTGTCGACCTTCACCCTGGATGAACTCGAACACTCTATCCGACATACCCTCTCCGAGTCACCCTGTCAATTGATTGCTGAAATCCACTCCAGTCTCATTTACAATCTCCGCACGGTCACCTTCCAACGCCACAGTGCGGTGATGTCGCTCATGAGTGCCTCGGAAGATGGCGATGATGACTTGGGTATCACAATCGAAGAACTGACGACTGCTATGGCCGATGTCGGTAACAATTGGGAGCGCACTCCATTAAGGTACGGCGAAGGGCGCGAAGGGTGGGAAGAGTCCTTGGTAGGGTGTCTCAAAGATGTTTGTCTCCTCCTTTTTCTAGCAAGGATTTCTTCTGATTGCCCATTAGCATGCAACTTTGACAAGCTTTCCAACCCTTCGTCAGGTCTTGGCTCGTCTTCTCTTTGCGCCCGAAACGCCATCAGAACAATCGGTAGCCTCTCCAACTTCTAGAGTATCAAGCCCCGTTCCGACCAAACATCAGCCTTCACATCCAAATCAGTGTTATCCAATGCTCCCCCCGGAAGATAAAATCGCCATACTTTCATTCTTGTGCAATGTCGCAGTTTCCAGTAAAAGCATTCATGCGCACATGGAGACGTGTGAAGAAGATTTGACCTCCAGGCGAAAAGAGAAGATCGAGCTCAACCGCTCCCGGAAAGCCCTGTGTGTTTAACCACATGGATCCTCTATTTGCACGTCTCATATGTTTCACAGCGTCGAGGCTCGCGAAACCCTTCTTGGTCAAAACAAGGAGGGTGAACTAACCACCAATGGCGCCGACGACGATACTCCGATGAATGACTTGAGCGAACTGTCAGACGTATCTACCTCTGAGAATGGCTCAGAACAAGGAGTTACGTCCAAGAAAGCAACAGACTTGCGTCGAAAGGCACAGAGTCAGGCACATGCTAAGCAACGCGAGGCTGCTCGTGCCAAGGCTGCATCTGTGAAGCAGGCCATGGCCGAGCACCGACGACTTGATGAGGAAGTCAATAAACTCGAGCGGCGATTGGAGGGGATCGAGCGCGAATTCAGGCAACTTCTTGGTTCAGTGCGGGTCAAGCCTATGGGCAAAGATCGATTTTATAACCGCATCTGGTGGTTCGATGGCATGGGGTCCGCGTCACTCTTGGGAAGCGGTGGCATTGTACAATACGGCTCTGGCCGTCTCTTCGTACAAGGCCCGAGTGTGTTCGATCAAGAAATCTTAGACCGGCGAGAGGAAGGTGACGTTCGAACTAGGCGACTAACGGAAGAAGGTGAAGAGGGTATGCTCGGTGTTGGAGAGTGGGCAGTGTACACCGATCTAGAGGAGGTAGGTGAATGTGAACCTCACATCGACACTTTGGGCTCAGCGCGCTTGCAGGTAGATGAGTTCACGGCTTGGCTGAATCCCAAGGGCAATAGAGAACTTGCACTGAGAAATAATCTCACGAAGTGGTGGCCGCACATAATACCCGGGATCCGGAAACGCCTCGCTGTAAGTCAAATTCGAGTTTCTCCCACAGCGACCCTGAGCCGTAATGTCAATACAGGATTTGAACAATATCGCGAAGCTTCCAGAAGCTCGCCGAAGTACTCGTGTCAAACAAGGTGGCGCTACGGATATCTCACGGGCCCCTTACATGACATGGACGAACCGCAAAGCAGTGACCATGTCGTAGCAGTCCATCTTGCAATAAACACTGTGACTCGTTGTGCGCACTTTCACCGCTTAATATAACCATCTCTCTCTTTCGAGCACTAGCATTGGCCGATTAATAATAACGGAACGGATCGTAAATGCCCCACTGATAAAGGAGCTAATATGTATGGACGTAAATCCCGCTTCAGGATCCGTAGGTTCCGCCCGAGACTCCATCGCCCCTAAAAGAGCGGCCCTTATTTCCACGTCCGCCCACTAAACTACCAACTTACTCACGACATTGACGACTGAGCAACTAACACCATGACTTCCCTCGGAACTCCAGAACTCGTTGTAGGTTCCGTCTCGAGCGTGTATAGTATAAGAGACACCATAGAATCATGTCAGTGCGTCCAACACGGACATTCGTCACCTTTTCATACGCCGTTCGGCTCATGCATTATTGCCCTAAGATCGTCGCTCGCAGCTCATGTCCTCAACTGCTAGAGTCGTCTCCGTTGGTCATCACACGGACGACGAGCCTAATCTCGCAGACGATAATGAAGAAAATTCTGCCACCCGTACTCCTCAGCCGAGCTTCGTTCATGACCTCGCGTGGGATGATGATGAGCCTGTTATCCCGACAAATTCTTCTCTTCAACGACCTGTTCAGATCCCTAACGAGAGTCATCGTGCCAGTGAGGTACAAGCGCCCACTTGTAGAAGTCACGCGGGCGTGGATGAGCGAAGTCCACTGCTTTCTCGCGTGGTGTCAGAAGCAGTACCAGCAACGCCACAGCCAACTGCTGCTTGGTATTCCCCAAACTCCGTTCCCGCGAAGCCTCTCGCTATTGGACAAAGCACCTTCAGCCAGACCGTAAGTGACGGCGTTTGTCTTTGTCTCCCAAGCTCATAGTGTTTTGACATATCTCGGGCTTGGGCTAGCTTTTCAACGCCACCGCCCTGCTCCTTGGCATTGGCATGCTCTCTGAGCCTCTTGCGTTCTCATATGCGGGCTGGATCTGTGGGACTTTGTTCATTGTCCTTTACGGAATCATCACGTGTTACACGTACGTTTACGTTTTATATCCGACTTACGTCGTCGCTAACCATCTCGTCCATTTGAAGCGCAAAATTTTTGGCGGGCGTCGTAATATCAGATTCGCGTATTCGGACTTATGCGGACATTGGCAAGAAAGCATTTGGAGTGCGTTCGATGCCTCTAGTAAATTTCATGTTCTGCTTCGAGACATTTAGTGTCGGGTAGGTCTCACCGTGACTTCGCTCTCATACATCTTTCTGATGGAACTGCCAGTGTCATTCTTGTCACATTGTACGCGGATTCATTGAATGCTATCGTTCCTGCTATCTCATCAGATACCTACAAGCTACTTGGTCTGGTCATGTACGTACTCGCTATCCTTGTTCCGAGTCTCACTCGTTAACGTTCCAAATGCCCTTCCAGTCTAATACCCACGGCCTTCCTTCCATTGTCTTTCCTTTCATATGCCTCTCTTCTTGGCATAGTGTCCACGGTCCTTTTGATCGGTGTCGTTCTTGTTGATGGCTTTTCAAAATTTGATGCACCCGGGAGCCTGTGGAGTCCCGCGACGACTTCGTTTAGCTTTTGTAATTTAGAGGAGCTAGGATTGGCCTTTGGTCTGTTTATGGCGGGGGTGTGTAATTTTCTCGTCTTCTATAACATCATTCATTCAAAGCCCATACACGTAGTTCGGCGCCCATGCAGCCCTTCCATCTCTAGCTCGGGACATGGCTGAGCCTCACCGGTTCGGTGAAGCTATGAATTACGCATTCGCAAGTGATGTGTCGTGCCGTCTGAGCATTTTACCTGACTACGGCTTCTACTCTAGGCTTTTGCTACCGCAGTGTACGCGCTCATTGGAATTGCGGGCTACTTAATGTTTGGAAACGATGTTTATGACGAAGTAACTAGTTCATTTTATTTTTCCAATTTATCCTCCAATCTGACACGTGAACGACCAGGTCAGCCAGAATTTGCTTCGTGTACCTGGGTACAACCCGACATTGAACAAGCTAGCGCTTTGGATGCTTGTTGTGACACCTTTGTAGGCCAGATTGCTCATTAATTCTCTCAAATAATTCTAATTTTCAACACAGAACGAAATTTGCTCTCGCTACCAGGCCATTCAATTTTGCATTGGAGGCCTTGCTTGGTTTAGACACCTTCACGTTAAATGATGATCTCGAAGATCAAAAATCAACTATGACCCAGGCCCTGAAGCTCAATCGCTCACTTAAACATTTATTGTTCGTTTGTGAGCGTATCGGCCTTGTCTGCCTCGCGGTTGCCGTATCAATAGTCGTTCCTGACTTCGGGACGATCATGGCGATTCTGGGATCCTTCTCGGTGTTTATATTGTGCGTGATTGGCCCAATAGTGGCAAAGATGTCTCTGGAAAGAGAAGTAACGATCATGGATGCAATGATTTTGACGTCTTCGATTATCATGGCGTTGTGGGGAACGGTGGCAGCTTTCTGGTCTACTATTCGGTGAAGTTGAAGGGAGAGGTCCATTGGTTTTTAGCAACAGTCTTGTATTAGGGTGAGAGTATATATCAAGGAATGAATTCACGCGCAAGATTATGGTGCGACATTTTATTTCAAAGTGAATATTATACACAAGTAACTTTGGCTTACGCTGCCGAAATGGCATGTGAGATGACTTTTGTTAGTTCTGTTGCTAGGAGTGAGTAAGGCGGTCTGGAGAAATCGGTCGGAACATACGCTGTAGTTTGATATCCTCCTGTACGACAGTCGATGCGATCTGGTTATCAGGATTCGGTGGTACCTCAACCACCCCTGCAGATGAGTCATATTTCCACCCAAGCCTCGCGATATAATCTTCCAGCTCCACCCCTACGATATTGATCACTCTTGTTGAAAAGGGCATATGGAAAAGAGAGCTACCTTCAAGATCCAAGTACGACCCTAGTCGCTGACTACCGATCTTCTGGAATGTAGCTTTCACTGCACGTACGGCGACTTCTCTTATCGAGTCCTCAAAGCCGACGACCTCCACGGTGTAGTTATCACGCAACGGTTCCAAGGCGTCAGAGCGATATAGCGCCCAAAATGCCGGAAATCGACATTGCTGCAGGAGGCTGTGCAGGTTTGTGAGATACGGGAGAAGGCTGGGGAGAGGGTCCGGATCGTCCATGTTGGCATTCGACCCTCTATCATCCAGCAGGGCGACAGAGAGGTTGAAGTCCGGAAACGGAACAGACGCAAGAGCTTTCACCAATATGTTGACGACGACATCAGGATTATAGAGTTCGGGATTGAACTGATATCTGAAGAGAAAAAGTGAAAAGTGAAAAGTGAGCGTAGCCTCTCGTAAAAACGAAAACAAAGCGAACAGTTTCAAAATGGCGAGGTTTGCGAGACAGTCATATTCCCGGCTACGGATTTGGTGATAGAGGTAATCCTCGAGGATTCCGACGTTTGACGGGTTGTAACGGTCTGTGGCCTTTCAGACAGCTGAAGCCGAGGGCTGGAAATTGCACCAACCTACACCGGAGACGAGACTCTCGATGAGCTCTGGCCGTGTCAGTGGTGAGACCCATTCTGAAGTGGCCGACATGGTGGTCGCAGTCTATAAGTTTCTGCACCGGACCGTGACCGACGCGTCCGCCCATGGCTCCTTCGTCCCCGTCGGCCGCGACGCTGAACTACAAGCCCCAGCTCATCTTGAGCGGACACAATAAATCCATCTCTTCCGTAAAGTTCAGTCCAGATGGAAATTTACTTGCGTCTGCAGGTGTGTCGTTATCGGTGGCTCTCTCTACCTATCTACAGACCGTATAGGCAAGCCGCGGACAAGTTGATCAAAATATGGGACGCCACGACCGGGGACATTATCCAGACATTATCTGGTCACTCAGAGGGCATCTCCGACATAGCATGGTCAGCTCATAATGACTGCATTGCGTCAGCATCCGATGATAAAACAGTTCGGATCTGGAGCTTGGATGTGAGTCGCCGTGATGTAGCTCATTGTTCCATTAATGAAGTTCTTTGTAGGATTCCTCTGTGAGGATACTGAGAGGGCACACAAACTTTGTCTTTTGTGTGAATTACAACCCAAGGTCCAACCTCCTGGTGTCAGGAGGATTTGACGAGACAGTACGTGTGTGGGACGTTGCGAGGGGTATTGGTTTTCCTTCGCGATATTGCGGGACTAGGCTCTGATCTTCGAGTCATAGGAAAATCGTTGAAGGTTCTTCCAGCACATTCCGACCCTGTGACGGCGGTTAGCTTCAGTCATGACGGGACACTTATCGTTTCCTGTGCCATGGATGGTCTCATGTATGTTTCACGATTACAGAAAGCTATGCGCCGACCGCCGTTTTTCACAGTCGTATCTGGGACGCAGACTCTGGTCAATGTCTGAAAACCCTTGTGGATGACGATAATCCTATGTGGTATGTGCAATGATATCCGGAAATATTTGCAATGCGAGACACCTTTATCGGCACTTTCTAGTTCACATGTATCATTCTCACCGAATTCAAGATACGTTTTGGCATCCACACAGGATTCAACCATCCGGCTGTGGAATTACCAAACCTCACGCTGCGTCAAAACATATACGGGGCATACGAATCGAACATACAGTCTGGTGGCTGCTTTTAGCACAACTAATGGCCACTACATTGTTAGCGGGAGCGAAGATTGCAAGATCTACATCTGGGACATGCAGTCTCGGCGCATCACACAGGTTCTGGAGGGCCACAAAGGTTGGTGGTATTGATCTTATCCTCGGCGGACTGCCATAGTGACAGCAAACGCACAGATGTTGTTCTGGCCATAGATGTACGTCATCGGCCACACCGCATTAAAACGTGCTTATGCGTGCCCGTAGACCCATCCGACACGAAATTTGATTGCGTCGGCGTCAATGGAGAAGGATCTTACTATACGGCTGTGGTTGGAGGAGTAGACAACGTGGTGGATTATGTTTCGGCCGGGTCGAACGTGCCAGAATGTGCCAGTGCGAGTCATTTACAAACTCCGCCAGAGTACAAATACAGCTTGCGTCCCCCATTCTCTATCTCACCCACTCGTACTCGCACACCATCATCATGCAAATCTTTGTAAAGACACTCACTGGAAAGACTATCACCCTTGAGGTGGAGTCCTCTGATACTATTGACAACGTCAAAGCCAAGATCCAGGATAAGGAGGGGTACGCCTCCCCTACTATCTGCCTCGTAGAAGAGTCTGACTGGCTACTTAGAATCCCCCCGGACCAACAACGTCTTATTTTCGCCGGGAAGCAGCTTGAGGATGGAAGGACACTGTCCGACTACAACATCCAAAAAGAAAGCACCCTTCATCTCGGTCAGTCTCCTACCTTGATACAGTTGCTAATGGGATTCTAATGAACCTTGTAGTCCTCCGCCTTCGTGGAGGGATGCAAATTTTCGTCAAGACGTTGACCGGAAAGACCATCACCCTTGAGGTGGAGTCCTCGGATACTATAGACAATGTCAAGGCGAAAATCCAGGACAAGGAGGGCATTCCCCCTGACCAGCAACGTCTTATCTTCGCTGGAAAGCAACTAGAGGATGGCCGTACTCTATCCGATTATAACATCCAGAAAGAGTCGACACTCCATCTTGTCCTTCGTCTACGTGGAGGGATGCAAATATTCGTCAAGACCCTCACGGGGAAAACCATTACCCTGGAGGTGGAGTCGTCGGATACCGTCGACAATGTAAAGGCGAAGATACAAGACAAAGAGGGAATTCCACCGGATCAACAGCGCCTTATCTTCGCGGGCAAGCAGTTGGAGGACGGTCGCACACTCTCGGATTATAATATCCAAAAGGAATCAACTCTACACCTTGTCCTTCGTCTCCGGGGTGGGATGCAGATTTTTGTGAAGACGTTGACTGGCAAGACCATCACGTTGGAGGTGGAGTCTTCGGACACCATCGACAATGTGAAAGCCAAGATACAAGACAAAGAGGGTATTCCGCCCGACCAACAGCGCTTGATTTTTGCGGGTAAGCAGCTGGAGGATGGGCGGACGCTCTCAGATTACAATATCCAGAAGGAGAGCACCCTTCATCTGGGTTAGTGTTACTTCTGTCATTTTTTGGGTGCCACTTCTAATCGTTATTCCAGTGCTTCGCCTCCGTGGTGGACTCTGACCTGTCATGGTCTTTGATTTCTGTGTAGCACACCGCTATTGTAACGTAGTCGCATCAATTCATATTTTTTCCCATTGCGGCATGAGCTTCATTCCACAAGTGATAGTAAGAACAAATTCCTAATACTATTTGGACCCCTCTGCTGGTCGGGAGGCGGCCTTGTGCCTACGCCTTCGCTTGGGTTTGGGTTGTGTGTCTGGTGATACACCACCAACATCGTCTGCCTCCTGTCGTTTCCTCTTGCTTCCGACATCAGCCTTCTCAACTCGAGGGATAGCGCCAACTGTCGCCTTCGGCGCCTTCTTTTTGACACTGAGAGGATTTGGGCCCTTGGGCCGTTTCTTTCTTTTTACGACAGGTTCTACCTGAGGTGTGACTGAGAGTGTCGTCTTCTCTGATTTAGATGGCCCGAGCGCATCCTGTTCGGCCTGTAAAATGGACGGATGAGTACTGAAAGTGTGGTGGTCGTAAGATTTCGTAACACACGCGCTGCTTGGTCTGCATTGTCGCATCGCTGGCGGGCTCCAGAACCATCACTGAGCGATTTATGTGCACGATAGGCACGCCGGGTATGGCACGAAGGCTTACGCGAAGAGGGTGTGACTGCGTCGCGATCACATAACGGTGCTTATTGATTTCGCCTGGTATATGTAAATCAGCGGGCAGGAAGGAGGGGTGTAAGGAGGACGCACCGACGACGGCGGCAATGCACTCATTTCCGGGTATCGCCTCTTTGTGGTTGCACTTGCGCCTTTCGAACGACTTGGCTAGGTCTACTGCAGGTTGGTGCGATTTGCCTTGAAGATATAATTCGTGGATGCAGCACTGCGTGATCACTAGCGTGCCGCTTGGGCAGATGAGCGGGGCTAACGCGCGAAAGAGAATGGCCATACTCCACTCACTCATTCTTATAGATCCGACAAGTACGGATTCCATTCGAGCGAGAAGGTCGATTTTCTGCGATACGGCAGTCTCGCACATCTCAGAATCCACTGATGAGAGAAATGAAATGAAATGAAACCGGGCAAGTGATGTGAGATTTCTTTGCGACTCTGAAAGACATGCCCAGTACGCACCGAGAACCTGGTATGGCTGTCTGAAGCCGAATGAAGTGGAATACATGGCCATTAGTTTGCGATACGCTTTTGAGCGGGTTTGTCGCATTTTGCTGTTGGACGTTGGGTGTTGAGAGGAACGGGGGCTGAGCTGCATCGTCAGTCAGTCCGGCCGGCCGGATTTGGAAGTGGCCTCTCTATGATCCGCCTCGTCACCATCGCTCTGCTCGTCGCGTACGTATCACCATGACTTATTTGCGTTAAGGGTAGTATTCATAGTCCCCTACATAGGAGCGCATGCACTGCGGTTTTCTCCACAGAGCTATCTGGCTTCGTGCAATGGAACGAGCACTGTCCAGGTACTGTAAATATTTCTCGTGAAGGTTGTCCTATATATGCTGACTCTTCGTCCCACACATCAGACAGCCACCAACTCGGACAGGCAAAAGTTGTCCTGGACAACTCCATGGCTTCTGGCTCCATCACCCGAGACGGGAGATTCGTCATGTGCGGCTTGTGTGTACCATGTGCAATCACCCAATGCTAACGGTCCACACCACCATCCAACAGCCCAGACGTCGCAGCAGGAACGTATATCCTCTCTGTCATATCCCATGATCATGTCTTTGAGAAGGTCGGTCTACACCAAATATACGCCTTGTCCCGTTCTCCTCTCCGGTTTGATTGAACGCGATACCTGCAGCTCCGTGTCGATGTCCCTTCAGAGCCTGAATCCCTTCCGGAAATACGCCCCTACGCCATCGGCACTCCTCTAAACCCGCCATCGCCCGTCAAGCTTCTCTACCCGGTCAAACTCGTTCCGCGACAAAGGAACAACTACTTTATTCCGCATCAATCCTTCAGCATCATGTTGATGTTCCAGAATCCCATGATGCTCGTCATGGTTTTCGGTGGCCTCATGATGCTCGCCATGCCTTATATCATGGTAAGCACATCGCTGATATATTACCTTTTTTTGATGCGGTCCCTGATTCTTCGCCATAGAAAAACATGGACCCTGAAATATTGCAGGAAGCACAGCAGAACCAAGCACGCATTGGGAATGCTCTGCAGAGCGGTGACTTGAAAGCCGGGTAAGCTTTTATACCACGTTGTACCGTACTGGATTCTGAATTTATGCTTAGCTTACCGGCCGTCGCGGGAAACGGCGACACGCGCTCCGCCGTTGCGACAGCCACATCACCGCAAAGCAGATCGAACAATGTGGTGAAGAACAGGTTCAAGAAACGGAAAGGTTGAAGCAGTACGTTTGTCGTATGGGGTGTATAATTGTAACTTATACATGAAGCAGTCGATACAGTGGTGGTAAATAGAGCATGGAAAAATAGATCATTAGTTCGTGATTAGTCATCATCGCTCAGCGTGTGTCCGATCGGGCCCGCCTAACCGAGCCTGCAAGTCGAGGTAAAGTTAGTCGACCGATATTCGTCGATTGCTCTTGGTTACCTCTGGTGTCCCCCTCATTCGCCACGTCCCCTCTCGTCTCCTTACGTTATCTTCCTGTTCCACCACCTTGCCCTTAGCCCCGCCGCTAGAAAAAGCTGGTCTTCCCTCCTTGCTTGGAGACTTGGGAGAGTCCGGACGAGATAAAGAAAAGAATTTGCGAAAGCTCGACTGGGGTGCGTCACCCGAGGTAGCTTTGCGCTTTGCCTGCATTGCATCGATAATAACGATCGCTTTGGCCGCAGGGGACATGGATGAGGGATTGGGGTTCGATGATGTCTTCTTGTGACCTCGACCGTCGGGAGACCCTGTCGTTGCTCCCTGAGGGTGAGTTGGATATGGGCTTCCAGAATGCTGTGGCTTCTGTAATTTCGTGGGAGGGATTGACTGCTTTCTTCGAAGGCTAGGTCGTGAAGTCGGTTTGGGGACTTGGGGTGCGCTGTTCATGCTAGGTTGGCCAACGCTCACAAGGACCCACCCATCAGGTGATTTCGGTGGATCGGTTTCTCTCCTGTCTGGTGCTGATTTCACGGGTGGATGAATACGGTCCGCATCCCTTGTCCTGTGGATGTCTGCACGATGAGGTTCTGGGACAAGCGTCGCCTCACCGCTCCTAGCCAGTCGGCGCCTTGGGTGCACTAGTTCTGGGACGCCAACCTTCACCTCCTGTTCCTCTGGTTCGAGGTTAGGCGGAGATCTTAACGCATAGTCATGTACATTTGAATCGTCAGGATGATCGCCCGGTGTTTTGATTTCCTTTGTTTCAACTGACGTGGGTATCCACCCACCAGGTAAGAGGTGATCATCACCATGGATGCCAAGACCAGAGTGGCCGTTCCCCCTCCCTGCACCAGGCCAGGTAGATGGCATATTTACAGTTTGACCTGTATTGGAGCTTAAAGCAGAGTCACGGAAGGCTCCCGGGCTGAGGAGGGGTGTTACAGGCTGAGAAGTTGCCTTCCCAGGTGAGGTGCGTGATCGTAAAGGAATGGAGGAAGTGGTCGTTGCACGTTTAGTTGTCGGTGTCTCCGTTTTCCCCTTTTTTTGGGCACCTTGAGGTGACCCGCTGGGTTGCAACGTGTTCGTAATAGAGGTTGACATGCTCGGATGATACGGGTTAGCGACACCTGGAGACATGCTGTGAAACCGGGATGTTTGCTGGTATAGACTCTTGTCGGCCTCGCCTGCACGCCCGTACTTCTGTGTGCCTACGCCAGTCATATCTACTGCACTTCCGACGTCACTTTGTAATTCCATTCTGAGCTCCTCCGAAGGGGCAGAATGGGAGGACGGTATCCCTCCATGATGTACGTTATCGTTTGAGGCGGTAGAGTGAGCGACAGAGACAGGGAGCTGGGCTCGCGGAGCTGGCTTCTGCACGATGGCCGACTTGGATGAGATTGAGCTTGGAGGAGGGGGATTATGCGACAGATGGGCAAGTGAGTGTTCCGTTGCTGCTCGCGTATGTGATGGCCAGTTGTTGGCGGTGGCCGAGTGAGCCGACCCTTGATAGCTCCGCCTACGTTCGCGAGCTTTGTCGAAGGAGGCCGCATGAAGGTCCGTGCGCGAACCATGAAAACTGCTAGCTTGTGACTCGGGCGGGTTGATCTGTGAAACGCCTGTGAAGACCCATAAGTCCTTGGAGCGTGATCGATTATTGAGTGAGAGTGATGTAAGGAGTGTGAATCCAAAACCATCCAAAGAACCGAGTAGTGAGAGAATGTGACGAAGGGAATCTGTGGCAAAGGTATCCTCCTGGAACCCTACAGACGGGAGGACTGTGAGTGAGGTCGATCAGGTCGATCGAGTGGATGACGTTACATTTGTAGCCCTTGAGCTTGAATTCGTAGACATTCTCGGCCACCTTCTTCTCTGAGACCACTCCACGTGGCCATGAACCTCGGACTGTTTGAAGAATGGCTGGTGTTAAGTGCAAGGGAGGAGCGATAACACGGAGATGACTCTGGCTAATGAAGGAGATGGCAAATAAGAGCCTAACAGGGTGTGGGACTGTGCTTAAGGAATCGTTGCTCATACTGTGGAAGGGAGGGGGAGGGGCGGTGTTGGAGAGAGGCGACGGAAATGTGCGTGAAAATGTCATAATAATACGGTCATCCTGCTCGCGACCATAGTCCATGGTGGTGAGAAATTTATGGCCCGTGAGATGGATGACGTCGATAATTTCGATGAGGAGCTTTTCTGAACGCATTGACTTTGGATTTGACCATGGTTTGCCATCCAAAGAGAGTTCGAGAAAATTGTCTTGGGGGAGCTCCCGAGAGCCGAGGATAACATGGATGCTGTCTAGATGTTTCCGTAATGCGAGGACAGTGTCCGTAGGGAAGCTGTAGAGCCTCAGTAGAGCCGCGCCTGAGAGAGCGAGGATGGAGAAGGCTGAAGCTGCACGCTGATCACGGATGAACTCGCGCCTTGGGACAAAGGTAGTGTCTGTAGGGGAGATGGGAGACATGGTGGAAAATGAACGAGAGCCTTGCCGCACCGTGAGGGTGAGCTATGGGCCTGTGAATGTCG
>Ga0137362_10001272_pt1 | contig 15360 bp, 11 predicted proteins | sample MadtaG_2_FD_104801 | JGI IMG/M metagenome (GOLD analysis project Ga0137362, IMG submission 104801) | Vadose zone soil microbial communities from Angelo Coast Range Reserve, California, USA - Mad1_100_16 metaG | ecosystem: Environmental > Terrestrial > Soil > Vadose zone | place: USA: California... | reverse complement strand
AGAGGAACTCAACATTGTAAGCGTCGTCGAATGGCGCAATGGCGGTGAACGCTGGTTTCTACTGACTCGACGACCCGAGGGAGGTTTGTCATGCAGCAACTTATTAAGGCATTGTTGACACTCTTAGATAGGACTTCTCGCGGGCCTCCACGAATTCCCTACCTCACCTGAAGTACCTGCTTCCATATCTACCTCGGAGGAGAGAGAGACTGCCATGACCTTACTGTCTTGTCTCATCAAGTCCCCACTTCTTGGTTCACACGCGAAAGTTGCGGATACAGCGCAGTCTGGGGCCCCTCGACTCGTCAAGATTGAGCGCGCAGGAGATGTTTTACACGTCTTTTCACATATCCGCAAGACTTATCATGTCCAGTGGGTCGTTCTGGAAGGTGGTGGCTCTAGTCCGCCAGAACTCGCGAAGCGATCGTCTTTAGCGTCGAGTGCTAAAAAGACAAAGGTGGCAGGCCCCCCTAAAGTCATGTCGATGTGGATTCTCCTTGATGACGTTGAAAAGACCAAGTGAGTGCGGGTGTCATGGCCTTTACCCACTCGCCTTGCTGATTTAGACACATCGTAGTATCGGTACAGGAGTTTTGAAAGTCTGGTCTCGGGCACGCTCGTTGTGGGAGGGAGAACGATAGTATTTGCGGATCAGCCACCTCCCGGTCTCTGCTCGTCTCTGGCCCCCTGCACAGTATCCCGTAGGTCGACCCTGTTCTACCTGATTACCATGATGACAACGATAGTCGCATGTGTTAAATTTTTTTCCTAATTTAGATGAGACGAAATAAACTATTTGTTTGAACGTTAATTCTCTCCTCTAGTGATTCTAGACGCCTCGTCGCTTGAGAAACTTGGGCTCCATGGGCTTGTTAATCTCGTCACATATCAAGTAAGGATCCTCTAAGAATGCTCGACTATCTTGTCTCTCAGGCTTGTGTCCCTCGTGTTTCTGTTGTCTGCATTAAAGCACTTGAATCTCTGCTTCGGCCTCACGTTCCAGTACGTACACTATTTCCCCCGCTTTCGTTTGTTTCAATTCCCGATTCCCCCATTCTCTGGGACATCCTTTGCGAGCTACTCTCCTGTGGACTCGCCTTCAACTACTAAAACACTGACCAATTAAAGGTGTTGCTACCTGTGTCTCTGACTTTTGCATCCACATTGACTTCAGGTATGCACCAGAAGAAGAAGGAAGTCGTCCACGGGGCCGCTGTGAGTTTTTGGGGATGTGAAAACGATGAGACGCCGTGAGTTCCTCCTGTTCAGAGTGTGCCATTCCCATGGCTCGGACAGTACTAAGGGGTATCTTGAAATCGGATCCGCTAGTCTGGCAAGGCACCTGGATGCCCGCCCTCTCCAGTACCGTATGTAAGGTATCAGAGACAGCTACGGCCGCCTCACCACCACCTACTACGCTCGTAACGGCCTAAGTGGGCACGACGGGTTTTCAGTTGAGCTGTTCGAACGTAGCTCAGGCTGGCGTCGTTCTCCGAGTCGCTCCGTCCGGGGATTGTCACGGGCGCTGGCTGCCAGTGGTTCAGTTTGTCATTTGTGATACATACAGCAAATATTCTACGGTAGAACATGGGACTACAGTGCGATTTGCACGCGACTGAATCGTTATCGCGGGATTGCCAACGCGAGATCCCTGCGGCGGCGGCGGAAAGCGATCGTGCGTGGTGAAAGACTATATGATGAAAAATTTGTTCACCCTGTATACTGTAATTCCCTCTGTCATGGTGGCTATCCGTATAATCTATGCCAGTACTTTTGCCAGTGAATGATGAAACCCATGTATTGTAATGGCTCTGATGGCCGGGGGTGCATCGGTAACCTCCTATGCATCTCGCTGCAATAAGGTCTCTGCGGCACTCATTCACCTTTTCCTGGTCCTTTTCCTGGTCTAATGAACTTCACGAGGGCCACGCCGGTGGCAGATTCAAGAATGTGTTACCAAAGTCTTCAGTGAGTTTCTGCCAGTGGTCGTTACTGGTATGATGGCCCAGGCAGGCCGCAGGACTCCTTACGCAGGCAGTGTCTGCAGAAGAGCAGCGGGCGATGTGCTGGTACACCCGGGTTTTCCCACTCGCTTTGCTGATTTCAACAGTATTTCAACGTGCCTTAGAGACATCTGCATTGCAGTGTCGGCACGGGGGTCGTCCGATCCTGCGCACGCTCGTTGTGAGAGATAAAACGATAGAATTCGTGCGGAAACACCACCTCATGGTCTGCTTGTCCCCGCATAATACCCGTACCAACCTTGTTCTACCTCATTGTCATGGTCACTTTGTAAAGTTTCCGAATTTGGATGAGGCGCCACCGGCCCGTGCGGCCGTGCTAGTGGAGCCGTGGGCCATATCGGGCAGATTTATTTAATCCCATTTTGGAACTGCCATGTTGAGTTTACCTGTTTACTCCTTTTCTCTGGACTCTCGTCAAGTTGCTGAGCTCGGCCTTATTGGGCCTGTTCTAGCAATTATAACTAGGCGGAACTTAGTTGATACAGCGTGCCTTGTTATCCGTATCGATGGACGCAGCAGACACAGGTCGAACAGACGCTGACACATTGTGGACACCCCGCACGCTTTGTTCGTTCTTGTAGTCCAGTCTTCTCTTTGTTTCTCGCCACATCACCGTGACAGGTAAAAAAAATTCCTGGAAGAATGCTTGATTTTCTTGTGTCTTCTTGTGTGTCCTGGCTTCCTGCAGTCCCTTGTCTGCGTCGGAGTACTTATACCCCTGCATTGAGGACATACATTCCACTTTCTCCCATCCGGTCGTTCCAATTCCCCACTCTCTGTTAGTGTATTTCATGTGTACTCCTTCATTCCTTCTCGCTTTGTTACTTATCGTGGGACATATATGCAAGTTACTCTCCTTTGGACCTGCCTGGAACCAGCTCACTGACCAAAGATGATGCTCTTTAGTGCCCCTGACGTTCGCTTCGCCCTTGGCTTCAAATGGGATGTACAAGCGATACTGTATGTTTGACGCTTGTAGAATTGATGGTGACGTGAGTACCCTTCAGAATGTACCAGCCCCGTGATATTCACTGAAACGCTTTAAATAGCCTGTGCCCGTTGCGGTCGGCACATGGACACCTTCTCCAGTGGCATTAGAAACGGCCACAGCCGCCTCAACACCTATTCCCGTGAAGCCACAGCTGGGAGCCGATCCTGGGCAGGGCGGATCGGTGTTAGACCCATCCCCAGCCTTACCGTCGGTTACCCAGTCAAGCAGTGCGAACGCTGGCGTCGCACTCGCTTCTCATGAGACTGTACTCTGCATGTCGTTGGCTAGTTTGCTTGCGACAGTGCTCGCATTTTGACTTATTTGTCTGCATTTCGATGTATATTCTACGCATGAGATTACTGTATCGTCCTACTGATCTATCGCTCCGATATGAAAGCTATTTTTTCTTTTCTGGAAAGTGTTATATTTACAGTTGCGATAACTACTAAAGAGTGTTGTATTCACTGTTCACGTGACATTAAGTGTGGAATGAAATATTGAAATAAAACAAAGTGATTTTCTGTGATGGTCAAGGTGTACACAGTCAATGGCGCAGCTGCTGGATCCGCCTCATCCCCACCAGATTGGCTCGTGCGCAAGCGTGCAGCCAAGGCCAAGGGAAAGCGCGCAATCCGCGAACACATAGAGGGCACCATAGAGCTCGTACAACACTTTGAATTTCCCGAGGCAAGCATCCGTATCAAGACCACGCGCGACGGTCATCATGCCATCGCTACCGGGACATACAAGCCCCAAATGCGTGTGTGGGACCTTGACCAACTGGCCCTCAAATTCGAGCGGCATGCAGATATCGAGAACGTCGACTTTATCGTAAGTTGTTTCCCTCCGCCTTTTTCTTTTATATTACTTACACTGCCCGACCAACATCGGACGCGCCTTTCACAGATCCTTTCCGACGACTGGACAAAGACCTTGCTTCTCCAAGCGGATCGCACCATCGAGCTTCACACCCAGGGCGGCTTTCATTATCGCACGCGGATACCCCGCTTCGGCCGGTCCCTCGCATACCATTTCCCAAGTTGCGATGCGCTCTTTGGTGCATCTGGAAACGAGGTGTACCGTCTAAACCTGGAACAAGGGCGTTTCCTGAACCCCCTTGTTCTCGGCGAGGGAGCCGATGGTGGTGCGAACACCGTCGCCGGTGTGAATGCAATAGATATCAATCCGGCCCACGGACTGTGGGCATTTGGGATCGACGGGAATGGGACGGTCGAGTTTTGGGATCCAAGATCTCGGAGTGGCCTGGGGGTCCTCGCGTTGCCTCGTTCGCGCCTCATCCCTCTCGGAACGGTCGGAAAGACGGTGCTTCCTGGCGTCGACGGAGATGACAACCCAGGGCTATCTGTCACTGCCTTGGCTTCGCGGTCCGATGGACTGTCGTACGCGATTGGCACTTCCACGGGTCACACTTTGCTCTACGACATCCGGTCGCGACAGCCTTTTGCAATAAAGGACCAGGGATACGGACTGCCCGTCAAGCGGGTGTCTTGGATAGAAGGTGGCCCGAAGATCTCCGGTGATGGCTTGATTGTCAGCGCGGATAAGAAGGTCATCAAGGTTTGGGATCGGAATAGTGTGCGTGTCGTCTTTCTTTCCTCCCCTGGGCAGTTCCATAAATTATGTGCTTCAGCCATCAGAAAACTTCACGTCGTTGACCCCTGCAACTGACCTGAACGACGTTTACCATGTACCCGGGAGCGGACTTCTGATGACGGCAAATGAAGGTATTCAAATGACAACGTATTTCATTCCTGAGCTTGGGCCGGCTCCCCGATGGTGTTCTTTCCTAGAGAATATCACGGAGGAACTGGAGGACACCGCCGGTGGTGCACGATCTGTCTACGAGGATTACAAATTCGTATCCCGTTCAGAGCTTGCAATGTATGTATGCGTATACATCGTCCACTTTCACTCTTACAAACTCGCCGCTTTCTTCTGCATTCAGTTTGGGCCTGGATCATCTTGTCGGCACGCCCGCATTAAAGCCATATATGCATGGTTACTTCCTTTCTCTCAAGTTGTACGATGCCGCGCGTGTTATCGCCAATCCTTACGTGTACGAGGAGCACCGCGCGAAGGTGGTCCAAGAAAAGCTGGACAAGCTCGCCGAGGGACGCATACGAACGCGTAAGGACCAGGTGAAGGTTAAGGTCAACAAGGCTCTTGCAGAGAAGATCACACAAGAAGGAGAGCGAGCAAAGAAACGAGAAGAGAGGAAGCGAAAAAAGGTTTTGGAAGACGGCGATGCCGTTATGGACGTCGACGTCGACAAGGTCCCTGCTGCGGAGCAGAAGACCAGCCTTCTCTCCGATCCCAGGTTCGCGGCGCTGTTTGAGGACCCTGATTTCGAGGTCGATGAAGAAAGTCGTGAATATGCGCTGCTCAACCCGTCTGCTGTGGCACAGAAGAAGGGCCGCATGCCCGAGGCGGATGGCAAAGGCTGGGGACGTGGCAAGACGGCCGTTGAGGACGAGGACGAGGAGAGCGACAAAGTCTCTTCGGACGATATGAGCGACAGCAGTAGTGAGAGCTCGGGTAGTGAAGACGTGAACGAGCAAGGGGCAGAGAGCGAAGATAGCAGCGAAGCTGGAGGTATGCTCTTACTTTTATTACTCGTATTCACCTTGAACCTCCAATGAACGGAACGCTCCCTTAGACATCGTACCCCGGAAACTGCCGCCATCCGCACGTCGTCGCTCAACGGTCGCCAATGTGCGCTTCGTCCCTCTTCACGCCCAGGCATCGACAGCGGCTTCCGGCCGTATCGCAGCAGCGAGCAGGGATGTTCCCTCTTCCTTCGGCCACCGTCGATCCGCCTCAGCTCGACAACAACAGCAACGACAACAACGGCACGATCAACATGATCACGAAGACGAGCACATCCTCCGCAAAAGCGATGGGTCCATGGAAGTTTCCTGGGTTCCCGCCCTCAAATCCAGCAGGTCGAACGTGCCCGCAGAGGGAGAAGAAAGAGAAGACGAAGACGGTCTCGTCGGGAGACAGCAACGCAGGCAGAAGCGTGCTTTGAAAGACACACACAAGGGCGTGGAGAGGTTTGGCGTGGGGATGCAGAAGGGAGGTGAGGATCCTAATATGCGGGTGTTGAGCGAGCAGGAACGACACGGACGGACGCAGCGTAGGCGTGGTATGAGGAGTGGGAGTAAAAATGCCTTTAGACATATGCAGGCTTGAATATCGGGGCCAAAAAGTAATCTATTATGTTTAATATGCTACATCACAGCGGAGTGAAATAGACAGTACAAAGGTGAGTATTCGAAGCACATAAATAAGTATTGCATCTGCTAGCGAGAAAGAAGGAAAAAAAAAAAAGGCTCTTTCAATGACCCCGTCTCAGAACATTCACCATTATGGGCTAATTGGCTCCTCCGCGCGAATGATTCTTGCCTTTGATGGATGCAGGTTCAAAAGGTCGCGCACTAAGGGAAAGTGCAGATTTTTCCGCTTGTGTATGGGGCGGGGGCGACGATTTTCTCCGCGGGACCGATCCCTTCCCAGTGCCAGTACCGCGAGTGGAGTGCGGTTGGTTCCGGGGCGACGTAGACGCCGCCGTAGTACTCGATGTGGATGCCACGGCGGGAGGGGGAAAAGATGTGGTCGACGTGGCACGCGGCGGGTGCGAGTGTGAATGTGAGTGCGGATGGTGATGCGAGGTAGGATGACCTGGGCGTTTGCTGCGAGCATGCGAGTAGGAAGCGTTGCGTCCGTGAATCGTAGCTTGGCCTTGAGTGCGGGTATCGGCCACCATTGATGGCTTATCTGCGGCTGTGCTAGCAATGGGGGACTCATTGGAGTTCGAGGGGATGAGTTGTGCGTAGGGGTCTGCCTCTATGCGCTCGCGCTCGAGCAGTATCTCGCGAAGCTTGGCTTCGAGCTCGCCGACCAGGCCACCTAAGGCATCCCCCTCTCTACGTCTCGGACTCTCCCCGGTTTCTTCTTCTCCTTCATCCTCCTCTTCGTCACCTTCCTCGGTGCCAGACCGACCCTCGAGCCTCTCGCGTTTCGCGCGCAACTTCTCGAGGCGGGCCTCGACGGCCACGAGCTCGACTCTAGCCACTTGCAATTTGCTACCCGCCTCCTCCTCTGCCTTCTCTCGTCGCGTTCGCCACTCTTCAGCGCGGACGCTCGCCTCTTCAAAGCGCCGCGACGCGTCAGCGAGTTCTGCCTGTTGTTCAACGCGGGCTGCCTCCAGCACGGCATACTCGGTCTCGACGTCCTCACGGCACTTGATGGCCTGCTTGATGGCCTCTTCCAGCGCGCGGACCTTCTGTTTCATGCGCGTGTCTCCTGCACAGTGCTTTTGTGCGGCACGCTTGAGAGAAGAAATTTCCGCGCGCTGGGCTGCTTGAGACCTTTGGGAATCCCGGCGTGCTGATTTGAGCGTGTTTGAGAGGGTCTCATGTTCAGCTTGTAGGTGGGAAAGAGAAAGCTGAAGCGAAGCGAGATAGTCTTCAAAGGTCTGGGAAGAATATGAAGGCCCACCGCTGGGTGTCGGGGGCGGGGAGGGCGATGGGGGAGACGGCGAACGATCAACGGCAGGAGAGTTGGACGCTGTGGATGGGAAGGCACCAACTGGGGGAATCCCTGAACTGGTTTCCGAATCCGATATCGCATGGTCACTGGCTATTAATGAATGAGTATCGGTTAAGATGAGGACGCTGACAGGATACGCACATGTGTTCTCAGTGATGATCTGATGTTTGAGCTTCTCGTCACCGGGAATGAGACCAAGCTCGATATCGTAATGCCGTCCAGGCATAAGACCATAGACAATGATCATAGCCTCATCTGCATCGTCGGATAAGCGCGCTAGGCACTTCCGCCAGGGAGTTCCATTAACTTTGACCGAGACACCCTTTGAGAGGGTCCCCGGGTTGGGGGTCGGGGTATCATGATCGTGGATGATCGTTGATGAAAGGGAAGAAATGAGGAAAGTAGCAGAGACGGACGTGATTTCTGTGACGGACAAAGAAAGGCGGGGGTGCCAAGGTCTTATTGACTGCCATCTAGAGGGACGGTGGTCGAGGACGGCGTCGACATCGTCCAGACCTGCCTGCGCATCAGCCATTTGGCGGTTGAGTGTCGAGTGGTTTAAATTTAAGCCCAGCCACGGTGGTATTTCCCACGGCCACATCACTCACTTTAACACGCCACGTCGCTTCTTTCTTGCCCGTGTTCCATGTCCTCTCGCATAAATATTGCCCGCCCACAAGGCGTCAGCTACAGCCCTGATCCTCACGGGATCGGTAATTCTCGGCCATCCTCTGGATACAGGGCCGCCGACCCAGAGAACCCAGTCGAACAACTTCGTTACTACGCGAAGCAAATCGAAGATTATGTCGAAATATATACTCAACCTCTCAGACCCCATCTCCCGGCAATCGGTCGTTTCTTAATCATCGTCACTTTCTTGGAGGATTCACTCAGGATCATCACACAATGGGGTGACCAGCTCTGGTATTTGCAGAAGTACGCGTCCTCCCTTCTTGTCTCGAGAAGCCCTGCCGAATAAGCTTTTACGCCACTTAGGCATAGGCGTTTCCCTCAAGGAATCTCTCATCTTTTTCTCATGATCAATGTCCTTGTAAGTCATCTCTCCCTCCTTTACTCGTGCCATGATGCCATTCGTATTTGGTAGACGATGATTGTCGGCTCCGGTGCGGTTGTAACGAAGCGCCATACAGAATACGGCGTCGCAGGTCTTCTCGCGGTCGTTGTTATTCAAGGCTTTGGCTACGGTCTCATCTTTGACATGACATTTTTCCTCCGCAACCTTTCTGTCATTGGAGGTCTTTTCATGGTATTCAGTGACTCGATGATGTCTCGCAAGAAGTTGTTCGCTGGTATCCCAAGCATCAGTGAGAATGACCGTAGAAAATAGTACGCTACTCCTCTTCCCTGCCACACTTATCTTACCTGTTCTTAGTTTCCTTCTCGCGGGTCGCGTCCTCCTCATATTCCTTTTCCTCGGCTTTATCCTCCAGGGCGAATGGAGCATCGGGCGCGCGTTCCTATCATTGTTCGGCTTCATCGCGTGCATTATGGTCGCTGTTGGCTTCAAGGCCAAATGGTCGGCTGCATTCCTCGTCATCACACTTAGTGTTTTCAACGTTGCCGTGAACAATTGGTGGAGTGTCCACTCTGCGCATCCCACAAGGGACTTCCTCAAGTAAGTCCCTCTCTTCTCTCTACCGAATCAAGCCAGCCTACTTTTATATGTCCCGCTGTAACCCATCATATTGACATGTGATTTCCAGATATGACTTCTTCCAGACGCTATGTAAGAATCTTGCCAACTTTCGTGCTTGTCCAGTTCTCGGTATTCTAATGATTTTATCCAGCCATTGTCGGTGGACTGATTCTTCTCGTGAACATGGGACCTGGTACGTCCTCGCATGATTTTTCCCAACCACTGCCTGACGTCGTGAATGTTACAGGCGGTCTCTCTGTCGACGAGAAGAAAAAGAACTTCTGAAAGGCGAATCCCCCGTGAAATGAGACGGTGAAACCTGTCGACCTCATGACGAATGGCACAGTTCTATTTATGGATCGTATACTGTATGTACCAATGAGCGTCAATATGCACGGGGGATCAGCTTCATGCCACCAATTGTACGCTCGACCTGGACATGGGGCGTCACTCCGTTCTTCCCACAGCTTGGCGCGATGGACCGTCTTTCTCTGGCAATTTTTTGTCGACCGTATCACTGGCTAGAGACCAGGCACTACGCGTGTGATTTTTAAGCGACACTCAATGGGCAGGTTGTGCTTGTCCGGTTGCTCGCAAGTCGGCGTGTTAGTTATTTTCCTACACATGATATCTGTGCAAGTGCGGAGACAACAGCTCCCGTTGGATCGGTCCCTGGGTTCCTAAACTAGCATGCCCGCGAAAGAAGACGGATTTACGACGAAAAGAACCGAGAGCTGGCGCGAGTGGTGTGCCCCGTAGGGTGTGGCGTCAGACGGTAGACGTGAATTCCTTTTGTCGTGATTCGATATGACAGTCGCTGTCCATAAACACGTACAGCACGGTGAATGGGGCGACACACCATTAACGCGGATGCGAGTTACTCGCACACGCTAACACCGTTTCGGGAGGAAAGAACATTCTACGCAAGTTACCGGAATTTGTCATTGAAATAAAGACATTAAACATCGGGTGTCTTATGACCAAACTATATCGGCAAGCTCCCACGTCTCTGACCGCATCTTTTGACCACGACTCGCTCCCCCCCTCCGTCCGTCCGAACGAGGTTTAATTACCTGTCCACCGTGTTGGCAAGGAGATGAAATTTCCTGTACGGGTAGTGGGCGCAACGTCTCGCAGAATTGACTGGACAGGGACTTTTTTGTTCGTCGGCAAGACTGGACCCCGCGCCATCTTACTGTGCATGGCAGATGGCAGATGGCAGATCTAGACCTCGGCAAGATATCATTCATAATCGCCTTTCCCGAACCGTGGCACGAATCGGCGTGTCGGAGACACACACATCCGGGTGTGCCAAGGTCCATCGAAGAATTCTCGAAGCAGCCCCCTCTTCCCTTCTTCCCTCTTTTCTGCCAACTTCTCTCCGCTTCCTTTCCTCCCGCGCTTGCTGGCCGTTGTATGTATTCTGTCTCGCCCTATGCCGCCACTAGTCCATCTACGAGCTAGCAGCTCCCTTTATGCGGTCTCCTTTTCACAAAATCAGTCATACCCCAAAAAAAAAAAAGAAAAAAAGAAAGGGCGCCCGCGCTTTCGCATTTACTTGCTGTACTGTACAGTAATAAATACATGTGCATGGAATGCATGGCGGACCCGCGCATCGAGAAGGCTAACGTCATCGTTGAATTGGAAAAGTCAAACCTCTGATTGATCCTGAAGAGCGAGCGGGGACCCGCCTTTTTCCGATCCTACGCGAAGCTTTAGTTTGCTCGGCGCTCCGAGTCAGTCACCACTGGCCGTTTGACCACATTGACCCTTGTGCCAGGCAGGGACGTGTGTGCTGCGGCGATTTCCAATACGGGTGAAGGGGTTCCTGTGTATTGCATGGAGGGGCTCACACGTAGCCCTTCAATCGATCTGATTGGACAAAGTCGCCCATCTGGCCTGCAGTAGTCATCATGAACTTGACTTGACCCACCCCCTTGTGGGCCTGATTATGGATTGCACGACGGTGACTCGATTCGCGGGAGCGGCTCCCGATTTTGTTTGGGTTGCAAGTTACAGTTCCTTTTTTTTTCCTTTTCTGATTCCAGCTGGCGCAAAGTCCCACCTCGTCCGGATGAAACAGATAGTCTGATCAGCCCCTTGCTAGCTAAGGACTCGTCTTGAGAGGCTCTCTCGCGACTATACCGTATGGGGAATACGGTATAGGGGGTGTCCCGTGGTCCCATGGCATGGTTGGTTGACGTCGTCCCCTTCGAATGGCCGCACCATAACAGCTCAAATCGCTAAAAGTAAAATGGAAAGACGCGAAAATACGTATCGCGCCTCTTCCGCCCCCCTCCCCCGCACGTCTACATCATCCCAAATTTTTAAAACGCGAGACGGCGAGTGGCGATCGCGCCCCCTCAGGCCCGTAGTCCGAAGAACTTCGATCTTGGAGAGACAGTCCCAGAACTATTCTGAGATAATTATGGAAAGCCTTGTATTCTGGCTCTTCTCGCAATCTAATGAAGACTTCGACAATTACATATTCCCTGACACCTCATGACTGGGCTGCGGCGCACCCCGCTTTCCCCCACCCCTCTCCTTTCAATGCATATGGGCAGAGGTCATCTCAGACGTCTCGTGCTCGGGCGCCCCTCCCCGTAGGGTATGCCCAGGCACCTGGCGACTGCGGCCTACGCGCACATGTCCGGTTAGAGCGGGCCACCATGTCCCTCACGATACCCTGCAATCCAAGATGCTACCCCGACAAATAGAATCTGGTTTGTTCATGAATCAACCAGAGCCACTTGGGCTTCCATGCGAGGCCATCGGTCACGGTGTCCAAGCAACTCAGGAACCTACGATGAGCATTCTTTCTCGCTGCCAAACTATGCTTAATAAATCTTGAGCTGCGACGACGCCTTGCTTTGTGTAGATGTGAGCATACGGTGGGCACGGTCTTGTGATATGGTATGGTATGACTTCGGTCTTTGAAAAGACTTCGCGGTCTGAAATCTTGCTTCTGAGAGACAAACAGCAGGTCGATGGCGCAAATGAATGTACTCCCCGCGGGCTCGTGCGTTTTCGGAACCCGGAAAAAGTTTGAATGGGTTGAATAGAGGGATACCAATTGTAATGCGTCCGCCAGCAAGGCACAAGCGAGGCGATCTCACTCTTAGCCATACCCAGAGCAGCGATAGCAGGAAGTTTAGTCTATCGGCCAAAGTCGCCAGCCCTGCAGGTCAGAAACGGGCTGTCCTTCGATTTCTCCCTCTGCAGTTCCTTGATCAGTCGTTAGGATGTAACAGGGAAACGAGCTGTCCTTTCTGCATCTGCATCTAATTGATTAGTCAAAAAGGAAACAATGTGCCAGAGTCGCCACTATGATCCGGATGGCAAAAGCAGAGGCGGGCTAAGGTAGCATCATCATGATCAATGGCGTAGTAGAGTTTGTTGGATGGCAGGTATGACCGATCCTGCGTTCGACTGGTATTCAGGGGTTGACAGACAGCAGACTTACTACGAGCGACCCGATTCATACCGACTCAGTCCTTTGATTTTAAGAAGGGAGGTCGAACATATGTAAAAACCTGTGTCGGTATCACTGAGGTGGAGTCGCACAAGTCGCAACGGCCCCTGACAACTGCTAAACAATACTACACCTGTCGCACGCAGCGCATCAGAAGAAGTCACGGGTCGACAAATGTCTCCTTCAATTGGGAAGACCGGAGTCGGGGATATGTCAAAAGATTTGTCCTGGAAAATCTGCCTAGAAACCCGCATACACGCGAGCAAAAGCTGTCAAGTTTGAATCGATGAGTTCGAGAGCTGTGAAATTGCGAGGATCAATTGTATAAGGCGTTCGAGAACATCTCCAACACCCCCCTTCGCCCCATCCATCAACGGCGTACGCCGACAACGTGACCTACGAGCCTGAGAGAGCATTACGGAAACGGAACAAGAAGAAGTGTCCTCGAAAGGGGGTAGTAGGCAAATTGAAGGAAACGTCCGACTCGGAGGTCCCACCGTGACGTTCGTTTTCTTGCAAAAACCCAAAAATTAAAACAAAAACAAAACATGACAATGCCCATTTGACATGAAAACGACTTCGCCGCGCAAAGGACGAATTCGACTTCGGAGTTGCGCCTCGAAGAGGGCGAGGGTAATCCCGTAAGCCCGTAAGCCTGAGAAGAAGAGCGACTGAACTTTACCGCCCTCCGCGTCAGAGTCCGAGTCGGATTTGCCCACTTGGTAGTGCCCGCAGCAAGCCAGCCCAGTGTCACTCGGACTGCTCATTGCCCCTTACAACATCAAACGGCGACTCGACCACAACCCCCGCATTACAGTACTGTACGGGAGACATCCCAGCAAGGTTAAATGAAACACCCGCGCCGCGCCGCCGCCCTGTTTCCCCCGCCCCAGCCCGCCTTTCCCGCCTTTCCCGCCTACTGGACTAGTACCCCTCTCCTCGGGCTCCAACTGAGCAACACCCCTCGATACTTACGTCCTAGACGGGTTTCATTCATACATTCTTTGTTCTACGCTCTAGACGAAAGAAATGACGACTTCACGGGACGACGAGCAACAGGCAACAAACTGCAACAAACGACGGACGTCCTGGCCCTGGGCGTGTGGGCTCGCATCACATGGGGTTCAGTTGGTGGATGCGCGCGTGCCGATGGAAACAAAGCCCACAACATACAGTAAGTTACCGTACACCAAAAGCAACCTTATCGGGGGCCCAGGGGGGGAAGGACAAAGCAAATCTACCCCAGTATGGATATATTCACTACCACTAACTTACTACAGCTGCGCCTTTTTTTTTGCCAAAAAAGTTACGTCCTCTATTTATTCCCCATTTACGGATTACGGTGCAGATCTAACTTTGTGAGTCGATCAAATCATCCCATTGAATCCATTTGATTAGACTCGTGTGCGCTCTCTCTCTCTTCTCCGGTCGGGATTTCCTCGCCTACGAACATGCACATGGAAATGACGAAGAGAGGAATAGAAGGAAAAGAAGCCAAAGGCGGCGGCCTCGCTTCATCGCACCCATCCATGAACCACATGGACAAGGCGGCATCTACCTCGAGTGGGCAGTGCTGAATGATACATATAAAGATCTCTATTACATTTGCATAGACCGATGATCTCGCGTGGCCGCGGGATGAGATCTATGAGACGGCACTCGGACGTGAGTACGTGAGTCGCCGAGAAACGGTGTCCCTCGAATTTGGTTATCTATTTAGCCTCAACTCGATCTTCTTGCACGCAAACAAGAAAAAACCTAGTGCTAATTTCGTGTCTGCATGTTCTGCGCAACCTATTGCACCCGTGTGTTAAATTTGACCCACATGAGTTGAAGATGCGTTTCCGCCCATAATCAAACGTATTTTTTGGTCAGACCCGATTGTATCGCATAAGATATCATGCAACTGCAAGGAAAGAAAGGTCCACACCAGTGTGAAGTAGCAAAATGGGTGAAACAAGAAAGGCTCGGGAGATAATTCACAAGTCGTCTAACCAAGGTAGTCAAAGCAGGTGACGATGCGGGGCTAACAATACATGGCAAACAGATACAATGAACCTGCATATAGGTATATTCAATCGTAGGAGGAGTATGGATTTCGAAGAAAGTCATATCACCACATTCGTGCGTATGACGCCGTGGGGAATCAAGAGTTGGATGAAAGAGGGCACCGCCCTCCAACTTTTTCTTCGTCATGACCCCAGGCATGGGGGTGAAACCCGCAAGAGTGGCCATAAAAGGCACGTATGGAAGATGCCTATCAAAGGTCAAAAGCCCTTGTACGGCGTCATGCGACCCGCGTTCCCACCAGGGCCAATCGGCGATTTACTCGGCTCGGCGCTTGGCGAATGGGATGCGGACAGTTGCTGAAGCATTCGTTCATCAGTGGGATCTCTCCTGCTCGAGCATGATTGGAGAAATTCTAATGGGACCAGGGACGGAGTCTGCCGATTACCGGCAAGTCTCGCGTGAGCTGCTGGAGTAGGGACCGGCCTAGGGGAGGGCCGTGAAGTGGTGTGATGGGCGGTAGGGGACCGGGAGGGGAAAACGGATCGTGAAGGTGAGCTAGGATATGGTGGTATCGGTACTGGCGCCAGGGAGTGAATGAGTGAAGAGAAATAAAGTGTGTATGCATGAGAGGTGT
>Ga0137362_10001263_pt1 | contig 15384 bp, 21 predicted proteins | sample MadtaG_2_FD_104801 | JGI IMG/M metagenome (GOLD analysis project Ga0137362, IMG submission 104801) | Vadose zone soil microbial communities from Angelo Coast Range Reserve, California, USA - Mad1_100_16 metaG | ecosystem: Environmental > Terrestrial > Soil > Vadose zone | place: USA: California... | reverse complement strand
TCCAGAGATGATAGTTTTGCTGTCTCTGCTCACCGTCAGAGCCCAGACCTGTTGTTGATTGCAGAGGTTAGTACGTGCTAAGGTAGTTCACATTTCACGCACCTTGTCCTCGTGTCCATCAAGAGTGGTGATGCATTCTTCAGTCCGAGAGTCCCATACTTTGACGAGGCCATCTGCCGCCGCGCTGACAAGTTGACCATGTACCTCCTTCTCCCCACCGAGCCAGTCTACCCTCAGTACGGAATTTGCGTGGCCTTCGAACACTTTCAAGCATGAAAAGTCGTCCAATCTCCATAACCGTACCGTACGGTCACCGCTGCCCGTCGCTAATGTTCGTGTACCACGCGCGAACCTCACGCTCCACACGCCTCGTTTATGTCCTTTACAGGTACCCAGTAGCTTGAGCATGCCACTAGAGCGGTCAAAAGCCCACACTTTTGCCGTCTTGTCTTGCGAACCCGACACAAGTAACGCTCCCCTGGGTGATGAGTCAAGCGCATTGATGTCCTTTTCGTGTGCACGCGTCGTACTGACACTCTTGCATCGTACCGGTGTCGACATAGCATGGGCTTCTGTCGGCACACCGCTGAGATCCCAGACTTTGATTGTGCGATCTTGGCTCCCTGTGAATAAAAAGCGAGGCACATCCTCGCGCTCGAACACCACCGTGCCAACGCTCTCGGAGTGTCCTTCGCACGTCGCTACGCACACCCAGCCCAGTTCAGTATCTTGCGGCGCCCAAACACGAGCCGAGTTATCTTTTGAACCACTCGCGAGCATTGTCCCAGATGAGTTGGCGCCCAAGCTCAGAACGATATCACGGTGCCCGGAAAGTAGCCGCGCGTCAAGGGACTCAGTAGAATATATGCGTATAAGGGAGGAATTTGATGCGAGGGCAACGTGCTCCGAGGACTGTGCAGAAGTCAGCAACGCGGCGTCAATGATTTCGTCGTTGAAGCCAATAAGTTGTCGATACAATGCACCGTCGGGGAGGGAGAAGAATAAGATGTTCTGATCAGCGTGAACTGAGACGATGGAAGATGTCGACGGGATGAAGCTGTGACATTAAACTTGGTAGAAATATAAATAAGTAACAGAGTTACTCACAAGGCATCCAGAATTTGCCGTTGTTCCTCTTGGACCTCAGAATTTGCATTCGTCTCTTCTCCAAATGCGCGGAGTACTTTGCCGGTTTTGGCGTCCCAGACCCTTACCAGACCCTTTTCTCCAGCAGTGAAAAAGTGAATATGTTTCCGACGTGAACTTGATTCGCCAATGACCACCTCTTCGCCTAGGATGCCCACGGCCTCGACGCGCTCCAGAGCAGTGATCGTGTTTGCTAAGGTGGGCCAAGTCTCCTTTTCCTTCCCTTTCCCGCTCTTCTTGGGTTGACTCTCTTCCATGTCCCAGACCAAAACTACCTGGTCGCGGCCTCCGCTAACGAGCCATCGCCCATCTTCGCTAACGTCGAGACCCCTCGGCACACTGACATGTCCCTCCAACACGGCCTCCGGTTTTACTTGCCTCCCAGCGCGCGCCTGCTCGGCTCCCTTGGTGAGGTCCCATACCCGGATTCGTGTGTCGACGCTAGCCGTGAAAAGTCGCATTTTGCGAGCCTCAAAATCCTGGGCGTGAGGGTAGCTCCAGGCTATCGCAGAGACAACACCACCGTGACCGCGAAGTACATGGGTTGGAAAGCCGCGCACGATATCCCAGACCTTGACAGTCCCATCGGTTGCTCCTGAGGCGAGATAAGTGGACGTGGGGTCCGTCTTGCAAACGTAAACTGGCGCGTCGTGCGCTCGAGAGATGGCGCGGATAGGTGTCACTGGCTTCGGAGTTGGTGTGTTGGATCTCGGTATCCCATATATACGAAGGGCCATGGATTCGGTGAAGATCATTAGATGCTTGCCAGAAGGTGTAGTGCATAGGGCGGTAATGGACTCTGTGTCCTGTAACAGTATTAGAAGGGTAAACGAAGCTGGGCACACTGATGGGTACGGTACCCCTTCAAAACGGCAAATTTCTGCGCCACTTTTGAGATCAGTAAGGAGGGCTTGCTCCCCAACGCAAGTTACTAGCCAGAGGCCATTTTGTGTGATTGAGACTGGACCACCAGTGTATAGAGGCGCGATGGTACGGGCTTTTTTAAAGCTGAGAACGACGATGATCGAATTCGCACTCAGAAAGAATAAGGAGAACTTACGCTCTCTTTATTATTGGTCTCTGGTTGTTCGAGTTCATGAAAGCTATGAGCAAGAGAGGTGATGGAGAGAATGGTAGTAGAGTACAGGCGGTCCGTCTAAATCCTACTGTAGAATCCGAAGTTCGTCTTCAACCAATTTTCTCATCCGCGCCTCTTCTTCTGCAAGCCGTTCTGCCTCTTCCCTCCTCCGAACCTCTAACTCTAGCATATCCTCCGCAGTCCTTAAAGCACTTTTAACCTTCGACGCCTCAGCCTGACACTCATGTAACCGCTGAGCCATGTTTGCGGCCTCTGACCGAGCCTCAGATGTTTGTCGTCGAAGCAGCCCCATTTGAACCTTGAGGTGGTCAATGATATTCTCTGGCATCGCGTCAGAGATGGAATCATCTTGCATTCGACGGAGCGTCCCTCGACTTGGGCTTGGCGCAAGGTGGACATTGACCGCTCTGTCATATGCAGGTGTGATTGGCCGCGGTGGCAGCCCATGATCGCCATCTTCCTCGCTCTCGAAATCTTCTTCTTCTTCTACACGCCATGACGCACCGAGTTTCGAACGAGCGATATGGCCTTCATCTTCATCTTCGTGCAAGTGACGGCTCCCAGTTCGCGCAGTAGAAACACTGAGAAGCGCACCCACATGGTCTGCGCTTGGAACTGGGAGAGTAGCTAAATACGAATGTTCTGTTTGCCTGCGGCTCTCCACCTCCGGCATTTTTCGTGGACGGCCGCGTTTTTTCGCAGGTCCTGATTCTGCATCGCCATTTACGTCCCGTTGCGGACGACCGCGTTTGCGAGGGCGTTTCGTGCCAGGAGGCGCAAGCAAATTGACAGTCCAGTACGACCCGAAACCAGGGTCGGTCACAGGCCGCGGCTGTCGCTCGAATAATCTGTTCAGTGATAAATGATGTCTTACGGATTGCTGGACCATGCAAACAAACAATTAACATTTTTCTATCAACAATGAGACAAGAGAGGAGGCTGACCTTCCAAGTAGGACCCGCTGTTCTGTAGTACGGGTACTTCTCTTCCATAGCAGCGTAAATCTCCCGAATTGTGAGGCGCTTCATTTTGCTCCCTAATATCGTACACCTCAGGATCACAGGAAGGGTATGCTGAGGCCGCCCGTCTGTGTCAGGCAAACAGCGAAGGGTATCCGGACAAGTAGGATGGGCACAATGTTCTTTGGCATCCTGAAGACTGTGAGAGAAATTGGAAGTTCTGGAGGGTCCACCAACGCTTGATGTAGGTGATGAGTTTAATGGAGATGAGGGCGTAAGCTCGACCCTATCCAAACAACGGAAGTTGCAGAGAACGTCAAAAGGGTTCATCAAGACTATAGTATACATACTCGGACCTCCGGGTTGGGGCCACATTGTCTTGAGGATTAAGGATCGTATCCAAGCGAGACATGAGGAGGGGTAGGAGGATAACCAGTTGCGCACGCAGGCCATATATCCCGTGTGGGTCCAGGTCACACTCGCGCTTATGTAACCTGGCCGCTATCTTTCATTGTACTTTTGTTTGAGGTCCGATTCCCGATGATACCCTTACAAGGCCACCAATTATTATATTCTGTTTCAGGGCTCCCTTTCAGCTCTTGTCTATTGAATTGCTTGAGGCTGCTGCGAGGTGGTTGGGCAACGATTGCCGTCCGGTCCGGCTCTGACAAGCTGAGGCGGCGCCGCGGAACACACTCGATCACCACAGCCACTCAGACTTCCATAACATGTCTATCATCCCGCCACCCCTTTCTCGACGCTCTAGCACCTGGTCTATCCTTAGATCTCTCGACACATCCACGTCGCCTTCTCGGACGGGTCATCAGATTGATCCTACCGCTTGCAGCCAAATTGGAAGCATACCTCTCATCTTGCATCCAGGCGTTGGGGACCGTCAGAACGTCGAGCAAGATGATCCTGGCTCCATGGACTCGTTCAATCTAGCATATAAGAGGGTGCCCATCCCAGACTACAATACAGGAGCCAAGTCTAAGGAATCTTGCATTTCTTATAAGCCTCCCAAACAATCGTCAGTAAACGCAGGTACTAAAGCCCAAGAAAAGACCCAGTCTATGAAGAATTCACGCCAAGCGATGCTGGAACAACCTCCACAACCCACAGCCCTCCTCCCCGTTGTCGAGTTAGTGCAGGAGTTACCGGTTGACGTGTCAATCACCCCGGAATCGAGTCCTGAGAAGCCGCGATACATGGTTCACAAAGGTTCTGTTCATGCGGCGTCAGATTATTTCCCTACCTTATGCTCTTGGTCATCTGGTGCTCAAAGAATCTCCCTGGATTTCCCCCCTCCTAGTCCTGGAACTCGGAAATATTCAGGACGGCAAGGATCTTCTAGGCACAGGCGCAACGGCTCTTCATCAATCACCGATTCTGGACAGTCTTCGCGCTCGAATCTGCCGCTCATTGCCCATGATACAAACAACATCCGCCTAGAGAACGTAGGGATAGGCTGTGTGCGGTTTCCTCTCCTACTCGTGTCGCTTTCTTGGCTACAGTCGACAACCCTCGAAGTCATGATAGATCAGGAGGGTTTTCGAATGATCAAGCCCGTTTTCAAACTTGCTGGTTATGCTCCTCCGAGTACAACGGAGAGTGAGGCCGTTTTTCTTGTCGCCCATCTTGTCTCTGCCACTGCGGACTTCATGCCCTTGCAGCGCAGGTCCTTCGCCTTTCACTATTCAGAGCTGGACACGCCGCCTGTTCTCCGTCGTCTCATACTTAACGGCGACGAGTTCCAGGATTATCTCTCTAAGCAGGCTTATCTTATCCTCAAAGCCAATGGCCCATACACTGTCCAGGGTATTGAGCACGTTCAATCTTCTCCTCTTTTCCCACATTCTATTCTTTCATGGAGATTCGATTACCTTGTTGGGGACAGGAGGACAGAAACGGGAAGAATCATTCCAGGTGAAAAGACTTTTATACCTCTTAGTTTCTCTTGCTCGCCGGCTCTGCTCCTGCCTACCCAAGGAAAGAAGATCCGTGTTATACAAGTGGTCAAGAAAAGTGTAGCCGGCAAGCTGACGGCCACGAAAGTAGAACCTCCCAGGCCGCCATCCCCTTATCTGGGCGTACCTAGGGCGACGCCGTTGTCTGATGCCGAATCTGGGTCCCCCGGAATAGTCACTGGAAAGCACAAATTTTCCTGATTGAATGCACCACAAGACATGTCAGCACTTTTCCATGACACAACTGAGGCGCTTCCTCATCTTTCAGAGTCTCTGCAGTCTCGAACTCGGAAATTTATCGAAGAGAAAATGGACATAATAGGGTTTACCCATAACTAGCCAAAGGAATTGCTACCTGTACATGAGTAGTGCTGTTCATGTGTTGAAGCTTATAGTAAACTAGGAACTTCAAAGATGCATGCCTGCTCAATTGCATTGATAATGTGCTGTTTAAAATATTTCATGAGCCTTTTACTGTGTTCCACATTCCTGCCACGATTCTGAGATGGAGAAACTTGGGCGGGTTTAAACTCAGTTTCAACTCAGACGCCCGTATCCTCCGAAGGTAAAGTCATCCAGCCCAACTGACAAGGTCAAATCTCCCCTCAAGGTGAGTTGCACGCCGTTCGTTCCCATTCCGTCTCGCCAGAATGCTCGCCACATACTGTACGGGTTTCATATTCTGTGCTCGTTATGGTCCGGTTGTGGTCTGAGGCGGTTCGGGTGGTGGATGGACGTTCTAATATCCAGGTGACAGTCATGTGCTGACTTGGAGACGCGTAGAAAATGCCGACCCATTTGACGAAGACCCGAAAGCATCGTGGACATGTATCAGCAGGCCATGGGCGTGTAGGGAAGCATCGGAAACATCCTGGAGGTCGCGGTCTTGCTGGTGGTGCGCACCACCACAGGTATGTCTCAGACTGTCTTTATTATACACAGAAACTGACAAGATTTTGTGTTTATTCAGAACCAACTTTGATAAATACCATCCGGGTTACTTTGGTAAAGTCGGTATGCGCCGTTTCCACTTGACACGCAATGCGCAGTGGAACCCCACTATCAACGTGGATAAGTTATGGTCGCTTGTACCAGAGGAGCACAAAAAGGATCTCAAACATGATTCACAAATCGTTCCCGTGGTAAATGTGCTACACCACGGATATAGCAAGGTGTTGGGCAACGGCCGGTTCGTCCTTACAGCTGGGAATCGTCGTATTGCGTAGGACTGAGCGGTCGCTAGGTTTCCCAACTTGCCAATAATCGTAAAGGCACGATATGTGTCTGAGAAAGCAGAGTAGGTGATCTCGAATGCCTTTATTGGATCTGCTGATGTGCTCTGGCAGGGCCAAAATCAAGGCAGCGGGAGGAGTAGTGAAGTTGGTTGCCTGATTGTTCTATTCTACATTCTGATTCATCGAGCGCATACGGCAATAAATGTGACATGTATGACATGACGGTGTTATTCTGAGCTCAGATGCGTGTCAGGCGGTGGCGAGTGTGAGAGGAGAGTCGATGCGAGAGAGGGATAGTTTCATCAAACTCGGGTCGCCTTATAGTGCCTTTATAAGACACGTGATGAATGGAGGATTTCACGTGACAGTCAGCCCTACCGCGTTCAAGCGCGTTCAATTGACACCGTCGTCCACAACACTTCTTGCCAGCATCGCCGGGAAACCCGATGCTGTGGAGGATCTCCAGCTTCGCAGCCCTGTTCCTCCATTCAGCGGCCCGAGCACTGCCTCGGAGAGACCTTGGAGATCTTCTGCCAGTGGGGCCTGAACTCGACGACTCGGACGACTCGGGGCCTCTCCCCGTCAAGATCCAGACCCCACATTCGAGTAACACGGAGCAGGTCTCCACACTACCCCGCATTGAGAGTTCTCGTGTCGAGATCGCTACTTCCGCCCTTCTTCAACTCACGACACATGCGGCGCAACTCACAACGGTCATAACAGGAGTTTCTTCACATCCACGTCTTACGCCAACAATTCCTCGGCCCACAACACCTGTTCCAGAAGGTAGCGACCCGCATACTAGCATCATTGCCACCAGCGCTAGCCAGAATACCGCCAATCCTACGTTGTATCCTTCGCCGCTCTCGCCAGTCAACTCAGATTCAGGGCTAGCCCAGGGGCATGGAATCGACTGGCGTGTGATCGGAATTGCGGTCATTGCAGTCAGCGCAGTGGGGACGATGATACTTGTTGTCGTATTTTTCGACCAGTGGTGGGGATTCTTATGCGACGTCTGCGGTCGCCATAGGAAATGGAAAGGGTGGGGTAAAGAGGAGCTTGTGCCGGACTGGGAACGCGCGAGCTGGGAATTCAAGGCCGAGGACGACACTTTTCCGGCGTATCCATCGTTCGGGTCGCCGCCTGCAACGCAAATGAAGGAAGGAGTAGCCACCCGCGCACAACCGTGGAAAGTTGACACGGCTCACAAACCGGACCACTTAGCATATCCTTCCTTGTGGACATCCAAAGATACCGGCCGGGTGTTTGGCACGCAGGTTGCGCGTTGTGGACTATCCAGACAGAATGTGATGCAATTCTCGCCGAGTGGCGTCAGTAATGAGGTAACGGCATACAAACACCATTCCCCTCTCTGTCGGTCGAACACAGAAACGTCTACGACCTCTGAAGATGCATATGATGGGCTTGCTGCTTTGTAGGGCGACTGGAGGAAATACTTGGATTGTATTGAAAGATGACACATTCTGAGCTTGTCAAAGAACGCGTTCTGAGGCCGAGTGCTTTCTTGGTTCTTAAGACTGTTTTGGTGCGTCTTTTGGTAGAGGAGGTAGAGCTTCCTCGAGGCGGTCGGATATGAAAATGCCAGCTACGGCAACAGCGCAGACGGCGAGAGAAATACCGAGGCGTGTTTTGGGAGGGAGGACTAGGATAAATGAGAGGACTGTGTTATGACGAGCAGAGATGGTGCATACCAGCGTAGGACTCCCAAATTGTACGTTTCCTTACAGCCTCCGCCTCCGATTTGTGGTGGGAGGACATGATGATGAGCCTTCCGTCCATCCACGGCCCGGTCCACATCTACAGCCATGTTCACAGGCCTCGTACGCAACCCACATCGATCCGCTATTTCATCCTCGTAATTTTTATGTACTAGATCGAACACTTGGGAACTGTCGCTGCCATTGGCCTCGATAGCGGAGGCTGTACATTGACCATCTCAGATGCAGGATCAATACTTGGAGACTGCCATGTTGGCGATTCGATCGCGGTGAACGGTGCTTGCCTCACCGTTACGAGGTTCGACGCTCAGCAAAATGGTGGCTGGTTTGAGGTCTGGCTTGCCAACGAGACGTTGGAGAGGACAGATTTAGGTACGCATAGGATCGATATTAACCGGGACACCCAATGTCTTACGCGATACTGGGTCTCAGGAGAGCGAAAGGTCGGCGATCAGCTCAACTTGGAGCGTGCCATGGGTCCCCATGTCCGATTCGGAGGACATTTTGTACAGGTCGGTTGGATCCACTCCCCTGTTACAGGCGCTCACTCGCCATTTTTTGCTAGGGTCACGTTGACGATACTGCAACGCTTATCTCCAGCACGCCTGACGGTGACTCGCTGCGACTCCTTTTCCAGCTGAACGACGCAACAGCCACGCGAGAATCTCTGTTACCGTATCTGATTACGAAGGGCTATGTCACCATTGACGGAACATCCCTTACTCTGACAGAAGTGGACGACGACAAGGAGACGTTTGGCGTAATGCTCATTCAACACACTCAACAGAAGATCACCCTGGGCAGGAAGGCGATAGGGTCGAAGGTGAACATAGAAGTGGACATGGTTGGGAAGTACGTGGAGAAGAGTGTGAGGGCGACGCTGAGTGGACGGGGGACTCAATGGCGGGGATTGATTGAAAAGATTGTAGAGGACGTGTTGGCTAAAAAAGGAATCCAATAAGCTAGTCCCCTCCCCTCCCCTCCCTTGAAGTCCGAGCTTGTATGGACAAGGGAAAGGTATCTATTCCACCCACGGCCTCGAACAACTCACATCTCATCAAGGTGACACCCAAAGTAAATCCGAGCAATATCCAGTCACACCCAAGGTCTCCCTCACGCCCTCACTCTCCGTCAAAGTCCAAGCCCCCTCCGTCCATGCCGGCCGAGTCTTCTACTCGTATAAAAGCTAAGGTCAGCAGCAGTGCCACCATCGTTGTTGGACGGTCATCTTCGTCGTCGAATTCGGACAACTCGATCGTCAAGTCCACGACGCGCCCACCATCCCCATTCAAACAACCACGGGTTCATACAAGGAAGGCTTCGTCGTCCAGGTCTGCAGTTGACATTCAAACCTCGAGGCAAAAGGCTTCTCTTGCACCACATGAGTTGTCTAGGCAGCGTTCTTTGACTTCAACACTCGAGGCTTCTCTCACGGGAACATGGCGCATTGATCGCTCGTTTCATCCTACTCCTCCATCGTCGCCCTTCTCCGCCCGTCTCCCCGCAGAAAACACTTCCACGAGTCCTGCTGTACGAGTGAAGGCAAAGGTTTCTAATGTGGCAAAGTCACACGGATTAAGCATATCATCTACCCCGGCAAGCCCATCACACCCCTCGTCCCCGTCGTATCCCACGACACGACCCACAGAAAGTCGACCCCGAGCGACGTCAATAACAGACCTCAGCATTTTCAATCCCAAGCCACCCTTGCCGACCGTCTCGACAGTCCCTGTTACTGTCCACCCCATCACAACTCCAACGTCCGCTGCGAACCCTCACCGATACGCTCCACGCATCCCGTCTAACACCGCCTCGGCGCGCTTCCAGTCTCTCTCCCCTCTGAGCAACCGGGACCTCAATAATGGTATTCATCACATTCGTGTGTCCTCGAAAGTCGACCCAGCTGCCATACCTTTACCGCCTCAATCACCACCCACCTCCACCTTATCGTTCTCCTCCCAGTCTTCGAAAGATACGCAGTGCTCATCTGTCAGCGGTAGCACTGCGCCTACGCCGAACTCCCACATCCACGTCACGACTTTGACCGCGGCTTCCGACGTGTTGGTAGACATATGCGACCCGAACTCCCCCCAACTTTCGCTGGGTATCCCCACAGCATATACCGGCCAGCTGGAAGATTCTGATAGGAAGACCAGAGCGGAGGCCAAGACAAATCGCAAGGTAATGAGGACTATCCTCTCATGCGTATCTCCCATTCACAGACCTCCGTTACCCCAGATCGAGGACCTGGAAATCACGAATAGATCCCTCCTTGCCATAAACGCTTCTCTTGAAACCACTAAGCATCGGCAACTTACTGAGATTAGAGAGCTAAGGCGGAAATTACGAGAGTCGCGTCTCATGCTCCCTCCTCGTGCATATCGGACCCTCAAGTCATCACTCAACCCCGAAGACATGGCAGACGACGAAGACATCGACGACGATGGGAATGACGGCGACGGAGATGGCGATGACGATGACGACGAACACGATGAGGCATACAAGCGTATTAAAGGTATCCTCGAGGATCTCCTCGAGACGGGGCGTCGTGCGCTCAGTGCCGAGCCGCGGGACTTCGAAAAGCAAAGCAGCGGGGTGAAGGTTCTTTCTTCCGAGGAAGTACGCTCGTGGCGCGACAATATGGGAGATGACATATCTTCTACACATTCCGCACCGACCGATGCCGAAACCGACGACGAACAACACCACCCGCAGCGAAACCCGCCAACGTTTTCCCAATCTGGCGCTGCCTCGGAGGATGACAGCGAGAAGGCCCCTTGTAGACATGATGACGAGAAAGCGGTAGCGTTAGGTGGCGACGACTTGAAACGAAACGCTATGAGCTTGCCGCCTATCACTGTTACGTTTTCATAGTTGTCGCTTTGCTTTTTCTTAAGCTATACCACTTAGATGATACCATGCACTTCTGATCCCATCCATGCTATGACATCCGTTGCATTGCATTGCATCCACGTCCATTCAACTAATACATCTAGTAGCACGCTCATTGTACAAAGTACTCGTCATCTGTGAGCCGATAGGAACAATAGAAATCGGACCAAGTCGACTGGGGAAAAACACCTTCGTTGATTGATTTATTCCTTCTCTGCTATCCTCTGAGCGCGTTTAGCGAGCTGACCGGCTCAATTTAGCGTTGGCGTTATAGAAGTTGCAAAAAAGAATCTTACAGCTGCTGCCAGGTCCAACTGTCCGGGCGCCGAACCACTGGACTTGCTTGCGCCCAGTCGCGGCGCAGCCGGCGCGGGCGGAGGTCTCGTAGTAGTTGGAACGGGTGGTCTCCCGGGTAACTTCGGGGCCGCAGGCTTGGGGGCCACAGGCGGAGGTGGTGCCGGTTTCTTCCCAACTGGAGGAGGTGGCGGCCTGGCCCCGCCCGTACTTGAAGGTCGCGAGTTCATCGGCGTCGGTATCGGTGTCGGCCCCGTAGATCCAACCGGTGTCTTCTTCCACGGAGCTGCGGTGCCATTGGGCGGTGCCATACCGGGGAACACGGATACGGGCTTCGCAGAGGCATCTGCAGTGAGTGACTGCACATGAACCTTGGTCTTTTGTGTTGGTGCGGCGGACGGTTTCGGGGCGATGGCTGGAGCAGCGGCAGGGGCGGGAGGAGCAGGAGGGGGCGCGGGCGGTCGTCGTGCAACGGGTGGAGGCGCAGGTGCTGCTTTCGGCTTCGGAGAAACTAGATCAAGGTAGTTGCTCGGCGCCCACCCCTCTTCAGTGCCCTTTTTCACGAGCCACCACCCATTATCATCCTTCTCAACAAGCTGCACCAGGTCATCCTTCACCAAAGATAACTCGCCGGGTTGTCCCTCGAAAGCATATTTGGCACGGTACATGGGGATATCTGGCTCTTCAGGCACGGAAGGTGGAGGACGATCGCGACCTGGTAGAAGAGGAGGTGCACGTGAGGTAGACGAGGCTTGAGGCTTCATAGCAGAACCACCCGGTAATGGCTGCGCTGCAGGTTTCGGCCGGGTTCCCGTAGACTGGAGTGACTCGAGGTGAGGATGATTTGTTGTTTGACTACAATATGACAGACCTTGGAGGGACCACCTTTCTTGAGTCGTTTCCCTCGAGTAATTGGGCGGACGACGCCAGCTTTCCGTTTTGGTATTGGCCTGGACCGGCTGTTCGGGGGTTCGCCAGAAGGGACGTGCACTGTGTGACTCTTGTATTGGTCATCCTTCTGAACCGTTTCGTCCTTCAAAAATTTGATTTGAGCTCGCTTTTCTTTCTTCTTGGCGTAATCGATGCTGTCGCAAGATTACAACAGGAACTTGCAAGGAAACAAGGAAAACACACATGGGAACGACCACAAGGTTGATGCCAGCCGAGGTCAACTGGAGAAGAGTCGAGGCCAATTCAGTCTTGAAATAGCAGCAAAAAACTGGGTCGCCTTCTTCCGAAATATTATTCATATTCAGAGCCTAAACAGTAGATTGTTGTGGCCAACATCACTGATATGGAGTAATCACTTACTATCCAGTCATCTCTAAGACTTGACATCGCAATGCCCTTGATTGTTAGGAGAGGAATCTTGCGTTCAAGAATCGTTTGTGTCGAACCCTCCTTCGTGGTAGTTGTCACAACAATATGAACGGCTTTTCCCGTCTTTTCTACGTCAGAAAAACGGAAGTCTGAGATAGAAGGTTTGACTTACAACAGCAAGGAAGCGGGGGCTAGGTTTACTAGATCGTCCAAATTTTGATACCAAAAGTTGTATACGTGCGCTAAATGCAACGGTTTCGGCTGACGCTGATCCAGTTCCAATACGTTAGACGTTCGATGCCAGACGCACCTCCGATACCACACACGGACTTCAGTTCACCTCCTAGCGGGCTGTCGCCGTTCAGATCAAGGTAATCACCCATGTACCTACGATAGCCGAGCAAACTGAAACGCCTGCGCTCTTTCCTGTCTGCGAGGATCTGATGCCCATAGTCCCGCTTCTGGGCATACACGATGGATTCCTTGTTGTCCTTCCAGAATCTTTGTATACGCTTGGCGCACTCGTTCTTGTACCGCAAGTAATTACGGAAGGCCCTTTGAATTCTGGCTGCCATGTTATGCCAGTACCGATCCCTCATAGTTTCCAATGCGAAGAGCTAGAAACGGTCAAAGCGCCGTTGCTACCTAGGTGAAAACACTTACGGTCTCTGGATTTTTGATGAAGGCCTTTGTGACACCCATCTGCCACTCCTCTTTCGTGATCCCAGTGTCAATGAGAATTCTCTCGCATCCGCTGCGAGCGTCACCAGTCCACGTGTATTCTCCTGCGTATGAGGTGTTGGGAGACAAAAGATAGAACCGCTCGACCACCTTTTCAAACGTATTGCGATATGCGAAACCCGCACGACGGACTCGGATATTCTCTTGCAGGCCAAGGTACTTGATCTGGTGGAGGACCGCCTTGGTGTCATATTCAGTTGCGCTCCGATTCTGATTCGGTTTGATTGTACGGATGTATGATGGTTGTGCACGCATGAGATTGTCGACTAACGCTCCTGCAGATGCCTGAATCGAATGGCTGATCGTAGGGTCAATACTGTCAACAAAACTGGTTTCACTCACCTTGATCCTGTCACCTGCAGTTGGAGGACGCTTTTTGCTATTGGGATCTGGTCGTTCAGGGAACAGTGTTTGTAGAAATGCGTTACCACTCAAAGAAACAAGATCAAGTAGATCTTTGACGAGGGCGTCCTTGTTCTTATCCGTCATGCCTGCGACCTGGTACATGACATCACCGGCGTAGTGTTTGACCAAGAACTGAGCTCCGCGAGCCTCGAAATGCGGGTTACTAGCAAGAGCGGCAGTTCGCTGTATGAAACTGTTGTCGGCTGCTGTAGGGTCTGCATGCGCAGTTGCCGTAGCATCATTCAGGGCAGCGAGGATTCCGGGGGGGCGACGCTCCTCAATGAGATCGCAGACGATCTTGTTGTTGAAATATTTGATCTCCGTCCACTTAATCCGCTCACGAACATATTCCTCTTGCTCGGTCTTGAGAGTTAGCTCGATGAAAATCTGTTGCAGCTTTTCGTTGACATAATTGATACAGAGTTGTTCGAAGGAGTTTTCCTTGAATGACGGTTCAGCGCTACTTCTGGGTCCAAGTTGGGGGTGTCACCTCGAAGATTTCAAATCCGAAGATATCCTGTAGAGCATATAAAATATGGACCCCGGATTAATAGTATGCACGACACACCAGAATTCCAATCAACCGGCTTGTCGCCCCGCGAGGTTTCATTGAGATGTTGATACGCGAGACAATCCACTCGAATAGGTTGTTGTAAATAGCCTTTGCTAGGGCGTCTCTCCCGGAACTAGCTTGCGCAGGGTTCAATGGTACGTCGTAGACCGAACCGCGTCGTCCGCCTCTCTGGGTTTCGACGACTTTAGTGGTGAGTACCTTCTGAACTTGAGCACTATCGACGTCCATAAGGTACGCGATGAAGTCCGGGACTCCAAGGTCAGATATACCCGCGTTCCCATCTTCCATCTCGTCATACTGCACATTACCGAGCCAGAGAATTATTGCAAGCATGCGGAAGATTCCACTTTGTTCCTCCGCCGAAAGGCCAATGACCTTCATGGCTCTCTGAACAGAGATTAGCTAGCACAGATAAAAAAACAACAAACGAAACCTACTTGGGTATCAGCAAAGTCTTTGGTATCGTCTATACCTTCAACCACCAGACAGTTGCTTAGGCTAGTGTAGGCATACGCCTCGGGTCCTTGCAAACCAAATGCCTCTTTACAAGCACATTAGTCGAAGCAATGCGTAGGAGAGTGATTAGGTATCCTACCTCGCTGCCCGGCAGATGCAGCTTTCGTGAACTGATAAAATATGTGGAAATTACGTTCACTTTGAACTTGACCAACCACGCGCGCCTTCTCCAGCAAGTAATTGGTGATCTGAGCGCCGACTGGCTCTGCGCGTTCATTGAACATGATCTCGAGATATTTCCCCTGAAACGCTGTGAGTTAATTAGGTCATGATAGTGGGATTTACGCACATGTCGACTTGAGTTGTTGTTGCGGAGCGTCTTTGCACATCCGAAGCTCTCTAATAGAGGGTTGGTGGCCAGGACCATTTCCTTTATCTGTTGGATGCTGCTGTCCTGTCCACCTGATACCGCCGCGATGTACTGCATAATCCGCTTGGCGGCTTCCGTCTTTCCCGCCCCGGACTCTCCAGAAATAATAACACACTGGTTCTCTTTA
>Ga0137362_10001258_pt1 | contig 15405 bp, 20 predicted proteins | sample MadtaG_2_FD_104801 | JGI IMG/M metagenome (GOLD analysis project Ga0137362, IMG submission 104801) | Vadose zone soil microbial communities from Angelo Coast Range Reserve, California, USA - Mad1_100_16 metaG | ecosystem: Environmental > Terrestrial > Soil > Vadose zone | place: USA: California... | reverse complement strand
GTTAATCTTGACCTTTGACAGCAATCGCACTTTTGGTACTCTCATCGCTCAGACGCACAATCTCCCGGAGCTCTACAATGGCGTCCTGGAATGTAAGATGTTCATCCTCCTCCGTTTCTCTGCGCCCCTTTAGAGGCAAGGAAAATATTAGAGGCCGCTGATTAGCGCGCTGTCGACAGACAAACATCGTGTTCTGGTCTTCGGTCAGATAGATGTGGACAACTGTCCAGTTCGCTGGCAACGTGTCCACCTTCGAGCGTGCGAGGTTGGCTAGGTCGAATGGCAATTGTTGGTATTTAGAGCGAATAGATCCCCAGTATTCAGCAAGCAGTGAGTCCTCAGACTGCTCGTCATTGTCGTCATCTGAGTCAATTGGCGAAAAGTTCCCCTCATTCATTTTACGACTCGAGGTGTCCGGCCGTGCGCCGTCAGCAGCAAGAAGAGGCCAGCGGAGGTCATCCCGGTGTCTGGAGGGAAGCTTATATGAAATAACTTCGAGCATCTCCCGCCTCAAAGTGACATTAGCGCACATATCTGGATTTAGAGCGAGTCAGGTCAACGGGGCGTAATTGAAGTAAGAATATTGACCTAGCAGGTTTGCAACGAGGAAAGAGCTGTCATTTTCCCCCAAGGAAGATTGAAATGATTGAATAAGTGCCAAAGAACTCGCAGCTTCGCGGACCCGGGAAACACTTCCACAGCGTGCAGTTGAGGTGAGGACTGCATGAAACAACCTTCCTGCATCCATCAGTGTACGCATGATTACTTGCGCTGATGTTGTGGTCAATAGATATTTGCCCCCGGATGCTCCCATCGGGAGTGAAAGAACTGATCATGGCCCTCAGCTTGCGTGGACTATTCGCATGAGGTGAAGCGTACCCGACTCTCTGATACTGCTGAGAAACATGTCGTCTTGAAAGTGCTCATATACATCGTGAAGCGTTAGCCTCGCTAGTAAGGATCGCTCTTCCGCCTATGAGATGCGTAACTACTCAAGACCGTGTTATATCTTTAAGGAAGTCCTTACTTGAATATCAGCCAATGGAGCCAACTGAGACAACTTGTGCAGTAAACTTTCGTATTCATCACCAATATCGTTGCGTAACAGCCAGACTAATATGAAGATAAGAACAAGGCTGTCACTATCACTTGGTAGGGAAAGCTCACTATGTTGCCGCAAGACTGCGGAGAAAAGAGCGGGAGCTGGGGGCTCCAAACTCTCCTTTGAGCGGAGAGGGCTCGATAGAGAGCTACTTGATCGTCTGGAAAATTGTGAGTTCAGCTCGGTAGAGGAAGGGAAATCTATGCCTATTATGTGCGTCAAGCCCTGAAAACATCTTATCCAGCTCTTCCAACATCTTCAAGGCCTCCGTATACCGCAGCTGGGCGTTCCTATTCTGCAATAGAAGTTCGTTATACTCCCCGTGTAGCTTACGCAGCCCGGCTGCATCAGGGCCCGTTGTGTCATTGAGGGCACCGGTCGCCGCGCGCAGCGTGGTTAGTGCGGTGTCAAGCTGTCGAAGCTGGAGTTGAACTTCGACTTTCATCGCAAGAGCCCGGCAGACCAGGGCTGGTGCGTTCAACGAATTGGCAAGTTGCTCAGCCTCTCGGATAAAATACTCTGCCTCTCGAACCGATCCTCTGCGCAGATATGCACTCGCAAGCGATAGTGTAGTCTCGAACATGCCCTCTGCGATTTGCCATTCTAGACCATTTGTGTAAGCACGGGCATGATGCAATATCGTGATAGAACCAGCAGAAGAGTGATTTTCATCTTTCGCCGGTGAAGATTTTCCGCTATCTGACGACACATCGAAGGGATTGGATGAAACCGAGGTACCGCTTCCAGAGCCTTCGCGCTCGGTTAGGTGAGATAGCGTACTGACAGCACGATGCCATAATCGGGTCGCCTGTAGGAGACTTGTGAGTGACTGGGTAAGATCATCCTAGGCGGTGTCAACACATGGCTTCTCCAAAGCAAGAGAGGAACTGACTTGAGCGAGTTTGATCCCAGCAAACACGCCCGCTGCTAGCGCAGCTCGTCGGAGGTGGTTTACATGGGAATGTACACGATCGAGAGTTGACGACTCTCCCTCATTCTTTGGCAAGGTCTCCGATAGTTGTAAGGCCTCGTTGTATAAAGCAATGCTAGTTGTGGAGTCAGGGCTATGTGATAGTAGTAACGAATGAATAACCTTTGGCCGATATCGCCAATCCTGGTCAACGACTCTGCATGACGCAGAAGGAGAACGACCCTAGTATCACTCGAAACTGTTTGGATCTGCGTGGGATTCAAGCTGCGCTTGTAAACGTCGTTGGCCTCCCTGAATTTACCCAGTTTCACGTATTCATGCGCCAATTGAACGGAAAGCTGGACGAAGTCTTGATCATGTGTCACCAAAAGCTCAGCTGGCGTTTGTCAACAGGACATACCATCATGTTGACCGATCGAGCGGTGTTTGCAGACATGTCTTGCTATTTGTAAGAGTTCAAGTTTGAGGATAACGTGCCCAATGAAGCCGACAAGGCGGATAGTCATATCTAAATGAGGTAAACGTCAAGTAGAACGAAGTCCTGGGAAAATGGGCGTACTTAAAAGTGACACAATCCGACAAGAGGATTTTCGCATAAGGGAGATATCTTTCTCGGTCTTGAACTTGGCTGGCGATCCAGCTTCTTGAGATGGGTCGGACTCTGAAGTAGGCACAAGTTAAAGAAAACGAAGCTAATTAGTGGTAGCATACTCACTGCGCGGGCGCTTGGGTGTGGTGGGGACTACCTTCGAGGCCTTGGGTTTACGCGCAGCCGCAGCAATGGCACGAACAGAGGCTGTCTTTCCCTTTGCCTTGCGAGCTGCCCTGACCTGTTTAGGAGATTCCTTCACGTGGGCGGTCTCCTTGGGAGTCCCCTGGATCCACCTTCTAAGAACGTGGTAGGCTTCCTGAGCTTGTTTAATGATAAGCGGGTACTGTTGGGGATGGACTTGACGATGTGCGTGTAGGGCAAGCCACATGTGCATTTCCGCCCTATGAATAGCAAGCAAGTGCGTAAGCCCAGAATCTCGTCCGACATTCTATTACCGAGGTAAATAATAAGAATGCTGACGATGGGTGGAACAAACGTACCTCATGGCCCAAAAGCGCTTTAATTTCATCTGCAGACATTTCCAACTGGGTATCCCCATCAGGCGCACCAGCATAAAAGGAAAGCTCCAATAGCCTTAGCATGACACCTGCGCGCCGAATGGGCCGATTTTCCGGATCATAGATCGAAACACAGTCAGATAACAGTCCTGCGACCACACTCTGTACGTCGGGTTTCCAGAGACTTCCAGCTAAGCTGTCAATTTGTCGCTCAATGATAGCGCCGACAACGCAACGACGGTCCTCTTCCTGGTTGTCAACACCACCAATCGATATAGAGGTTATCAGCCGCTTCAGCGAAACCTCTGCCGACGGGCGCAGTAGCTCACAAGAAGCCATGTAAGTGACTCTGTCAATGATGACGGCCGTTTGCTTGAGCGATGAGGCTGCTTCAAACGCACTCGTGGGTCCGATCGTACGGACTAACTCCACGAAGGTACGCGGAAAGACATACGAGCCAAGACATTCGATGAAAGCTTCGTAGGCCCCCTGTGGGAGGAAAGAGGCTCGGGGACTGTAATGGAAAGCGAGTTCAAACTCTGACTTACCTGTCTGTCACCAATCTTTGAGCAGGAGACACCTAGCAACTCCCATCTGCGCGACAGCTGCTCGTGCAGTTGCCCCCAACCTTCGGTCTCTTTGCCGCTCGCTGCTTTCTGCTGCTCCTGTGCATTGCCCAGGGTCCTTGAGTCACAACTCCTCCGAAGACGCAGTGCAACAGCCCCCAGGGGACATCCACGACGAAGGAAGCGGATGGCAGATCCGTATTTTCCAGATTGGTAGAGCATGCCTCCGAGGCTGTGGAAAGCACCAGATAAGCAACGAACAAAGTTTGCGAATGCTTCCTCGGTCACCGAGGAGGGAGGGGAAATTCTGTCAGGGTACTCGTGATCGTTTGTGAGTTGAAAACCGAGTAGGCGAGCAGCTCTGGAGAGAAGGTCGTACGCCGCTTCAGTTAAGACGGGGTTGTTTGGAGCAAGCGTTGTTCGTGCCAATACAAAAAAAAGGTCAAGCAACGAGGTGTAATCTTCAGATGCGGATTCCTGACCCTGGAGGCGGAACCAGTAAGGCATGAGTAACGAGATCACGAACTGTACTTACCGCTGATAGTCGTGCCTCCATGGTTGTGGCAATGTCCGCTAATAGCGTTCTCACAGCTTTGACGACGCCATCGGTTGACAACCTCATGTCATCCGGAGCATTAACAACTATAATAGCCGCACGTTTCAGCCGGTCCAAGGCCCGTCTCATCTTACTGTCGGCCAGTTTATAATCGTCTTGAGCTTCGTAAGGGGGACGCACAACCCTTGCCTCTTTGACATGTTCGGTAGTCTCCCGAATAGTGCTCAGCACGTCTTCTTCCGCGCCTAGCAAGCGATCGTCAGACAATGGATAATTCGGAGACTGTGCAACGTTGCGCACCATCACTTTGTCCCAGGCCCGCGAGAAGGGTCGTGGTGCGAACAAATGAAGCGCATAACTTCGTGATGTGAGCAATGTCCGTGGGCTCGAGCTTTTCTTTGTCCTTTCGGGAAAGAAATCCAGAAATACGGTCTTGCATTTCCCCCTTTCCGTGGTCTACCAGGTTCAAATTCGACAGAGCATTTGACAATTTCTCCTCTTCACAACCCGCGGAGGACGTTGAGGGCGATGGTTGAACCAATGCTATCACCTTGCTTAACGCAGCAATATCGTTGGCCTAGGGAGATTAACCGAGGCCTTGAAATATATTGACAGTTGCTTACCGACTTGGAATAACTTATCCAGGCATCGCAAAATGAAATAAAGGGCATCCCGTGAAGAAACTCATCTCGATTTCCACGTTCTTCAACCAATGCAAGTATTTCGGAGAACGTGGAGGTAACAATACGACACAACCTACGTTCCTCCCCCTTGTCGTTGGAGCTAGCCGACTTTGCAAAGGTCGAAGCCGATTTAACAACTTGATCCCAGAACGTCTTGGACCCGATAGTCGAAACACTCGTGCGCAACAAGCACATGAGAGCATAGCTTCTGATACGGAATACGACTTCGGCATTTCCTACTTGGCACGATATTGACGTAAGGGCAGTATATGCTCGCGTCAGCAAAGCGTCGCATTGTTTTGCGGGGAGTTGCGAGCACAAAGGAATCCACCTTAAGAGGTTAGGAGAATCGTGCAAGGTCTGGGAGTATAGCACTAGGGTTTCACGCTGAATAAGCTTCGGAGATGATGAGCTGAAACAATGAGACAAAGCAATGAGACTGTGAGACAGATATGTTAAGATGAGCAAGAGCAGGGTAGGGTCCAAAGGTTTCGATGATTGTGTGGGCAGAGGCAAAGAGACTATCGTAATAAGATCACGAAGTGGGGGAGACACTTGGGAATTGGGGCGAGATATGGGTGGCGTGAAATCCGGATCCGGTCTCACTAGTGCAATGAGTCTGCAATGCATATCAGAGAGCACGTCCAGTGCATGAGAATACTTCAAGACTAAGCCTGACAGCTCAAAAGAAAACGAACCAACAGCTCACCATGTCTAGGCCGAGCAGTTTCCCTGCCACGCTAATCGCCGCCCTTTCAACATCAACATCCCCGGGTGATATTACGCGCAGATCTTTCAGTGCATTTCGTACAGAAGTCGCCAGGCTAAATGCCTCATGTAGAGCAGCCGTGGGCTTCTTCACGGAAGGCTCTACGCTAAGCGCTTTCCACCCAGATTTCATCACTCCAGTAAGTCCCTGAGAAGCACTGTTAACGGCACGCATAACAGTGATTCGTCTATCTTGAATGGACTCGGGAGCCGCAGAATGCTCCGACCCGACGCCTTTCGCATTCGAAATGGTGAGGGTGGATGCGAGTCGGCGGGCGACATCATCGGCAGAGACGGAGGCAGCTCTCTCCCTCGCAGATGCTTTCTTTGTCGGAGCAATGAGATTTCGCCTTGCTTTTGCCCTTGTAGCCATGTTGAAATGCCTGGAGAAGTTCAAGACAAACAAAAAGGAAAAGGTTTGCAGCGAGACACGCGTCAAACGAAAAGCACGTGATCGCATCCTTACAAAAACGGAACTCAACCGCGACATAGTACAACAGTCTGCAATAGTCTAAACAACATGTTCCTCTTGCTCTCCAAGTGTCATCTCATCAAAGTTTTCTAATAGCTCATCAAGCTTAACCTCCGGGAAGTCCGCCTCAGTCCCGTCCTCTTCATCTGTCTCTGAAACTAGCTCAGCAACAAGAGGTGGAGCTTCATCTACCTCCATCGTATTTTGCGTTTTCTTCGGCATTTTTGGATCGCTAGTCCGGGAACTATTTCCCGATTTTGTACCATCTGCCTTGTAAAGGTTGACCATAGAGCGCATTTCAGAGTCTTCCTCAAGGTCGCGCAGGAATAGCTCGTAGTCCTCCTCCACCTTTTTCTGATCGCGACCGCCCATACGGCCCACGGCGCCACGCCCGCTCCCAGTTTCGCCCTCCTCGCCCTCTTCCTTCGCCATGCTCCGTAGTCGCCAGTTTCTCGACTTGTTCTTCTTGCGGCGGTTGGGGTATGCCTTCCTTACGAGGACGACATCGGGAATGCGGTCTTGGGGTAAGCTCGCAAAGTCGTCCGAATTGAAATTGCTGTTGCTTAGATGGTAGCCCATTACTGCGTCGCCTGGTTGAAGAATTCCACCGAGGTGTGTCCGTGTGTGGAAAATCTGGCTCGTAGGTGCGGCAGTCTCGTAGTCCATCATGCGATCATCTTCGTACGCACCAGTCGAACGAAACGCGCCAGACAGTGCCACCTGCGCATCGGCCATTACCCACTTCCCGTGCGTACGATTTGAGGGCTCAACATCCAGAACGGTAAACTCCACAAGATCAGAGACATTTGCAAGAGCATCGAATGGGGTACGCCAGTATATTGAGGCGATGAGCTCGCATGACTGCAATGTCGAGGGATGAAGGAAGTGAAGGGAGTTGCCGACCCGGGTACAGACAGTCAACGGGTCAATGTTGCCCAGCTGCCGCGCAAGTTTCGGCGGTATGCAAACCAGGTCATCTTTACATATGGGGACAATCTCGACAGAGTAAGTGAACCGGAAATTGGCTGTATTTGAATGTGTGTCCGCAGAAAGGAGGCGCTCAGAGGTCTTTGATCTAAATCTTGATTAATACACAACGACAATCGAATGAGGCGATGCTCACCGGATAGGTATAACTCCGGATAGAAATTCTACCACTTTTATCGCATGACTCCGCTGGCTGTAGAAGAAATCCAGACCGTCCTTCACCTCCTTCAAGGAAATTGTATCTTTGTGCGCCCCATGTTTCAGAATAAGCTGCTCAAGGTACAAGAATGTACGTTTATGTGGAACTTTCTGCCGGACTTGGACAAGAGCCTTCCAAGTGTTCTTTGCAGCCAATTTGGCACAGTCGGGACATTGTCCGTGTTGGACCAAGTATTCGATTTCAAATACTTGCTCTAAAATCGTTGAAGTCAATACCTACTCTTTACATGAGTGCTCCGACACCACTTGTGCAGGTCGAGTGTGACTAACCTCCTTTTGTATGGTCAATGACACTCTCAGACGCTTTGAGTGGGGTTCCGTCCAAATAAAGTGCGCGTCCGTGAGCCGTACCCGATTCAAGCCTTTGAGTTTCTTGAGGCAGATGGCAAGGAGCTCTTGAGACTCCGGCCGTGCAATCGTCCATTGGGCCGGGGGTGCAAGGAAGCGCTCGCAATTTCGGCAATACGACACAGATGCTATGCAGTAGACCTACTGTTAGAAAACGTAACCTCCATGGGGGCCTGATGTAAACACCTTGCTTTGGGATGCCTTCAGTGATGTCGACACTTGGACACTGGATGGTAAGCAATGATTGGCAAAAGAGCAAGAGGAACTTACGTATTCCTAAGACAATTGATGCATAGGTTTGCGGAATTTGGAACAATTGGATCTCCTGGACGGCATGAGATAGATGTACGGTCTTATCTGCTAAAAACCGTGACCTACCGCAATCAGCACAAAGTATCCTATGTACGGCAGGAGCCGGTATAAATTCCATGAAATCGAGCAACCTTTAAGTGGTACCGGTGTAATGCAAGAGACCTGAGATGATTGAGTAGAAACTTCAAGAGAACGTCAGTGGTAGTCGCTTTGTCATCGCCATATCATATATCATTTCTTTATTAGCGGTGAGCCACGTGGATTTCCGAATCGGATGACTTGGATCCATTTTCGGTTCCGCACCACGTGGTTAAACACTATCTCGACACGACAGATCTGATCTAGTCTATACCACCGGCCCACCCCTATATGGGCACGCCCATGGGATATCTAGTAGGTATCATACATGTACATATCGTCGTAGTATTATTGTTTAAAACAAGCTTAGGCTCCTTACTTAGAGTCCCGCGGACTCGGCGTTGCGTAGCAGAAAAGGAACTAACGGCCATACTTTTGAATATCCCCAGATTGTGAATAAGCACTGAGACTCACCACTGATAATGGCATCTACGCCAACGTAGGAGGGGCAGAGCGCGGGCTGGATGTCACGACGGGGGGAGGAGCTACTGAATGATCCATGTCATCGCCTCCCCGAAGCAGGCAGAGGCTGTTGGGTGGGAGGGACTGAGAGCGCCTGATAATTGGCGCCGTTATCGGCCGCTCCTCCTCTGCCACGGGCGAAAACAATGACAGACGGCGACGCTTGGTCGCCGGCTCCTTGACCCCAGTCCCTCAGAGGTGACCATTTATCGCAAATACAGAAACCTCACCTCGGAGATGTGCCTATCTTCGTCACCACACGGTGGGTGCCCCTCTTCCCATCGGACAGTCGTGTTGCGAACTACGTCGTCCCGCCAAATCTCGATCGAAAGTGTAGGATGACTAGGGGAGAAGGCGACAGAAGGAGGGACTTCTCCGTCACCATGGTCGGAGCACATGGTGAAGTCGAAACTTCCTCGAGTCGTTCCGTCAGAAAACGAATCCATATCTTTGATCAGAGGCGCTGGTGGAGGCTGAATGGCTTCTGATTGTGGTGGAGGGGTGTCGTAATGAACCCGGGCAGGGGACGGGAGCTCACTGGCTCGGCCGTTACCGTCAGTGCTCATGGGACCGAACACCGAAATGACTCACTCGGTAAACACGGTGAATACTGGGACACTTGGGGTTGGCAGAGACATGTTGATGGTGCTGGGTGTTTCATTGAAAAGGCCCAGAGCACCAGGCTCACTTCGGTTAGGGTTAGCGACGATGATACGGAGGGGAGTATCGAGGATGGCACCTGGAATCTAGATGCGCCTCAGGGAAGGGGACAACGAGCGGAAACTCTTCGAGCGGCTCGAGGAAGCAAGGGCGGAGAACGGGAAAGCAAGGCATGACGGACGGTGGTAGAAGGCTGATGAGCAGAAAGGTCAGAGAAGGAGGGCTGAGCGTAAAGGAAAGGGCTGAGGACTAGAAGGAAATCGTGATGGAGAAGAGAAGCTAAAGTATTAAAGGATAAAAACAAGAGGAAAGAACCACACTCGCCGGAGGCGAGTGGTGGGGAGTTAAAAGTCTGGGGAGGACTGTAGCTGCATCTTCATTTTGACCTATTTGCTCATTAAAAGGGACCGGTTGGGCGCTAACTCTGCCCCCGTAACGCGGTCACACGTTGCCCTTCCAGACTTGAATGGCAATGAATGCGTGGAACTTTGCATCTGTGCACTGCATAATATATGAGAGGCGTACTTTGGTCACAAAAGAGATCATCCCCACCCGATTGGGATTATTCCCGGATGTTCTTCACGTTTCCTTGAGGGTCCATAGCGGACACCCCGAACTGGTACGAGCGCCCTGATGGCCAGAATCGAGGCCACTGTGAGAATATGAGTAGAATAAGGGCGGTCGCGCGTGACAGTGGCTCACACGTATTTCCCGCCCTTGCCAGTGTTTTCGCTATCGATGCCAGTCGAAGCTCGCACCAAAGAGTGACGAAGTGTACCAGGAAGGTGAGTAGTTGAGTGAGTAGCATCACGCCAACTGTGAACGACCAGATGGCTGTTTGCCACGTTCTGTTTGTGCATGTTTATGTGACCAGACCGTGACAACGCCACCTTAGCAGTTCAGTCTCGTTCGACTTTCATCAATTTCGTCCTGTCGCATCCATCGATGTTTGTTTTAGCGCGCTGGCCACGCAGCTGCGCACATTGTTATTACCATCCGCAGCAGATATATTATATCCGACGCGAAATAGCAAGTTTGGGGTTGATGTACCTGTCACGCCCATCATCGGACTTATCCGCCGCTCCACTTCCCAAGACCCAGGGCTCCGGCGTGTCTACGTCTCTGTATTTGGGAACTCTAGTCGTTTAAACCCACTAACACTTGCAGGCAGCGCCACAGTGCGCTTCTACGGGCTCCAAACGGTGTGCACGGCGCCCCGGTGATGGATTGTGCTGGCTTACGAACGTACAAAGCGTCAGCTGATGCTTATCTTGTGTCCAACATTTCCTAGTTTACGGCGGCCTATGAGCCTGTCAGTGTGGAGCAATTGCGTTATCTCCACCTGGGACAAGTCATCTGGGAGATTGTTGATGTCCTTATCGTAACTGGCTTTTTGCCGAATGGTGCTGTAGCTGGTCACCTGTCCACCAATTCCTCCGACTCTGTCGCCCCACTGTACATCAGTTTCACGGAGAACCCCATGGCGGGACTTACGGTCACTCACGCTCCGGGTCAACAACGATGACGCGTCCAGAAGCAAAAAAAACAAAAGGTCATATTGTTTATGCATTTATTGCTCACATCTATCTAGTAAGCTCCCCTGTATTTCGTCATTTTATGTGACACCAATCTCGAAGTTATCACCCATGCTCCAGCTCTATGTCGAAACATGTCTCTCAATGTCAAGGCGTTACTTGCGCCAAGTCGAGGTGAAGGCTTTGTTCTATGACCTGCAGGAAACTCACCGGCTCATTGACGGAATCCTTGTGTGTTATCTGTAAATGATTGCCAAAAACAACGGCCAAATGAAGCTAATCAAGTCCAAAAATGGGAACCAAAGATGCCAGGCTCCTACTACCTACTTCACCATATGTGAGTCATGTTCAAGCAATCGTTGTTCTGGTCGATTTGATCTTGTAATAATGGCGTTCCTGTGAGGACGTGATGCTTTTTCCGAATGAGAGGATCCTAGCATAAGGTAGCTAAGGTATCTAAGTAAGATCTACCAAATTTATATTCATACGCATGCACATCAGAGTTCTGAGAATGGGGGTTCCCCACATTGGGAAGGCCATACATGAGACCTCCCCAACATGCACTCTCACACATAGTTATCATCGAAACAAGACAACCCCTCCCCCCTTCTATTTTCCCCCATTAGGCGTCTACCTAAAGGTCTCACCCAACCCCATTATCCATACACTGCTGGCCTCGAACGCTTCCTTTTCTCGGCATTAGAACTCGAGCGTAAGGTGTGGTTCTTGGACGTCATGTGAAGTTGACATATACACCCCGGGACCGGCTGGAGAAACAAAGACAGATAATGTGAGTCTCTATTAATACAGAAAACTAGCAGTTTCGCAGCGTGTTAAATACAACAGGTTGTCAGAAACAATAACGAAGTAGTAATAATGGTACAGGTAATGTTAATCGAGGTCCGAGTCCTGTACCCCGAGGCGCGCGTTAATGGATTCGAAGGGAAAGAGCATAAGGAAAACGTTATTCGAGGGGGAAATCACAACAGATATTGAGGTGAATTTTACGGTTATGTTTAGTACCAACTAGTACTAAGCAGCCGGAAAGAGGGTGGCCACCTGGGATATTGAGGGCTTTGAATTATGCCTTACAGAGGGGGTTCGCTCAGGTGAGAGTCCGGGTGGCCCGGAGTTTCAAGCGTACTGGAGTGCAATGTCCGCCAGTGCTCCACAGATCAAAAACGTTTACATGCGCATGCTCGAGTACATGCAGTCCATCCGGAAACTGCCTGAAGGTGTTGAAATTGAAGGACCACTTCATTTCTAGTTTGTTGGAAGTTTGAGACTCCGTTTGCGCCAAGTTTCAGCCCGCGCAGTTGGTAGAACAGCGAACCGGTTCGAACTCAAATCGTAATCCGTCCAATTTTGACGAGACCGCCACTTGCGGACAAATATACAAAGCGTGCGATGCAGAAGCGCCTGAGAACGGAGGAAAAGAGCCCGTCCCTTTGCCAGATGTGCTCGTTTTAGGCTTGCTCATCGATTAGTGGAGTCGCAAGTACCCCCTGCCACCCGGATGTGGGTAGTATGTGGTTTCACAGCAGCAGTCCCGACTGCCGTAATAGGTATCAACGTTATCATACAGGATGAGTTGACCTACGCCATATGAGGAGTCACGCTCAGCCGATCACAACGAGGGGCGACAAACGTGAACGTCATACAATTGGGATGAGATGGAGTTCTCAGGCACGCCCACGCCGCCCAGCGAGCTTAACAATACTAATAAGTTAGGACGTGTGTATTGACGCTAATGCACACCGCTGTCGAAACAAATGAATAATCCCGCGATTTGGTTGGAGCAGACTGTACCGAAAGTCCAAGAGTTGCTAGAAGATAAGGACCAAAAGCCGGCATATAGCATAAAATTGCACACGCGTTGGATTTAGTTCACGCCGTGCAGCAGGTCCGTGACATCATCAGAACCCTCGAGCGCCAAATCTCCAGAAAGGCGCGGGACACATAAGTGGAGTGGCACAGGGGCATCACTCTGTCTTTGCGAGAGGTCTGCCGGCATCACTGGCGGGGTTCGACGACGATATTGAATGGTACCTTCGAATCAGCGAAGATCAGCTATGGTGAGGGAGAAGTTCAGAGTGATTATAACATAGGACCTTGGAGTGTGTTCCTCGACCGCAAATGTCCCACTGGCACTTCACAACATGGACCTGAGAGACGCGGAGCGCTGACACCTCCGGACGGATATTGTGGAGCGAGCTTGGCAGATACTAGTAAAACAGATCACATCACAGGGTCAATAGGGAAAACAAATACTAGGGAAAACAAATACAAAGAGGAATGAAACAGGGATATTGGGAACAAGGTTATGGATAGCGTAGTTGGAAGACCTGATGAAACAATTCGAGAAATTTACAGCGGAAGGGATGGCAAGACCATCATTACGGAACGACTGCTGTAACTTTAGACGTCTCCGAAACGCAAACAAATGTCGACGCCGTCTATCGGTTCGATCTGCTGGACGCGAGAGTGGTCCTGAGTACTGGTCCTGGTGTGTGTAGTCCTTGGGCGTGAGTACAGGCCGCCGTGTCGTGGGAATTATTTGTCTACATTTGTCACTGGCAGCATCGCAAGTCGCGACGTGTTCTCCGAATCAGCTATCCTACGCCAGGTGTTCCCCCTTCTCTTTTTTTCACAAAATGAATTTCGAAGACGTAGAGGAGCGTGACGGTGTGTATTTCGTCCACTTCTACCCGGGTGGGTTCATTTCATGCTTTTTCAGGCATTCGACTGTCGTGGAACGTTTGGCCCTCATCTCGCATTGAGGCCAATCGCACCGTAGTTCCAATCGCAGCTCTTTACATCCCGTTGAAGCAGAGGGATGATCTTCCTCCTGTGCTTTACGAGCCTGTAACTTGCAAGTCAACCCCTTGTCGGGCCGTTTTAAACCCCTACTGGTGTGTTTCGTCTTAATGTATGCGCCCCGATATTCACCTATTGCACGCTTAGCCAAATTGACATTCGGGGAAAGTTATGGATTTGTCCATTCTGCCTCACACGCAATGCATTCCCTCCCCACTACAAAGACCTCTCCAGTACAAATCTTCCTGCAGAGCTGTTGCCCAAATACACCACCATAGAGTATACACTTAGCCGCCCTGCTCAAGTGCCCCCAATATTTCTCTTCGTAGTTGACACATGCCTCGATGCCGATGATCTCAAGGCTCTTCGTGATGCGATTGTCGTCAGCTTGAGCCTCCTCCCTCCGAATGCCCTAGTTGGTCTCATTACTTTCGGGACTATGGTGAGTTCCAATCATTTTCGCCGTTGTCTGCCACCTTATGTTTTCCAGGCCCAAGTACACGAAATCGGTTACGCAGAGTGCAGCAAATCTTACGTTTTTCGTGGTGGAAAGGAGTACAACCCGAAGCAGATTCAGGAAATGCTTGGCCTGAGTGCACAGAACCGAGCAGCTCCCCGACCTGGCCAGCCCATGCCCCCACAGGCCTTTGGTGCTGCTCGCTTCCTTCTCCCTGTTTCTCAATGCGAGTTCCAGCTCACGGGTATTCTCGAGTCGCTCACACGCGACCCATGGCCTGTCGCGAGTGACAAACGACCTCTTCGCTGTACTGGTGTCGCACTGAGTGTCGCCGTGGGACTGCTAGAAGTACGCCGAATATGCCTCTCTTTAATTATCTTAACTAATGTATGCGTGCCAGACGACCTTCCCCAATACGGGAGCACGTATCATGATCTTTGCTGGTGGTGCCGCAACCGAGGGTCCAGGGATGGTAGTCAGTCACGAGCTTAAGGAGCCAATTCGGTCACACCATGACATTGACCGCGACAGCGTGAAGCATTTCAAGCGAGCAACAAAGGTTCGCGTCCCACGAGTTTAACTTCTTTCTAACGCGCTCATGGTTGTGTAGTTCTATGAGGGTCTAGCGAAGCGCGCATCAAACAACGGCCACGCACTCGACCTCTTTGCCGGTTGTCTTGATCAAGTTGGTCTTCTGGAAATGAAAGCGCTACCGAACTCCACAAACGGCGTTATCGTGCTCTCAGACTCGTTTACGACATCCATCTTCAAGCAGAGTTTCCTTCGCGTGTTCAATAAAGATGATCAGGGCAACCTGGCGATGGGATTCAATGCCACCTTTGATGTTCAGGTCTGGATGAAAATAATCAAGTTGACGCGTTTTGATAAACTAAGACCCCTATACAGACCACGAAGGAACTGAAAGTCTCGGGGCTCATTGGACATGCGATATCGACGGGCAAGAAATCTGCGTGTGTTGGCGAAACGGAAATTGGCCTTGGACAAACGTCAGCCTGGAAGCTCAACACCATCAATCCGCGCACCTCCGAGGCTGTCTATTTCGAAGTCGTCACACCCGCTGGGCAACCCTTACAGCAAGGTTCTCGTGGACTCATCCAATTTGTTACTCATTATCAGCACTCGACAGGTCAAATGCGGCTGCGTGTGACAACCATCGCACGCAACTTCGCTGAGGCTGGTTCACCAAGCATTGCGGCATCTTTTGATCAGGAAGCGGCAGCGGTGCTTATGGCCCGCATAGCAGTGTTCAAAGCTGAGATTG
>Ga0137362_10001249_pt1 | contig 15452 bp, 21 predicted proteins | sample MadtaG_2_FD_104801 | JGI IMG/M metagenome (GOLD analysis project Ga0137362, IMG submission 104801) | Vadose zone soil microbial communities from Angelo Coast Range Reserve, California, USA - Mad1_100_16 metaG | ecosystem: Environmental > Terrestrial > Soil > Vadose zone | place: USA: California... | reverse complement strand
GCCAGTATGCGTATGACGGAAAAGCATACAGCGTGATAAGAATAGCCAAAGACAGTCCATCCATACACCCTACTTTGTATCCATCGGCCCTGGCGATGATGGTTTGCTCCCCGCTCCGCCTCCACCACGGTATGCGCTCCTTAATACGAGGATGCCATTCTTGAGCTGTGCCACCTCCTTGATTAACGCGGTGAATTTCGTTTTCTGCTCGTCGGTACGGAGATATGGCGTGAAGTGCGAGATACAATCCCGCGTCTTAGCGTTCGGTGTATTCCGCAGCCATTCGATGACCATATTGTCCTCAAGCTCGATCGGCTGACCGTCAGGCCCAACCATAGTTGCAGTCGCTCTGCGTTTCTTGGGTTTTGGCTGGCCACCTGCAGCCGAAGCGACTGGGGATGGGGCGGATGCAACGTCCTCCGTTTCGTCCGCCTTCCGTTTATGGCCGAGTTTCGCAAGAGGAGCACCAGATGATGGTACACGAGGAGAAAGGGAGGAGGGCCCAGGAGACGTGTCAGTTTCCTTGGGCAAGCTGGCCGCGACTTGCACGAGTGGGCTACTGGCACGGAGGCCGTTTGGGATTACTCGTGGTTTGGGGGCTTTCGGACTCGTTGCGCGTTTCGCGACAATGGAGTGTCCACCGTGCCCTGGGTTTGGTGAAGTAGCACGGGAGTTGGGCGTGGATGCCGCGGCAGGACGAGATGAAGGTACCGGCGTTGCCTGAGATGACCCTGTGTCACTTGCGGTAGCATGCGAAGGCGTGAATTGTTGCAGGACAGCTGGTCCATCAGTAATTACAGGTTCCTCTTCCTCTTCCTCCTCCTACGAAATCAGTGAGATCATTGCGCAAAGCAAATGAGTCAAGACGTACCGCTGAGCTCACGTATGGATCTGAATCTTTGTCACTTTCGTATGCGTCATTCTTCTCATGTTTATTCATCAGTTTTTTGATTGCCTTGCCCGCACCGGTCAAAGCGGAATCGTGCTCCTCTTCGTCGGACTCGTCGACACCCACGTCCCGTTGTTTGTTGGCACCCATATACGCTCGTGATAAACGTTCCTGACAAAGGTCAGTGAGAATCGCTAGAATATAGCGCTATACTCACTTCCATCTCCTTCTCGATCTCATCTTCTTGGTGATCATCTGGAACAAGCTTCTCCTCATCATCTGCAAAATCCTCGTGGTAAGGCACCTCATCGTAATCAGCATCTTGCCCAAGATCGCGTCTCCTTGATTGGCCATCCTCATCCTCATCTCCAAATAACCCGCCATCCCCACTGACAACTGTGCGTAACCGTCTGCCTCCAGGGCCCAGGCTCTGGCCAAAGTTGCCACCGATTGAGCCATCCAATGGCTCCGCTTTCAACAAAGCGGAGGTGGAGGTAGAAAGGCCCTGACCATTACGCTTCTGCAAAAGCCATCGCTCCGGATCCTTGTTCTTTTGTCTCATGGCCATCTGTGAAAAGATGAAGACAGGGGATCCGCAGATGTACATCTACATACCAGAGCCTCAGCTTCGTCAAGGTCTGGAATGTGATAATTAGGCCTCTTCAGGAATTTGTACCATCGGTGGGCAGGCACAAATTTGAATGTGTTGTTTGACGCTGGCATGAAGAACGCTTGAGTCTCAGCCTTCGCGGCCTCCTCCATCTTCCCAACCCACACCTCTTTGCCCGTCGCATCTTCCATTACCCAGGGATAGCGCTCTTCTTTCCGCAGCTGTCGGGTAGCCTCGGGTACCTTGAAGACCTGCTTGGTCTTCTTCTGGAACCTCCTCTTGGTGCCCATTCCATTCTTGCCTTTACTACTCCCCGGGGTACCATCTCCATGTATTGGTTTGCCTTCCGCGTCGACCATGACGATATTACCATCTACACCTATCACTGGCTTTCCGTCCGGGCCCAACATTGGGCCAACAGCCTTTGGAGCCTCAGTGCCATTGACAGAGGCATCAGGGCGTCGTAGATCCTTGCGATTCAGCTTTACGGGTACCGCCCATTCAAGAATGTCCACGGATTTTCGATGATCGAACTTCATTACATCGTACTTCCAGCCATTGAGGGCAGATGAAACGAGGGTATAGTCAATGTACTCTCCCTCTGGTAATGAAGGCGCTGGAGTGCGTTCTTTCTCGGGTTTCGGTGACGGCCTCGGTGACAGTTTCGAGGGTGGGGTTGAAGGATTGGAGGGTATCTTTGACTTTTGAGAGGTGGCGGAACGACCTGGCTGCATTCCATAAATACCGGCTGGACCTTTTATCTTGGGTTTGGGATGGAAAAGTTTGGCGGCCTCAGGAGGAGCAGGAGCCATAGTTAGAGTTCAAAGTTATTTGAGACCAGTAATGAATATACGCCGTGAGTTTAGAAGGACTCAAGGCAGAGTGAAAGAGAGATGTCAAAGAGAGACGAGGACGGGGACTCGGAGTCAAGGGTCATGCCACTCCTACCCGTCACGTGATCCAATCGCGTCTTGTCGACCACTTGGCGCCACACAGCCGCTCATCCTTCAGATTCAATGGACCAGAATTCATTTAACTCGCATTCAGCTCGCAGCACCTTTTTTTCGCGTGTATATACAACACCGCAGTCGTCCAATAATCCTCGTCCTTATCCGTCAACCACGCGACCGCATACAAATGCACCGTCGTTTTTCGGAAAGAGCCTCTTACCACAGGCAGCTGGGAGGAACCCAGAAATCCATATAGCTAGCCAAACCCTTCAAGGGGGCGATGGCTCTGCCTTGTTGCCTCCGGCAAATGCGGAAGATGGTAGCATATATGTCGGCCATAAATACCCACAGTATTCGCGTAGCATTGAAGACACAAACAGCCGGCATCCGTATGACAATATGGATAGTGCTACCCATGTACCGCACCCGTCCAGACTTAAATTATCACTCTCCGCGACTCGAACCGGTATGCTAAATAGCCCTTTTCCGAGTCTCGAATCTGGATTTTCTGTGTAAAGGCACTGGGGAAAAGCACAGACACTACCGTACTTCGGACGACTTAGCTGGAGATACAAAACAAAATTTGGGAGGAGGTGGGTTTCCGGTGGCCCCAATACTTTGGGACGTACTTATATTTATGTAGAAATGGCCCTTTTCACAGGTCCAAGGCTTTCAAATCCAAACTCTGTGTTGACACCCTCCGACCAATTGGAGTCCGGCTGCGCGCCCTCGAGATTTGTACCGAAGGTTGAAGAAGGCGAAGAGGAGGATGACATACCGGTCTCCATAAAAAAGAGTTTCAAGGAACTCAGATCCGTCAGGGATGAGCTAGAACGCCAGGTCCGCCTTACTTCCTTTCCACGTACACCCACCTGAGCTACGGCACTAGCGGGGCGAAAATGAACGTTTGCGTGCGGAGTTGGCGACCACCAGGAAAGAGACCTTAGATACCCTGGCCCGCATGGACAAGATGAAACAATTGACGAAGCGATCGACTGAGTCGACTACGGACAAGTACGTCCGGTCAATGTTTGATTGTCGCAATACCTCACACAGAACAGAATCGCAGAACTTGGCAAGGAACTTGCCGCACTTAAGTCTCAATCTGATGAGTCTTTTGCATTTGCTGCACAAGCTCGTTCCGCTCTCCCAGACGTCAACGATCTACGAGTGGCAATTAAAGACAGTTCCAAGAGTCCGCACAGTTTTTTTTTGTATTTCCAGGTTGAATTTGACGCCGGGTAGACTATCACCGCATCATGGAAGACCTCGCCAAGGCAGCGGACATGAAGGAGCTGATCCGGGATCTCGAATTGGAATGCGCTAACGGTTAGATATTGACGCATCTTCTGTTGCCTATCTAATACTCGTTTACAGCACGAAAAGCGAATGATTTCCTTCGTGACAAATTGACAGACATTACATCTCAATATACGGATGCAATAGAGCGACTTAAAAGCGCGGAATATAATCATGCAAACCAGACAAATGCGTTAAGGGTTGCCTTGGATGATCTACACAATGCCAGTGCGGCTATTTCCTTGCTATGGAACCGAGACTGCTATTGACCATACCCCCCAGATTTATTATCTGCCTCGAGCACCGCAAAACTCGATTCCACTCAAAAAGAGCTCTCTGATGCTTTAACAGCGTGCGCACTTGCGAAGGAGAGTATTGCCCAATTGGAGAAACGGTGATATTGCGAGCTTCTCGACTTCTAGCACTAATGAATGGAGATACAGTATAGAGAAGCTGGTTCGAGACACTGAAGAAAAATCGCTAGTCACTATTACATTACAAAGAGAGTGAGCATTACGCTTATCCCGGAGGAACAATCGTATGGCTGAGCAATTCGACCAGGAATGCAGGACTCCAGATTCTTCTCAAAGACCGAGAAAGCAGCGTTACCTCCGTGCTTTCCCTCAAGGAAGAGTCTGTCTCTACATACCCAAGTATATTGGGTCCAGTAACCTGAGGTTCTAACGTCTGGTAGGATTCTCACAATGCTGGCTTCGTCGGGTGATCAGCAGTCAGAGTTGGATACTCTGAGGAAGTCTTCCGCAGGGCAAATGGAAATGATAGGGGAATTAAACGGCAGGTGAGTACCTCTAACCCATTTATATGCGTGTATCTTCACCGGTACCACAGATGTTACACTCTAGAACGCGAGAACGACGTAAGGAAACAGGAGTTAGCAAATCAAATCAGTGAAAATGTAGCCCTCCGTGCGATCCGGGAAGCATCGCATGAACGTGAAAATTTGCTCAATAAGACAATCGAACGGTTGGAGACCGAAAAGTCAGCCGCGGAAACACAGGTACGGGCACTTCAAGATGAAATACGGCAAGTCACAGAAGAGCGCAAACAAGAAAAAGACAGGTAGTGTGCGACTACACAGGAAACTCGTCACTTGACGCATTCTAACCCAGGCTGACGCAACTTCAAATGAGATGCCACGCACTTCAAGAGAGATTTGAAGACCAATCAGCGACTCTGAAGTTAGCTAGGGAGAGTCATGGAGACATGCAGGTAACCTTTGACCGAGATAGATACCGCTGCACAATGTTTTCACCGCCCTCAGGAACGCCTGATCGCAGCGGAGGCAGCGTTTACGGTGAGAGCACCTCTTTTTGGAGGGCGTAAGCTTACTTGTTGCCACCACAAGGTCAAACTAGAAGCAGAGACAGGAAAGCTACGTCAGGAGATGTTCGCTGTTCAAGAGCGGAATAGCCTTCTGCAAAAATCTGTCGATGAACATAGACGCCAACTCGAAAATCAACAAGAACTCGCCACCGCCATGAGAAACGAGTACGAAAAAAGGCTGAAGGATGAACGGGACGGTGGCCATTTTCGTATACAAGCCCTTCAAGAGCGAATGCTGCAAACTGATTTGGAAAGGGCACAAGCCGTCAAGGACACAGATGAATTACACGACTCGCTAACTACCGCACAGAGCGAACTCACGACATTGAGGCAGCAAGCTCAGAATATCCAAACGTCGATGTCTGAATGGGGCAAACAGGTAAATGACCTTACGGTGAGAAACGATGCTCTACAGGCAGAAAATGCCACGCTTCTCGAAAGAGGTGCCACCATCGATGCTCGTTACGATGCAAATGATCTAGTGCGTTTCTAATGCGTCATCTTTGAGCAACACTGATATACTTGACGGCAGAACATCCAAGAAAGGACCCTTGTGAATCGCATACTGGAGGAGTCGCGGTCTTTCCATGAGAAGCGGATTATGGACAAACAAAATGAGTTGCGGCGTGTGAGTAGTCGATCCACTATAGCTTCCAAGTGACTAAGCGTCGATACAGCGAGATAACCAAATAGCAGAGCAAGAAGCCAGGATAAAGAGCTTAGAAAAGGGTCTAGCGCGCCATCTGAAATCTCAGGTGTGTTCATCAGGCGCGATCAAAAAATTTTGTACCACATATTGTAGGACCCCAAGTTCACAACCGGAAGCGACGCACACTCGATTTTGAATCTTTCTAAATTCGCCTCGTCCAGTAGTCCCCCACAACCGATTGTGGGCGAGGTGGACACAGACAAAGCGGTAGGCAAACTCCTCACTTCTGGTATTACATTGGTAGACCACTTCCCAGACTTTCATCAGCGGAGCGTGCACTACGCCGCTGTCAGCTCACCATCCATTGCAGACAGAGTCAGAGAATGTCAAATATCCTTCTAATCAGGCTAAGTCTTCGTATGCTACCGCCCAAAGCGCATTCTCAGGCGATCCCGAGAGTGGCGTACACGTCTCTAGAGTCGCTCGGGAATCGCTAGGGGGCGCTAATGACACTCCGGGTGATGCATCTCGAGCTATCATGTTGGGTAAACACGGTCGCCCGCTTTCTCAAACTTCTCAGCAGGGGTCCGGAAGTAGCGATACGACAAGACCTATGAGGCGTCCGGTTTGTCGCGTTACTCTGGTCAGCGGACGGCAGTCTCAATGCCTAGCAGAAATCCTCAAAGAAGTCAGGACCTCAAACGTCTGAATTTAAAGTGAGCTGCTACGAGTCTGTCCTAGTTTCACCACTTCCCTATCACCCAGACCGAGCCCGTGCCCAAACCTCGGCCACGCAAACGGAAGTAAAAGACATCGCACGTTGCCTACTTGCCATCGTAATCGGGTCCACCTACTGTTGTTGATCGTGTCCTGGTCCTGATATGGATTCGCCTCCTGGATTCCTGGTCTGCGCATTCGACTTCTTGGTCACTGTCTCCTATTCAATCCACTGTAACGTGACTCTGGGATGTCCGCAATTGAACTATGTCGTACTATGTGTTCAAAACAATGTGAGCTGCGTTGAGTGAACTGGTCGAGCTGATTGATTTCGAAGATACAAAAAGCGACAAACCATAGAGTACATCGTTCATATTAGTAAAGAGTTTAGAGGATGACTCCCCCATCATCAGCACCGTTTGATTCGTCGATGGCTGCATCTGGTAGAGGCGCAGGTGGTTGCCGTGGGGCAGAGGCAGCAGCGCCAGTAGTACTAGTGGGTGTCTGCGTTGGTTCATAATGGCCACCGGACGTGAATACACCCTTTTCATCCAATACGATTATCAGCATATTGATCCGCTCTTCCTGTGATGCGCTGCAATCAAGCACACCCATCGGATCGATTATTAAATAAGAAAGTGGGAGGGGGGGGAACAAACATGACCGCCTCATTCTCTCGTAAAGCCTGCGACAACTCAGGATCGTCACGGTCGGAATACGAACGAAGCTCTTCTTGTGTCCGCCTTAGATGTTGTAGGGAATTCTCCAGACGTGCGATTTCTACGATGATGATAGGGTACAGGCGGTTATGGTCGTTATTTTTAGATTCGGTGGCGATGGGTGATCCGGTGATGTTTGGCTGGTGGTTAGTAGCTACTGTCTGATAATAGATGAGAATAGAACCTTCGGTGATCGTGGCAAGGTCGAACTTCAGGGCGTCCGAGAGCGAAAAAGGTTGTGGATGTCTGGGGTGGTATTCCATGGTGTACTAATTAGTCAAAGATACAGCAGTCGGTTGGATGTTCTATTGCAGAGCGCACGGCTACGTCACGCTATGCAGATGGATGTGTAATCGAGGATGGGGTAAGCTGCTACTGAACTATGAAACAAGCTGTGCAATACATCTGCATCTATTAGTGATGAAAAGTAATCATATAGATAATGTTCGTGTGATGATATGGCAAATAAGATCTAAGAGGCTCTAGTATAGGACGATGTAATGTAATTTTGGCTATTTGGCTATACACCCAACCTGCGGCATGCGTCAAAACAGTTCTCAGTAAAACTCTCAGAGAGCTACTCACTTTCGTTTGCTCTGTTCGTACACCATATAAGAAATGGAAACAGAAGGAATGACCTACATTGTGGAAGTGGTGAGTAACAAAGAACAGATCCAAAGTACTCGGAGGACGTACCTTGGCCAGAGTCGGCACTAATCCACGATAAAACCCACGCCACCCGTCTCGTACATACGTCTTCCTGACGACATCGACAATGCCAGAATAACGCTCGGGATGTCCAGATGAACCCGATGCCTGCAACCGCGTCCGCACAAGGTTCAGCGGGTAGACCATCGTAGCCCCTACACTTCCAGATACACTCCCAAAAGCAAGCAATGCAAGTACACCAGGCTCATCTTTACCGGTGGAGCGCAAATACGCCAATTTAAGGGCTTCAAACGTGCTCATATCAATGGCAGAATATCTGAGGAAGCGGTATGTGAGCAATCGTTATTGACCTACGGAACGGCAAGGACACGTGCGGGAATACGCCAACCAGGCCAACCTATGACGATTGAGCGACTCGCGAGCCGGACACAACCTATGAACGCACCCCTAGCCCACGATAGTAAGCCCTGAGGCCACCCAAACCCCAGACCCGCCTCGCAGCCAAAGCGAGTGACCGCTTTGGACTCCCGGTACTGCTCATCATCTGGGTTTTTAGTGTTTCGACTGGGTATATGCCTATCCCCAAACGTTAGCGGAAAGCCTCTCTCTTCGCAACGAGGGGACATTCACTAAGTTGGCTCGTGATGCCACCAAGGCCTCCCGACAGAAAGCGGCTCGTTCCGCTGATTTCGCGGACGTCTTCCACATTGTCAACATATTGAGCGAAGAAGCGTTTCTGGGAACCAAAATCCTCTTCAGAGCGCGTAACCAGGGTGAGAGAAAGACATACAGAAGCCTCATACGTCAAGAACTTGATTGCGGACTCGGGAAAAATCTTTGCGACGGACAATCCGTTGCCAACCCAGAAAGCAGCGACACCACCCTCGGCATATATTCGCGCAAGAGCCGACATAATCGCTTTCGCGCCACGAACGGTTGATTCGGGGTGCAGCGAAGTGCCGCCGAGGTCTGGTGGCCTGGTTATAAGGAAGACTTTCAGACGGTCCAACGGAGCTGTGGATGTCCGCGACACTGTTCACAGTCCAATGCACACTTAACGAGACGTGCTGCAGTGGATATGTGCAAAGGGATCTCTGACCTGCGCCCGCTACACCCCCAGCTGCCAAAAACTTGAGGGCTGTTGTGCCACCCAGCCAGTTGTGATGCTCATCTTCGATGTGGTGGTGCTCTTGGAGCAGTTCATCATCATTTTCATCGCCATCGTCGCCATTGTCTGCATGGTTCGGAGTTGTACCGTGACCCATAGAAGGGACCGACGGTAGCTGAACAGCAGGTGGACGATAAATAAGATAATTCGGGGGTTTGTCTTCGGCGCTTAAGCTGACGTCACCTGCGTGGGGAACGGGCATAGAACGGAGACTGTCAGGTCAACCGCGTGGGTTAATGCAGGACATCCGTACCCTCCATCGTGACACGTGCGGCACCGCGACCATCGTCGCCGAGAAATTTGCGCACTTCATAGAACCGGTATATTTCCTTCGTTGACACTCTTCGGGGCAGAAGGAGTAGAAAGTCGCGGAACTCTTGAAAGCTTATTGAGTGGGAGTGAGGAGATGCGGTGAGGGAGGTCATGAAATCGGATAGCGTCGATGGAGACACTCGTACCCCTGCCGCACCGTCTGATTGAGAAGAGTCCGCAGGCCAAGGGGAAAAATACCGCTCACCCGCTTTCCGCAGAGCCACGGTTAATTCCTCCGCATCTAGATGACCGTTGCTATCCAAGTCAAGCTCGTTATGGAAGATATTCCAGAGCTCTTGATCACGTCCATCGGTTAAGCCACGCCTAGTCGAGCCTATATTTTTGGGTGCGAAAGATAGACTAACCGATTTCCTTGTCCTCAGCATACTTTTTAAACTCCTTCCATTCAATGTGTCCCGAGGACTTGCACCTTCCCATGAGCTCCCGTTCGTACGTCTTCCGCATCCGTCGTGCGCTCTCAGGGGTGAGAGCCGTACTGCTGCCAACGGTATACGTAGGCGCATCCGGGCCCGCGTTTTCAACAGCATCCGAGTCGGTCGCAGCAAGCAGCTGCTTCCAAAGCGCCCGCAACCGCGCTTTGCGGTACTCGCGGCCTTCCTGCGCGCGGAACTCAGCCAGCGACCGAGGTAAAGGATGATACGAAGGCGGGTCTGAGCGGAGATGGGGTATATATGGGCGGTCCTGGGCACCAGAAATACTCCCATCGTAAACGAGACGTCTGGAGGAGTCTGTGGTGGAGGACTCGGGCATGGTGGCGGAGAATGTTCGGATTACAAACGTCTGGGGAGAGGTGGGAGAAGAATGAAAAGACTAGCAGCTCATCAACACGAGCTGCCTTGTTGTCACTCGTCGAGGCTGTGAGAGTGCTGGAGTGTTGGCTATTGCCTGTTGGCGTTCAGTCCAGTTGTATTGTCCGTCCCCGTCTCCATACACAATGATAGATCACGTGGAAGTGAATAAATCATCCGCCCATCCAATTGCTACAGTAATATTTACAACACAACACCCTTGTCATAATTTATCCGCAGATGCTGAGACTGGTTCAACCGAGTCCGTTCTGAACACAGATGCGATGCCCCGGCCAGCGGATACTATCGTGCCCCATAGCATGTCCGAGCATGATCGCCGTTTCTTATTCTTCCTCAGCCTTGAGGCGGGAATGTAATGCATCGGCAGTTCGGACTTTCCGCCCACCTCTTTGCTCCCAGATACCACTTTCTTCTCGTTCTTCCGGTCAAGATCCGCCTGCGGATAGCCGTGAATGTACCAAGAACCCGAGTCTGCATGAGATGAAACTGCCGTGTTGCCCTCTGAGGACGTCAGCGAATGCGAGCTAGGTTTGGTTCTTACGGATGCCGGAATATGGGTGCTTTCGGACAAACAGACGGAAGGGGGTGGAGAGTGGCGCGGTGCTCTGTGTGAGGTATTCATATAAAGAGATGGAGGATCGGGAAAGATCTAGAAGATCATGGGTGCCATGTTGCGGTCCATGTGGGCGCATAACTTACCACTCGGTAAGGGCTCCCTAGCGACGTCTGTGCTTCCAGCATGCTCGGTACGGCACACGAGTTTGGTCGCTGCACTGATCTTTTAGGTGGCGTCGGGGGACGATAAACCTACGGTAAAAGAAAAATGAGCAACGCTAAACAACTCAGGGAGATAACCACATGCCCTGGGTAAGGCGCCCCTCTGCACATAATGTGACCGAGAAGAATGGGGGCGATGATAATCCGTCGTCGAAGACATAGTCCGGGAAAACTCCTTGAAAAGAGTCGTTGAGCAGCTGGGCTTATTCCACTAGAACACAGTTGACATACCGCGTACACCGGCTGTCGTTCGGGGATTGCGGTCCCAACCGCGAGGCGAAAGCGGCTGCTATCGTGGTAGAAATCTTGAGAGAAACTCCTGACGATACTCAGCCAGTCATCAGGCATCTTAGAAGGGGTCAATTCGCTTTCTGCTCGCCGCGGGTAGCGGGGAAGCGGGCTCACTGGTGGCAGACCGTCCTTCGGACCCTTCCCTGCATCTCCTCCTGAAAACCCAGACGCAGATGTTAAAGTATCCGATGTTGGACGAGAACTGGGTGGGGTGGGTACGAATACGGGCACGGGCTTTCGCCAGCCCATACCACGAGAGTTGGAAGGGGCAATTGCGGTCATCAGTAGATTAAAACTTCCTCAACTCGGGAGGTGAGAAACGAGTGGTCGAGTGATTAGGGTGTAGGATACAGAGAAATAGCAAGTGTCTGTGCAAGTGTGGATGTGGGAAAGAGCGACAATGGGACACAAAACGAGTCGCCGAGTTTGGGAGGTGTGGTTGGAAAGAATCCGTCTCAGAAGGGTTGTTTATGGCAGACATACACGAGGACACAGTCAAAACAAGGCGAGGTGAGGCGATCTAAAGTGGTGAATAACAAATGAGGTCTGAGGGAGGGGCAGCTGATACGGCATAGGGCATGGTTCAAGCATGTTTTCCGTGCGGTGAATCCAGATGGTACCGATGCAATCGAACCCGAACAGGGGTTACGGCAAGCATGCCATGACGGGTTTCCTAGAGAGACCGGGAACAGAGATAGCGAACAAATTAATGAGTACAGATGGCCAACCAGCGAGACGAACTTTCCTGTAGGTAACAAAGAACGCAGTCAAGCGGATCCGGCCCGGACTTTGGAACATGAAGTCATATTATGAGCATGGCAAGTAGTAACTAGGTGCTGTGGTGCGTATTGAAAGAAAAACAACGAAAGTGACCAAGTGCAATAATAGGGAATCTTTGGTCGGATAAGCAACTTATATATAACTAGATCTACGTGGCCCTTCATCAAAATAAGGTGTGTGAATGATGCAGAAATGCAGTAATTCGGTGGGGTGAATGTTGTGAGGCGTGAGAACAAACATATGGATAAACACGTATAGCACATCCGGCGGTCATAATATCTCTCGTTGCATTTGCACCTTCTCAGTCGGAGATGCTTCCAGTTCAAGCTCGGGATCGTGCCGGGATCGTGTCCGAGATGGCAAGCGAACTTTTGCGCGCCACTCTGTGATCCACACCCACCGTGATACGCGATCCTTTGTCTGTCCTTCAATACTGACATATGAGGTTGCTGGAGACAACCAAGCTTTGAGATGGTCACGGGCAAGAATTGGCGCCAGAGACAAAAATGACAGAAACACGAGTTTGGAAATGATGAACGGCGAGGCGAGGACAGATGAAATGGTCTGATGATTCGGGGAAGGCGTAGACGCTAAAGTTTGAAGTATGTCTCCTATCTATGGAAAGCAACAGTGTCAGTTGTTGCATTCGGGTCCGGTCGAGGGACTGCGAACACCCACTTGACATGTCACGGCAGTCCATGGAATAGCTCCGATGAAAGTACCAAGGGAACAGTCCCATAGAGCAACACCGAGGACACCACAGGCGACGTTAATACCCGACCAGGGCACAATACCAACCAGTCGGAAGACTGATAATCGCACCCAAGTCGGTGATGGTGCCTTGACGCTTCCACCGGAATCAGCTTCAAAAATGCTGCGTACCAAGGCCAGGGGACCGGGGAGAAAACGAGTGAGAAAGGGAGAGAGAGGAGCGGAGAGAAGTGTGGCTAGAATTGAGCCGACCGTCGTAAGTACGGCGAGAAGCAGGGTTGCCAAAAGGGGCGAAAATAGAGCGCCGGCGAGGACATTCTTTTTTTTGTGATCACACATGATGAGCGCGAATAATAATAAAGTAAGAGTGGTACGACTTACCCAAAGAACGCTCCCCGGGATAGACCACGCGTGCATCCATATAGTTGCAGCAGAGACTACGCCGATGACATGGGCCAGGGCGCCAGGTCCGCTTTGGGAATACCCGTGAAGCTCTCGGCCCAGCTGGGCAAGGTCAGCCAAGTTTTGAGGCCATGAAAAAGTAAAAGGGAGGGTTAAAAAGGTGATCACAACTAGAGCGGTTGACACTGGAAACATTGTGATCACAAGTAAGATGGGGACATGAGCCTATGATGAGTAGGTTGAGCGCTCGCGTGACTTGAATGAAAAAGTAGAACAGACCGAACGCATATTCCGAAACCAAGGACGGGATGGCAAGGGTTTCGGCCCTTCCAGGAGAACCGATTGTTTTTCTTCGACGTCATCTCCAAAGGTAGTGGTGGTGGACATGGGGAGAACGGAATCTTCGCTGGGCGAAACGGGAGTCGAGAGAGATGAATAGGGAGGAAGATGGGAATAAACGTGAAGGAGGTCCACACATCGCTCTATGAGGGTGGACAGCCTCGAGGGAGAGGCGAGGGAGGGGGCCACCTTGCGGATGTCGGCAGTCGCCTGGGGTGTGGCTGGAATGGACTCTAGAAGAGCACAGGCTTTGGGGCGCGGTCCTAGTGTCGATATTGTGAGGGCTGGACGAAGATTTGTAGAGGAGGCACGATGACGCATTGGAGGGGGGGAGAGGGAGGCCATTATGAATGGGAGGGGAAGAAAAGAAAGGGAGACGGAGGGGCGTATGGAGGTCGGGACGGTTGCATTGGTCACTCAATGAAGTTTCGGCTGCCGGCAATCCAACCGAATGATAAATCACGGCAGTTTATGTCATCCATCCGACTCATCACCATCCGCCATGTCCGAATCTCTCCAACTCCTCATCCTCCGTCATCTCGACACGCACTCCTCTCTATCCGACACCAGAACTCTCTCCATTCCTGGCTCTACCGCTCCCGCCACAGGTGCAGATGCTCAGATCACCATCCTCGGCGCACTCAACTCCCTTCTCAGCAGAGAGGTATCAGATCAACCGTCCCCGTTATCTCCCGTCCCGATCCCTCTTTTATCTTGCAGATGATCCATTACGAATCTCATGAGACGCTTTCTCATGCACTTACCCCTGAGGGTATTCAGATTGCCCTACACGGTTCTCACGAAGCCCGCGTCTGGGCAGCCCTCCCTGCAAAGGGGGTCGGCTCACCGGTGCCCCCTCCAGAGCTCAAAAAAATCATTGGCGACGAAGCTGCAAAGGTCGGACAAGGACGCGCTTTCAAAAATGGTTGGATTGCAAAGGATGGTGACGGGCTTGTCAAGGCGGTCTGTCAGCAGCGTCCTGCCGCGCCGCAGCCCGTCTGATCCATGCTTCTCGTGGTTATCAAGGTATCATCAATAGAAGACTCTACCCAAAAAGAGCTTCGCGAGATAGAGTCCACCGGTACTCTCTCTGCTGGTGAGAAGAGTCTCGCCGATCTCAGGAAACGAAAACTCGCCGTTCAGAAGTTCGAAACTTTCAGATTTCTCCTTTGGCTTTCGAGATTGACCTTCGTGTAGGAAAGGCCAATGGTTCACTGTCCACAAAGGGCCAAATTTCAGCACCTCGACCGCAAAGCCGGAGACAGATCTAACAGTGGAAATGCTAACGTCGTGCGTACCCTCTCTCCCTTACCTGAACCTCCCAGACAGTCCGTCTTCTATAGTGGGACCTGGAAATCCGCACATTTCAAAAAGTACAACTTTGAAGCAGAGGGTATATATCCTAATGGCGGTGCGCTCCACCCTTTACTGAAAGTGCGAGAGGAGATGCGCAACATATTCCTTGAGATGGGGTGGGTCACCGCCAGCCTTGCAACACCCTGCCTAACTGATCAGTCTCTCACCTACAGCTTTGCCGAGATGCCAACTTCCTCGTTCGTCGAGTCAGGTTTTTGGTGTTTTGATGCGCTCTTTGTACCACAACAACATCCGGCTCGCGAAATGCAGGATACTTTTTACCTCTCTGATCCGGTCAAGTCACTGCCCCCGCCGCGGGATTATTATGAGCGAGTTTCCCGAGTCCACGAGCAAGGTGGTTATGGTTCGATCGGATACCGCGCTCCGTGGTCCGACGGCGAGTCACACAAGCTCCTCCTTCGTACGCATACGACCGCATCCTCAGCACACATGCTATACAAGCTCGCCGCACGATGTCGCGGTGAGACACCGAAGGACGGCGAAGAGTACGACGTTGGAATGACATCCGGCCGTGTCGGGCGTGAGCCAAGTGGCGATGGCTTCCGGCCCGCAAAGTTGTTTAGTATCGACCGCGTATTCCGTAACGAGACAATGGACGCGACGCATTTGGCGGAGTTTC
>Ga0137362_10001240_pt1 | contig 15502 bp, 15 predicted proteins | sample MadtaG_2_FD_104801 | JGI IMG/M metagenome (GOLD analysis project Ga0137362, IMG submission 104801) | Vadose zone soil microbial communities from Angelo Coast Range Reserve, California, USA - Mad1_100_16 metaG | ecosystem: Environmental > Terrestrial > Soil > Vadose zone | place: USA: California... | reverse complement strand
GGACTATGGAGGAACGAGGCAGACCTGTCGAAGACGATCTGCAATTCCACGTGTTTGCGTACACCAAGTGCTTGCAACACCTTCTCCAAAGCGCCTTTGACAACCAATCCGGATGGCATTGTAACGATGGGAAGGTCCCGGAACAAATTCACACTGGAAAAGTAAGCCTGCTCTGGTGTCTTCAAGCCGGTTGATGTTGGGATGCAAGCCTTCGGACTCAGGATCTGGATAACATCTTCTTGGGCGGTTTTTGCCAAAGATGGCCAAGCTCGGGCCAGCACAGATAAGACCCGTTCTGCCCAAGGAGCGGAGTGTGTGATATCAAATTCGGCGTTGGCAGCAGCTACCTTCGGGTCCGTTGCATGTCGGAGCCAATCAACGATAGATAGCTGCTTCCAAGGAAAAACGGATGCGAGGACATCTGGATCAAATGACCTGGTGATACTCGTAGGAAGCAGAGTACTCGGTAGAGGACCATCGGTTGGAATGGTCGCTCCACCGGCTCTAGCATTTAAGAATGTTTGAGCATCCGACAACTTCATGATCTTCTCAGGAGGCCCAGTGATTGAGATCACCAGCGCATCTAGGAGCTGCGATCTACCTTGAAGAAGATTGGGATTGTTTCCTTGTTTGGCAACACCGATCCACCACTTGAGACATGCAATCGTTTCTGTCTCAGAAAGAGGGTACAAGCGAAGTTCGGCCAGTACGTCCACAAACGTTATATTTTTGATCATCCCTCGGGAACGGAGAGCGGCTATCATAATCTTCCCACCGTTGACGATATCATCGGAGATAACTGGAAGGCGTTTGAGGAAACCGGAGAACTCGGGATCGGGAATGTGGACCTGGCTGGCACTTCGTACACCTTCTGAGGAGATGATCGAGAAGGGATGGGTAGTCGCGCAAATAAAAAAGGCAGCTTCCATCGAATTGGATACCACGGGAGATGGGGTGGAAGAGTGAAACGTGAAGAACTTGAGCGCATGAAGAGCGCGTCCTCGTAGCCAGGACTGAACTTCTTCGTCAGGAAGTCCACCGGGGCCTTTCCCGGCTGCGGCGCCTTCCCACATCTTCTTAATCGCATCCAGCTCGAGTTCGTAGGCAGAACGTGCCAAAAACCCTCCGACGTAAAGAAGCTCCTTATTCCAGACTGCATCAAGAATTCAGGATGGGTGTATCAGGAGAAAGAAGATGCTGACCTGCCACATTGCGATCACTAGAATTCCGGAATTCATATGTCAGTTCGAACATAAGAGTAGGAAAAGGCGTACACCAGGTCAATCGATTCTCGCTCTACTGTCGGAATGAACCGCGTGGCCATATGCCCCCCGATACCAGTGGTTTGACCAGTCGAGTGGCCCTATAGAAATAAGTTTCCCCACAAAAACGAAACAATATATTCTCACAATGAATACTCGGGCAGAACCAGTCCTGTTCGACGAGTCAATCATAACATTTACTCTGAGTGATGTGACAAACCCTTCCAGATCAGCCCGAAGCCCTTGGAATACACTCCCTGTAGCGTATGCCGCTTTTCCCTCTGCCTTGACACTCGAGTCATATTCGTCCTTCCCCGTCTAAGCAAACGTAAGAACCAACTTTGAGGATGTTTCACGACAGTACAGCTCACATATATCAATTCATAGCGCAGTCGGCTGGGAGGATTCTTCTTGGTCGAACGTACCAGTTCTGCCGTCATTTTCTTGTCGAGCCGTACGTCAACATTTGCAGCAAAGATAGTCAAGACAACGTTCGACGAATTTGCCTCTAAAAGGTTGATCGATTCCTTAGGCGTCACTGGCACTGGTGTTGGTGTCCTTCGCGGTGTCGAGGACGCTCCGAACCCAGCGAAGAGTGACGAGAAGAATCCACTAGCTTGATGTGTCATGGTCTTCAGTGCATCGGCCTTATATGCAGCGGAGGGCTTTTCTGAGCCAACGGTGTACACCCATCGAACCACTTCCGCATCGATGTGAAGGGCTGTCAAGGAGAAGGTACAGATAAATTCTTCCCTAAACTGCAACATAACTCACGCATGGTTTCAATTGATTTCACATTCATCATGGCCATAGGGCTCATGCTTTTGAGACCCTTCAGCATCGGCACCTCCTTTGACACGCCACGATCCTTGGACAACTTGACCAACCGCTTATCATCAAAGTATACGCTAACCTCAGAAAGATGTGTCATGAATGTAATAGAAGAAACCAAAAAGCGGGTAAAATCAAAAGCCGGGGGTATAGGACCAGGTTCCCTGAGCGTCATCTGAAACGTGGTCCATGGATCAACTACATCATCTACAGTTGGTATAGTTCCGCGGCGGGCATATAGCTGACATAACTTCGTCGGTATGAGATTCAAATACGCTGTACGAAGATGACTGACCTGATCCTTTTTGTCCTTCCAATAAAAATTCATCCATTTCCCTAGTATGTAAAAGTAGGACCGTGGCGAATTTGTGAGGGTAATGTTGGCGTACCTCCCGAGGTGACCCACGGCTCCTCAGTAACCGAAAACAAACTGTAGAAGCCTATGAACGCCGTGCATAAGAAGATGTATAGATTCGAGATAGTGTTTCGACCGACCTACGCCAAAGGCGCCGATCTTCTCCTCATCGGGGTTACCCTCAGCTAAGGAAACGTGAGAAGGTGACAGCGGTAAATGCGAATGTCTACGCACCGATCTTCTTGAGCCGATTCCAATCTTCCTCTCTGAACAGTATCCCATTATTCTTAAACGTCCATTGGTGGACCTGTGCGAGTAATCGTAGAGTACAGTAAGAACACAGCAATCAGTCAATCATAAGGAAACCACGTGCCACGGCTGTTTTCAGGTCTGGGAGATCCTCTTGCTTGGGTTTGTCTGGATTGGGGTCGTCACCTTTCTCTCGGAACATGTACCCTTCGGTTTCAAACCGAATCTCGACCGAACGTGCCCCTGCATCATCGGAGTTCTGCAGAAGCTCTCGAAACACTGTATTTGGTCAAGGACTACTCAGGGAGCTCTCGGGAGACGGAACTGACCTGTAAATTCTCCAGAATAACGTGCCAGAACCTTGTCGATAAGAGCTCGCTGATTCACCTCGACTGTCTCATCATGCCCCGCTGCCCACTGTCGTAGTTGAGGAAAACGTCAGCACGAGCTTCAAAATATACTCATCGATGACATCCACACACCAGAGCTTGTTTTGAGCTGGCCATAGTTCCAGACGAGTTTGGTCGATCACGAGGAACCGTACCAATCGCGCAATCGAGGTCGTCTTAGAAAGGTGAGAAACCAGCACCTACTCACTGGCGGCCTTGCTCCCAAATTATTGTATAGTTGACGGAGGTATATGCGCAATGTTCAGGACTGAGACAAGCGAACTGTGTTGTCTGAAGTTAGGGGACAGCGATAAAGACTGGTTGAGAAGGGGAATGAGAGCTCGGAGAGTAACGCAGCCATTAGACGCGGCAATTATAGCAGACGCGTGGTCACAGGAGTGGATAATTCGAGTCGACTTATAATCAACTAAGCGGTCAAATAACCTGATTCGAATATTATTACAAAATATATAAAGACAATCAATCTCTTCTCCTATTCATTGCCACATGTCAAAATGTCAGATTCTGAGCCTACATAAAAGCTTCCCCAGCTCTTAGAGTTACCCCGGACCTCAGGGCTGAAATAACAAATCGTGGCACAGCTAAGAAATTCCGAAATTTGCTGCCGATGGCAGATTTCTGAGTATCTCGGCTGTACCATGACACTGTTGGCTACTGTACACAGCATGTCGTGGTGATTGTGTCTTGTGTAGTTGCAGTTGTCTTATGTACTTTTTCATTATCCTCCCTTTAAAGTGATGCAAGTTCACATTAATACTATTCTGCATCGAGATAATTTTCTGCACCCGACAATGAGACGCCGAGTTGAAAATTCCTCCCATTCCCTGCCGCTGAACCTTGTGTGCTTTCATGTTTCTCAACCAAAACTGACACCCCAAGTGCTGCCAGACAGGCGTCGCCAGCCATGACAGCCAGCCAACCACTGGCAGCTCACCAACCTCTCAAGCGTTGTCGCTGCAACAAGCACCCTCAAAGCCGTTCTCCCGCTCCTCCTCAATTCTGCAAGGGTGGCTCAAAGCGATGTGAAAATAGGAATAAAGGTGTGTGGGCACCATTGTAACTGATAATATCCATACTGATTTGATGTTGTGTGAGTAGGTAGGTGTTTTTGCTGCCTCGCGTTTCTCCCTCCGAGTCACCTAAAGCAGTGCTTTTCGATTCAGCAGACTCCCACCTGGCTTGCGAGCGCCTGTCTCCTCCAGGACATTCGGGTCGCGCTCACGCAGGGACTTTCACGGCGACCAGGCCCGTGCCAACGCTCGGTTGGCTGTCCTCGCAGAGGCCACTTGGCCTTGTGCCTGGCTTCTACCGTGTGCAGGTTTGGTGCCTCAATGTTGGCTGTTTCACCTGCAAAGACAAACTGGGGGCGATCAAGTTCCGATCTCTTGGCCTGCATCTTGAACTCCTATGTGTCCCCAAGTGCGAGTCTGTGCGACCTGTCCTGGAAGACGCACAGGAACAACATGTCAACCACGGGTTCGCCTCCCTTTGCCTTCTCGCGTGTGACTGCGACTCGGGAAACTCTTCCGCAAGGTGTGTTTCTCCCCCTTTTTACTCATACGAGACCTGTATGCCAGCAGTCCCTCACATCACTGTCACATCCACAGCATGCCAAGCTCTTACTCTCATTCCAACACCACCTCAAAATGCTCTCCGAGCGTTTCGCTCCCCGGTCGCGCTCCGCGGCACCCGTGTTATCCTTGTACTCAAGTAATTCCCCTCCGAGCTCTAGACAGAGGCTGAAGTCATCCTCACATTACGCATCAAAGTTGTTAGCAGCGAGAATGAGGCCGGTGAGCCTCAGCCTGGGTGGATGAGAGTGCTCGCGATAGAGATCATGCACGGGTGCGGCTCCCTTCTATATGTCATATCTGGTACACTGGCTTACCGATGAGACATGCAAGCTTTGCAGCAATGCCAACTTCATGCGCAATGTCTGGCAGCATTTCGATGCCCTGGCAACCGAAGGTGCGCGCTTCAGCGCACGCGTCTTCACCCTCCTTATCTTTCGCCCTCAAGCGCCTGGTCACTTCGCGTCCCCGCTCGGCGTCTCTGCACAGATGTACGATGTGGGTGTGCCCACGAGCCACTCACAACCGCACCTTCATAGCCACCATAGCTGGGACGGCATCGCAGAGATGGTAGCGACGGTATAACGAGGGCAGCTCCGCCACAACCGAACGCCGATCGCGAAGCGACGAGGGATGAGACAAGGGCTTCACCGTTTCCGCCCCACCAGAAATGACAAGGCGAAGACAACGGCGATTCTTGTCTCGAATGAAGTCCGAGTCAGTAATTCAATTTCAAGTTCCCGTGCGTGGGCTACGGGCCAATTATCTCATGTACCATAACGTAAGTACGATGCTATCTCCTAGGTACATCGAAGAGTCGATAAGCAGATACTACATCGAATCCAGTGCAGATAGAGGCTTACTCACGATCCACATCCATCGTTAACTCATCCGGAACAAGAAGATCTCGGATTACAGTGAACTACAGTAGGTACGATGCCACACGCTGCTCGCTCCCTTCTCTCTCCTGGCGCTGTTCGTTACTGCGCGTCTAAAGTACCAGTTTCGTACGTGTTAGATCTTCGAGGAGTGGACCAAGTTTGTTCAGATATCATACTCCTTTACGCTTCACCCAGGGCAACGTCGATTTACATTTAATTTCCGATGAAAAATCAGCAAGCTTGATGGCAGCACCATCAAGGTGCTGTGTCGTTCAGAGCGGTTTGATCGGCAGGCGCCTTTTCAGAATATCCCGACCACGTGCAGTCGGTCGGCGGTGCCAGCGGCTTTGCCAGTGGTCTGCGTGTTTGGCTCCGAGTCTGCTTAGCTTAGTAGTTCTGCCGATAGCTTAGTACAATAGTACTGCCATGATAGAGATATGGAGGCACCGACAGACACGCCAGAACGACATGGTTAAATTCTGATGTTGTCCCGACTCGCAAATCCTAGCGTAAAGGAGGCAGAGCCCACCGAGGTCTGCTGTCATAGTGCAGTGCCTGGATCTCCAAATCGGCTACAGTTTCTGTAGAACGACTCGAACGAAGACAAAAGAGTGATCCGAGTGAGTGTTCCAATTTCCTGTGACTACTGACGGGTGAATGATCTCATGTATTGTATCGTAACCGTGACATAAATATGATGCTATGTCCTAAGTACATCGAAAAGGAGACGAGTCGATACTACTCCGAGTCTTCAGACTCGGCACCATGCTCAGACAGTAGTTCTATAATCTCTGGTAGCCACGCCAGCTCGGAAGGGGTTTTCCCTGATTTGCTGCGCGCATTGACGTCCGCGCCGTGCTTCAGTAATAATCGCACGACTCGCGAGTTGTCCGTTTGTACTGCGCGGTGTAGAGGAGTTGTGCCAAGGTTATCACGGATATCAATCGCTGCCCCGCGTTCAATTAGCATTCGAGTAAACTCGAGATGTCCTTGGAACGCCGCGTGGAACAGTGGGGTCCAATGATCGTTATCTTGAGCATTGATATCCGCATTGCGATCGAGTAGACATTGCCCGGCTTCGAGTTTTCCATTAAATGACGCTCGATGAAGTGGTGTCTGCCCAAGGCCATCCTGACCGTCAACATCGGCACCGTAGTCGAGTAGTAATGTCAAAATGCTAAGATGTCCTGCTGAAACCGCGACATGCAGCGGGGTGGCTTTCCCCCCTCCCTTAGCGTTTACATCCTTCGGACGCTTGGTGATAAGATGTTCCGCCAAATCGCGAAGTCCGAGCATTGAAGCGTAATATAGGGGGCCTGCGGCAGGTGCCCCAGGGCGTTTGGTAGACATCGAACGACCTTGACTATCTTCATTGTGAATCCAAAGCCACGTTGCAAAGTGGGGCCTGTCTCTGTCAAACAGACATTTCATCCCGTCCCCGATGCGAGACGATACACTCTCTACCTGGGCATGGTTGACCCAGTACTGAGCAGCGTATCGGGCCAAGGGAAAGTCCTCGATGTTGTCGCGGTCAACCCTACTATCCAATCGGAGGAGAACGCTGAGGCACGCCTGTGCAAGAATCGTATGCGCCGTCTCGAATTGGATGTGATAGTGGGAGACATCCCTGATGGGTTTCGCAAGCCGTTCCGCCATTAAAAATTCTTTGACGGAAAAATGCGAAAATTGAACGATCCGTGAATCCCCTTCCTCGACAATGATGACCAGACTTGAGCATGCCGACATCACTGCTTCTTCTTGATCCTCCCACCGCCAATCTACTTTTAACCTTGGGATCCCTCCAGTGCTGAAGTCCACTGCGAGGACTTCTGCGAGTTCCTTGACTCGAAGTGGGCGAACCGCAGCTACCAGACTTTGCAACAATCGATGGGCATGTTCGTGATTAGGCTTTCGGATCTCCCTCAGTATGCGTTCGTACGTCTGGTCCAGGCTTTCGGGCAACTCGCCCAGGATACGCCGGACGCTCGATGGGAAACAGACTCGCAGGATTTCCAATTGGCAAAACACCCAGCGGAACCTATCTCATGTTTAAGATTCGGCAACAAGCAGGGACAACACCCTTACATTCCGTCCACTTTCTCTGAGAGTGTGTTGATAACCAGCTCCTTGTCAGTCTCCCGCCATTTCCGCATCCTTTTGTCTGACTGAACAAAGGACTCGACATAGGTGTAAATATCCTGCTTTTGTCCATCTTCATCATGAAGTGACACAGCGTGCGGGGTTAAGGATTTGAGGGCGGCCAGAATGTCGTGCTCGCGCCGACTCGTAACACATATGTGAAGATTTGGCAGGTGGAGGTCAACAAGTTCCTTCAAGAGATCGAGGACCTCATCTCGCGGTGATGGGATACTAGACGTGGTTGGACATTCGTCGAGTGCATCCAAGATGACATAAGTAGGTCGCTGCGCCTCGAGGGTGATCATTTCTTTGAGGCATTCTATCATTGCACGGTCATCAGGTTCCTGTACTCCACGGTCGCATGTAGAATAGAGTCGGGAAAGTATGTCACAGTAGCCATCGGAACGCGTAGAAAGTTGAATGAGCAGAGAGGGAAGCAAGTTGTGGAGTTTTTGTTTTTCGACATCCCTGAAGTCGAAATAAAAGTAGGCGACTGCGGCCCTCCCTGCGGTGCGCAAGGCCATGATATCCTGTATAATCGAGGAACTGAATTGATGACGTAAGCTTTGCAATGGATGGTGGAAAGAGTCAGAGGGCGAACCAGAGTACAGTTTTCCCAGAACCGGCTGTAAAAACAAACCGAGAGATGATCAGGGGTCGTCGCAGGTAAAGGTCAAAAGACACACGCTTTCCGTGTATCCACAAAAAGGAGCCAGTGGATTTCCACTCCTTGAATATACTTCCTTCGAAGAACCACTGAGCAGTGCCGATGTGATGAGCTTTGCGTGCAATGTTATGATTGGTAGATGGGTCTGGAGGCGAAAGCCATCGAAAAAAACTATCTCTGAGCTGGTTCCCTGTGAAGAAGTTCAAGGCGTCGGAATGATGAGCAGGTAGTGAAATAAGAACGAACGGTTGATTCGGATTAAGTTGTCATTGACGCCTTGGACCTCACTGGCAATGTCTTGTACCCTGTTATCGACAATCTGAAGCCCGTGGCCAACATCTTGCACATCGCCACGAGTGCCTTGCACCTCCCCCTGGACAGCCGCCACTCTATCATCGATGTTTTGGGCCATTCTTAACTGCTCCGCAGATGCCATCCGTGCTTCATCTTGCGTCAATTTGTCCAACCTCTGCAAGCTATCCTCGATATCTGTGTTTCTAGCAAGCTTCCTAAAATACCTTTCTGAATATAGTGTGAGTCAAGAATGGTTAATTTATGCGACATCAACTCACTCAATTTTTCGCGTTTCACTTCCTTTGTCGCGAGCGCAAGAATGTTTAGGACCTCAACCATAATATCAACAATTAAGTTCATCATGGCGTTAGACGGTTTGATGCTAATATATGTCTCAAGCCGGTGGAAAAAAAGTTCAATGTGGTTAAAGAGGTCGATAAGCTTGTCTCGGCTAGCGTTATCGTCCTTAGCCGCCTGGGAGGCCCAAGTGTCAAAATCGGTTGCGCAAGGGAGATATGAACGACACCGTGACCGACCGAGAGGAGAACGCCGATCCCAGCAAATATTACATTGGTATGTGGAAATGCCTGAAAGTAGATATAAGAATAGGAATTCTTCACGAGGAAACATTCTAATATTCACTTTCCCAACAATCTCGCCAATGGCAGCGGAAAACAAATACAGGACTTTCACGGTCGGCGTGACCCATTTTGTGAGTCTATCGTCACCATTCTTGGATTGATCGAACGTGGGGATTTCTTCATGAAGGACGGTGAGGATCGCTTCGGGGGAATTGCAGGATTGAAGCTTTGGTAGGAGCGGATGGGAAGATAGGTCTTTCTTAGTCTTACGTTTGTAAGAATCCAAAGCTGCGTTGAAAATGGACGCAAAGTCGGAATGCGAGGTAGATGTGGAGGGGATAGTGGACATGATGGATCATGGAGAAGGAGAGGAAGTTATGGGAAGCTGGGAAAGGGAATCGATAATTGAACGCGCCTCTGCCTGCCAGTGAGGCCTCATTGTTGCCTCATGTTTCGGAGTTAGCCTAGTACGAGTGCATGCTCTCCCAATCAATTCCTGACTGATCCAGACCAACTCGGGCTCGCTTTCTTCAACTGTCTCTTCTATGTGTCTTCTATGGTGTTCTCAGCGAGTTGCACATAATCTTGCGTTTGCACTGCATATACAGATGAGTCCCTCTAAGAACCTTCTGTCCAAACAACCTTCTGGCCCTTATGAACCCAATCCGACGCCCTGAGCCACAACGACAGTACAACAATGTACCCGAAACTGCGATGCGCCCCGACCCTCTGCTCGTTTACCGCTTAAAGATGAGGCCGCCCCGCCTTAGGGAACTCCATACACTTGGGTAACGACTCTATTCACACAACGGAGTAAATTTGAAGCAAGGGCCGCTTGAAGGGGAACATCAACATCTTGTATTGAGCCTCAGAAGACGATGTACGATAACGGCCAGGCGATGGATGGTACTTTGACAGACCTGGCTGTAACACACTTTTCATTCTATCCCCTCGCTGCGCACAGCTTGCTCCCGCCCCTGATGTGACTGGTACGGCGGCGTGAAAACATGCGTGAGTCAATGGCTATCGTATGATTCCTCGAGCACGACGATTGTATGTGTGTGTGAGTTGGCTCATTCCAGGGATGGAAAAGGCAACAAGGCACAGAACATCGTTGGTTTTGAAAGAGGTAGAAACGCACCACGAGGATCTGAGCATTCTTTTCCGCAGAACGGTGGCACCATTATGACATGACGTCCGGTTGGGAGAGAAACGTAAATTTTGGAGAGCGGGAAGTTTTGGAGTGCGGGAAGTACGCAGGCAGTAGATTGCGCCTTTTATTTCGCTCACGCGCACGAAGATGCACTTGACCTCCCAAATTACTTGAAAACAGAACGAATGTTCGAGTCGGCCTTGAGGGGTTTGACAGCACACTTCTGAGAGCATGACGGCTCGAAGATAGGTGCGACAAAGAATAGGGAGGTAAAAATCAGTCGCAGTCACACCTGAGCCGCTGCGGCCCGGGAAAGGCCGTGATTAATAACCGTGAGCGTAATCAGGACTCTCACCCTCGGCCTCTTGAGATTGCATGAAAATGCAAAATAGATAGATTCCTGAAACGGTTTGGTGACTGGCTTCCCTGAGTTGAAGGGGGTCAGAAAGGGTATCACGGACATGTAAGTACTGGTGTCTCCGATGATGATGCTGCATTCATCCATTCATCATGAAGAAAATCCTTCATTTGTTGCTACATACAGATACGTCTCTCTCATGAGTTGTCACAAATCAGTCAGGTGATTGATTAGAGGCTCGAGATAAGTCTCGCATATGGCAGAGACATAAAACTCGTGCCTCAAATTGTGTGAACCAACGACATTGTGGGCAATTGCGTGAGCCAGCATGAAATACCTAGGAACGTGGGCATCAGCAAGAGGTATAGTAGAGAAACACTGGGAACGCATACCAGAATGTCAAGGCCTTGCTGCAATCGTCTTCTTGGACATCATGATCGTCTAAGGCCCGGTTAAGATCAAGTATCATAGAAGTGCAGAAACACAAGACATACGCCATGCTTCGAAATATCGTAAATTCAAGAACAGATTTCCGCCTCTATTAAACGAGATAAGCCGACCTTCCTTATCAGCGAAAATGCGCAAGCTCGTCAGTGGAACCGTATAGACTGCTACGAGAGGCTCAAGGACGTCGAGGAAGCGGGCGAGTACGTCGTGTTTCTGTTTGATGAGCAACTCGGGCTCTGGAAGATCTACAATAAGAGAATTCAAAGCTGAGTCCCGCTCTGGGTTCAAGTTGGGTAAGAGGATCAGGTCCCACCTGGCGCAGCAAAAACATTTATACCACGCATACTACCTGTGGATTTGAAGTTGTAAGGTAACAAAAAAATACACGATGACGTAGAAACATACCGGCAAGGGTCAGATCCATTGTCCCACCAGTAACATCACAGTATCTCTCGTCCAGCGACTCCATCTTCACCCGGTCCGTAGGTGGAGTTTCCCTCGCGGGTGGAGTTCCCCTCGCAGGAGCGCCTGCCTCGATAGCCATGTTGATGCTATTGACTACATTCCTAAGGAAGTTGGCTTTCTCGGATGCGCCTGTCTCAATCGCCGCGTCGATTTTATTGACTAGCTTCCTAAGTAGATCGTCGCCCTCAGGTATGCTTGCCTCGGTGGCCGTGTTTACGTCATTTGCTAGTTCCTTAAGTAGACTGTCCTTCTCAGGTGCACTTGCATCGGCGGCCGTGTTGATATTATTGGCTAGATTCCTAAGTAAATTGTCCCTCTCAGGTGTGCACTTTTTGATGGCCTTATCGACATTATAGGCTAGATACCAGGAATATGAATGAAACCCCGATAAATCAGTCTAGAGTGACGTACCAATGTCACTTAGCGGAGTGATAGGATCTCTTGGTGGCCCTGGCCTTGGCGGCGAGCACCCCCGTTCTGGTACATTTGGGTTAGGTGGTGGTGGAACAGGATTTGATGGAGGCGGCACTGGCATGTCTTCACTTTCGAGAGGGGAAGTCGGCCAGGATGAGGAGGCGTCTGAGGAAACATCCGAATGATTCCAGAGTCCGAGTCCGTATGAGCGCTGTGATGTGTGCTCAGAACCGGTATTTCCGGGAGTTGTCTGTGGTGCTGGAGCTTGTGTCGCCGTATCGGATGACGGTATCTTCAGTGGCGTGCTCGGAATTTCCATTTGTCCCTCTGGCACCATTTCTGGTTCGTTCGAGATCAACGAAGCCCCTGCCTTAGCTTTCGCTTTCTCGGCCGCTTCGCGCTCTGCTTTCTGTTGTAGAATCCTGTCAACTGGTTGGTGAATAAACAAACAAGTCAGCCACTTGAGAAAGATAAAATGTGGTAGCACAAGCACCAGGATATCCCAATTCTTCAAGGACCTTCAGTTCAGCTGAAAGAATGAACACGCATAACGCGGCATCATGGACCTCGGGTGACTCGAATATAACATGACACAATGAAGTCGAAGTTCTAGACATCATCAGATCATCAGACAATGGTGAAGCTCGTTCATGAGCTCACTCACTCATGCATTTTCGGCTCTTTGTTCCCAGCAAGCCAGAGTTCAATCCGCCCACTATCCACTTGTTTAGCAATTGCAGAGGTGTCATAACTCGTAGACTCGTGAATATCTCCATGGCGTAAGGATTTGATCACAGAGATATTTTCAAATACCTTCACGATAAAATTATTTTCGTTATTCAGCCAATCGGATGAGAGTTTAATGCGCGACGGGGATTGCTTGTGAAGGAATAGAGGAAGACGGTCCAGAATCAGATGCCTAATTCCGTCACCAAAATTCGAATCGGGGAGTTCGCTGGACGTCCTGTAATCTTCCGTGATAAGGGAACTCAGGTGTGAAGAGCCCAGGAGAAAATACAGTTCTAATAACAATGGGTAATGCATATAAGTCCGAAAACACTCGAGTGCGTAGTGCGTACTTTCTAGAATGTCATCTTGCGGTGCGAAGAAAATGCGATCTCCGAAAAGTTGGTATGCATTGGTATCATCTACGATGACCACGTCACTCGGCAGGAGCAAATCGTCTTGAAGGTGCCAGTCCTCTTTATCATCCCCAATCGAGGGGTCACCGCCATCTCTCTTCACGCGGCGAGATCCAAGAAGTATTTTCGACCGTGTCATGCGAAGAATCGTCTCTTTCTCTAATTTGTCTCTATCCCGTGCGAGTTCGCGAAGCACGAGAAGGTAGCTGACAAAAGGCGATTTGGAATCATGTTTATGAAGGCTTGATCAACACTTACTTCTTTCGGCCGTTCGCGAGCTTGTATACTCTCCATGGATCTTCTAGCAAGACTTGAGCGATGTCCTCAGCGGATGGCTCTTCACTGGCATAACAGCATTTTAGGAACTTATTGGCACGTGTTCCAAAATTTACGAAAGCAAACAACTTGGAATGGAGCTCCGAGCGCTGCTCTCCTAAGAAGCACCGCCTAGGTTGTAATCTTTTGGTATCACCCTTGTATCCAGTGGACTCTACCGGTACAAAGGGCGTCTCGGAGAGCGTCTGCAGATGACCTAGAGGGAAGTCTGCGGGATAGTGAGAGAAGCGAAATAGCTTCAAAGTAGATAGAAGAGTCTACCCAAAACACAGTCATATAAAATATCGAACCACTGGCGTGCTGTCGTCTCATATTCTGGTGGAGATTTCTCCAGAAGAGTCATGAGATCTAACTCATGGGGGCGGTGGTTGAGTTTGAGTTTGAATGCCGCCCTGTCAGGGAGCATGGGATCCACAACGGCGAAACCTAGCGCTGTCCACTTAGGGTCCGTGCACACCTGCCATGGAACGTTAGATGAAAGAGAATAGTGTTGGGGTAAACCACTTACTTTGAATGGTTTCGCCAGCATTTTCTCCGACCCCAGAACCGCAGGAACGAAAGCGAGATCCGAGAAATTTCGAGGGTCGTACTCGCGATAACTTGAATTGCTGTATGCATTGTCCAAGAAGTATGTAAGGGCCGTTGTCCGAACAGTGGGATTGTCCGACGCTGCGATACAGAGAATTTCTCGCAAGGGAGGCGCTCGCCTCAAACCCAGTGAAAAGGTGTATTTGGCTGTGCAATTGGTAAACCACTCGGATTTTCGACTACAACCCACAACAACTTGCCATTATTGGATTTCGGATCCCATAGATTATCGGCGCCCCAGTCAATAATAGGTAGGCCAAAGTCGCGAAAGATGTCAATCGGCTGATAGAGATCCTCGGCTTTGTATCGTTGGACTTTCCGATCTACCCCAGCAGGCGATCGTTCCTTTCCCGCGCGTTCCTTTGGAAATGCAGATGCCTGTCGCAAACGTTCGAATTCCTGGGTTGTCGTTATTGGTTGAATGGACACCAGGTACTCGATAAGTTCATATGTAGTCCAATCTCCAGTTTCTATCAGCCTGATGATCAAATTAAGCGAGTTGAACTCGAGAGAGGGACGAGGCAGACCTATCGAGGATGATCTGCAATTCCACGTGTTTGCGCACACCAAGTGATTGTAATACCAACTCCAGAGAGCCCTTGACAATGGCTCCGGATGGCATCGTAACAATGGGGAGATCCCGGAACGAATTTAAAAAATCGACATTGGGAAAATAAGCCTGGTTTGATACCTTCATGCCGGTCGATGTTGGGATGCAGGACATCGGACTTAGTAGTTTAATAACACCCTTTTCGTCACTTTTGGTCAACGATGGCCAAGCTCCGACGAGCACAGACAAGACCTGTTCTGCCCAGATCGCGGAGTTTGTGACATCGAATTCAGGGTTGGCAGCAGCCACCTTCGGGTCAGTCAAATGTCGGAGCCAGTCAAAGATAGATAACTGTTTCCAACGAAAGGCGGATACAAGGATGTCTTGATCAAATGAACAGGCGATACTCGTGGGGAGCAGAGTACTCGGCAGAGGACCATTGGTTGGGATCTTCGTACCATTGGTTTTGGACTTTAAGAAAGTTCGAGCATCCGACAATTTCATCGTCTTCTCGTGAGGCCCAGTAAATGATACCACCAGCGTATTTAGGAACTGCGATCTTTCACGAGAAACGTAGTTTCCTTCTTTGGTAACACCGATCCACCACTTGAGGCATTCAACCGTTTCCGTCTCAGAAAGGGGCCGTGAGCGAAGTTCGTCCAGTACGTCCACAAACGTTATGTTTTTTAACATCCCGTGAGAACGGAGAGCGGCAATCATGGTCTTCGCACCGTTGACAATGTCCTCTGAGATTACACGCAGACGCTTGACAAAACCGGAGAACTCGGGTCGAAGGATGTAGACCTCGT
>Ga0137362_10001239_pt1 | contig 15515 bp, 18 predicted proteins | sample MadtaG_2_FD_104801 | JGI IMG/M metagenome (GOLD analysis project Ga0137362, IMG submission 104801) | Vadose zone soil microbial communities from Angelo Coast Range Reserve, California, USA - Mad1_100_16 metaG | ecosystem: Environmental > Terrestrial > Soil > Vadose zone | place: USA: California... | reverse complement strand
GAGTTCGCGCGCACCACGTCCTCGGGGCTGATGCAGCCGCTCACCATGACGATCGGCGCATCGGGAGCGACGGAGAATACCTGACGCGCGAAGTCCATCCCGCTGGTGCCCGGCATGGTCAAATCCGTGAGCACCAGGGCGAACTGCTTCGGATTATTGCGGAACGCAGCCAGCGCGTCCGCCGCGCTGGTGAACCCGGCCGGCTTGTAGCCGAGCTGGCGCAGCATCCGCGTTACGAGAAACACGAGCGGCTCTTCGTCATCGAGGTAGAGAATGCGCTCTCCGTGCCCGCGTGCCGGCGCGGCCGCCGGGCTGCCTTCGGTGCTCATATCTTCGCCTCCCTAGCTGTCGCCACCGCCCTTGGTTGCAAAGTGCCAGGGCGCCCGTTGCCTTCAGCCGTCACGCCCTAAGGCGAGGCCGCGCCGGCGAACCGATTCACAAAGGCCTCGTCCGTGAGACTCCTCAGAAACGCCAGCAGGTCCGCTCGCTGTCGCGCAGAGAACGCCACCCGCGGCAGCCGCGGATCGTATCTCGCGCCGCGAGGGCTGGGCGCATGTTCGCCCAGGTTGGAGTAGTAGTCGAGCACCGCCTCGAGCGTCGGAAACCGCCCGTCGTGCATGTAGGGCGCGGTGAGCGCGACATTGCGCAAGGTCGGGACGCGCATCGGTCGCGCGCTCGTGCCGTTGCTCGCGAAGCTCGGCTTCCCGGTCTCGCCCTGCGCATCGCGCCAGTTGCCGGCGAAATTGAATCCGGAATGGCAGCCGGCACAGCCCGCCTCGCGGGAAAAGAACAGCGCCATGCCGCGCTTGGCCCGCTCCGGCAAGGCGGCGTGATCACCGTCGAACACATAGCGGTCGAAGGGAGAGCGGCCGGAGATCAGGGTGCGCTCGAACGCCGCAATCGCCTTGACGACGTGCTCGAACGTGACCGCATTGCCGGTGTGCGGAAAAGCTGCTGCAAAGCCTTCCCGGTAGATTGGATCGGCAGCCAGCTGCGCGCACACGGACTGCTGGCGACCGGCGAGTCCCAGCTCCACCGGATGATCATTCAGCAGCGGCTCGAGCATCTGGGCTTCGAGCGAGCGCACATCGAGCTGCGTCCATCCGAAGCTGATGTTGTAAGCGACGTTGACGAGCGCCATCGCGCCGTGAGGGAGCGCTGCGCCCGTCGCACCCACCGCAACGGCTCTGGCGTCGGAGAAGGAGCGCGCCGGGTCGTGACAGCTCGCGCAGCTGCTGCGGCCTGTGATGGACAGCCGGCGCTCGAAGAACAGCCGTTGGCCGAGCGCGACCTTCGCCTCGGACATAGGGTTGTCCGCAGGCACGGCGGGTGTTGGAAAGCCGCGCGGGAGTCGCCACACGTAGTCGGCACGGTGCGGCTCTTGCGCCAGCGCACCGCCGAGCGCCAGCGCGCACCAAGCAAGGCATGCAATCCTCGCCACGCCCGCCTGCCTTCAGGGGCGGCGTCAGTGCCAGCTCGCTGCCGACCCCTCGCGCGTCAGCGCCGCTGTCTGAGAGGCTATCTGCGCGCGCTCCTGCACCCATTTGTCGAGTTCATCGACGGTAGCCGGATCGGCGCCCGAAGTGGCCGCGCGTTGCGTGGCGACCCAGCTCTTGATCGCCGCCAGCAGCTTGTCCGCGAGTCCCCGGTTGGTCGCGAACAGATCAAGGTATGCCTGCTGTGCATCCGGAATACGGTTCAGCGCGAGAAAGGCTTCCCCGCGGTACTCGACCGCCTCGGGATAGCCGGGCTTGAGCGCCAGGGCACGCTCATAGGCGGCCAGCGCGGCCTCGTAGTTACCGAGCTTGCGGCTCGTATAGCCGACATAATTCCACGCTTCGTGCATGTTGGCATCGAGCTGCACCGCCTCCTGAAACTTCCCCAGCGAGGACGAGTAGCGCGAACGCGCCTCGCGCAACGCCCGCTCCTTCTTGGCGGGATCGACGAGCTGTGCGGCGGAGTCCTGGAAGCGGTCCGCCTTGCGCACCTCGCGCACCCCGTCGTTGTAGCGCTCCTTCGCCTTGTCCTGCGGGGATTCCTCGCGGCTGTTCCCTTGCGGCATCTCCATCGCACCGCCACCGTTCGCCCACGCGGCGGGCACGGCGCTCAGGAGCACGCAGGCCGATAAGACCTCGACACGGATGCGCATAATGCCTTCCCCAATGCAGCGGCTGGTGTGGCTATGCTGCGACGTAAAGCAGCGTGGCGGCAACTGTCGCTTTCAAGCGGCGCGTTCCGCTCCGCTTTACCAGCGGTTTCGCAATTCCCGCAGCTTCAGGAACACCGTCCTCGCGTCGGGACGCTCACCGACGTCCGGGAACGTCTCCCGCAGGCCGGCCACGAGCGTGGGGCTCTGAAGCCGCAAGAAGGTGTTGATGCGCTTCTCTTCGCCCAGCGTGGTGATGCGGGCTGCGGCCGGATCGTGATGGCGCGCGCTCGCCAGCAGCGCCGCCGCATCCGCGTTGTCCGGCTCGCGATCGAGAGTGAACTCCAGGTTGCGCGCCAGATATTCATGGCCTGGAAACACGCGTGTCTCATCGGGAAGGCGCGCGAGTTGGGTGACAAAGGTGTCGTAGAGCCGCTCCGGGTGCCCGCCATTGTGGCAATTCCCGGCGCCGGCATTGAAGAGGGTATCACCGCAAAACAGCGCGGGTTGTGCCCCGCGGGCGAGCAGACAGATGTGGGACATCGTATGGCCGGGTGTATCCAGGCACTCGAGCTCAAGCGTCCGTCCCACGCGGATGCGGTCTCCCTTGCTCAAGCCGCGGTCGACCCCGCCGATGCGGGCCGCGGCGTCGGCATGCGCAAGAACACGCGCACCCGTCGCTCCCACGAGACCTGAATTTCCGCCCGTATGGTCGCGGTGCTCGTGTGTGTTCAAGATCTGGGTGATCACCCATCCCTTGTCGCGCGCTGCATCGAGGCACAGCCGCCACTCGAGCGGGTCCACGGCCAAGGCTTCGCCGGTCTCGGGGCACGCTATCAGATAGTGAAAGTTGCGATAGCTGTTTCCCGACCAGATCCGCTCTATCAGCATGATCGGATTTTCCTTAAGCTTGGCCCGCGGCGTTGCTTTGCCGCAACGTACCCCGGAACGTGGCTCCGGTCCATAATGTGCTCATCGTCAGGCCCGGGCTAGAGCCAGGGAAGAAGCTGCTATGACGCACACGTTCCTGTTCGAGCCGGCGGTGTGGACCGCGGCCGGTACGTTTTGGCGCGAGGACGGCGAGCCGCTGGAGGCGACCGGCCGGACGGAGATCAGCCATCGCCCGGAATGCTGGCTGCTCTCGGGAACCCTGAAGGTGCTGGGGTCGCCCCCCTGCGAGTTCGTGAATGCGTACGCCATTGAGCCACCCGGCCGTGAAGGGGCGAGCATGAAATGGACGTCCGAGAACGCCACGCTCGGCAAGCTTCACGGGACCTTTTCGGTCGTCGGCAACTCCATCTTGTCGGCTTACACGAGCGAGACTGCCGGCTATCACGGCGTGGAGCACCTCGGGCAGATCGATTCCGACACCTATCAGGCCACCGGACTCCTGCTGCTGGAGGACCGGCGCCTGCTGTCGTGGCAGATGCTGTTGCGACGGTAGCCGGCAAGCCGTTTGCGAATGGTCGCAAGGGCCGCAGGCCGCTTTTGAAGAGAGAGAATCGCCGCAGGCGACTTTCAGCAATCGGACCAGGGGAAGTAAACGCATGCTCGAAGTGCGCAGGAGTCTCGATCGCGGCTACGCGGATCACGGCTGGCTCAAGACGTACCACACTTTCTCGTTCGCGGATTACTACGATCCGGTGTACGAGGAGTTCGGTCCGCTGCGGGTGATCAACGAGGATCGCGTCAAGGCGGGCAAGGGCTTCGGCACTCACGGCCACCGCGACATGGAGATCCTGACCGTTGTTCTCGAAGGCGAGCTCGAGCACAAGGACTCGCTCGGCAACGGCTCGATCATCCGGCCCGGCGACGTGCAGCGCATGAGCGCGGGCACCGGCGTCATGCACAGCGAGTCCAACCCTTCCCCTTCGCAGGACGTGCACCTGCTGCAGATCTGGATCAAGCCCAACGTCGCCGGTATCCCTCCGAGCTATGAGCAGAAGCATTTTGCGGACGCGGACAAGCGCGGCAAGCTGCGGATCATCGCCTCTGCCAGCGGCGCGGACGGCTCCGTCGTCATCCACCAGGATGCGCGCGTCTACAGCGGCCTGTTCAACGGCGCCGAGCGAGCCGAGTTCGAAGTGGCCAAGGGTAGGCGCGCTTACGCGCACGTAGCGCGCGGCTCCATCGCCGTGAACGAGACGCGCCTGAATGAGGGCGATGGGGTGAAGGTCACGAAGCCCGGCCGGATCGCTCTGCAGAGCGGTCGCGACGCCGAGGTGATCATGTTCGATCTGCCGTAGACAATTGGCTGCAATGGCCTGCGGCCATTTCAGCGAGCGCGCCTAGAGCTGTTCAGGGCTGGCGGGCAAAAAAACGTCGGTTTTGCCCGCGAAGAGCGGGCCGGTTCGGCGTTAGTTAGAGTTAGAGCGTGATGCTCTGGGTCGTCGGCAGGTAATGGTCGAGCAGCAGCGCTGCGAACAGCCACATCAGATAGGTCACCGAGAACTTGAAAACCCGCATCGGCAGCTCCTGCCGCGCGGTGATCTTCAGAGCGAGCGCGTAGTAAAGGAAAACGGCGTTCAGCACAAGGGCGGCACTGAGGTAGATCAGCCCGCTCATGCGCGTGAGAAATGGCATCAGCGTCACGACCACGAGCAGCATTGTGTAGAGCAGCACGTGCAGCCGCGTGAAGTCGAGGCCGTGGGTTACCGGTAGCATCGGGATTCCCGCCAGCGCGTACTCGTCGCGGCGCGCGATCGCCAGCGCCCAGAAATGAGGCGGCGTCCACGCAAAGATGATCAGGAACAGCAGCAGCGCGTTCGGGTCGATACTGTTGGTCACCGCCGCCCAGCCGAGTACCGGCGGAGCCGCGCCGGCGGCGCCACCGATCACGATGTTTTGCGGGGTTGCGCGCTTGAGCCATACCGTATAGATGACCGCGTAGCCGATCAGGGATGCGAAGGTCAGCACTGCAGTCAGCAGATTCACGAGAAAAGCGAGGATCGCCATCGCCGTGACGCCGAGCGCTGCCGCGAACACCAGCGCCTGGCGCTCCGTCAACTGCCCGGCCGGCAGCGGCCGCGCCCGGGTCCGGGCCATCTGCGCGTCGATCCGGCGGTCAAGCACGTGATTGATCGTCGCCGCGCACGCGGAGGCGAGCGCGATGCCCAGATTGCCCCACACGAGCGCATCGAGCGGCGGCAGCCCGGGACTTGCGAGCAGCGTGCCTACGATTGCCGTGAAGGTGATCAGCGCGACGACCTTGGGCTTCGTCAGCTCCAGGTAGCGTCGCCACATCGGTGGCGCGCGCGGTGCAAGTTCCGATGTCGTCGCCACGGTATCAGTCGGAAAAGCTTGTCGGGAGAGAGGGTGTGCAGCGTAACAGATCGCAAGGCCGTCACCGCAGGCGCGTCGTGCTTCGTACCAGCGCGAGCGTAGCCAGCAGCAGCAGCGCTGCACCGGCAGTGTGCGCGGTAGCCAGCAACAGGGGGAACGTCTCGAGCACCATCGAGACGCCGATCGCGAGCTGCAGGGCCAACGCCGCCAGCACGGCGTAGGCGCTGATCCGCACGCCGGACAGGGCGGGCCGGCTGATCACGAATAGCGCGGCAACGCCGAGCGCCATGGTCGTCACGACGGCGCCGAGCCGATGGGTCAGATGGATGGCGACGCGCGCAGGGTTGTCGAGCACACCGCCTTCGTAGTTGATCCCGAGTCCACGCCACAGAACGAAGGCGTCTTTGTAGTCGGTGTGTGGCCACCAGGCATTCTGACATCTGGGGAAGTCCGGACACGCCACGGCCGCGTAGTTGCTGCTCGTCCATCCGCCGAGTGCAATCTGCACACCCAATGCAACGAGTCCCAGGAGAGCCAGCCGCAGCGCGATCCTCAGCGCGGGTGTTGCGCGGCTGCCCAGCGAGGGTCGCCCGACGCCGTGCGGGCGGATGCCGCCCCACAAATGCCGCGGTAATGACATCCACAGCCACCACAGCAACCCGAGCGTCGTCAGGCCGAACAGCAGATGCAGAGTGACGATCAGCGGCTTGAGCCGCCACGTCACGGTCAGCATCCCGAGAAGGCCCTGGAAGACGACAGTCGCCACCAGTGCGATCGCATAAGCTGTGCTCACGAGTCTCGTGCGCCGGGAGGTGATCGCCAGCGCGGCAATCACCACGATGATGAGCCCGAGCGTGCCTGCGGCGTAACGGTGGATCATCTCGCGCCAGGCCTTGCCGACATCGAGCGGCTTGGTCGGAAAAGCCGCACGCGCCGCAACGCTCTGCTCGGCACCGAGCGGCGTGACATGACCGTAGCAGCCCGGCCAGTCGGGGCAGCCGAGTCCCGCGTCGGTCAACCGCACATAGGCGCCGAGCACGACGACGCTGAAACACAGGAGCACGCCCGCGAGTGCGAGGCGGCGGATCATCGTCTATTGGCTGCAAGGGCCTGCCGCCCTTGCAGCAGGCCCACCCAGCGGCCGTTGCGGCCTCGCGCGCAAAAGGCGTGGCTTTTGGCGCGCGAACAGCATGCCGGTTTCACATTCAGCGTAACGCCCTCAACCAATATGCGACAGCCGCAGGAGCTTTTCCAGGTCCGCGAGCAGTCCGTGGGGATTCTGCCGCGCATCGTAGCTCATGATCAGGTTGCCGAGCGGATCGACGATGAACAGCAGCTGCTCGCGGCCGGCCGTCGGAAATTCGCGCCGCAGTCGCATCGCCTCCGGGCCCGTCGCATCGAGCACAATGAGGCCGGCATGCTCCGGCCCGAGGAGCGCGCGCGCGCAGCAGTCAGACGCGACGAGAAAAACTCTGTCGATGCGTGTCATATCGTTGTTGAGAGACAGACGCGTCTGACGCATTACATACAGTGCGTGACGACACGGCTCGTCGCAGCTTCCGGCGCCCACATAGACGAGCGACCATCTGTGCCGAAATGGAGTGGTTGCGGCGGAGTCGCCGCGCATTTGCGCGCCGGGTGCCGCGAGGCTGACGCGCGGCAGCTGCACCAGGGGGAGCGGTCGCATCGGAGTGATGAGCACGCCATGATTGACCCGTGCGGCGGGTCGCCATCCGCTGGCGTAATACATCCAGAACGCGATCACGAGCGGCAGCAGGAACAGCGCGGCGAGAGCCGCCAGAGTGCGCAGGTTGCGCGCCCGAAGCTCACCCGTCGCCGTGCTCATGCGCTGTCTTTGGGACGGCGTACGCTCAAAACCGCCCACAGGACGAGCGCCAGCACGGCGAAACTCCACCACTGGACCGCATATGACCAGTGTCGTATCGGCTGCAGGCCGGCCGGACGCCAGTCGCGCACGTAACCGTCCGGCTGCTGCGGGTCGAGAAGCAGGATTCGCGGCTCGAGCGGCCGGCCGATCGCTGCACTCAACTCGCCCATCGCCGGGTAGCTCGTTACTTTCGGCCACGCTCCTTCCGGTCCGGGTGCCGCACGGCCGCTCGCGAGACCTGCTCTCGGCAGCTCATCGACGCGCCCGCTCACCGTCACGACGTCGTGCGGCTTGAGCGCGACGCCCGGCAGCCGATCGCGCAGCCCTGTGAAAGGCACCCAGCCGCGGTCCACGAGCACGACGCGCCCGTCGGGTCGTTGCAGCGGCGTGAGCACGTCGTACCCGGCACGGCCCTGGTGCGTGCGGTTGTCCAGCAGGAACTGATGTGCCGAATCGAACCGTCCGATCACACTCACCCGTTGGAATCGAGGCACCTCACCGATGCCGAGCGCATCGAGCGCAAGCACCTTGTCGGCTCCCCGCGCGAACTTGTCCCACTCGGCCTGGCGTGCGTCGCCACGCTGCCACTGCCAGCGACCCAGGGCGACGAACGTCGCGCACAGCGCGAGCATCAGGGCGGTCAGACCCCACGCCGGGGTGAAAACTCGCCGGCCAGGAGTCAAGCGTGCGGGCACAGGATTGCTCACAGCCCCGAAGCCTATAGACTGGTCACCATCATGGGCACCGTCGTCCGGCTGCTGATATTCGCCGTGCTCGTGGCGATCGTCGTGAGTCTGGGCACGGCGTTGTTCCATCTCTCGCGCGGCGGCGCGGTCGATTCGCGCAAGCTGGCGCGCGCGCTGACGATCCGCATCGCTCTGTCTGTGGCGCTGTTCGCGCTGCTGATGATCGCCTGGTACGCGGGGCTCATCTCGCCCCACGAACTGCAGCCGGCCGCGCCCGCCAGGTAAGCGAGTGAGCCTCGCTCCTGCATCAGAGCCAGTACACGAAGATGAACAGGCCGAGCCACACGACATCGACGAAGTGCCAGTACCAGGCCACCGCCTCGAACGCGAAGTGACGCCGGGGCGTGAAGTGCCCACGCAGCACGCGCAGCCAGATGACCGACAGCATGATCGCGCCGACCGTGACGTGCAGACCGTGGAAGCCGGTCAGCATGAAGAACGTCGAGCCGTAAATGCCGGTTGACAGCCGCAGCCCGAGCTCCCTGTAGGCCTCGCCATACTCATGCGCCTGCAGGCCGACAAACGTGAAGCCCAGCAGGAACGTCAACGCCAGGAACACGGCCACCTGGGCCCGTTTGCCCGCGCGCAGCGCGTGGTGGGCGATCGTGACCGTGACGCCGCTGGTGAGCAGGATCGCCGTATTCAGCGCGGGTATGCCGATGGCCGGGATCGTGCCGAACGTCGAGTCGGCGCGACCGCCGACGTGCGCCGGACCGTTGGTCGGCCATGCTCCCTCGAAGTCCGGCCAGAGGACGAAGTTGGTGAAGACCTTGACGCCCTGCCCGCCGAGCCACGGCACCGACAGGACGCGGGCGTAGAACAGCGCGCCGAAGAAGGCGGCGAAGAACATGACCTCGGAGAAGATGAACCACATCATGCTCATGCGGAACGAGCGGTCCACCTGCATGTTGTAGATGCCGTGCTGGTTCTCGTCGATGACCGTCGAGAACCACCCGAAGAACATGTACGCGAGCAGCACCGCTCCCGGGATGAACGACCATCCGCCCGCCCAGTCGTTGAGAAACGCGACGGCCCCCGCCATCAGCGCGAAGAGCGCGACCGAGCCGCGGATGGGCCACGGGCTGTCGTGCGGAATGTAGTAGTGGCTGCTGTCGTGAGCGGTTGCGTTTGCCATGTGTCAGCTTTCCAGGAAGTGGTCCGTCAGCGCGCCGCGGTGACGCGCGAGGAGGCGTCATAGAAGGTGTATGCCAGGGTGATCCGGTCCACGTGGCGCGGCAGCGCCGGATCCACGATGAAGCGCACCGGCAGCGTCCGCTCCTCGTTCAGGTTGAAGTGCTGTGGCGAGAAGCAGAAGCATTCGGTCTTGTGAAAGTAGGCCGCTGCCATGGACGGGGCGATGTTAGGGACGGCCTGCGCGACGGTGTCGCGGCCGGTCAGGTTGTGCGCGACGAATTGCGCCGCGTACAGCTCGCCGGGGTGCACGTCGAGCGTGCGGGCGACGGGGCGGAAGTCCCAGCTCCCGGCGCTCGCGACGCTCGCCAGGAACTCGATCGTCACAGTGCGGCTCGGGTCCGGGTGCTCTATGGCCTGCACGCGCTGCAGCAGCTTCGACTGATCGCCGTAGCCGGTCACCGCGCACAGCACGTTGTACAGCGGCACGAGCGCGAAGCCGAACCCGAAGCTGCCGAACGCGATGGCCACGAGCTTCCAGGTCAGGGCGAGGTTGGCGCGTTGCGTGGCGCTCATCTGGATCCGCGCACCAGGCTCATGACGATGAAGCCGAGATAGAACGCCAGCGGGATGAGCGCAACGAGCAGCGCGGTGCGGCGGACCCGCTTGCGTCGCTGCGCTTCATCGAGCCGCGTCAACAGGGGCAGCTCCACGGGTCTCAGTGCTCTGCGCCCCGGGCGATGACCGCATCCGACGGCGGCGTCTGCCAGGAGTGATACGGCGGCGGCGACGGCAGCTCCCACTCGAGTCCGTGCGCGCCCTCCCAGGCCTTTTTGCCGACTCGCTGGCCGGACTGCACGCACTTCCAGATGAGGTAGGGGAACAGCAGCTGCGACAGGCCGAAGCCGAAGCCGCCGATCGAGGAGACTAGGTTCCAGTCGGTGAACTGCACGGCGTAGTCGGGGATGCGGCGTGGCATGCCAGCGAGACCGAGGAAGTGCTGCGGGAAGAACAGCACGTTCACGAAGATGGCGGACAGCCAGAAGTGCCAGCTGGCAAGCCGCAGGTCGTACATGTTGCCGGTCCACTTCGGCAACCAGTAATACACGCCGGCCATGATGCCGAAGATGGAGCCCGGCACCAGCACGTAGTGGAAGTGCGCCACGACGAAGTAGGTGTCCTGGTATTGATAGTCGGCCGGCACGATCGCGAGCATCAGACCCGAGAAGCCGCCGATCGTGAACAGGAACAGGAACGCGATCGCGAACAGCATCGGCGGCTCGAACGTCAACGAGGCCTTGAACATCGTCGCCGTCCAGTTGAACACTTTCACGCCGGTCGGTACGGCGATCAGCATCGTCGACAGCATGAAGAACAGCTGCGCGGCGAGCGGCATGCCGACCGTGAACATGTGGTGCGCCCACACGATGAAGGACAGGAACGCGATCGAGGCGGTCGCGTACACCATCGCTTCGTAGCCGAACAGCGGCTTGCGCGAGAACGTCGGGATGATCTCGGAGACAATGCCGAACGCGGGCAGGATCAGAATGTAGACCTCGGGGTGCCCGAAGAACCAGAAGATGTGCTGGAACATCACCGGGTCACCACCGCCGGCCGCCGTGAAGAAGGTCGTGCCGAAGAAGTGGTCGGTGAGCAGCATCGTCACGGCGCCCGCCAGCACCGGCATCACCGCGATCAGCAGGTAGGCGGTGATCAGCCACGTCCACACGAACAGCGGCATGCGCAGCAGCGTCAGGCCCGGCGCCCGCAGGTTCATGATGGTGACGATGATATTGATGGCGCCCAGGATGGAGGAGGCGCCCATCAGGTGAATGGAGAAGATCAGCATCGGAAAGGAGGCGCCGTTCTGCAGCGCGAGCGGCGGGTACATCGTCCAGCCGCCCGCGGGAGCGCCGCCCGGCACGAACAGCGAGGACAACAGCAGCGTGAACGCGAACGGCAGGATCCAGAAGCTCAGGTTGTTGAGGCGCGGCAGGGCCATGTCCGGCGCCCCGAGCTGCATCGGAATCATCCAGTTCGCCAATCCGGTCCACGCCGGCATCACGGCGCCGAAGATCATGATCAGCGCATGCATCGTCGTCATGGAGTTGAAGAACTGCGGGTCGACGAACTGCAGGCCTGGCTGAAACAGCTCCAGGCGGATGACCATCGCCATCGCGCCGCCGATGAAGAACATCGTGCAGGCGAAGACGAGGTACATCGTGCCGATGTCCTTGTGGTTCGTCGCGTACACCCAGCGGCGCCAGCCGTACGGCTTGTGGTCGTGATCGTCAGGAGCGGCGTGTGCGGCGTCGTGGGAGGGCTGCTGCTCGGCCATGTCGTGATCTCTCTGAAAGCTGCGAACTGAAATGTCCGGGAATCGGCCAATGCGCCTTAAGGCGGGGCTCGCTAGCCGGTCGCCGCCGCCGGCACGGCCGCTTGCTTCTGCTGCGCCGCCTGCTCCTTGAGCCAGGCGTCGAAGTCGGCTTTCGAGCGCACGTCGACGACGATCGGCATGAATCCATGATCGCGGCCGCAGAGCTCCGCGCACTGACCGCGGTAGAGCCCGGGCTTGTCGGTATCCACCCTGAACCAGGCCTCGTTGACGAACCCCGGGATGGCATCCTTCTTCACGCCGAAGGCGGGCACCCACCAGGAGTGGATCACATCCGCGCCGGTGATGAGCAGCCGCACCTTCGTGCCAACCGGGACGACCAGCGGGTTGTCGACGTTGAGGAGGTAATGCTCCACGGTGCTCGGATCGATCCCCGAGAGCAGCTCGCGCGCCGCGTCGCTCTTACGGTCGAGGCGGGAGAAGAAAGCCACGCCATCGTCGAGGTAGTCGTACTGCCAGCCCCACTGGAAGCCGGTCACCTTGATGGTCAGCTCCGTCCTGCTCGTGTCCTCGATCTCGACCAGCGTGCGCGCCGCGGGCACGGCCATCGCGACCAGAATGACCACCGGGACCGCGGTCCAGATGACCTCCACCTTGGTGTTGTGGACCAGAGTGACGTCCGCCACGGCCCCCTTCGATCTACGGTAGTTGACGATCGACCAGATCATCGCGCCGAACACGACGGCGGCGATGGCGACGCACACCCAGAAGATGGTCATGTGAAGGTCATAGATCTTGCGACTGATCTCGGTGACCCCCCGCGTCATGTTGAGCTGCTGCCAGCCGGATTCCGCCCGGGCGGGCGGCATGCCGAGCAAGGCCAGAACCGGCAGCGCCAAAAGCCACGCCTTCGTCGCCAAGCGCGTTGCGAATGAATCGAGTGCGCGAATCATCACTTTAGCCTTACAGCGCGCGCCCGGGCCGACCGCGCGCGGCGCGATACGATAAGCGTTCTCAGCTCCGCCCCTGTTTGCGGCCCTCGTGTACTGCGAAAGCGGCCTGCGGCCCTTTCGCGCCGCGGGCAAAAGCCGTGACTTTTGCCCGCTAAGCCAGCGAGGGTGTCTCGTTGATGCGGCCGATGAGGCGTTGCAGCCGAAGCGCCAGTCCACGCCGCTCCTCCTCCGTGAGGAAACTGCCCAGCTCGCATTGACGGCCGTGCGACTCGATCGTGAGCCGACTCGGATGCAAGCGCGATTTGGGGTGGCGAAGTGTAACCTGCGCCCAATGCCGCGGGAACACGACTTGGGCGCAATGGCTGCCGTCGCGCGACTCGACGCTCACGTCGGACTCGGTGACGGTGATCGTCTGGCGGTGGAAGCGGCGGGCGAGACTCACCTTGAGCGCCCAGCCGAGGAGCGCCATCTCCAGCCCGGCGAACGGCAGCACGGGCCAGAAGCCCTGCAGCGCCAGGATTCCCGCAATGCCGAATGACACGCCGCACAGGCCCGCAAAGAAGCCCAACGCGCCCCGCACGCTCAACGAGCAGTTCGGATAGATCTCGATGCGCAGCGGCTCGGCATCCACGGCGGTCTCACTCAGAGCGGTCGTCCAAAGCTTTCGCGCAGGGGCTGCCTTTGGCGAAGGGGCTGCGATGGGGAGCGGCGTCGATGGTAGCGCACAGGAATTTTTGTTCAAGTCAGAAACCCACGCACGCGCGTGGACAGTTGGATCAGCAACTTGCTGATTCTGAAAGCAATCCGGTCCCTACCGATCCCCTGAGATCCCCATAGCTGTCACTAAAGCTGTCACCGGGGATCCCTCTAGGATGCTTCCCGCAGGGGGACCTCGACTTCCACTTACAAGGAGTAGAATCTGTCTCTCATCAGTGGAGGTCACTCCCTGTACCGAACCGTCAGGAGGGAGATATGAGCGCTGTGTTACTCGCCGTGTTCAACGACTACGAGGCGGCTGATCGCGTGCGCGTGATGCTGGTCCGAGACGGGTTCCCGACGGATCGCGTGCAGCTCACGGCCTCCTGTGAGCTCGGCTGTGCCGGCCTCGAACCAGCCGAGTCGCTGCACGGCAAATTCGTTCAGTACTTCCGCACACTATTAAGAGGCGAGGACGAGCGGCACTACCCCGAAATTCTCGCCCAACGTGTCGAGAACGGCGGAGCGACTATTACCGTGCTTCCGCGTGGTGCGATCGAGACGGCACGTGCGACCGAGATTTTTCAGCAAGCTCATCCGGCAGACGTGGTGGGACACGATCTCGCGAACCACGGATGGGAGCACGCGGCTGCCAAGCATGAGGGGTACTGGATTCAGCACGTCTTGCTCGAGCACTCGCCCGAGACCCATTGCATCTACTGCCGTCTGTTCCCGGGCAGCTCGCACTGACTGCCCCACCGACCTGCGGCGCGCCACGGCCGGGCTCGGGGCATGGGAAGGCGCTGGCGAGTCGATCGCAGCCATCGACGTGGTGGCGATGCTGAGCTGCGTGCCCAGCTGGCATACAGGTGGTGATCGCCGAGAGCTTGGTCCGGCGCGCCAAACGTGAGCCTCAGCCGGTCGTCCGTGACAGTGCTTCGGCGGTCTTCTGCTAGATTTTTTCAATCATGGCAACGTTGCTGCAAATAACGGGTTTTCTGCTGTTCCTGGTTTTGTGGGGCGCGGCCTGGCGCAAGCAGCCAAATCTGGCTTTTGGAATCTTTCTTGGTGTGGCAATCGCGACGGTGATTGCCGCGGTTGTCAGGCCCTTCGATATGCACCGCGTGCCAATCTGGCTGCCGGCGCTTCCCTTCGCAGTGGTCGCCCTTTCTCTACTCTGCTTTGGCGTTTGGGCTTGGTTTTTGGGAAGAGACAGGTAGGCGAAAGCCCTTTTAAGAGCGCCAATTCTTATGAGAAACTCCGCCGTCCAGGCTTGGCGGAAGGAAGGCGCTTCCTCCGCTCGAGAGTTCTTAGTGGACACGAGTTCGGAGCCAGGCAATGCTCGATCATCGAGCCAGAGCCCGACCTATGCTTCGGCACCCACCTGACGGCCACGTTGATGCCGCAGGCCGGCGCGATGCCGCCCTTCGCGCCAGCGAACCACTGAACAGCGGAACTGGTCGATGTCCGCGTCTTCGCGCGCCACGCGCTAGGAGACCGCGGAAGCCAATCCGAGAGGGCCGGCGAAGCTGCGTGCGCGGCATGGTGCGATCGATCGACGGCAACCGCCTGTCCAGCAGGCGCTTGACCGCTACGTATCCATAAACCCCCGCAGAAGTCGTGCCACGGGGGAAGCAATGAAATGCCTTTACTACCTGGCTCCCACGTTAGACAGCACTCAGCATATTTCCAATGATGTGCATGCGGTTGGCGTCAAAGATTTTTTCCTGCACGTCATCAGCAGGGACGAGGCGGGCCTAACGAAACAGCATATACATTCCAGTAACTACCTCGAGACCCTGGATCTCATTCGCGACGGGTTTATTGGCAGTGCAATCGGTTTCATCCCCGGACTGATTGGCGTCGGACTGCTTAAGTTATTCGAGCCTTTCGGTCCCAATGTCCCCGGCATCGTCTACTTCGCAACAGTTGCGGTAGCCATATTGTTTGGCGCCTGGGAAGGTGGCTTGACAGGCATAGCCACCGAAAACAAAAAGCTCGCCAAATTCCACAACGACGTCGAGGCGGGTCGATATCTGATCTTGATTTACGCCCCGCAGGAGCAGGAGGCGACTGTCACAGAGATGATGCGCGCTAGACATCCGGAAGCAGAGCTCGCCGCAATCGACCGGCATTTCGTCAATCCATTCAGTGCCGTGAGGCGCACAGCGCAATCTCCCCGTCCGCAAGGTGGGCTGTTGCAAGAGGATTAGCAGATGGCGATGGCTGTTGCATTGGTCTTATTGGTCGTTGGAACGATCCTGTTCCACTTCCTCAGCCCGTGGTGGTTCACGCCGATCGCATCCAATTGGAAGATGATGGATGACACGGTGAACAT
>Ga0137362_10001234_pt1 | contig 15530 bp, 11 predicted proteins | sample MadtaG_2_FD_104801 | JGI IMG/M metagenome (GOLD analysis project Ga0137362, IMG submission 104801) | Vadose zone soil microbial communities from Angelo Coast Range Reserve, California, USA - Mad1_100_16 metaG | ecosystem: Environmental > Terrestrial > Soil > Vadose zone | place: USA: California... | reverse complement strand
TCCCGCAGCATCGACAACCGTATTGGGGCCTTCGTCGCCGCCGAGGCGCTACGCCGGTTGGCGGCGGCGCGCCCCAAACACGCTGCGGTGTTCTCCGTCGCGTCGACCCGCGAGGAGATTGCCTGGACCGGGAGCGGTGCCCGCACCAGCGCGGTGGGCATCGAGCCCGACGTGGCGGTCGTGGTGGACGTCACCCATGCGACCGACTATCCCGGCGCCGACAAGAAGCAGTCGGGCGATCACAAGCTCGGCGGCGGTGTGGTGCTGAGCCGAGGCTCCTCGGTGAGCTCCGTGGTTTTTGATCTGCTGGTCGAGTGCGCCGAGGGCGCGAAGATCCCCTTCACGATCCAGGCGGCGCCGCGCGACACCGGCACCGACGCGGACGCGATCTACAACGCGATGCGCGGCATCCCGACGGGGCTCGTCAGCGTCCCCAACCGCTACATGCACAGCCCCAATGAAATGGTGGCACTCGAGGATCTCGATCGTGCCGCCGATCTGCTCGCCGCGTTCGCGCGCCGCCTTGAGCCGGGGTTGGATTTTATCCCGAGATAGTGCAGGAGTTTAGGTCGCTGCACGGTGAGTCAATAACAGTCACAGCGGGCTTGCTGAGCATTTGACGCGCTGTGACATCCTAGTAAAAGACCCGGGTTCAGAACGCGCCAAGCGTCATAAGAATCGCTTGACGCGTTTCGAAACGCCGTGTCGTTTGTAGGGTCCACACAACACCGGACCGTCTGCGGCCACGGGCATGCGTGCTCGGAAAGCTGTGCCCGGATTTCCAGGGTTTGTCATTCGACAGCGTCGGCTGCGGGTTTTGATCGCAGACGACCATCGCATCCTGCTCGAAGCACTCGCTTCGTTCCTGTCGGCCCACGGTTTTCGCGTTGTAGGTGCCGCGGAAAACGGGCGACGAGCGGTGCTGCTCGCGCGGCAGCGCCGGCCCGACGTCGTCATTCTCGCCGTCACGATGCCCGTGATGGGCGGGCTCGACGCCGCGCGACTCATCCTGCAGGCCCAGCCCAAGACCGCTGTGTTGTTCCTCACCGGGTACGCCGAGGACCATGTCGTGATCGAGGGCCTGCGACTCGGCGCGCATGGCTTTGTGGTGAAGGGGCAGGGGCTGGACGACCTGATTCAGGCGATCCGCGACGTCGGTGCCGGGGCGATTTACGTGAGCGCGCTGTATTCCCGGGGTGTGTTGCAGGCGTTCGCGGACGGCCCCGAGGCCGTGGGCCCGCGTCTGTCGGATCGCGAGCGTCAGATGCTGCGGCTGATTGCCGAGAGCAAGTCGACCAAACAGGCGGCCGCGGCGATGGCGATCTCGGTGCGGACTGCTGAGTCGCATCGGGCGAGTCTGATGGGCAAGCTCGGCATCCACGACACCGCGGGACTCGTGCGCTACGCGATTCGACAAGGCGTCATCGTCGCCTAGCGGTCTGTAGAACTACGGAAAGCACCCCTCCGTAACAATTCGGATTTCCCGTTGCAGGATCGGACGCGATCTCCAGAAGACCGATTCCCTCTCTTCTGGAGTGGCCCATGCAGCTGTCCCGGGGTAGTGCGCACGTCCTCGTTCCCGCCACAGTCGCGTTCCTTGCCGTCGTCGCCACGGCGATTCGTGTCTCGGCGCCACCCCCGCCCCCGCCCGTGCTGCAGCCGGGGGATACGGCCGTCATCCACGGGCCGCGACGCTACGACGCGCCGATCGGCAGCTCGAACACGATCCAGACATTCGTGGACTCGATCCCGGTCGTGCTGCAGGCCTACCACCGCTACGTCATTCGCGTGAAGAACGGGAATCCGGACAGCACGCAGCGCGTGCTGCGCGCGACCGTGGGGATCGACAGCATCACGGGCACCACGGCGCAGAAGGCGAGGGAGATTGCCGTCCAGCCGACGACGCTCATCACCGTGAAGATCCGGGGGCAAGCGAGCGCGGGACATCTGACGATCGAGCTGCTGGAGATCTACGGCGGCAACTACACGGTGTTCCACGAAGTGTTCACGCGCACCAACACCACCTCGGATGTGGTCTTCACCCGGACGTTCACCCATGGAGGGGTCGACGGGCCGCCGTTCTTTCTGTGGATCACCAACGGCAACAACAATGGGACCTCGCGACTGTCTAATGTGACCGTCCGGCTCAATAGCGACACGGTCGTCGGCGCGCCGCCGCGCCCCAACCTCACGACGGGCACATACGTCATGATGGTCCAGGTCTCGCTGCCTAGTGGCTCGAATACGCTGGTGGTCACGTTGCCGAAGAAGCAGGCCGGATTTATCGATCTACTGATCTCATCCACGGACGTGTCGGCGCCGACGTTGAAAGTCCTGGCACCGATCCCGAATCTGTACACGCGGCTCGACAGCGTGGCCGTTCTCGGTACGATGACCGATCCGTCGCCCTCCCGGGTGAGCGTGAACGGCGTGGTGCGGACCGTTGTGGCCGACACGTTCCGTTTCAACTATGCGTTGCCGCAAGTGGACGGGAATCATCTGATCACCTTCACGGCCGTGGACGCAGCGGGGAATCGCGTGGACTCCACGCGGACGGTCCACGTCGATCGGACGCCGCCGACGTTGAGCGTTACGACGCCGCAGAACGGATTCATTACCAATCACACCACGATCGGCGTCAATGCCACGATCGCCGATGCCTCGCCAACTGTATCGCTGTACATGAACGGTGTTTTCCTCCTCAGCTGCGTGCCGTCGCAGTGTTCGTTGTTCACGGTGTTTCCCCCGATCCCCGAGGGGCCGAACACGTTGGTGTTCATGGCGAAGGATTCCGCCGGGAATGCCTCGACGACGCAAGTCGTCATGGGCAGGCGCGACACGCAGCGGCCGACGTTGACGGTGACCGCGCCAGCGGACAGCTCGACGGTGTCGACGCCGACGGTGACCGCAACCGGGACGGCGAGCGATGCCATGCTGAAGGACGTCAAGGTGAACGGCGTCGCGGTGACACTCAACAATGGGGCGTTTAGCAAGAGTGTGGATCTGGTGGTGGGTGTGAACACGATCGTCGTCATTGCCACGGACTCGGCGACGAATGCGGATACGGTCCGGCGGACGGTGACGCGGAGTACGTTGCCACCGGATCCGGCGACCGTAGCTACGCCCATTCCCAACAATGTGCCGACCAACATCGGCAACTCGACTGCGTTCCTCTACACGGGCGCCAATCCCATTCAAACCGGTGTAGCCGCCGGGACGATCGAACCAGTGCGCGCGGCCGTCCTTCGGGGCAAGGTCTTGACACGCGATCAGCAGCCGCTGCCTGGTGCGACAATCAAGGTTCTTGGTCATCCGGAGTTCGGTCAAACGCTAAGTCGGGCGGATGGAATGTTTGACATGGCGGTGAACGGGGGCGGGAAGCTAACAGTCGATTACCAAAAGACGGGATACTTGGCGGGACAGCGAACACTCGACGTGGCGTGGCAGGACTTCACCATCGTGAATGATGTGATCCTGGTCGCGCTCGACCCACAAGTGACCACCATCAATTTCTCTCAGCCGATCCAGGTCGCTCGTGGCACGCCGGTTGTAGACGAGGACGGGACGCGGCAGACGACGTTGTTCTTCCAGCAGAACACGGTCGCTAAGATGATCATGCCAGACAGTTCGCTTACCACATTGAGCTCCGTGCATGTGCGGGCGACGGAATACACGGTCGGTCGTACGGGTCCACAGGCGATGCCTGCGGCTTTGCCACCCACGAGCGGCTACACGTGGGCCGCCGAGCTCAGCGCGGACGAGGTGACGTCGGCTGGAGCCTTGGGCGTGCAATTCGATAAACCGGTGATTGCCTATCTGGAAAACTTCCTCGGATTTCCCGTTGGGTTGCCCGTCCCACTCGCGATCTATAACCGGCAGCGTGGCGTGTGGGAGCCAATCCCGAACGGGCGAATCGTCAAGATTCTCAGTGCCTCGGGCGGCGTGGCAACGATCGGAGTGGACACAACGGGTCAACCCGCTTCCGATTCCATGCTGAACGCCATGGGCGTCACGACGGCTGAACGTCAGCAGCTGGCGAGTACCTATGCAGTTGGTCAAGAGCTGTGGCGGATGCCGACAACGCATTTCTCGCCGATGGACGGCAACTTTCCGGTAGACCCCGATAGCGCTGCTCAGAATCCCGATCAACAGGCGAAGCACGACAACGACGATCCGGATGGATGTCCAGAGCAGCACTCCATTGTGGAATGCGGAAACCAGGTCCTTGGCGAGCGAATCCCGCTAACGGGGACGAGTGAGGGTCTAAACTACCGCAGCATCCGGGCATTGGGACACCGGGCAAGCTCCATTGTTACGATTCCGCTGCGAGACTCGATACCTCCGAACATTCGGGCAATCGAGCTCCAGCTCGATATCGCCGGCCGGCGCTTCTCGTACACGTTTGGCAACGCCTACGACTCGCTACCGTTTTCCGATACAACGACGAAGGTGACGTTTGAGTGGGACGGCAAGGACGCGTATGGACGAACGATCAATGGCGCCCAGCCCATCAGAATCGCACTGGGCTATGTATACCAAGTGCTGTACATGATCCCTCCTGATCAGGCGCGTAGTTTTGGTCTCACATGTTTTGGTCCTCGCCCTGACCAACCGGAGGTTCCCAACTGGGAGGCGTGCCGCATCCCCAACCTGGGACGACGTTCGCGGTTTTCTATCAAAGGGCAACTCCAGCAAGTGCTGCTTGGAGAGCTCAAGCATCAAGATCTTGGCGGGTGGACGTTCGATGGCCAGCACGGTTACGACCCGATTGCTCGAACGCTGTATCTCGGGACAGGGGAGCGGCGGCGAGCCAGCAGTGTTAACGGCGTTATCAAGACTGTCGCGGGGAACGGACAACAAAACGGGCCCATGGGAGACGGTGGTTTGGCGACGAACGCAAGCCTGGCCCCAGAAGGAATCGCCCTCACGCCGGATGGAACTCTTCTCATAACTGACGCGCAATATCGACGAGTGCGGCGCGTCGGTTCGGACGGGCACATCTCCACGATTGCGGGGAATGGCTCGCCAGACTTCTCGGGCGACGGGGTGCAGGCCACACAAACCGGGATGGATCCGGTCGACGTGAAGGTCGCTGCGGATGGCAGCATCTACATCGCCGACAGCAAGAACCACCGAATTCGACGGGTTGGCACTAACGGCATCATTTCCACGGTGGCCGGTACCGGGGTCGGTAACTGCGACGGCTTGGGAGCTGGAGACGGAGGCCCCGCCACACAGGCCCCGCTCTGTTTCCCCTATTCGATTGCTCTCGGCTCGGATGGAAGCCTTTACATCGCAGACACTTACCGAGTGCGACGCGTTGACGCGATCGGCACGATCACAACCGTCGCCGGCATCGATCGGTCTTGCGACTTCTTTGCCCACCCCGAAGACGCGCCTGCGTGTGGCGACGAGCTCATGGCGGTAAGAGCCCCGCTGAACTTTGTGGAGTCGATCGAGATCGGCCCGGACGGAAGCGTGTACATCGTGGATGATGTTGCTGACGTCATCCGTCGAGTCACACCGAATGGCGTGATCCACAGGGTCGCCGGGATGTACTTCCAGAGCGGCTTTGATGGCGACGGTCGCGCCGCGACACAAACCCGCCTGCGGCAGCTGAACGCTCTCATGATGGCTCCAGATGGTGGCTACTACATCACAGACGCTGGACGAATTCGGCGTATCACGTCGGATGCCATCATCTACACGGTCGCCGGCGGCGCTGAGAACAACGACTTCGCGGGCGACGGAGGCGCAGCGCTTCAGGCGCACATGAACCACCCCTCGTGGCTCGCCCTAGGGAAGGACGGCAGCATCTACGAGTCGGAGCTATTCAGCAGTCACGTGCGTCGCATAGCGCCGCCGCTGCCGGGTTTTACCAACTTCGAATACGGACTCGCATCGGAAGATGGCCAGTTGCTATACCGTTTCGATGCATACGGAACCCACCTCAGGACGATTCACAGTTTCACCGGTGCTGTGCTAAACAGCTTCCTGTACGACACCGCAGGTTCCTTGATCGCCGTTGTAAATGAAGCTGGTGACACGACAAAGGTTGAGCGAACAACAAACGGGGCGCCAACGGCGATCGTCGCGCCGTTCGGCCAGCGAACGACGCTGTCTCTGACGCCTGAGGGGAGTCTTGGCTCGGTCACGAATCCGGCCAGCGAAGCGTTCACTCCATCCTATCAATCTGGGGGGTTGCTCAAGGGACTCACCGACCCCAGAAGCCATGCTTCCGCGTTCGTCTACGACTCAGTTGGTCGATTGAAGAGTGATAGTGACGCGGTCGGCGGAATCGTACGCCTCAATGTGCTGAGAGATGATTCCGTCACAGAAGCGACGTTCCATTCGGCTCTCGACCGAATCCGGGTATCCCGACTGGAACGCCGTCGAACCGGGGAAGTCCGTCGCTTGGCGACTGATGGCGCCGGGTTCACAACTGTCAGCAGCGCCGACAGCGGCGGTCGCTCCTCAATGGCATTCCCAACCGGCGATTCGCTGGTGACGGTGCGTCATCCGGATCCTCGTTGGGGCATGCAAGCGCCGATACTCGACAGCGCAATGTACAGGACGCCATCGGGAGTCAGAGCTGTCATTCAAACGCGACGGAACGCGACGCTGTCGGACATGGAGAATCCGCTTAGCCTCGTCGAGCAGACAGATTCTGTGGCCTTCAACGGGAACTGGAGTGTAAGGACGTACACGGCTGCGGGACGTCAGGTCGTGACGACAACTCCGGAAGGCCGTCAGCTCTTTGCCACGCTGGATTCACTCGGTCGCGTTATCAACGAGCGTGTTCCGAGTCTTGATTCCGTGGTTTATAGGTACAATGCCCGCGGGAGGATCGACCGCATTCAATTGGGCGGGCGGGTCGCGAATTTCACCTACGACAGCTTCGGTCGATTGGCGACAGTGACCGATCCCGTTGGAGAAACCGACAGCCTGTTTTACAACAGTGCGGACCGGCTTCAACGGCAAGTACGCTGGGGCGGGCGGGTAGTCCAATACGGGTACGATGCTACAGGCAACCTGACGAGCCTCACGCCTCCAGGGCAATCGGCGCATCTCTTCCGCTATAACGCGATTGGTCTCGATAGTGTCTACGAGCCACCCAGTCTGGGAGCCGGGACATGGTCGACGCAGTACCGCTACAACCTCGACCGTCAAATCACCGAAATGCAGCGACCCGACGGGATCGTGGTATCGGTAGGCTACGAACCTACGAGCGGCCGGCTAAGCAACATCACATTTGACCGTGGAACCCTGAGTATCGGCTACAGCCCGAATACCGGGCACGCAACGTCACTGACTGCACCGGGCGGCGTAGGTCTCGGCTTTACCTACGACGGGTCATTGCCGCTGAGCGCCACTTGGTCAGGACCGGTTGCCGGAACTGTCGGGGTTACGTATGGCAACGACTTCCGCGTCGCAACGCAGACCGTGAACGGTGCGAACGCCGTAAGCTTCGGGTACGACCGGGACGGCCTGCTAACGGCCGCGGGCAATCTCGGACTGAAGCGACACGCTCAGCGCGGACTTGTAGAGCGTGATTCTGTCGGCAGCAGCTTTGGGGTTTGGAGCTACGACTCCAAGGGAGCCCTGTCGTCGTACGCAGCAGACTTTTCGGGCACACCGCTTTTTGCCACGAGTTATAATCGCGACTCGCTCAGCCGGATTACTCAGCTGAGTGAGACCATCCAGGGCGTCACGACATTGCGGGCGTTCACCTATGACTCGGCAGGTCGACTGGCGACCGTGCGTCGCGCTGGGCAGTTAGTTGCGACTTATCGCTATGACGCGAACAGCAATCGCCTAGATGTCACCACACCTAACGGCACCGTCGCCGGCACCTACGATGCACAAGACCGTTTGCTCACTTATGGCACCGCCAATTACACGTACACGCGAAACGGTGAGCTGCTAACAAAGACGGACGCTGGCGGAACCACGACATACACGTACGATGCCCTGGGCAATCTAGTTCACGTGGCGTTGCCAAGCGCGACGACGATTGACTACGTGATCGATCCGCAGAACCGTCGGATCGGCAAGAAGATCAATGGCGCGCTCGTGCAGGGGTTCTTATGGCAAAACCAGCTGGCCCCTGTGGCAGAGTTGGATGGCAGTGGGGCGGTCGTGAGTCGCTTCGTGTACGGGACCCGAATCAACGTTCCCGACTACATCGTGAAGAATGGTCAAACGTACCGGCTGGTTCTCGATCATCTGGGCAGCGTGCGCCTAGTGGTGAACGTGTCTGATGGCTCAATCGCACAGCGGATCGACTATGATGAGTTCGGAACTGTAATCAGCAACACGAATCCTGGTTTTCAACCGTTCGGCTTTGCGGGTGGCCTCGTTGATACTCAAACCGGGCTGGTGCGTTTTGGCATTCGGGACTACGAGCCACGGACAGGAAGATGGACTGCGAAAGATCCTCTCCTCTTCGCTGACGGGCAGACGAACCTGTATAGCTATGTGGCCGGAGACCCCCTTAACTTCTTGGATCCGACTGGTCGGTCCTTCTGGTCAGCCGTGAGAAGCTTCGCTGTTGGGGTCGTCACTGGCGTGGTGGGAGCTGTCGTGGTTGGGGCGACGCTGTCAGTTCTCGCAGCGGCGTCCCCAGTCTTGGCTGTAGCCGGACTGGTCGTCCTTGCTGGCTACACTGGATGGGAACTGGGGATGGAAGGTCAACGCATCTTGGGCGGCTATGACCCCTGGACGGGATGTTCGTTGACGGGCGAAGAGAGGATTGACGAAGCAGCGGGACTGTTAGGTAATCTCGCAGGATCGATGGTGCCATCGGGTCCGAAGGGCCCGTTATTCGGTCGGGGGCGGTACCGGAACGGCAGGCCGGGTCTATTCAACGGAGGAGACCCCCGGGTGGGTTGGTCGTGGGACGACAACGCCGGTCGCAACATGTGGGGGGCTCATGGTGGCAGTACTCGCTCGGGCACCGATTGGCATTACACGCCGATTCCAGGTCCAACAGGCACCGGATGGTAGATCCGGCGAAGGCCAGAGAAAACGCCATCACCGCGTTGCGCAACTGGGTGCAAGGATTGCCCGATGCTGTCGCGAGGATTGAAGAAACCGAGGCCCCACACGAATACGTCGTGAGGGTGATTCCTCGAAATCCCCGCTCCGCGGTTGTGACATTCCGGATCAGCGAGTACGGTACGTTTGGGCTTTACATTGGTACCGCGATCCGAATTGAAGAGCTGCCGCTGACATCGGAGTACATCTTGGAGATATGTGAAGCGGTCCGTAAGGGCAAATTCGTGGAGGAAACATGGAGTCGAGGGGGCGCTCTCTTGAAGGCCAGCGGCGTCCTCCAGCTGACGTCGGGTGACCTTCAAGGCACCGAATATAGAGGAGCGTTTGGCAGCTTGGGCTCAGACGAGCATACAAAAACGGCCTTCGAACCCTATTCGTGAGAACCGGACGGCGTGGAAGTGCACGCAACCATCGGCCATGGGGCAACGGCTGGTGATCGCTCCATTAGGACTAGCGCCGATCATCATGTAGTCCGGGGGTCCCTTCGGATGATATCGTCGCGCGAAGCGGCCGAGCTCGTGCCCCCTATCATCCTCGTCGACGGACAGGACGTCATGATGTTCGTGTCCGTCTCCGATGCAGAGCGGTTTCCAGAACCCTGGGCCGTCGAAGACGGCAGCGCCGAGAGGTTCGACTCAAAAGCCCGCAAGCTAGCCTTTTACGTCGAACCACCGCCCCAAGGCGGTATTCTCAGCAGGCTATTTGGAGCGCGTCCCGGCCGAGTGAGAATCTCGGCGGAAGGGTTAGTCGAGGAAGAAAGGCTAAGGGCTGTACTCAGGCGGTACCTCTCGATCCGACAACCAGATTCAGCCGCAAAGCTGTCGAGCAAATCATTGGAAGAGCTAGTGGCGGAGGCTTATCGCTTCGCAAAAACACGGTGAGTCGCAAAACAGCCAGAGATCGTAACTTTACGGACTCTCCCCCTCCGTAACATTTCGGATGTCGCCGTTCCAATTAATGCGCAACACTGCATGCCATGGAAAACCGCCTCGCACGTTCCGGCTTCACCCTCATCGAAATCCTCGTCGTCATCGTCGTCATCGCCGTCCTCGCCGGCATGGTGGCGCCCAACGTCTTCAAACACGTCGGCGAAGCCAAAAACGTCACCGCGCGCTCGCAAATCGAAATGCTCGGCGCGGCGCTCGACGCCTATCGCCTAGACACCGGCCGCTACCCCACGACGAGCCAGGGTCTCGCCGCGCTATGGCAGGCGCCGACCGGAGGCGGCCAGACGGTCGGATGGCGCGGACCCTACCTCCGCAAAGCCGTCCCGCTCGATCCCTGGGGCCACGCCTACATCTATAAGGCGCCCGGCGACCAAAACCCGAGCGGCTACGATCTCCTGTCCTACGGCGCCGACGGGCAACCCGGCGGCGAAGGCGAAGCCGCCGATGTCGTGAGCTGGAAATAGATGCCCGACTTCGCCTATCAGGCTGTCGACGTCGCCGGCCGGCGGGTGAAAGGCCGCGAAGAAGCGCCCAGCCCCCTCGCGCTCACCCGCGGCCTCGAAGCGCGCGGCCTGGTCGTGATCGACGTGGACGAAGCGCCACCCGAACGCAACGGCGGCATCCGCTTCGGTCAGCGCCAAGACGTGCTCGAGCTGACGCGCGCCGTCGCCGCGCTCCTCAAAGCCGGCCTCCCACTCGCGCGCGCCCTCGGCGCGGCCGCCCACGTGGCGACCGGCGCCACCCGCGATGCGGCCACCGCCGTCCGCGCCCGCGTCGAGCGCGGGGAATCGCTCGCCGCCGCCCTCGTCGCCTATCCCGGGCTCTTCTCTCCTCTATATGTCGGACTGGTCCGGGCGGGAGAGCGCAGCGGCGACCTCGGCGAAGCGTTTGCCAAGCTCGCCGAGCAGCTCGAGCGCGAGGAACGGCTGCGCGCTCGGCTGTTCTCGCTCTCCATCTATCCGATCGTCCTCGCCACCGCGGGGACGGTCGCGCTCTGCATCCTGGCCTTCTTTGTCCTGCCGCGCTTTGCCGAGCTGTTGCGCGGTACCGGGGCGACCCTGCCGCGCTCCACCGCGCTCGTCCTCGGCGTGGCCGCGGCCCTGAAGCGCGGCTGGCCGCTCCTGGCCGCGCTGGCGGTCGCCGTGCCGATGATCGTGCCCTGGATGCGGCGCACCGAAGAGGGCCGGCGACTCACCGCTCGGCTCCTGCTGGAGATCCCGGTGATTCGGGGACTGCGCCAGCAGGCGCTCGGGGCGCGCGTCGCGCGGCTCGTCGGCGTGCTCGTCGGCGGCGGCGCGCCGCTGCTCGCTGCGCTCGAGCAATCCGCGGAATGCCTCCCTGACCCGCTTGCGCGCGACGAGCTCACACGGATCCGCGGGCGCGTGCGCGAAGGCATCGCGCTGCATACGGCGCTCGGCGAAACGGGATTCTTTCACCCGCTGCTGCCGCAGCTCGTCGCCGTGGGCGAAGACTCGGGCCGTCTGCAGGAGTTTCTGCTCAAGGCGGCCGAAATCTTCGAAGAGCGCACCGAGCGCGGCGCCCAACGCCTCGTCACGCTGCTCGAGCCCGCGATGATTCTGTCGTTCGGACTCCTGGTCGCCGTCGTCGCACTGTCGGTCCTGCAGGCGATGTACGGGATGAACGCCGGGGTGTACCGGTGAGTCGCGGCTTCACGCTCGTGGAGATCGTCACGGTCCTCCTGATCCTCGGCATTACAGCCGCCGCCGTCGTACCGGCGCTTTCGCGCCTCGCACCCGATGACGAGCTGACGCGCGCGACCCGCCGGCTTGAAAGAGTCCTCGCGTCGTCGCAGTGCGCGGCACTCGAGCGCGCGGCCACTGTCGAGGTCGCCTTTGTGCCGGAGTCGAATCGCTATTGGACGTGGCTGAATGACAGTACCGCGCTCGATTCCGGATTCGTCTCCACCGAGCCAGGTGTGCGGCTCTGGAGCTCGACCGCGCGGCCCCGCATTCGCTTTCGGCCCGTCGGCACGGTCGACGCCGATAGTCTGATGCTCACCGGCCCGAACGGCGCTGTCTTCATCACGATCGATCGCTGGACAGGGAAGGTCGACGTTGCGCCGCGGTAGCGAGGGATTCACCATCCTCGAGGCCGTGGTCGCGCTCGCGATCGTCGGACTCAGTGGCGTGGCCGCACTGGAGGCCGTCGCCGGTGAGATCCGCGGCATCGATCGGGCGCGCGAGGCGTACACAACCGCCGCGCTCGCCCAAGACCGACTGGCAGCCATCGCCATGCTTCCGATAGAGAACTTGAATCCGCTGCCCGATTCGCTGGCACACGGAACGTTTGCGGCGCCGTTCAAGAACTACCGCTGGACCGCAACGCTTCGACCGCTGTTCGGTGAACGCGACATGTACGACGTGATCGTTACCATCGACGGCGATCGTGCCCATTACAGCGTGGCGACTCGGCTGTATCGGCCCGGGCCGCGAGCGGGTACCTCGTGAGTCGACACGCGCGGGGAATGACGCTGCTGGAGCTGATCGTCGGCATCACGGTCACCGGAATCGCCGTGTCGGCAGGACTGGCGGCCGTCGCGGCGCTCGCGGACCGGCGCCAGCAGATGGAGGATGCCGGTACGGAGACCGCCCGCGGCGCGGCGCAACGCGCGGAGATCGTCGCATGGCTCAGCGGGGCGAGACTCACCGCCGAGGAGGGCGGACCGAACTTCAGCGGGCTCGACGGCCTCGACGACCAAACCCCCATGGACGAGGTGAGCTTCCTCACCACCAGCTCCACGCCGCTCGGCGCGGGCGAGACGATCATCCGGTTGTACGTCGATCGGGACACGACCACGCGGGAGCGCGGTTTGGTGGCGGCATTCCAGGAGTGGCCGGGCCAGGGCCGCGCGCGACTACAGCTCGATTCGACGGTCGGAGGCATGGACATCCGGTATCTCAGCGGCCTGATCGGTCCGCGCGGCTGGTTGCCGAGCTGGATTTCCTCAACGCTGCTGCCGGCGGCGGCCGAGATCCGTTTGATCGCGAAGCCCGGAACAACGCTGCCGCCGTTGCTGCAGATGCCCATCCTCATCCCGTTGCGTGGCCGATGAGCGATCGCCGCGGTTTCGCGCTCCTCGTCGCCCTCTGGCTCCTGGTTGCTCTCTCCGCTGCGGGCCTAGGCCTCGCGACGCTATCCCGCACCCGGCGTCTTGCGGCGGCGAATTATGCCGAAGGCGTTCGCGCACTCGCCACGGCGCAGGGCGGCATCGAGCTGATGCGGGCGCGTCTGGCCGACCGGCTCGCGAAAGCGGTGGACGGTCGTGATCCCTGGAGCGGCATCGATTCCCTCAACGACACGTTGCTGCTCGAGCAGGCCAATGCGACGACGGCGCTGCACGACGTCGCATCCGCGCTCAACATCAACCGCGCCGACGAAGACCAGTTGCGACGCTTCTTCACCGCGTTGCGGGTCGATGCCGGTGTTGCCGACCGTCTCGCACAAGCAATTGCCGACTGGCGCGATGCGGACGACTTCCGGCGACCGCGTGGTGCCGAGCGGGACGAATACGTGAAGGCGGGGGCCGAAGCCCTGCCGCGCAACGGACCATTCGAAACAGTCGCCGAGCTGCAGCAGGTGCAAGGCATGACACCCCGGCTCTTCGACGCCATGCGTCCTTACCTGACGGTGCTGGGCAGCGGGCAAATCAACATCAACACGGCGCCGCGCCCCGTGCTGCTTTCATTGCCGGGCATCACCGAACAAACCGCGGGCGTGCTGCTGCGCAACCGCAGTCGCGGCCGCTTGCTCGCCACCATCGCGGACCTCGAGCGCGACCTTCCCCCGACCGCACGAGAGGCGCTGCGTGTACAGCTCCCCGCATTGATGTCCCTGACAACGACAGAGACTCGGGAAGTCGCCGTGGTGAGCGTGGGCGGGCTCCCGGGTAGCCCTGTCACGGCGCGTGTTACCGCGTTGCTGGTCCGCGCCCGCGAGGCCGTGTTCTACGTCTGGAGTCGCACCGAGTGATCGCGATTGGCGTCGCCCTGGGGCCCGATCGGCTGGTCGCAGTCCTGCCGGGAGGCAGACGGTTGGAAACACCAGAAACCGCTGATCTGCGGCAGGTATTCACCGATCTCCACAAGACGGCCGGCGTGCCGCGTGCTCGTGTGCACATCGCGCTCGTCCCGCCGCTGGTCGATCTGCGCCGCGTGCGGTTGCCGCCGATGCGGCGCGAGGACCGCCGGCGTGTGTTGGGACGCGACGCGTCCCGCTATTTCGTCGGCGCGCGGGAGCCCCAAGTCGTCGCGATCGACGGAGCGCTGGCCTGCGCTGTGCCCGCTCGCCTCGTCGAGGAGATCGAAGCCGCCGTCTCGTCGGTCGGTTGGGAGATAGGTGTCGTGGCGCCGGCGCAGGGTGCCTGGGCTCTCACGCTTCCCGACGGACGGCACGCCATTCCCCTGGGCGGCAGCACGGGCACCGAGTGGATTGCGGTGGCGCGTGGGCGGATCGCCGACCGCGGGCGTCTTCGCACGTCGGATGCGCAGGGTCCCGATACACCGATCCCAGCGAACATCGATCCGTATTTCGCGGCCGCGGATCACGTGGTACACGCGCGTACGCTCGCGCTGCACTCGGAATCGCGTCGCACCGCAAGCCGCAGGGCGGCGCGCCGCCGCTCGATGATCATGCTGGCGGCTGCCACTGGCTGTCTGATCGGCGCTGCCGTTCTGGACTACTGGGGACTGGGGCGCGAGCTCGATGCGCTGCGCGCCCGGCGCGCATCCATCGCGACGCAGGTCGCCGCCGCGATACGAACGCGTGATTCGCTGACCGCCTTGAGTGAAGTGGCGGGGTCGATCGGCAGTCTCGAGACGCGCAAGCCACGCTGGTCGGTCTTTTTCGCGGATTTGGCCGACGATCTCCCCCGTGACGCCTATCTCAGCAGCTTCGAATCTCGCGGCGACAGCGTGGTGGTCACGGGCGTCGCGAGCGACGCCGGCGGCGTCCTGCACGGCTTGGAGCAGCTGCCCGGACTCGCGGCGGTGCATGCCGATGGGCCAATCCGCCAGGACGTTACACCCGACGGAGTCGTGCGAGAGCACTTCCGGTTCTCAGGCCTTCGGACCTGGGGTGGGAACGGAGGTCCGCCGTGAGCGTCTGGGGCCGCCTGAGTCCGAAAGATCGGCGCGCGCTGGTCTGGGGTGCGTTGCTCCTGACTCCGGTCCTCGCGGGGAGTTTTGTCGTGCGGCCGTACCTGCGCGCGCGTGCCGCGCTTTGGACGCGCCTCACCGAGCAGCGCGATCTGCTGGCGCGTGAGCTCGCCCTGTTGCGGGCCGCCGGCGAGCAGAGGGATGAGCTGCAGCTCGCGACGACGTCGCTCGATCGACAACGGGTTCACTTGCTGGGGGGCCAAGACCCGCTCGCCGCCACGGCGGCACTCGTTGGCGTGGTCGGCGACAAAGCCAGGATCGATGGCGTCGATCTGCAGTCGATTGAGAGCCAGCCGGTGGAGCGCGTTGGCGGCGGCCTGGTGAGCGTGCGGATCGAGCTCAGCGCGCGTGG
>Ga0137362_10001228_pt1 | contig 15550 bp, 12 predicted proteins | sample MadtaG_2_FD_104801 | JGI IMG/M metagenome (GOLD analysis project Ga0137362, IMG submission 104801) | Vadose zone soil microbial communities from Angelo Coast Range Reserve, California, USA - Mad1_100_16 metaG | ecosystem: Environmental > Terrestrial > Soil > Vadose zone | place: USA: California... | reverse complement strand
GTCAGCGGCAGTTTGAAGTCACCGTATCCGAATTAACTGGAGGAAGCAGCTATTTCTACTACGAGTGCCAGATGCTGGGAGGTCCCATTGAGATCGATGTTCCAGGTGCTAAGAAAGGCGCTATGCTTCTGAATGCGTATCCCCGACTAGCGGGCAGCTATCCGATGCACAATCTGCATGTAGAGACCATTGGTCCGGCGGGACGGCTCCCAAGCATCGACTACGGGACATTCTCACCAGGCGAACTGGGAAGATCACGTTACGGATTGTCGCTGTCGTTTATGCCTGACAAAGCAAAACAATTCTTTAGTATTTTCATTAATTCTTCTAATGGTTCGTATGCACAAATCATACTGGTTGAAAAAATTGACGACAAGTGGCTGTGGGCCAGCCGTTTATATAAAGGAGCATCCCGCAAGCCTTTTCGCACATGGGCAGCTAAGGGATTCCCAGGGGAAGAGTTAAAGCCGAACGCAAAATGGGATTGAATGACCTGCAAGCGACAACAGGGCGAGGCGGCTTCTGTCGTCTTGAATCCCCGGCTGCGGTAACTTCTTGACGATGCGCCGATTCTAGTTGCAGCCGCCGAATTTGAGAGCGTGCAGGCGGCGCCGGACCCCACACTCGTACCGGGATACCTCCGAGGCATAAAAATGTTTCTGTATGTGGGTGACGCCGCTAGGTTCAATGTCTCCTCGCGTGAACTGCCTCGATTCCTACCGGGAAAAATCCACATCGTCCGGAACAAAAACCAATGTGCCATTTGGATTGAAGACAAATTCACCAAAGGGTGGGAGACGGCGCGCGAACTACGTATTGAAGTTCGACGACCTGGAATTGATCAAGAACCGCTGGTGCGATTTCTTTGGCTGATCGCTAGAGATGAAATAGTTGTCGAACGGCTTTGGTCGGGCGAGTTTACGGCCTACCTTTTGCGCCAACCCACATGGATATTGGCGTCACATCTGAGACTCGCGGCATGGTTGTGTGGAGGGCTGCCGTCCGGCGCTCGCCCGTTGCGTCCGGCATCGAGAGTAAGAATCCGCCGAGGCACCTTGACGGAGGAGAATACGGAAGTCGGTCGGGAGACTCGCCGCAACAACGGACGGTTTGAATACGGCAAGACTGTCGAGTTCATCAGAAATTCTGTCTTCGGTTCCATGAAGAAAAGCCCGTTCAGGAGTGCGCTCCTATTGAGTGGCGGTGTCGATAGTTCGATTGTCGCAGCTGTCGGAAAGATGGTCGGCAAGCAACTCCACCCGTTTGTATTTGGATTGAAGAGCCTCGTGCGTCCGCAAAACCGGGAGGTGGACGATTTTTTTTATGCGAAAAGAATGAGTGATCATTTGGGTTTCAGCCTGAAGACCGTGCGCTTGGATTCCCGCCGGCTTGTCGCAAATGTGCCGACTGCCGTTGCGCTTTCGGAAACACCACGCGGAACGATTATCGATGATTGTGTGGCGCTGGTCGAAGTCGCGGAGCGACTGAAGAGGAACGGATTTTCAACGGTGTTGATGGGGGAGGCAGCGGACGACCTGTTCGGAGGCTTTAAATTCGCCCTTCGCTACTACAAGGGGAAGGATCTCCAACGGTACTACCTCCATGAGCTGAATGTGAGCCTCCCCAATGAACTGTGCATCTTGCAAAAGATCTTTGAGCCGTGGGGGATTTCGGTCATTCATCCGCTCTGGACCCTTGAATTGAAGCAGCTCGCCGAAAGACTCCCGCTAGCCGTGCGTGTCGATCGAAAGCGCTTGATGAAGCGGATTTTGCGTGACGCATTCGGTGATATTCTTCCATCGGAGATCAGAGAACGGCCGAAGGGCGTGACACGCGATACGACTCAGATTCGTTTTGTGCTAGAAGGTCGATTCGGCAAATCAAGAGAGCGATACCGAGGCATTTTTCGCAAGATCTTTCGAGACGGATTCACGTGGCCACGAAGAAGAAGCAACTGAGTGCCGAAGAAATTGCTGCTTTGAAGCAATCCATGGAGGCGGCGGAGCTGGATTTTGCGAATGCAAAGTTGGCGTATTACAACAGGACTGAATACAAGGGCCAACCCATCTCTTATGAGACTCTAAAAGTCTTCGCCGAGGATTTTATTGCTAAGAACCATGCCGTACAGAAGGCCGTTTTCGGGAAGGTGCATGTGAAGTTGCTCGTAGCCAATCTTATGCGCGAGTAGTGGGGTCGTTCGGTTCAAGCTTCCTTGCGTCGGAAACCCGGCGCAGAGCTTCCTCGGCCTTTTTTCGCGTCGACTCCCTGACGTCCTCGGCCGTTATCACGCGATCCAGCGCAATAGCGGCGTATTCAAGAGCGCCGATCTTTTCGTAAAGCAGGCCCAAGTTGAGGTTAGCTTCCGGAATTTTGGTGCCAGCTTTCTTGTAGGAGCCAATCGCTTGCGCCGCGGCTCCTTCTGCTTCGTAAATCTTGCCCAGCAAGTAACGGATGTAGTAGTCGGACGGGCGGCTTTCCAAGACCTCTTGACAGAGTCGTTTCGCAATCCCAGGCTCATTTAGTAGTTCAACATAGAGCCGGGCTAGATTGCTTTTGGCCGGAATCCAATCCTTTTTTTGCTCCAGAGCATGGTCGTAGTTCGTTCGGGCTTTCTCGGCGAAGCCATGCTGCTCGTCGCCTTTTGCATGTTTGGCTCTTGCGTTCCAGTAATATCCCGAAGTGTTGTAGAAGTCAGCCAACAGATCCCGGCGAACGCTATCTAGCACAGGAGACTGGTTGTATTCCTTCCAGAAGGAATCTAACCGTCCCTCAGCATCCTTGAAGACGGCGTCTGAGGGCGAGAAACGCACGGTTTCTTCCACATAGAGGTAGGTTTCGAGGATTAACGCCTGCAGACGAACGGTCTCGAGTCGTGGTTCTTTTAGCTTTTTGTTTTCTTGCCTTTTCGCGACTTCGTCCCGGGTTTGGCGGAGGAGGTCGAGGGCAACTTCGGAATCATGCGGACTATATTTTTCCAGATGAGCTATGGCCAGATTGTACTTTGCATCGGGAACAAGATCGTCCGCCTCGCTCTGGAGAACGAAATTGAACTGTTCGATGGCCTCGTCCAGGCCGTCGTAGCCGCGCAAGGTCTTGACAATTCCATAGTAAAAACGAGGCAAAACATCCTTTGGGAAGCGGCGAACGCATTCTCCAAAGTTACCCTCGGCCTCGGATAGATTGCCGGCGCTGGGGCTTCGTTCATACGATTGCAGAGACTGTAGGCCCTGGGCGAACAGCTGAAAGCTCTTCGTGCTGCTGAAGCGAAAGCTAGTTGGGGAGTTCATAGGGCAATTGGTTGCTCCTAACGCCTATCCACAAAGGCCATCCCTACAATATTGTACGCCAGATCGCGCGAAATCTTAACAACGTCGCTCGGGCCTGTGATTGCCGCCGAGGCGCGCAGAACCATGTGGGTTCTCCAGGCTCTCCGCAAAAATGCAATTCCGACTGCCCGATCCGTGTAGACCGCTATGCCAGACTCGACGTGCCAGCTGAAATACTGAAACAGAGCGACGAAGAACGTCGCAATCTTCCCGAGTTTAACCCCTTTAACATCCGGGATTGAATCGATCACCATTTGGAAGCTTTGCGAAGCGTGGAGAAGCGGTGTCTGCAGGCTTGCGGTCCCTATGTAAGGATTGTCGCTGATCTCCCTAAACATCTGTCGTAGCTCGTCAGCCGAAGCGATCATCTCCGCCGCGAAAAGTTCGGCGGGCGCATCGGATGTGTACTTGATCGGTGGCAGGAGCATTGGTGGTTTGGCGGGGTTATAGGGTTGTTGTATTTTCCGCCACAGAGATCTTCCGACAAGTCCAACGACAAGGAGAACTAGGAGGAGCGCGAGCCACATGTGTCGAAGAAAATGGGCGACAGTCGGTAATGGTGATTGGCCCCAAAAGTCCGAACGCAGGTGATCGCGTGCGTTCTCGTAACCCTTCTTAGCCAATTCGCGGGTAGAACTGTCGGAAGAGGCGAGCGCTTTACGATATGCTTGCGCCGACTTTTCCCAATCCTCATCTTTGACTGCCTCAGCCCCCTCGACCAAATACTCGGATTTATCCGCCAGAACAGGCGCCTGGGTGGGAGAGCCCAACCACGTGATCGCTGCGTTCACCTTTCCTGTGGACAGAACTGTGGCAGTCAGAAAGCCGCGCGCTTGTGGATCCACCTGCTGTTGAAACTTTGCAGCCAGCGGGGGTGCGATCCAGGTTTTTGAACCAACCTGTTGTTCAGGTTTATTTTCCGCCCAGCCGAAGTCCTGTCCATACACGGTGCGACGTGCGTCATGAAAATGTCCTGCGAATATGGCAACTACTTCCTTCGACGAGGCGAGTTTATTCCAGAGGTCGGAAACGCTTTTATCGACTTGCCACGCGTTGTGAATGTCTTTGCCGGACGGTCCACGAAACGGGTCTTCAACGTTGGGAATGTGGGTAAAAATTATGTGTGGTTGATCTTTCTGCATTTCAGCCGCAAGCCTCTGCAGTTCCCTAAGTTGAACGGCCCGGTTCGTTTCTCGGTCTTTGCCGTTGGAGTTCTTGAAAGAGGCGCTATCCAATCCGAGGAGTCGAACATGATTTATGACCACGGTTTGCTGCGTGAGATCGACGATATTATGGCCAGGCAGTTTTGCCTTGAGGTTTGCTAAGAATTGCTGGAATCGGCTGATATCGGCCGGTTTTTCGTCGGCCAAATCGTTGTTGCCAGGAACGACGAGAATTGGGTCAACCAGGAGGGCGTCGAGCGAGAGTGCCAGTTGGTCGATGGCCGTGCTGCCCAATCGGGCTGGTGGAGCATCCAGGCCGAAGTCGCCGGTAATGACGACGAAGTCCAGATGCTTCCCCGAGCTTTGTATCCGATTGATTTGAAGAATCGCCCAATCCAACGCGCCTCGATTATCGAGGAATTCTTCTCGTGCGACGGCCGGCAGTAAGTGGTTGCCAGCGTCATACAGATGTGGATCCGTGAGCTGGACGAAGTTTACGCTTTGCGCGAACGTGACGGTGCTGCACGCTGGCGCGAGGAGGGCAAGTATGCTAAATATACGTACCAGTCTCTTTAACATGCACAAGGACCGAATTATTGATGGCGACTAGCTCTTTGTCAACTCGAGTGACCTTTAAGCATATGGATTTGGCACGCGAGTTGGCGCTGGCCAATTGGCCGGATGCCGCATCCAGGAAGCGAAACTCAAGTGATCCGCCGGTCGTGGGGTTGGCTGATCAGTGCTTGAGAGTCAGCGAGAGTTTACTACAAGGCGGAAGGAATGGTCTGGAGTTAGAGAACGGAGAGTCGGATATCGCCCAGGTACTATCTTCCGCGACAGTGGATCGGCCGGCGGGAAATGAGCGCATCGGCCAGGCATTAGCCGTCCTGCACTTTGTTGAGCGGACGCTAGGCTTAGCCAAAAGAGCCCGGAAGCGGGGACGAAAAGACCATCCGAACGTGCTCACGAAATTCGCCGATGGGAGAGTGCGGTCACAGAACTGCGGCACCTACTCGACTCCGGACTACATTGTGGATTCGATGCTCGAGGAGATGTTCGACGTTTTCCCCGCGAAGCCGAAAATGAAGTTGGATGTCTTGGATTTATCGCTTGAGGGTGGGCATTTTGCCCTTTCGAGCATGCAGCGGGCCGCTCGAGACAAAGGTATTCGATTTTACGGGATTGACGAGGACCCCACGGCAATCGCGCTAGCCGATCGCATTGTTAGGTTTGTAGCACGCGGGGAGGTATACGCGGATTTTTCGTTTAAGTTCTCCTGTGGCGACAGCTTAATCGATTCAGTTCCGAGAGGATGGCCGAAGCAGTTCGATGCCGTCGTGGGAAATCCGCCTTGGACTGGGCGCAAGTCAAATGTGTGCGAAGCGTTGAGACGGAAGTTCTGGCCGTTGCTTCGTGGTCGTTGTGATTTGTATCTCGCATTCATGCTCACGGCCCATTCCTTGTTGAAGCCGGGCGGGCTTTTGAGCTATGTCGTGCCAAGCGGTTTCCTGTTCAACTCGACCGCGGGGCCAGTGCGACGCCTTCTACTCGGTGAGTATGACATCCTTTCGTTGACGACCTATTCTCAGAGATCGTTCATAGAAGTTCCGTGTATTATTCCGATCTCATTCCTTGCCCGTAAGAAATCGTGTCGAAGCTCTTGCGTGGTTCCAACGAGAATTACGAATGCTGATACGGGTTTGGGTGGGGCCAACCGTCCCCGTGGTCGGTCGATGGTCCGCATTGTAGATGTCTGGCAGCAACTCCCAGATTGCGGCATGAACCCGATAGCACGGCGGGAAACCGAATTCCTCGCGTCGGAGCTTCCCGGTATTCCGATGGAACGGTTTGGGAGGGTTTCTTCAGGCGCCAGACTCGGGACCGCGCGACGCCAATGCTCGCCGATAGCGTTTACCGCGATTCATGCGTGTGACCTGCGCCCATTTCACGCTTGTCTCCGTCGCCGGAAGCTGCACCGAAGAGGGGATGCAGTTTTTGATCGCTCGCCAGACAGGCACGCCATTGAATCAGAGAAAGTCGTGTTCCAAGAGCTCCGATTCATGACGCATGAGCGGCGACTTGTGGCCGCGGGGGCCATGCCCGGGACATTGCCAGTAAGTACAGCGGGATTGTTTCTGCCTGACGAGCCGAAAGACTCACTCTATTTTGTTGCGCTCCTGAACTCCGCCTTGGCCAATGCCTGGTACAAACTACGAGACGTGAATCGTGCTGTGAAAATCCGCTATTTGCGAAGCCTGCCGATCTTGAAAGATCCAAAAACGTGGCATTCCGTGACTGTTTTGGCGCAGAGCTGCGTCGAATTGCGAACCTTCTTCCACAAGAGATTGGCCTCGTGCACGGTTCGCAATGAGTGGTCATGGCTTTCGACGAAATTTCCCAAGGAATGGAATCGTTTAGCGGAGAACCAGGCAGCGATCGATGAGAAGATATTCACCCTCTATAACATTCCGAAAGGCAAACGACCCGCCGTTGTGCGACTTGCGACTGTTCGAGTATTTTGACCTTAAGTAGAGCTGCTCTCAATATATAGGCGTGTAGATGCATAGAGATTGACGTACAAGGAAAAGCTGAATATAGTTCCCGTCCACCAATCGAACCTTCCAGCAGGGAGTCTATATGCTTCCGACCTCCATTCGCTTCGTGGGATTCGTTGTTTTGGTATTTTGCCTGAGTGCTTTGCCCCTTCTAAGTGAACCTGTGGAGGAGGCTCTAGACAGAGTGGTCTTCGTCAACGGAGACCTTCTTTCGGGTCATCTTCAGAGCGCGGACATCGCCACGGTCCATCTCAAGAGTCCTGCCCTCGGGGACGTTGCGATCTCTTGGACCCAAATTATCGAAGTGCGTGCGCGCAACAGCCGCTGGAAGATAGCGGGGCCCGAGACAGACCGACAAACCGAGTTCGCTGATTTCCAGCGGGCGATTCTACGCAGCACGACCTCGGGGGTGATCGTCGAGGTGGACACCAGCACACTTGCGGTGCCGAATGGCTCCTCAGTGATCTTCGAGCAGCAAGAACACCGCACGGCCGGAATGGTGCAGCTGATGAACGCAAAGGAGCCGCCCGCACAGTCCCGCTCTTCCCTTGCGATTAGTCTGAACGCTCCGGAGAGTGTCGTTCTGGGATCGCAGAGTCAGGAAGTGTTTGGTGGAAACCTCCGAATCCGTCACAACCTGCCTGATCTTTGCGGAACACCATCGTGGGCATCCGCTCTGCTTGCCGGCGCCAACCATAACAAGAGTTACAAGATTGGAGCACCGGCTGTAGTGACTGACACGTACGACGGTACAGTGACTCTGAAGAACGGGTTTACGCCCGAAAGCGCCGTGTCCGGTCTTCTGGTTGCAGACTTCTAAGGTAATTCGTCGCTCGGTATTAGTCTGCAAGAAAGTTTTGGTGCTGGGGTTTCGGGAATTGTGTACTCAAATGAGTGCAGGGATCGGAAGCCGGTAATTCCGACCAGATACCGACTGACCGCCTCTGGCGATGCCAGCCTGCGATACATTCATCAACGGTTATATGCTCCGGGCCATTCCGAGGACTTGGCCGGAGTCAGACTTAACGAGAGTCTAGTTTACGTGCCTTTGTTTGGAGGAGGAAACGGACCAGGTCGGGAACTGTTCTCGATCGACCAGGCCTTATGGGTGACGCCCATGCTCAACGATGGCAAAGCAGTTCAGGCCGGAGGATCGCTGAATATTTCATTTCCGTTGAACAAGTCGCTGTCTGTAAGTGTTGGTGGAGAAGACGAGTTCATCAACAATGCGCCCAAAGCCAAACGCAAGAATTACGTGAAGAGCGCTGTGGCGGTCACCTACACGTTCCCAGCACCCAAATAGCGGAAACAAGATTTGAAGGCATAGTTGGTCAGGAGGAGCGATGGAGAAGAAGCCCAGTGCGAAGAAGGCCGCCAAGAAAAAGAAGTCGAAGAGCAATAAGAAGCCCAGGCGACGCAAAGCTGTGGCCAGAGGGAAGGCGCGCAAAGGTGCGGCACCAGCAAGGGCGGCAGTGAGGGCAGCCATTGCTCTTGCCGATGATCCGATCGGCGCTTGTTCTTGGACAGATGCATCCGGCCAGAATCACTGCAAGATTACCACCCAGAGCCTTTGCAAGAATATTCCAGGATCGACATTCGATGCCGGCAAGCAGTGCATCTAGACTTGCCCGAAGGATCAAATCGCCTGGTTCTTCTGCGCGGGAGAATCCTGAGCCGACGGGTGAATTCTGTAGGTCGATGGCCAATGTAAACTTGATGACGAGGTGCGTAGCAGCATTGCCGCAACGGTGGTGAGATAGCAGCTTTTGCCGCCACACCGACGTTTTCGACGGATAGCGAGTTGAATCTACGCGACGAAATTGAAAGCGAGCGGGTTGTGCGAAGGTTCCGAGCAATTGATCGGACTGGTACCGACAGCATGACGAGTAACCCAAACTCGCGAGACCCGTTCAGACAATATCTCTATCCGTCTCTTCACGAAACATTCCTAACATCCATTTGGACCGAAGATATGTGCCAGCAGATCGAAGCGCGCTTTCTTGAGGAGGATCGAAAACCATCTGACGTTGTCCCTCGCCAAAATGATTTCCGTAACAATGTTACAGTAGCCAAGCTTAACGACATGGCTTCTTCTCCGATGAAGTTTTTGGCCCGGGACAGCAAGCTATTCTGTTGATTCTAAAGGTGGTCGGAGTTTTGGCGAACGACAAGTTAAATCGGCGTTAGCTCAGTCATTATTCAGATATAGTTTCTCGCATGTTAGCCGCTTCGCGAGCCCTTGCCTTGATGTTATTTTCGGGCTTCGTTCCCTGTGTGGCCGCTGGGCCGGCATTTACCGAGTCACAGAGTGGCCTTGGTGCCACGCATCCGAATGAGATTGCGAACATGCAGGTGTTGATGCGAGGGCAGGCTATCACTGCAAGGCTTACAGGAGGTCAGTCACATTTCTACTGCGTGAAGCTGGTGGCCCGCCAATATATTCGCATTGTCGCAGAACAAATTGGCGTGGACTTGCAGCTGAAATTGTCGGGGCCGAACGGAGTTCAGTTAGCGAAAATCAACCGATGGGATTATTTGGGCACCACTGAAGTGCTCTCATGGATAGCTCAAGTCTCCGGTTCTTATCAAATTGAAGTTCAGGCAGTCAATTCCAAGGCACCGCCGGGCTTGTACACATTGAAAATCGCTCAGGTACGAGCATCGGTCGTTCAAGATCAAACGTTAATCGATGCCGAGAGGGCCTACGACAAAGCGGATGATCTTAGCTCAGCAGGTGATCCTCAGTCTTTACGTGCCGCAATCGACGAACTCCAGTCTTCCCTGGAGCTTTGGCGGAAAGTCGGAGACAGACTATTCGAAGCCTCAACGCTGGTCTATTTGGGAGCCGACCTCTACAGTTCGGGAGACCCCGCGAGAGCGCTTGACTATTACCAACAGGCACTTCGAGTCTGGCATGTTACGGGCGACGTCAGCGGCGAGGCTGTAACTCTCTCGTTTATTGCAGGTCTTGAGGAAGCTGTTGGGGAATTCGAAGAATCTCTGACATACTCCCGCAAAGCTCTCCTATTGGCACGCAAATTGGGCGATAAAAGGCTTGAGGCCCAAATCCTTCATGATCTCGGGATGGCTTATTACTTTCTCGGCGAATCAGACACAGCCCTGCGGTACCAGAATGAAGCACTCACCCTGGCCAAGGTTTCGGGAGACCAAGTATGGGAAGCGCACATCCTCCATCATATCGGCGAAATTTACGTCTCCAAGGGCGAAGTCACAAAGGCGTTGCGGTTCCTTAATTCGGCGCTTGAACGTAGTCATACCCAAGGAGACCGGCTTGGAGAAGCCACGACCTTGAACCACCTCGGTCAGGCGTATGCGTTTTCAGGGGATACCCAGAAGGCATTCGTATACTACTCCCAAGCGCTTGATTTGCGACGAAAGAATGGTTACCGCCTGGGAGAAGCGCAGACGCTCCTCAGTCTCGGTCGAGCTTATGATTCCGTGGGCCAAGAGAGTGAGGCCCTTTCGCATTTTCTTGAGGCATTGCAGGTTTCAAAGGGCGTAGCCGCACTTCCTGAAGAGGCATCAGCGCTTTATGGCGCGGCTCGCGCCCAAAGGAACCTTGGTGACCTTTCCGCAGCCCTCACAACTATTCGGCAGGCGCTTCAAATCGCCGAATCCCAACGACTGAAGGTCCATAGTGAGGAGCTGCGCGCTTCTTACTTCGGAACGCTGCGCGAATTCTATGATTTCTACATTGATCTTTTGATGGAAATGCACTTCCACGATCCCGACAGCGGGTTTGCTGTCAAGGCTCTGGAGGCAAGCGAGTTCGCGCGAGCACGGATGATTCTTGAAATGCTCAATGACTCGCACGCAACCGTAGGGGAGAGTACGGACCCCGTGCTGTTAGAGCGTGAGCGGTCTTTGCAGCAACTGATTGACGGAAAGCGTGAGGTACAGATCTCGTTGTTAGGTTCGAAGCATACGGAGGAAGAGGCCTCGGAGCTCAAGAAAGAGCTCGATGAAATCCTGTCACAGTATCGGGAAGTGGAAGGGGAAATTCGGGCAAAAAATCCCCATTACGCAGCCCTCACGCAACCACGAACACTGGGCGTTTCCGAGATACAGAGCCGATTGCTCGACGCCGATAGCCTCTTGGTCGAGTACGAACTTGGGGAACAACGTAGTTACGCATGGCTCGTTACGCCTACCTCAGTATCCAGCTTTGAATTGCCGAAACGGGTCGAGATCGAAAAACTGGCGAGGCGCGCCTACGAACTGCTAACAGAACGGAACCGTGAGATCAAAGGCGAAACATCCCAAGCGAAAAGAGATCGTTGCGCGAAGGCGGATCAGGACTATTCAAGAGTAGCCACAGCGTTGAGCGAAATCGTGTTGAGGCCGTTTGCACCCCTACTCGCCCAGAAGAGGTTGGTAGTAGTGAGTGACGGCGCTTTGCAATATATCCCGTTTGGGGCACTACCAGTGGCGCGAATCAAAGCCAACGAGAACGGAGCCAATAACCAAAGCGACGGGAATGATCAAGTTCCTTTGATTATGGAGCATGAAGTTCTTAATTTGCCTTCAGCCTCAGTCTTAGGAGAACTCAGAGAAGAAGTGATAGGGAGGGAACAAGCGCCGAAGATGGTATCGATTTTCGCTGACCCCGTATTTGATCGACACGACCCTCGGGTAAAATGGTCTTCCTCGACGCAATCCCAACGCAGCGCGGAAATCCTCGGAACAAATCCAACCGAGACCGAGTTGGCCTCTTCGATGACGCAACGGCGTCTGCAGCGGTCAGCCGTTGAAGCCGGCGCTGCCAGTAGGCTGCACTTTGCACGATTGATCTTCACGCGACGCGAAGCGCGTTCCATTATGGAGGCCACCCCGTTAGGGGAGGGAACGGAGAATCTCGACTTTTCAGCGAGTCGGGCATCCGCGATGAGTAGGGGGCTATCGCAATATCGTGTTGTCCACTTCGCGACACATGCTCTTTTGGACAGTGAGCACCCGGAACTATCCGGACTGGTCTTGTCGCTTGTCGATAAGAAGGGTAAACCGCAGAGGGGCTTTTTGGACCTCGAGGACGTTTACAATCTAAAGCTGCGCGCTGACCTTGTTGTCCTGAGCGCATGCGAAACCGCGCTCGGAAGGGAGATCAGAGGGGAAGGGCTTGTCGGGTTGACACGTGGCTTCATGTATGCCGGGGTGCCTAGCGTGGTGGCGAGTCTTTGGAAAGTCGATGACCTAGCCACGTCTGAACTGATGAAGCAATTCTACGAACTTATGCTGAAAGAGAATAGACGTCCCGCAAGCGCTCTGCGAGAAGCGCAAATAACGATGATGCAGCAAAAGCGGTGGGCACCACCCTACTATTGGGCGGCTTTCACCATGCAAGGCGAATGGAAGTGAGGAATCGCCGTCGTGAGCTATAAGTTGATTCGCCACGAGATAACCTACTTTTGTTCTTGTTCGCCTGATGCTTTCTTGCCCGAAAACAGCTTCTCCAGAGCTTCAGAAGTCTTGCGAACTACCTCGGCACCTGATGCCGCTCCTAGGGAGCCCAGTGCATCCTTCGTCGCCTGATCCTCCACCGCATTGATCTGTTCCGAACTCATGCCTGCCAGTCTCGCACCTATCTCCGCGACTCCCTTGGCAAGAAGTAAAGGATCTGCTTCCGAAGCGACTAGCGGGAGGGAGGTGGTCAAGACGGACTGGATCAATTTTGCCTGATCCTGATCGTAATACGCTTCGGCCGCGTCCAAGAACCCACTAGCAACACCTCCTGCGGTCCCGAGGCCCTTGACGAACTCGCCGTCAATCTTCTCCGCCGCCATACCCGAGCTGTCCAAGGCGGTGTGCAGCAATCTCTGATTAAGATCTGAGAGGTCGTCTGGCTTCGGAAGGATCTGATTTCCCGCACCGTCGAATACAGTTTCGAGGGTTAGGGGACCGTCGCCCGGCCTCAAGACACCAACGTTCTCGTTGACCGTTCCTACTTGGGTTAAGTCTCCCTGCGGCCTGAGAACTCCAGTGTCTTGTGCGTTCTTGGAGAGATCGTCGGATGACCCGTTCCCGCCACTGAGTATTCCCGATTCAATATTCCTAGTTAGCTCGCCAAGGCCGCCGCCAGCAGGGGGAAATAGACCGAGAGCGAGCAATGCGGTCATTTGAGTTCCGAGGAGTTGCGCAGCCGCTATCGCTTCCAGCACATGGAAATTGGAAATCAGTCGACCGCCAGGCCCTTCTGTAATCGCAAGTATCAAACCATAGATTCCAAGTAGGAAGGCTCCAGCCCCGGATGCAAGTCGCAGGCTCGCTCGAGCCGGACCATCGGCGAGCGCCGTGGCTCGCGCCTGTGAAAGGATTCGACGACTCCGCAGAAGTTGCAAACCCATCCACATGAGTCCGAGTACAGAAATTATCCGAATGAGCGTCCAGCCAAGCGGTGTCTTGATTGCCGACTGAAGCCAAAGTGCTTGGGGGAGTCCGGTAATCATCAGCCAGGTTACTGTCGGCAAGATGAGGAGGAGCCACACCACTATCTTGGGTTGTCGGATTATTGAGTATATTGATCGAAATGTCGTCCGATCAATTACCGCGGAAGGATCCAGCCCGGAGACGAGACGATCGATCCGATTGCGAAGATTAAGGACCGCCTGACGCAGAGTTCTTGACCGCTCGGAGTAACAAGCCGAACTAGCCGCATATGCTCGACGTAGCCTCACGAAGGTCCCAACCCAAAGAATCGACCTCGGTGGTCGCGACAATGCCGATCTTAGAATTCCCGAGACCCGGGACGTCGAACTCAGTTCCGTTGCCAGCGCAAAGTCCGGGGCTTGGCTCGCCTGTTGGCGATGACGATCGAGCAACCATGCGATGAGCAGGGCTATAGCAGGCATCAAGCAGAGGATGTGTCGAAGCGAGTTCAGAGGCACTGCGAGCAACGATAGCGTTCCAGTCCGACCTGACACTGTCAGATTGGATGCTGCATGATCCGCTGCCACGTACAGCCACAAAGCTATACCGGAAATTCGACTCAGTTTGCTGCGAAACAAGAATATCAAGGCAACTGCAAATCCTGCGAGTGCTGACCATTCAAGATGCAGGTTGAAGCGATCTGGAGACAGGGCTGACGAAAGCGCGTTCTCTCCCGCAATTCCGGCGGGCAGCCATGAAGTAAGCGAGCTGGTCAGGGATGGCACAGTCGGGTCGGAGACGCTGAAGACTTGAATGATTTCCCATCCCCCGCGTACGGGGATGACGCGATCCAAGGCTCCACTCAACCGGAACAAATTCTCAGCCATGCCAAACCCTGCACCGCTCGCGGCTCCGATTAGAATGCAGTCGGCGGTCGACCATTGCCGCCTCACGGATGGGATCATCCAGAGCAGAATGAGAAGAGGCAGGACCTTCACAACCTCTTCGATGAAAGGATCGAGCGTGTATGAGCCTGCTTTTACAATCTCGAATAAATATTTGCCGGTCAACCGCGCAGCTAGACGCGTCCACGATGTCTGCAGAAGGATTGCTATCAAGGGACATGCGTACAGCCCTGCCGCCAGAGCCGCTAAGGCGGTGCGCACGCGGATCGTCCGAGTCAAACTGGCGAGAACTGTAAGTTCAAGAATTCCCCAAACGTGTGCGAACATCATCGCGATCATCATCACGGGACTCCCCAAGGGCCGTTTCCGGCCTCTTATATTTCGAGTGGACGGAGAGGGAGAAACGTTACGGACATTTCATAGATGGCGCGGCTGATTTCAGATGGCTGGACGCGGTGTCACTCGGTTTTCGACGCCGATTCGTCCCTGGTGTTCTTCCACGATCGCCGCGGGGCGACGGACAAAATCGTGAACTTCGAGCCGGTTGTTCTGAGCGCTTGACGCTGCTCCGGGCCAACGCCGACGAACCCCATGATCGAAACCATCCGATCCATGGAGACTCGCTTCTCACGGCAATTGCTTGCGGGTATGCTCTACCAGCGTGTACATGAGGGTGCCCGTCATCAGGCTACTGCAGGTGACCAGCGCGTTTTCCCTTACTCGGTCGCCGTTGTGAGGCGGGCTTAGCCGTTCATTGGCAACGATCGGGGCGGTCTTCCCAGTAGGGTCAGACAATGCGAAAGTAAATTGAGCGGCATTGACGGGGGATGCATCGACTATTGCACCTTCGACATTCACCGTCCTGCCGCAATAATTCTGGCCCTCCGAAATGTGAGGCGTGAACCCAAACGAAACGTCTGACGCCTTCACGATTTTGAACGCTCCCTGACTGGTTGCCGCGCTGAGAGCAAGAACGAGGATGAAGGTTAGAGGCAGCGCTGAAAGGGCGATGGCTGTTCTCTTAACTTGATCGAGTTGCGTGCGTGGTACCTCGCCTTGGGGCGGCAGAGCGAGAATTGCGATTGCTGCAACTGGCCCAAGGAATATCATCGGTAGAGTCCAGAGAAGAATGCTTCGCTCCTGATCTCGGACCAACTTGAACGTGAAAGCGATGCCGCCGAGAAAGCAAATGATTCCGGCCCAGTTGGCAACACCCT
>Ga0137362_10001220_pt1 | contig 15594 bp, 8 predicted proteins | sample MadtaG_2_FD_104801 | JGI IMG/M metagenome (GOLD analysis project Ga0137362, IMG submission 104801) | Vadose zone soil microbial communities from Angelo Coast Range Reserve, California, USA - Mad1_100_16 metaG | ecosystem: Environmental > Terrestrial > Soil > Vadose zone | place: USA: California... | reverse complement strand
TTGTCGAGTGAAATTCAGAGTTACAAACACGGTGACACAAAGAGCACAAATAAATTGTAGCGGCGGTCTGTGACCGCCGGCGGTCACAGACCGCCGCTACAATTTATTTGTGCTCTCTGTGTCACTGTGTCTCTGGCTGACAAAACTTCCTAACGTGCCCACATCTCCTTTATTTTCGAAAAAATTTTCTCGCGTTGTACTTTTAGGGCGTCCTCATGCGACTTGTTAGAGTGAACGTGCACTTGACGCAGGAGGCTGGACACATGAAGTGTTCAGATGAATTGGATCGCTTCTTCGCCCTCTCGGGCAACCTTGCTTGCATCGTAGACTTTCGCTGGCGTTTCATCGTTCTCAATTCGTCGTGGGAAAGAACTCTCGGCTATTCACGTGAAGAGTTGTTGTCGCGGCGCTGCATAGACTTCGTTCATCCCGATGATTGGGAGCGAACCCTGACTGAGACGGCACCGCTGACACGCGAGTCGACCAGCGTTAGTTTCAATAATCGCTTTCGGTGCAAGGACGGGTCTCACAGATGGCTGCAGTGGAACTGCTCTTCGGACCTGAGTCGCCGGCAAATTTACGCGATAGGCCGGGATGTCACCGCATTGAAAGGCCTGCAGGAAGCCAACCAGATGCTCAATTCCCTGATTACGGCATCACCGCAGGCAATCATCGCCGTGGACCGGCACAGAAACGTCCGGCTTTGGAACGAGGCTGCAGCGCGCATCTTTGGCTGGACAGCCGAGGAGGTTCTCGGCAAGAAGGTGCCGTTCGTCAGCGAAGACAAGCGCCAGGAGTCCGATCTTTTCAACGAACGCGCCCTGCGCGGTGAATCTTTTGTAAACCACGAATTGCGCCGAACAAGGCGCGACGGCAGGCCTGTCGACCTGCTCGTTTCCACCTCCTCGACTTACGACGACAAAGGAAACCGCGACGGCTACGTTTCGGTTGCAGCAGACATCACGGAATACAAGGCCCTCGAGCGGCAACTCCTGCGCGCGCAACGCCTGGAGACACTGGGGTCGCTTGCCAGCGGCATCGCCCATGATCTGAACAACGTTCTGGCGCCGGTCGCCATGGCGCTGCAGTTATTCCGCACAAAGTTTCAGGACGCCGACTTCCAGCGGACCCTCGACACACTGGACACTTGTGTCGAGCACGGGGCGGATCTCATTCGCCAGATCCTGACGTTTGCTCGCGGTCTCGAGGGCGAGCGTGTGCCGGTTCAAACCAAGCATATCGTCAGGCAGACGGCAGAGGTATTGATGCAGACGTTACCGAAGTCCGTCACCGTCACCTCGAGAGTGTCGGGTGATCTCTGGAGTGTGTTCGCAGACGTCACGCAACTGCATCAGGTGTTGATGAATCTCTGCATCAATGCACGCGACGCCATGCCTTCCGGCGGAAGGTTGACGATCAGCGCTCGAAACGTGCGAAACGACGACGAATATCTCCAAACGATCCCTGGAGCTTCTGCGGGGCCTCACATTGTCATCGAGGTCAGAGACACCGGCCATGGGATTTCGCCCGAAATCCGTGACAGGATTTTCGAGCCTTTTTTTACGACGAAGGAAGTTGGCAAAGGAACCGGTCTTGGACTGTCCATGGTTGCCGCGATCGTTCGGAATCACGGCGGATTCATCGATGTGCGCAGCGAGGTCGGAATGGGGACCTGGTTCAAGATTTATTTCCCTGCAATACCGCCCAACAGGGGAGAAGCCGCGCCCGAAGAGACAAAGATTCTTCCAGCGGGCGCCGGTGAGCTGATCCTCGTTGTCGATGATGAGGCCGCGGTGCGTGAAATCGCAAAAGTCACTCTCGAGAGTTACGGCTATCGCGTGCTCGAAGCCGCTAACGGAGCGGAAGCTGTCGCGGCGTACTCCTCACGCAGAGACGAAATCGAACTCGTTATTTCGGATATGGACATGCCGGTCATGAACGGTGCGGATATGGTCAATTCGCTGCAACAGATCAATCCCAAGGTGCGCGTCATCTCCGCCAGCGGAATGATCGCCCCGGGAAAAGCCGCACAGACCGCAGAGAGGACCAGCCCCTTCCGAGTCGCGTTACCCAAACCTTTCACAGCCGCCGAGCTGCTGAGGACGGTGCGGGATGTCCTTGACGCGGCTTGAAAGCACAAACTGTAGCGGCGGTCTATGACCGCCGGCGATCTTGATTCAGATATCGCCGGCGGTCACAGACCGCCGCTACAGCAGGCAACTTAGCCCTCATACGGAAACCGATAAATGGATTTCACGCACTCGCTCAGAGCGTCGAGCAGTGTTCGTCCCCAGCCGAACGGAGTAAAGGGCGCCGTTTTCTGATTCACCTGCTTGTCGGCTAGCGCGTAGAAGCGCATCGAAAGCTTGTTGTGGGTGGAATATTCATACACCGTGATCCGGAACTCAATCGGCTGATCTCCCTCGGGCTTCTTGATCGAGAAAAAGTGGAGTTGCGCGAACTCATCGGATGGCGGCGTATCGACAAAAGTCCATTCTAGTTCTGACATCTTCGTTATGTGTCGGTAGAGATTCGAACGGAAAGTGTGGGATTGTAACATGCAACGCTCGCAAATCCGCCGAAGATGTACAATGCAGCCGTGCACAGCGCTTTTCGTCATTCGCTGGTGTTGCTCGCGTGGCCCTCGATTCCGATCTGGCAGTGGCTCGCTCTCCTGCTGGCCGTCGTGCTCGCGATCGGCATTGCCAGAGTTCTGTGGCGAATCGGCGTCCCTCTCATGCGCCGCCGGGTCGGATCGCTCTTCGCGGGGCGCGACGAGCATCTTCTCGATGATCTGGCCGCGCCGATGCGCGCTCTCCTCCTCGTCGGAGTGATCGAGATCACAATCTCACTCATGGAGCCGGCGCCCGCGGCTCGCCGGCTGTGGGACGCGACGCTTTCGAAACTGCTTATCGTTCTGGGCGTCTGGCTCTTTACGCGCGCGTTCCGGATAATCGCCAGGTTCTCCGGCCAGTACCTGGAACGAGTAGGACGGGTCGATTCGACCGCGCTGGTGCGGCTCATTCAGCGAACGGTCAATGCCGTGGCTCTGTTTCTGGCAGTCGTCCTCCTGTTTCGCAGCGCGGGCTTCGACGTGACCGCCATGATTGCAGGTCTCGGCGTTGGCGGCATCGCCATCGCCTTTGCGGCACAGAAGACACTGGAAAATCTCTTTGGTGGCATCTCCATCATTTTTGACAAACCAATTCGTGTGGGTGATGTCTGCAAGATCGGTGCTCAGGAAGGCAGAGTCGAAGATATCGGCCTGCGCTCGACGCGTTTGCGCACCAACGATCGGACGGTCCTGACGGTCCCGAATGGGCAGCTGTCTACGATGAACCTGGAGAACCTCGCAATGCGCGACAAGATGTGGTTTCGACACACGATCGGTGTCAGCCTCGAAACCACCAGGGACCAGATGGAGCGGTTAATGGATGGCTTGCGCGGGCTTCTGGCACACCACCGGATGGTCGAACCGTTCACGGCACGCGCGCGCTTCGTGCGGCTGGGACCTGCCTCAATGGAAATCGAGCTCTCTGCTTACATCCTGACGACGGATGGAGCGCAGTTCCTCGAGATTCAGGAGGAACTGCTTCTCGGTACGTTGAAGGTAATTGAGGGAAGCGGAACAGCGGTCGCTATTCCCGACAACGCAGCGCGCCTGGCCCCTGGGCCGGGACCGTATGCGGCGCGCGGCGCCGTTGGCGGGAAAACCTCCTGAGTCTCACTTACCCCCGGTGCGCCATCGTCTCCATCGGGCACCTTTCAATGCGCCGTAAACCGGCGCCACAGTTCCGCATGCGGCCAGATTTCGCTTGACATGATTTCCTACCGGATGCTAACTCCGAAGCCATCATTATTCCGAGGCCGAGGGGCCTCTCTGTGTATCGGTCCATAGTGACTCGTAAGAAGTCGCGCGTCCGTCATTTTGTAATAGTGGGATCGGTTTCTGGCTGGTAAGGCTCACAAACAACCTTCTGGAGGAGTGCCCATGCTACGTGGAGTCTGTTCGAATCGGATCAGTGCTGCCCTTTCAGTATTCTTCGTTTTAGCCATCATGTTTCTGCCGGTCGTTCGAGCGCACGCTCAGGTGACCGGAGCAACTCTCTCAGGCACAGTCACGGACGCTTCCGGCGCGGTGATACCCGGTGTGCTGGTCTCGATCAAGAACAGGGCCACCGGAGTCACGCGAGACGTCATGGCGGATGAGATGGGCTTTTACACCGCTCCCAATCTGCTTGCCGGAAACTATGATGTAACGGTTTCGAACCCGGGATTCACCACCGTCGTGCAATCGAATATTGCGCTGGCGGTGGGCGCTCAGCAACGGCTCAACATTTCGATGACAGTTGGACAAACGACCCAAGTCGTCGAGGTGACCGCGGCTGCGCCGATGGTTCAAGTCAACTCGTCGACCATCAGCGCCCAGGTCGAAGCCACAACGGTGCGCGAGTTGCCTCTGAATGGGCGGGACTGGGCTTCGCTTGCCACTCTTCAGCCCGGTGTCAATGCCATCGAAACCCAGGTGTCCTTTGAAACTGGATCCGCGCGCGGGAACCGGGGTTTCGGGGCCCAATTGACGATTTCCGGTGGCAGGCCCACACAAAACAATTATCGGCTCGATGGGCTCAGTATTAACGATTATGGCAACGGCGCGCCCGGAAGCGTGATCGGTGTCAACCTGGGGGTGGATGCCATTCAGGAATTCTCCGTCCTCACCGGCAACTACTCGGCCGAGTACGGGAAAACCTCCGGGGGCGTCGTAAACGCCATCACCAAGTCGGGCACCAACGCGTTCCACGGTGACGTCTACGAGTTCCTGCGCAACGATGCGCTGGACGCGAACGATTTTCTTAACAATGCCGCTCGGAACAAGAAACCTCCATTCAGGCGCAATCAGTTCGGAGGCGCGGCCGGCGGGCCGATCCGTAAGGACAGTACCTTCATCTTCGGGGACTACGAAGGGATACGTCAGTCCAAGGGGATCACTCTGTCGCCCACGGTTCCCTCTCCCGCGGCGCGGGCAGGAAACCTGGCGGCCGGCCGAGTAACGGTGGACCCTGCGGCTGCGAAGTTCCTGGCGCTCTACCCGCAGCCCAACAACTCGATCACCGGGGACAAGGGGAACTACACCTTCGCCGGCCAGCAGGTTGTGGACGAAAATTTCGTTACCGGTCGGGTTGATCACAAGATTTCGGATAAGGACGCTTTGTTCGGAACGTACATGTTCGACAACACGGGCTACGTTCAACCGGACAGCATGAACAACTATCTCGTCAACTCTCACACCAGACGGCAGATGTTCGCATTGGAAGACAGCCACATTTTCAGCCCTACCTTCATCAATAGCATGCGAGTGGGCTACAACCGCGTGGCCGTGCTGAATTTCCGAGGTCTTTCAGAGATTAATTCCGCAGCCGCGGACAAGTCCCTGGCGAGCATACCGGGACAAAACCCTCCCCGAGTATTTATCGGTGGAGGATTTTCAGTAAACAACGGAGGGTTGAGCACAGTCTCTTCTTACAAACACCATTGGAATTCGTACCAGTATTACGACGATGCATCTGTCACTCGTGGAACCCACTCCCTGAAATTCGGCTTCGCCGCGGAGCGGATGCTTTACAACTTTATTACTTATCAGAACCCCGGCGGAACGTGGCGTTTCGGGTCCCTGACGAATTTTCTCACCAACAGGCCCAATAGTTTCGAATCAGGTTTGCCTGACACCATTTCTCCACGGGGCCTTCGACAGACCCTTTTAGGAGGATATGTTCAAGACGACTGGCGCGCGCGTCCGAACCTGACCTTGAACGTGGGACTCCGCTACGAGATGGTCACGTCGCTCAAGGAAGTTCAGGGTAAGCTGTCCAACCTGGTCAACATCACCGATGCCACGCCTCGGCTGGGCTCACCCTACATTGCCAATCCCACGCTCCGAAATTTTGAACCGCGAATTGGTTTTGCGTGGGATCCGTTCGGGAATGGGAAGACCGCTGTTCGTGGTGGCGCTGCGATCTTTGACGTGCTGCCGCTGCCGGGCTACTTCATCCTTCAAAATAACCAGGCGGCGCCGTTCTTTAAATTAGGCACAGTTAACCTTGCTTCTACAGCGGGAGGACAGTTTTACACGGGCGGATTTCCGCTGATACAGAATCCAACGACGCTAAGCGCCTCGAGTGTTGAAGTCAATCCTCATCGAAATTATGTGATGCAGTGGAACCTCAACCTGCAGCGTCAGCTCACGACCGATTTGACGGCTACAGCAGGTTATATCGGCTCGCATGGCGTCCACATGCTGATTCGGGGCGATGATGCCGATATGGTCATCCCCACGCGAACGTCTTCGGGATACCTCTGGCCTTTCCCCGCCGGCAGCGGCACGAGGATCAATCCGAACTTCGGGAGTATCCGGGAGCTGTATTGGGGAACCGACTCTTCGTATAACGCCCTTCAGTTGGGAATCCAGAAGAGATTTACCCACGGCTTCCAACTCCAGGGCTCCTATACCTGGAGCAAGTCGATTGATAACAATTCCTCGACCATCGCCGGAGACTCGTTCTCGAATTCGGTCACAACCTGGTTCTGGTTCGACCCCAAAATAAGCCGCTCCCTCTCGGACTACGACGTCGCTCACAGCGCGGCGATCAACGGCACGTGGGAGCTGCCGGGTCGCTCGCTCCGCGGACCTGCAGCCGCGCTTCTGGGTGGTTGGCAGTTGGGCGGCATCCTCAAGATGAATAGCGGCATTCCGACGACTCTTGTCATAGGAGGGGACCCGTTGGGCGTAAAAAACTCGGGCTCCGACGGATTCAGCCTTCCGAATCGCGTCGCCGGATGCAATCCCGTGAACAAAAATTTCAAAAAAGATGATCTCAACTACGTCAACCAAAACTGCTTCGATCTTCCGAGAGAGACTCCGGATTTGGTTGGGAAGTGCACCCGATTTAGTGTTGACCCATTGAAGTTGGGAAACTCCTGCGCGAATCTGTTGGGCAACGCCGGACGCAATAGCATTATCGGACCGAAACTCTTCAACCTTGATGCCTCGTTGTTCAAGAACAATTACGTCCGAAGGATTTCGGAAACTTTCAACGTGCAGTTTCGCGCGGAGTTTTTCAACGTCTTGAATCACCCTAACTTTGGGCCGCCCACGCCTTTCAGCACCGGCGCGGTATTCAAGGAAGACGGATCAGTTACGGCTGCGGCAGGCAGCAACGTCACTGCAAAAATTGACCAACTTGTGACTCAACCCAGAGACATCCAATTTGCGATCAAGATCATTTGGTAAACGAACCGTAGAGGAGGTTTCCATGAAACGTTCGAGTGTTTTTCTTGTTGTTCTTGGTTTGTGTGCCTTGGTGGCCGGCGCGTACGTTTTCGGGGCCGCTCCTTCGGGTTACCACCTGCTGAAGAAGATCCCCTTCGGTGCGGCACCGGGTGACCTCGAGTATTTTGACTATATTACGTTCGATGCTGCCGCGCGGAAGGTTTACCTTTCGCATGGCACAGAGGTCAAAGTGCTCAACGCCGACAGCGGCGCCGTGGTGGGCACCATTTCCGGTTTGAAACGGAGCCACGGAGTTGTTGCGCTCAACGATCTTGGCCGCGGATACATCACGGACGGCGGCACGGGGGAAGTGGTGATTTTCGATCTGAAGACACTGAAAATCACCGGTCAGGTGAAAGCCGGCGGCGACCCGGATTCCATCCTTTACGATCCGGCGTCAAAGCGCTTATTTGCGTTCAATGGTGGAACGCACGACGTGACGGTTATCGACCCCGCCACCGGGACTGTCGTGAAGACCATTCCGATGGGCGGCGCTCCGGAGCAAGGAGTTGCCGACGGCAAGGGAATGATCTACGACAATCTCGAAGATACGAACGAGGTGGTCGCCCTCGATACCCGTTCGCTCACGATCAAATCGCGGTGGAAGGTCGCGCCTGCAGGACAGCCAGTCACCATGGCGATGGACCGGGAACACCGGCGATTGTTTATCGGAGGGCGTAACCCCAAGCTGTTCGTTATGATGAATGCAGATACCGGGAAAATCATCGGCCAGGCAACGCCGATTGGGGACCGTGTGGACACCACTATCTTCGATCCCGAAACCGGCATGATTGCCAGCGCCACGCGCGAGGGCACGATCCACATATTCCACGAAGACACTCCGGATACGTACAGCGTCGTCGAGACGGTGAAGACCGAGTTCGGAGCCAAAACGCTGGCGCACGATCCGAAGACACACAACCTCTATACGGACACTTCGGATTTTGGTCCGGCTCCAGCTCCTACTGCGAAACAGGCCAATCCGCAGCCAGTCGCCAAGCCGGGAACGTTTCGTGTGCTGATTTACGGGCCTGCGAAGGCAGGCAAGAGCAATTGATCTTTCGCGCGGCACATCGCGTTGGAGAGCGACCACCCCGGGACGCTGGCGTTTCGCAACATTCGTAATGGATTCCCCTCCTCAAGGAGGAGGGGTGGTCGCTCACACGAAATGTTTCTCCGAACTGACCACCCCGTCCGCGCCCTTCAAAGGAAGCTTCGCGGCATTTTATTCATGGCGCGTCCACCCCTATCTAATGTCCAATCACTAGCAGGGTGCGGAAAAATGCTCCGAGAAGGCAAACTGCACTGTAGCGGCGGTCTATGACCGCCGGTATTTCATTGATTCCAGGAAAGACCGGCGCTCGTAGAGCGCCGCTACAGCTGCTCGAACCGATTTTTCCGCAGCCTGCTAATGAAATTGAGGATTGAAAAATAGCCGGATACCCGTAACCCCAAAAAGATAGGAACATCGGTAACCTTCTTCCCGTACAGCGGTTGTATGCCCAGGAGGTGAATCGTGTTTCGTGACGTCCGGCTTGGCTTGAAGCTCTTGTGGAAGGATCGTGGATATGCGGCAACCGCGATAATCACGCTGGCGGTCTGCATCGGGGCCAATACCGCGATCTTCACGATCGTGAATTCAGTCCTGCTGAAACCTCTTCCCGTTCCGGAATCCGGACGCATTCTCCTGATGTCGAATCAGTATCCGAATTCGGGAACCGGGGCCGCGGTTTTCACAAACAGCGGTGTGCCCGACTACTACGACCGGCTTCGGGACCTGAAGGTTTACGAAGAGCAGGCGATGTACAACGGCACGAACCTGTCGATCGACATCGACGGTTCACCCGAGTTGATCCGCGGAATGGCAGCGACCCCTTCATTGTTTCGCCTGTTGAAAGTCCCGCCGGTAAAGGGCCGCATTTTTGACGATGGCGAAGGTGAGATCGGCAGCGAGCAGAAAGTGATGCTGAGCTACGGCCTGTGGCAACAACTTTATGGCGCCCGGCCGGACGCCGTCGGGCAGCAGATTCGATTGGGAGGCCGGCCCTTCGCTATCGTCGGCGTGATGCCCCGGCACTTCGAGTTTGCGGATCCTCAGGCACGATTCTGGGTACCGCTCGCATTCACGGCGGAACAGAAGTCGGACGACAACAGGCACAGCAACAGCTGGTACAACGTCGGACGCCTGAAGCCCGGCGCGACCATCCAGCAGGCACAGGATCAGGTCAACGCGCTGAACGCCGCCAACCTGGAGCGCTTTCCCCAGTACAAACAGCTTCTCATCAACGCCGGCTTCCACACCCGAGTCGAGCGGCTTCAGGACATGCTGGTTCGCAGCGTCAGGCCGACCCTCTACCTCCTCTGGGGTGGTGCCGTGTTTGTCCTGCTGATCGGGGGAGTGAACATTGCAAACCTCGCGCTCGCGCGATCGAACCTTCGCATGAAGGAACTTGCAACGCGGCTTGCGATCGGCGCCGCACGCGCTCAGGTCGCACAGCAGCTCATTATCGAAAGCTTGTTACTGGCCGTGGCGGGCGGTCTGGCAGGCTTGCTGACCGGCTCCGGAGTACTGCGCGCGCTGCGAACGATCGGACTCGACCGTTTGCCGCGCGCCGGCGAGATTCACATGGACCTGACGGTGGTAGGGACGGCCCTGGCCGTATCCGTGATTGTCGGAGTCTTGATCGGCCTGGTGCCCGTCATTCATTTGTTCAATGTGAACCTCAGCACTGTTTTGCACGAGGAAAGCAGGACCGGCACCGGCGGGCGGAAAGCCCGCACTCTTCGACGCGTTCTCATCGTTGCTCAGGTCGCCTTTACTTTTGTGCTGCTGATCGGCTCCGGACTGCTGCTCGCCAGCTTCAGAAACCTGCTCGCCGTCGATCCCGGATTCAAAGCTGAAGGTGTCATCACCGGCGGTATAGGCATGCCGCGAGTCCGCTACGCCAACGACAGCGACGTGCGCTCGTTCACGAATCGCGCGCTGCAGGCCATCCGCAGCGTCCCTGGCGTGACGAACGCCGGAGGAACCACGAACATTCCGCTCAGCGGCAATCACAGCGACAGTGTCATCATCGCAGAGGGTTACCAGATGAAGCCGGGCGAATCCCTGGTTTCCCCGATGCAGATCACCGTCACGCCGGGTTATTTCGAAGCAATGAAGACTCCGCTCGTGCGCGGCCGGTACTTTGACGAACACGACAACGAGACCGGCCGGCTGGCTGCGATTGTGGACGAGCGGCTTGCCGCGAGATTCTGGCCGGGCGCCGATCCCATCGGAAAACGGATCTACCGGCCGATGAATCCGAGAAACCTTTTGAAAGTGGACGAAAATACGCGCTGGATCACGGTCGTTGGCGTTGTTCGGGAAGTCCAACTCGAAGATCTTGCCGGCCGGCCCACGACTGTGGGTGCTTACTACTTCCCGGCGGCGCAATCGGTTCCACGCGGCCTGGTCATCGCGATCAAAACGAAAATCGATCCGGCAGTGGTTCTGCCCGCGGTGCGGGCCGAGCTCAAGAAATTGGATCCGGCGATGCCGTTTTCCAATGTTCGAACGATGACGGAATATGCCTCGCTGTCACTCATGTCCCGGAGAGCCGCGATGCTCCTGGCGATCTCTTTTGGATTTATTTCATTGTTCCTCTCCTCCATCGGGATCTACGGAGTCCTTGCTTACCTCGTCACCCAGCGGACGCGGGAGATTGGAATTCGCATCGCATTGGGAAGCACAGCCCGCGGTATTTTCAGACTCGTGCTGCGTGAAGGGTTACTGCTGGTCGCGTGCGGTCTTGTGCTGGGCGTGGCTGGCACGGTGGCACTGCGCCGATCCCTGCAGAGCGAGATCTACGGGCTGGGGGCCATGGACCCCATGGTGATGGGCATCGTCATGGCGACGCTGGGAATCATCGCGGTCGCGGCATGCTCGCTCCCGGCCCGACGGGCCACGCAGGTGGATCCCGTGGCGGTGTTGACCCAGCAGTAAGATTTTGAAATTGGACGAATCCTGCATCTCAAATCCGAAATCCGAAATGTCAAATTGGACGGGGCTGACGTGCTTAGTCCAATTTGACATTTCGGATTTCGGATTTGAGATGCAGGATTCGTCCAATTTCAAGATGGTTTTACCTTACTTTACATCCCACCCGGGTAACCTCCCTCCCGTCAGCTCGTCTAAAAATGCGCGGTTTTTGGACCGCAACAGACCTCCCTAGTTGGTGAATTCATTTAAATATGATCAAACAACCGGCATTAGTGTGCCTCCTTGTCGTTACAAGCCTGGTTTCGTCCATAGCCGAAGCCGCCTCGCACGACCGGATTCTGCATAAAATCGAAAAAACCTCGTCCTTCGCGGTCCGAGGCAACGTTCATCCCATGGCTCAAGCCGGCAACGACCGCGGCAGCGTCGGCCGGTTATTCCGCATGGAACGCATGACGATGACGTTCAAGCCGACGGATCCTCAGGAAGCCGACCTCAACACGCTTCTCAAACAGCAGCAGGACCCGGCGTCGCCGAACTATCACAAATGGATCACTCCGGAGGAGTTTGCCGATCGCTTCGGCATCAGTGCGAACGATTTGACGCAGATTGTGGACTGGCTTCACGCGCAGGGATTCACGGTCGATGAAGTGGCGCGTAACCGGCGGTCGGTCACGTTCACCGGATCAGCCGGGCAGGTCGAAACTGTATTTCGCACAGCAATTCACGAATATGCCGTCGACGGCAAAACGTTCTACGCGAATGCGAACGATCCGTATGTTCCCGATGCTTTCGCGAACGTGGTTCTGGGCTTTCGATCATTGAATAACTTCCACCTGAAGGCGCGAGCAAGGCGAACCCGCGTCCACGACGCCTCACCGCAGTTCACGTCCACTGTGACGGGAAACCACTTCCTGGCTCCCGCCGACTTCGCCACGATTTACAACCTGAATAGTCTGTACGCGAATGGGCTCGATGGAAGCGGTCAGAGGATTGCCGTCATGGGGCAAACGAATATCGACCTGACCGATATCCGCGCATTCCGCAGCGCTTCCGGCCTGCCGCCCAACGATCCGGAAGTGGTGCTGGTTCCCGGCTCGAGCGATCCGGGAACGAACAACGACGATCTTGGAGAGGCCGATCTCGACCTCGAGTGGTCCGGAGCCGTTGCCCGAAACGCTCACCTTATTTATGTGAACTCGAACAACGGAGTATTCGACTCGCTTCAATACGCGATCGATCAAAACCTCGCTCCGGTGATCAGCATCAGCTATGGGGATTGCGAGAAGAATTTTTCCGGCCAGGACATGAACATCCTCGGGGCGCTCGGGCGACAGGCTGTTGCGCAGGGGATAACCATTCTCACCGCAAGCGGCGATACGGGTGCCGCCGATTGCGACTACAACGCCCGCATCGCTACCCGTGGACTGGCCGTGGACTTTCCTTCGAGCCTTCCTTACGTCACCGGCATGGGAGGCAGCGAATTCCAGGACGGTGCGGGCTCGTGGAGCGCCACCAACAACGCAACGAATGGATCGGCTCTTTCCTACATTTCGGAAAGAACGTGGAACGACAACACTGCAAGCGGCAAGCTCTCAGCCGGAGGCGGCGGCCGCAGCATCTATTTCTCGAAACCGGACTGGCAGGCTGGTACGGGCGAGCCGAACGACCAGGCGCGTGACGTGCCCGATATTTCTCTGAGCGCTTCGGCCGACCACGACGGTTATCTGATCTGTTCTCTCGGAAGCTGCGCGAACGGTTACCGGTCCACAGACGGCAGCTTGAATATCGCAGGCGGCACTTCCGTGGCTGCGCCGGCTTTCGCCGGGATCGTTGCGATACTCAACCAGGCGGCGAATTCGCCGCAGGGAAACATCAATCCCGCCTTGTATCGGCTGGCGGCGATCGCGCCTGGAGTCTTCCATGACATCACGGCAGGGGGAAACCAGGTATCGTGCCGCCTGGGAAGCATCGATTGCAGCAGTGGCGGAGTCATCGGTTACACCGCAGGTCCCGGCTACGATCAGGCTACCGGCCTGGGTTCGGTCGACGCTTCCAATCTGATTGCATCCTGGTCTCGGGTAGTGGCTCCGGCCGCGCAGTCCCGTCCGGTTGTCCAAGCCTTAACGCCGCAAAGCGGAGGCCAGGGAACGACGATTACAGCATTATTGACGGGTGCGAATTTCTCGGGAGTTACCAGTGTGACGTTTAGCGGCGCCGGAGTTACGGCCGGCATCCAGAGCGGCGCCACGGCAACCCAGATCCCTCTGCTCATAACGATCGCAAAGGACGCTGCGCCCGGGGCGCAGTCCGTCACGGTCACAAGTCCAGCGGGGAGCGTCACGGTGGACTCCGTCTTTACCGTTCAGGGTGCGAGCCTTCCTGCGGGCGCTACGGCGGCGGTCCCGCTACCTATTTCTGCCGTCGAACAGGGGAACACGCGATCGGGCTACGTCATCATTACTCCCGATGCAAACTCGCCCGCGCCTGTATCGGCGGCGACCTTCGGAGTCGTCCACAACGGAATCGTGCAGTCGCAGGCCGGTATTGTTCCGGCGCCAATGACGGGCTCGTCCACAATGCTGGTCAATGTCGTGCCGGCTATCGGGCGCAATCTCGGTGTTGCGGTGGCAAATCCGGGAGACAGCGGCAACACCCTGACCCTGACGTTGGAGGATGCGAATGGAAACACCGTCGCCACAACGACGATGACGGTCCAGCCGCACCAACAGGTGGCTCGCTTTGTCACTGAGCTGTTCGGTTCGAATACGATTGGATCCGCGTTCAGCGGCAGTCTGCACCTGCAGAGCCCGATTGCTTTTTCCGTTCTTGGACTGCGTTTCTCCGGGATCGAATTCAGTACGTTGCCCGCGATCGGAGGGAATGCCGGAGGAAGCGCTGCGGTGGTGATTCCTCAATTCGCGATCGGTGGAGGCTGGACCTCAGAGATTGCTCTGATCAACAACTCGACGACTGCCAGCACCGGCCGGATCGATATCTTCGACAGCAATGGAAACCCGATGAGCGTCCCGTTGAATAACGCCGCGCAGAGCACGTTTCGTTATTCGATACCTGTGGGCGGCACGTTCCTTCTCGCCCCCCGGGATGTGAATGGCCAGGCGCCGATGTAGAGCTGTAGCGGCGGTCTATGACCGCCGACGATGCTCGATTCAAGATCGTCGGCGGTCATAGACCGCCGCTACAATTAACGGGGAGCCGGCGCATTCGGGGGATCGGGGAAGCCCGCGCCGCCGCCGCCGTCCCAATCCTTTTCGACTCCGTGGCCCCGGGCCTGATCACCGTGCATGGGCGTCACATACCCGAGAAGGCAGCCGTTGGAACCGTCTCGGAGCAGATGGCACCGGATCTTAACGCGGTCGCCCGGCTTCACGTCCTCGCGCTTGATCCCCACTTTTGTGAGCCCAGCATAGCCCGTTGCTTCAAGAGCCCAGACCACCGGCTCACCTTTATCATCCTTCACTTCGACGTATAGCCAGGAATGCGGAACGAGCAAATGCAGTTCCGTGACCTTCCCTTCCATCGTCGTCCATTTCGACGTGTCGTAGTTGCCATGAGAATGGTGAGCGAGAACCGGCAGAACTGCGACAACCGCACATATGGATGCAATGCCCAAGCATCGAATTATCATGGTCACTCTCCTTTTATTGATGGCTGCTCCCTATCGGGCTTGCATTCGCAGCCGCTCATATATACAAAAGTCTGCCCGGCCATCGTTCATCTCGTGCGCGGCGGTGGCGGGGCCGGAAATTTCCATTCCTCACTGTATCCCGTGGTGTAGTAAGTCCTGTAGCGAACTCCCTTCCCCTGTTCATCAATAAACTGCAGCGACTGCTGGAACAGTCCCGGCGCCGGCGCACTCCTGGGCACGGTTGCCTCCAGGATATAGAGCCGGGTGTTGTGCCTGTGGATCGCGGCGAAAGTGCGGGATCCATCGGCATTGGTGAGTTGGAGTCGATGTCCTTCAACCTGGTCCGTGTTGTACCAGGCGTAGTGGGTCACCTTGACGCCGGGCCTCTGAAAGAACTGAAACGACGCGTAGACGATCGCTCCCTGCACATCTCCCCGCCAGCCGTTTCCGCAAGCGTCGCCTTCTCCCCCAGCCTTCTTGCACTGGTCGGCTTTCGCTGTGTGTATTTTTTCGGCACCGGCGTAATCGACCACCGTGACGGAGTAGCGGCCAGGGCCGCTCGCGACGGTGTAGACGTGCCCCGGCAACGTGATGCCATATTCCGTCTGGTAATTGATGTCCTGCACCTTGGGATCACCC
>Ga0137362_10001219_pt1 | contig 15596 bp, 19 predicted proteins | sample MadtaG_2_FD_104801 | JGI IMG/M metagenome (GOLD analysis project Ga0137362, IMG submission 104801) | Vadose zone soil microbial communities from Angelo Coast Range Reserve, California, USA - Mad1_100_16 metaG | ecosystem: Environmental > Terrestrial > Soil > Vadose zone | place: USA: California... | reverse complement strand
TATCAGGAGTCACCAGGAGCAGGCATGGCCTATCAACTTGCACAGATTAATATCGGCCGCCTCGTCGCCCCCATTGATGATCCCAAGATTGCAGAGTTTGTCGCTCAGCTGGACCCCATCAACGCGCTCGCGGACCAAGCTCCGGGCTTTGTCTGGCGGCTCCAGTCGGGATCGGGCAACGCCACGGACATCCCGTACAACGACGATCCCTCCATTATGGTCAATATGTCGGTGTGGGAGTCCCTGGAGGCGTTACGGAATTATGCCTACAAGTCGGAGCACATGAAGGTACTTCGCGATCGTGCGAAGTGGTTCGTAAAGATGGACAAGCCGATCTATTGTCTCTGGTGGATTCCGGCCGGCCACATTCCTTCTGTGGCCGAAGGTCGCGAGCGGCTCGAACATTACCAGGAACACGGCGCGACACCGTATTCCTTCTGGTTTTCGCAGGAATTTCCCCAGCCTACCGACGAGGGCGTTTGCGTCTAGAGAGTTTGCTTCTTGTAAGGATGTGAAAATGAAAACGGCTGGCAGCGGAGCTGTCAGCCGTTTCTGATTTCTGTTCTATGATTCTTGGCAGTTAGTGATGTCCGCCTCCGTGGCCTCCACCACCGCCATGGAATCCACCGCCACCGCCGTGGAAACCTCCACCACCACCATGGAAACCTCCACCGCCACCGTGAAACCTGTCGCCTCCATGAAACCCACCACCGCCATGGAAGCCACCGTTACCGCGGAAGCCTTCGTGTACAAATCCGCGGCCGCCATAGCCATAGCCACCACGACCGTAATAGCCCCTGCCGTAGTAACCACGACCATAGAAGCCGTGACCGTAGTATCCATGGAACCACGGGCCAGCTCCGATGAAGACTCCGTCTAGGAACCAATCCGGGCCGTAATAACCGTAAGGCGCGCAAGCGTATGGGTGATAGTCATAGTAGCCATACGCGCAAACGGGAGCCGGGCCAACATATCCGTACGCTGGGCCAACTCCAACGCCCACGACAACTCTCTGTGCGTGCGCGAACGATGCCGAACCCAAAGTGATGCCGAGCAAAGCAAGAACCCTTAAATAACGCATGTTTGGACCCCTTCTAAAGTCCAATGCTGCAAAAACCCTCACCATCATTAGATGCCTTAGGTCTCGCCCGGGGCATCCACTCAACTAAACCCTTGGTAGGCCAAATAGTTGTAATCCGATTCCCTGGACACTGTGCGCGAAGATGCTGCGCGCCAAAACTGGCGTCCGGTCAATCTCCTTTCGAGACGGGGCATCCTATTGATTCAATTGGACCTAAGTCAATCATAATTGCATTTCGACGCCCGTAATGTGAGGATTCTTCCCGCGTTGGTACATGTGATGAATGCAGGAATTGAGCCACTCAAACCGATCCTCACCGCCGATCTGTTCCCGAAGCTGGATGGCCTGCTTCTCGGCCTTTTGCGCTCCCTTGTTCCGGCGGATTGGGAAAAGCAAACTGTTTCGCCCAGCTGGAAAGTCAAGGATGTGGCCGCGCATCTTCTGGACACGGCGCTTCGTGGAGTTTCCATGGGTCGCGACGGGTATATGGCTGAGAGTCCGGCAATCAACTCTTCCGCTGATCTGGCGGCCTTCATCAACCGCTTGAATCGCGAGGGCGTCACGGTATATCGCCGGCTCAGCCCGGCAGTCCTCATTACTCTGATGGAAGTCGCCGTCAAATCATTGGCGGAATTGCACGCTTCTCGCGACCCTGACGCAATGGCTCCCTTTGGCGTCAGTTGGGCCGGCGAGGAAAAATCTGCAAACTGGTTTCATACTGCGCGGGAATTCACCGAGCGCTGGCATCACCAGCAGCAGATTCGTCTCGCTGTGGACAAGCCGGGCATCATTACCCGCGAGCTGTACTTTCCTGTTCTGGATTGTTTTCTGCGCGCTCTTCCTTTCGCGTATCGCAGCATCTCCGCGAAGCCCGGAACGTACGCCCAGATCATCATTTCAGGGGAATGTGGCGGCAGTTGGTATCTTTATCGCGATGGTAAAACGTGGCAACTCATCGAAAAGCCGTTCGGCGAAAAAGCTTCCGAGACGATCATTCCCCAGGAAATCGCCTGGCGCATCTTCACCAAAGGCATCAGCCGCGAATCCGCTTTAGAACAGGTGTGCGTGTCCGGTAACGGAGATCTGGGCGTGCACGTCCTCAACATGGTCTCTATCGTCGCGTAACCCTGAGAACCGACGTGGTATTGTGCATTTTGTCGCGATTTCGTTCGTTGACGATTCGACCGAAGAACCTCTATAATTAGGGTTTGTCTTTAGCGCTTGGAGGACAGATGTACGCCGTTATTCAGACCGGGGGAAAGCAATATCGCGTCGCGCCCGGCGACACCATCCGCATTGAGCGGGTTGATGGCAAGGTAGGGGAAAATGTCAACTTTGGCTCCATCTTGGCCGTCCATACGGACGACAAGAAGGTCCTATTGGGCGCCGATGCCGGTAAGGCTTCCGTAACCGGCAAGATCATCCAGCAAGGGCGCGCCAAGAAAGTCACGGTGCTCAAGTTCAAGAAGACCAATCAGTACAAGATTCAGCGCGGCCACCGGCAGAACTACACGGCCGTGCAGGTCAGCGATATTAAGCTGTAAAACTCTCACATTCCGCCGGGATTGCAGCCGGCGCTTATTCTTGAAAAGGATTACGTCATGGCACATAAGAAGGGCGGCGGCTCCTCGACAAACGGCCGCGATTCACACGGCCAACGGCTGGGCGTCAAGCGTTTCGGCGGGCAGCTCGTCAACGCAGGCACGATTCTGGTGCGTCAGCGCGGCACCAAGCACCAGGCGGGAGAAAACGTCGGCCAGGGCAAGGACGACACGCTCTTTGCGCTCGTGACCGGTTTTGTGAAGTTTGAAGATAAGGGCCGTCACGGCCGCTTTATCAGCGTCAAGCCAGCAGAGCAAGCCAAGTCCGCCGCGAACTAGCGGCACTCTGGAGCTGCATTTTGCGAGGGGGGATTTAGTAAGCCCTTCTTCGCTTCCGCGGTCCGGCCACATTGGACCGCGTTTTTCTTTTCAGCGCCGCTATTGGCTGGTAATGCAGTCTAAACGGCCGGTTAATTCTTACGGAGTTTTATTCCTGTGTTCGTTGATGAAGCCAAAATATTCGTGAAGGCCGGCGACGGCGGCAACGGCTGCGTGGCCTTTCGGCGCGAAAAATATGTTCCTCGCGGTGGACCCTCCGGCGGCGACGGGGGCCATGGCGGCAGCATCTATCTGGAAGCCAATCCAAACGACAATACTCTGCTTCGCTACCGTTACAATCGCGAATTCAAGGCCGATCGCGGCCGCCACGGCGAAGGCTCGAACCGCACCGGGCATTCCGGCCAGGACATGATCCTGCAAGTTCCCGTCGGCACGCTGGTGTTTGACGAGCAAGGCGCGACCATCGCCGACTTTGCCACCGCGAGCCAGCGCGTCCTTATCGCGCACGGCGGACGCGGCGGACGCGGCAATCAACACTTTGCCAAGCCCTGGCACCAGGCCCCGCGCGAACACGAGGACGGATTCCCCGGTGAGGAGCGGCATCTTCGCCTCGAACTGAAACTTCTGGCAGATGTCGGCCTGGTCGGTTATCCCAACGCGGGCAAGTCCACTTTGATTTCCGTAATTTCCGCAGCGCGTCCCAAGATTGCCAACTATCCGTTCACCACGCTCGAGCCCAATCTCGGCGTCGTCAACGCCGACGGCGGCACCGGCGGGCACGGCACCGAGCTTGGCCGCACTTTCGTTGTCGCCGACCTGCCTGGCCTCATTGAAGGTGCGCACTTGGGCGCGGGCCTCGGCATCCGTTTCCTGCGCCACGTCGAGCGCACCCGCCTGCTTGTTCACCTGATTGACACGAGCGACTCCAACGCCGATGACCCGGTCCATTCGTTCGAGATCATCAACGGTGAGCTCGAAGCCTTTAGCGCGTCACTCATGGAAAAACCGATGATTGTCGTCGCCACTAAGCTCGACGCCACAACTGATACCACGCGCCTTAACGCTCTTCGTGACTTCTGCAAGCGGCGCAACGTTGAATTTCACTCCATTTCTGCTGTCGCCGGTGACGGTGTGAAAGACCTGGTCCGTTCCATCGCTGATGCGCTGGACAAAATCCCGCGCGCTGCCCACGATTCCTCTCTCGACGCTCCGGCTGACAAGGGCGAAGACAAGCAACCGCTGACTGCGCCTGTTGACCGCTCGGCGGTCGCCACCAACAAAGAACAAGATTCGTGAGAGAATTGCATATATCGTCCGTGGCCTTGATTCGATCCGGGTCGCCGGCACTTTCTTGGGAGCGTCATTGACCACCGCGCAAGCGCACCGCACTGCCGCAAAACATCATCCTCGCCGCATCGCGATTTTCGGCGGTTCGTTTGACCCAATCCACAACGGCCATCTTTCCGTCGCCCGCGCCGCCGACCGGCGTTTCAATTTCGACGAACTCCACTTCATTCCCGCGAGCCGGCCGCCGCACAAGCTGAAGCAGCACCTCGCGCCGTTTCCCCACCGCTTTGCTATGGTTTCGCTCGCTTGCACTGAACATCCCCACTTCGTTCCCTCGCTTGCCGAAGCCGGTGAGGATTTCAGCGGCACGCAGCTTCCCTATTCCGTGGACACCGTGCGTTATTTTCGTCACGTTTACCACGGTGACCGGCTCTTTTTCATCATTGGCGCCGACGCATTCCTGGATATCCCCATGTGGAAGGAATATGAAACCCTGCTCACGCTTTGTGATTTCATCATCGCCAACCGCCCGGGCATACGCCCGGAAGCCCTCCGCCTCGTCATTCCGCCGGACGTGATAGCGCGGCCCGATGCAAAAAAAGAGGCTGAGCCTCCTTCTCAAGTCGTCGCGCAACTCCACAAAACCACCATTTATCTGCTCGAAAACGTTTCCAGTGATGTTTCCGCCACCGACGTCCGCCGCCAGGCGCACCGGGGTCAGTCTATCCATGGGCTTGTTTCCGCGCGCGTCGAGGAATACATTCTTAAGCAGGGCCTATACCGGGATCTCAAATGAAATTCGAATCCTTGCCCCAGGGTGTCCGCCTCGCCGCTGAAGCCGCACAAGAAAAGAAAGCCGCGGGCATTACTGTGCTCGACCTCAGGGCCGCCGGCGCTTTCACCGATTATTTCGTGGTCTGCACGGGCTTCAGCACCCCGCAGGTCCAGGCCATCTGCACTGAAATCGAGGCGCAACTCCATAAAAATCTCGGCCGCTCGCCCGAGCATCGCGAGGGACATCGCTCCGCCGAATGGGCCCTGCTCGATTTCGGCGGCTTTGTCGTCCACGTCTTCAGCGAGCAGGCCCGCCGTTACTACGATCTCGAACGCCTGTGGCGCATGGCCCCTAAGCTCGAACTCCCCGACCAGCCCGATGGTCCTTCCTCCGGTCGGGACATGCATGATTCTGCCTTCGGGCAGGAACACTTTTCCGGTGAATCCTTTTCCAGCCGGCCGCGGAGTGGGCGCTCGCAGCAATGACCGCGGAACGATTGCCGTGGATCTCCGCCGATCCCGCGTCGCTCCATCTCCTTGAACTCGCTCACAAAGTCGCTGCCGCTCCCGCCACTCTCTTGATCACCGGTGAAAGTGGCAGCGGCAAGGACCACCTCGCTCGCCTGGTTCATGAACTCGGGCCGCGCCGCGACGCGCCGTACCTGAAGATTGATTGCGCCAGCCTTCCTCCGCAGCTCGTCGAAAGCGAACTTTTCGGCCACGAACGCGGCGCTTTTACCGGCGCGGTCGAACGCAAACTCGGCCGCTTCGAACTCGGCGGCAACGGCACTATCGTTCTCGATGAAGTCGCCGCGCTCTCGCCTGGGGCGCAGGGAAAGCTTCTTCGAGTTTTACAGGAGCGCACGTTTGAACGTCTTGGCGGCACGGAAACCTTGCGCATCGAAGCCCGCCTGATTGCCCTCACCAATGTCGATCTTCCCGTCGCTGTGAAGTCCGGCAGCTTTCGCGAAGACCTTTATTTCCGGCTGAACGTTCTCAGTCTTGAGGTTCCTCCTCTCCGCGGGCGCCGCGCCGATATTCTTCCTCTCGCCGATCATCTGCTCGCAACCATTCGCTCCGTCCACGGCCGTCCCCACGCACTACTGAGCGATTCGGCGCGCCGCATGCTCACGGCCTACTCTTGGCCCGGGAATGTCCGTGAACTCCGCAACGCGCTCGAGCGCGCCGTGGTTTTCTCCGGTTCCGGCGGCAGCGCAGCGCCCGGCAAGAGCGACATCCTCGAGCCCGAAAATTTTCCGGATAGTGTGGGCGCCGCCGCGCCCGGCGCTGCGAGCCCGGTCGTTGGCTTCCGCTCCCTCGAGGAAGTCGAGCGCGAAGTTATCGCTGCGACCCTCGAAGCCACGCATTACCAGATCAGCCGCTCCGCCGAAGCTCTTGGCATCAGCCGCAAGACCCTCCTCGAAAAGCGCAAGAAGTATGGGCTCAAGTGAAGCTGCGTCTTCTCATGCTCGGCAAAACCCGCCGTCCTGAGATGCGCGCTGTCCTCGACGACTATGTGAAACGCATCGGCCGATCGTGCCCCATCGAAATCACCGAAGTCCGCGACGGTGATGCCGCTCTGAAAAAGCTCGATGCCGATCGCGCCGCCACTGTCGTCCTTCTCGATGCCGCCGGAAAGAACCTGGATTCGAACGCCCTCGCCAAATGGCTCGGCGAACTTCGCGACCGCGGCACGCGCGAACTCATCTTCGTGTGTGGCGACGCCGATGGCTTCCCCGAAGCGCTTCGCCGGCGGCCCCACCAGAAACTCTCCCTCAGCGCCATGACTTTTTCTCACGAACTCGCCCGCGTCGTGCTCGCCGAGCAGCTCTACCGCGCCTTCGCCATTCTCTCCGGCAGCCCCTATCCGAAATAACCTGCCTGGTGCAAACTAAGAGCACCATGTCCGTCCACATTTCCCCCGACACAAATCGCCCCTCTATTACCATCGAAATCCCACTCGAGAATCCTCTCCCCGATTACGATCTTCTCCAACTCGAGCAGCCCACGCCCCGCGATGTGGACGCCGTCCTTGTCTCGCAGGGTTTCCGCGACCTCGTTGATGACGCCCGCGGCGTCCTCATGGATCTCCTCGCCCATCCTCCCTACCAGGCGAACTCTCCGGAACACGCCAACCTCGATTTCACTCACTCCGCCCCGCTGCCATTCGAATTGACGCAACTCACTGGCGCGATCTGCCCCGGTGGTGATGAGAGCTACCGCCCCGGCTTATGGATCGTTCTCCGAGACCCGCACGCCAAGCCGGGAACCTCACTTCCTCAGGCCACGCAGGAGCGTATCGCCCGCATCGTTGCCGAACTCGTTAAACGCCTCCAGCTCGCGTAGAAAGGTCTTTTTTGCAAGAAGAGAGTTAAGGGCGATTGTTAGTACGCGGGACCCGGTTGGTAATCTACGCAGGTACATTTTCGATTTCCAGGGTGTGACCAACCTGATGTGAATCCTGTCGTTGGATCTTTTTGCAGCGTCGAGAAATTCCGCAAGTTCCTGCACGGTCATTTGCACACCTGCATCGACGTATAGTACAGGCAAATAGCGCTCTTTTAAGATCATTGCCAGTCGTGCAGACAGATGATTAGTGGATACTGATTCCGAGTTTAACCGTAGCGTATGGTTGGCAGCGATGTGGAGCACGAGCGGGATATGATGCTCACACTCCTCAGGAGGGACCCAGTTGCCAGTCTCCAAAAAGAATCCACTAAGACGAGGAGATCGAAAGTGTTGCTCAAGTCGGATCGCCAGAACCACAAAGAAGACTATGACGATGAACCGATGGAGTAATTTCCTGTGCATGGGGATTCACAATCACAGCTTGATGCTTTATCGGTCGAGGTAGTTGCCAGAGGGTGCTCTCTCGCTTGACGTTTCCCAGCCAACTCCGCAAACTCTAAAACTTCGCCACGGCGCGGCTGTTGAGCCCGCGGCACGATCAACCGATATGCCGGAAGAAAAAGGACTCCTCATCGTCTACACCGGGCCGGGCAAGGGCAAGACCACCTGCGCGCTTGGCACCGCCTTCCGCGCCGTCGGCCAGGGCTTGCGCGTGCTAATGGTCCAGTTCATCAAGGGTTCCTGGCACTACGGCGAGCTTGACGCCGCCAAAATGCTCGGCGACGACAAATTTGAAATCCGTCCCATGGGCCGCGGCTTCGTCAAAATCGGCGGCGCCGAAACCGATCCTGCAGACATCAAGCTCGCGCAAGAATGCTGGCAAGCTGGCCGCGACGCCATCTATAGCGGCAAATACGACCTCGTCGTCCTCGACGAAATCAACTACACCATCAGCTACAAAATGCTCGACGCCGACGAAGTCGTCGAGGCCCTCAAGAATCGCCCCGAGCGTGTCCACGTCATCTGCACGGGGCGCAACGCACATCCCAAGCTCGTCGAGCTTGCCGACCTCGTCACCGAGATGCGCGAGGTGAAACACCCCTACACCAAGGGTATACTGGCTCAGCGGGGGATCGACTATTAGCACTGTGATTGCAGGGCTCGCCGGCTTTCAACTTTAAACTTTCGACTGTCAACTTTTCCATGGCCTGGTTCAAACGCGACAAAAAATCGATCGAGCAAAGCACCCCGCCCGAAGAGCGCCGGGTGCGCACCGAAGGCCTGTGGGTCAAATGCGAGTCCTGCCGTAATATCGTCTTCCGCAAGGACCTCGAAGCCAATCTCTTCGTCTGCCCCAAGTGCCAGTTCCATTTCAAAATGAATTCCAAGCAGCGCCTCGAAATGCTGCTCGACGGCCGCTGGACCGAGCACGACGCGGGCATGACCTCCACCGACCCGCTCAAGTTCGTGGACACCAAGCCCTACGCCGCGCGCCTCAGGGAAGCCAAGAAAAAACTCGGCATGAATGACGCCGTTATTACCGCGGAGGGCCAGCTCAGCGGCCGGCCCGTCGTCATGTGCGCCATGGAGTTTGGTTTCATCGGCGGCTCCATGGGCGCGGTGGTTGGTGAAAAAGTCACTCGCGGCATCGAGCTCGCCATCGAAACCCGCCAGCCGTTCATCGCCGTCTCCTGCTCCGGCGGCGCGCGCATGATGGAAGGCACCATCAGCCTCATGCAACTCGCCAAAGTTTCCGCCGCTCTTGCCAAGCTCGACGATGAAAAGCTCCCCTACATCTCGGTGCTCACTGACCCCACCACCGGCGGCGTCACCGCCAGCTTCGCCATGCTTGGCGACCTTAACATCGGCGAACCCGGCGCGCTCATCGGTTTCGCCGGCCCGCGCGTCATCGAGCAAACCATCCGCCAAAAACTCCCCGAGGGTTTTCAGCGCTCCGAATTTCTGCTTGAACACGGTTTCCTTGACGCCGTCGTCCACCGCAAGGACCTCAAGTCCTTCATCGCCAGCTCCCTCGATTTGCTCCTGAGCTGAGATGAATTACGAGGCCTCGGTCCGGTACTTGCTCTCCCTCGGCCGCGAATTGGCCGCCCCAACGCAGGCCGCCGCCGCAAAATTTGATCTCGAAAACATCACTATTCTCGCCGACCGCCTCGGCCGCCCGGACCGTGCCTATCCAACCGCTCACATTGCCGGCACCAACGGCAAGGGCTCAACCGCCGCGTTCCTCGAATCGATCCTTCGTCACGCCGGCTTTCGAACGGGACTGAATACCTCACCCCACCTCGAAAGAATCAACGAACGCATCCGCATCAACGGTGACGAGATCAACGACGAAGCCTTCGCCGAAACTTTCACTAGCATTCAACTCTTGACCGAAGAACTCCTGGCCGCCGCCAAACTTCGCGCCCATCCCACTTATTTCGAGTGCGTCACGGCCATGGCCTTTCAGCATTTTGCTCGTCAGCGCGTTGAGTTCGCCGTGTTCGAAGTCGGCCTCGGCGGCCGCCTCGATGCCACCAACATTCTTTCACCCGTTGTCACCATCATCGCGCGTATCGATTTCGACCACGAAAACTTCCTCGGCCACTCTTTGCGTGAAATCGCCGCCGAAAAGGCCGGAATCCTCAAGCCCGGCGTTCCACTCGTCCTCGCCGAACAACCTCCGGAAGCCCGCGAAGTGATTCTTGCCCGCGCCACGGAACTCGGGTCTCCTTCCATCGAACCGGCGCAGGCCTTTCGCGTCGACCGCGAATCCATGGAAGAAGGCCGCGTACGCGCGCGCATCCGCGAAACTGACTCCGGCAAAGGCTTCGAAATCGCCCCGAGCCTCCCAGGCCGCTTCCAGCTTCAGAACGCCTTGAACGCCGTCGCCGCCGCTCGGCTCCTTCAAAACCGAGGCTTTCGAATTTCCGATGAAGCCTTAGCCGACGGAATCGCCAACACCATTTGGCCCGGCCGCCTCGAAAAATTGCAATCTGCCCCTGACGTTTACCTGGACGGCGCACACAATCCCGGTGCCGCCCGCGAGCTCGCCCATTTCCTCGAGCAGAATTTCTCCGGCCGCAAAATCTGGCTGCTCTACGCTGCCCTTCGCGACAAAGCCGTTGACGAAGTCGCTGGCTTGCTCTTCCCGCACGCCGCGGAAGTCATCTTCACCGCGCCGCGCACCGTGCGCGCCGTCTCCGCCACCCAGCTTGCGGAGATTACCGGTCATCATGCCGCGCGTTACTCCGTGATCCCCGACGCCGAGCGCGCCCTCGACCATGCCCTGGCGCACGCCGCGCCCGAAGACGCCATTTTCATTACCGGCTCGCTCTATCTAGTCGGCCAGCTCCGCCACTATTGGAAACAGCGCGCGCAAGTCGCCACGCGCTGAAGTCGCGCTGTCGCGTGGGCTTCAGCCCCGCGGTGTCTTGCTTTTCGATTATGGCCACACTCGATATCGGCGGTAGAATATCGCCCTCAGGATTCGTTCGAGTCTTTGTAGCGCCGGCTTCCCAGCCGGCATTCTTTCTTTACACGACGGATGGTTATGCTGCCAAAGAAGCCCAAAGGTTTGAGACATGCAGCCAAGGAAGGTGGGTCGAACACTCATCCTCTCGTCGGCATCATCATGGGCTCCGGCTCCGACTGGGACACCATGAAATTCGTCTCCAAGACGCTCGGCGAGCTCGGTGTTCCACATGAAACACGCGTCGTCTCCGCGCATCGCACGCCCGACCTGCTCTTCAAGTACGCTTCCAACGCCGAAAAGCGCGGCATCGAAGTCATCGTCGCCGGAGCCGGCGGCGCCGCTCATCTTCCCGGCATGACCGCCTCAAAAACGGTTCTGCCGGTCCTCGGCGTCCCCGTCGAATCGAAAACATTGAAAGGTCTCGATTCGCTCCTCTCGATTGCTCAAATGCCCAGCGGCGTTCCGGTCGGCACGCTCGCCATCGGCAAGTCTGGTGCGGTCAACGCCGCGCTTCTCGCCGCCGCCATCCTCGGTGTGAAGCATCCCGCCATCCGCGAAGCCTTCCGCAAATTCCGGACCGACCAGACCGGCCGCGTCCTCGCCAACCCGGACCCCTCTGTCGCTCCGTCTGCAGCGAAGAAGAAAGGCAAGCACGCGTGACCATCGGGATCCTCGGCGGCGGACAGCTCGGCTACATGCTAGCTCTCGCGGGCTATCCCCTCGGCTTGCATTTCCGCTTTCTCGACCCCTCTCCCGAAGCTCCCGTGGGCCGCATTGCCCAACGCGTCACTGCCGATTACACCGACCAAGCCGCGCTTGAAAAGTTCGCGAGCGGCCTTGAGCTGGTCACCTACGAATTTGAAAACGTTCCCGTCGAAGCCGCTAATTTTCTCGCCGAGCGCGTTCCCGTCTATCCTCCGCCCGCCGCTCTCAAAGCCGCGCAGGACCGCCTCGCTGAGAAAAATCTCTTCCGCAAGCTCGGCGTCACCACCGCTGAATTTGCCGGCGTCTCTAATTCTGCCGAACTCGATTCCGCCCTAAAAACGCTCGGCCTTCCCGCCGTTCTGAAAACCTCTCGCATGGGCTATGACGGCAAAGGCCAGTGGATTCTTCGCACCACGCAGGATGTCGCCAAAGCCAAGTCCGAGATGCCTCGCGCAGAATTCATCCTTGAGCGTTTTGTCCCCTTCACTCGCGAACTCTCTGTCCTCGCCGTCCGCTCTCGAAACGGAGAAACCGCCATTTATCCGCTAGTGGAAAACCACCACCGCAGCGGCATCCTCCGGCTCTCCATCGCGCCCGCGCCACGCCTTGACCCGACCATCCAGCACGCTGCCGAAAACGTCGCCCACCGCGTCCTAGAATCTCTGAAATACGTCGGAGTCCTCGCTATCGAATTTTTCGAGCATCGGGGCGAGCTCCTCGCCAACGAGCTGGCTCCGCGCGTCCACAATTCCGGCCATTGGAGCATCGAAGGAGCCGTCACCAGCCAGTTTGAAAATCATCTCCGCGCCGTCCTCGGTCTCCCGCTCGGCTCCACAGGGCTCACCGGCCACTGCGCCATGCTCAATCTGATTGGCGACCTCCCCGAATCCGCCGAAGTCCTCGCCGTTCCCGACGCCCACCTCCACCTCTACGGCAAATCACCGCGCCCCGGCCGCAAACTTGGCCACGTCACCCTCCGCGCCGCTTCCCCCGAACGCCTCGCCCTCCGCCTCTCTGAACTCCCCGCCTTCTTCCACCGCCCCGACTTCTGCCTCGACGCCGCCCTCGCCCCCTCCGCCTCCCTCCGCGCCTGATCGCTGTCCATATTGTTTTCATGCCTCGACCGAATCTTTGGCAGTCGTAGTGGCGGGTCTTCAGACCCGTTCCTTTTCCTTGCGGCCTCCTTAGAGCTAGCCTGTCTGCATGCCGATTCACCTCCTCAAGGTTGCCGCCCTCCCGCCCGGATGCTACGATTTGGTGTTCCATGACCCCCGCTAATCCCCAACTGAGCACCGCCAACCGCCCGCGTGTGGGCATCCCCTGGCGCACTTCTCACGAGGAAGCCAACCGGATCACCAACAAGCTTCAGTATTACTTCGCCGCCGTCACCACCGCCGATGGCGAGCCCGTCCCTGTGTCTCTCCAACTTTCGCCATACGAGCTCGCCGCCCAGGTGAAAGATTTGGACGCCTTCGTTCTCCCCGGCGCCCCCACCGACGTGAATCCGGCGCTCTACCGCGCCGCGCGCCACGCAAAGACGCACGACGCCGACGCCAAACGCGAAAAGACCGATTTCGCCATCCTCGAGCACGCTTTCGCGTCCGGCAAACCTGTCTTAGCCATTTGCTACGGCTGCCAGAGCCTTAACGTCTGCCTCGGCGGCACGCTCTACCAGGACATCGCCACCGAACTGCACACCCAGATTGCGCACAGCAGGGAAGGCCTTCCGCCTGATGCGCGCGACCCAGTCCATCCCGCTCGGATCGAGCCAGGCGGCGAAATCTCTCAACTTGCGGCCATTTCCGGCCACGCAAATCAAAACGGCGCATTCGACGTCCAAATCAATACTTCGCATCACCAATCCGTCCGGGATTTGGGCCATGGCTTACGCCTCGCCGCTATCGCCCCCGATGGTGTGATCGAAGCCGTCGAGCACGAGCCACGCCAGCACTGGGTGGTCGGCGTGCAGTGGCATCCGGAGCGAATGAAGGGCGACGCCCTGGCGGCAGCGCTGTTTCGCGCGCTAGTGCACGCAACGCGCGCGGCCGCCGCGCGCCGCTAACGCCGAGGGTTTTTTCAAGTTTCTAATTTCGATTTTCGAGTTTCCACTTTCGGGGGGTTCATGATTTCTCTCGCAGGCAAGGCGGCACTCATTACCGGCGGTTCTCGCGGAATCGGCGCCGCAGCCGTCAAACTTTTCGCGCAGGCCGGCGCCGACGTGGTTTTCAACTACGCCAAAGCCAAGGACGCCGCGCTCCAGGTTCAGCAGGAAGCCGGCAAGCACGGCACCCGCGTGGAAGCATTCAAAGCCGACGTTGGCAAGCATGCCGACAACCAGAAACTTGTCGAGCACACCATCGCCCGCCTCGGCCGCCTGGACATTCTCGTGGCCAATGCCGGCGCCTGGAACCTTGAAGATCTCCCCATCGAGAAAATGTCCGAAAAGCAGTGGGACGACATGATCCGCATCAACCTCAAGAGCGTCTACTCCATCATCCACTTCACTGTCCCCCACATGATCAAGCAAAAGTCCGGCAAAATCATTCCCATCAGCTCGACAGCCGGGCAGCGTGGCGAATCCTTCCACACCCACTACGGCGCATCCAAAGGGGGCATCATCAGCTTCACGAAGGGCCTCGCCGCCGAACTTGCCCGGCACAATATTCTCGTGAACTCCGTCGCTCCCGGCTGGGTCGCCACGGACATGTCCAATCCGGTTCTGGAAACGAAAGCAGGCCAGAAAATGGCTTCCTCGGTCATTCCTCTTGGTCGCGCCGCCACTGCTGAAGAAATCGCCGGCCCCATCCTCTTCGTTGCTTCGGACCTGGCCAACTTCATGACCGGCGAAATCATCAATGTAAATGGAGGCTCGGTCCTGTGCGGATAAAGCTCGTCACTGTTGCTTTCGCCATTTGCTTTGCGGGCGCGTTGTTGGCTTCACAAGCTTCCGCGCAGAATCCGGACACCATGATGCCGGAGCAGAGCATCGCCAAGGGCAAGCAGATTCTCTCTGATCTGATCAACGCTCTAGGCGGCCCGGGCTACACGGAAGTCCATGAAAGCCTGTGCCAGGGACGCCGCGTGCTTTTCGGTCACAATGGCGAGCCCGTCGGCAACATCGAGTTTGCGGACTACCGCCGATACCCGGACAAGGACCGCACGGAGTACATCGGCAAGGGCCGCCACACGATTCTCCCGTTTCTGATAGGCGTCGACGGCTTGGATTGGTCCCACGGCGGTATCGTCATCACCCTCTATAACGGCGATCAAGGCTGGACTTTCGATCGCAGCGGCGTCAACGAATTGCCGGCTACCTCCATCAGCGATTTTCAGGAGCAGGTCAAGCGCAACGTCGACAATCTCCTGCGGCTGCGCCTCAACGAGCCGGGCATGGCCATCCGCTTCGGCGGCAACGATACAGTGGACCTCAAGCAAGTGGACTGGGTCGAGATCGCGGACAGCCAGGAGCGCAGGTTTCGCCTTGCTGTTGACCGCTCCACTCACCTTCTGATTCGCAGTTCGGTCACCACCAAGGACGAGGAAACCCAGCAGTACAACGAAGACGTCTCCATCTATACGAATTACCAATTGAAGGACAGCGTTTGGACACCGCTACAGGTTTCCCGAGAACACAACGGTCGCCGTTCCGTCCAAATCTTCCATGACACATGCAAATACAATCCCGGCTTTTCCGACGAACTCTTCGATAAATCGTCCCTTTCCAAGCAGGGTTCCCAATCCCTGGCCAGAAAGAGCAAGAACTAGGAAAGTCAGACGACCATGGAAAACACTTTCTCTTCCCGGTCATCCATCTGTTACTGAAAAGGCTACCAGGAAAGACGCAACCTGACCTGAGGACGACGTTAGGTTTCCATTTGTTACATTTCTACCCATTTCTTGCCGCTTGTAATTTAGGATATAGTGGTCTGGCCCAAGAAAGTACTATGTTTAGCACCAGTTGCGTTCGGCTGTCCCTGGCATCGCAACTGCATCAAAATGGTCTCTGGATCGCCCTTACGCTGGACCCTGCTCCAACGTTCGAATG
>Ga0137362_10001211_pt1 | contig 15629 bp, 14 predicted proteins | sample MadtaG_2_FD_104801 | JGI IMG/M metagenome (GOLD analysis project Ga0137362, IMG submission 104801) | Vadose zone soil microbial communities from Angelo Coast Range Reserve, California, USA - Mad1_100_16 metaG | ecosystem: Environmental > Terrestrial > Soil > Vadose zone | place: USA: California... | reverse complement strand
TGACCCTGGAATCGATTCCAGGGTTTACGTTCAATTCGAGTTCCAGGTTATGGATCTGCTCCCCCCGCTTTCGGCTTTCAACCGAAGGGTTCGGCGATGTTGGCAACCCGCACGCGAATCCTAGCAACGGTTTACAAGACCGTTGTAGTCGATTGGGAGCTTGGAACAGACCAGCGTCCAACTGGGGTCCAAAACTCGGCCTTTTTGTGCCTCTCTCGGGGGTCTCATTGCTATAAGGGCAACCGAATCAATGGGACTTAGAGTGTGACCTTCAAGCTCCTAACCCGAAGGTCGTCAGTTCAAATATGATGCTGACACTAATTAAGTAATTCAGCAGTAAGAGCTTCCGAAGCTCCAAGCGGAAGCCCTTTTCCTTTGAAACGGCCAATCGTCCGGGTTCTCGAAGCTTAGGGGGTAACGTGGTGCAAACTCCAATTCCTTGGGTGATGTGGTCTTGTATCGCTTCGCCCAAGGAGCGTTCCGTTCGCCTCCTGGCCTTCCAAAGGCTCTTCATCCAGATGTCCAGATCCAATCGTGTGGCGGGAATCGTGCCTTCTGCGTGGATTGGAGTTCGCTTTGTGCCAAGTCCTTCACGCAGTGGCTGATCGTTTTCTTGTGAACATCGAGCCCAATGTAATACCTACTCTGCAGGGGGGAGCCTCCTTGGTTGTTTCTGAATCAGCGTGGCAACTTCTACTCCAAATCCCTCCGTGAGTGTTGCACTGGCCACCTCTCTTTGCCCCTGCTGGCGATTGTCGGCCTTTGCTCAGCCACCCGTACGGACAGCCAGTTACCTCTTTCGGCGATCCAGAGCACACAAACCCTGGATGTACCGCGCTGCGGTTCTATACAATGGATTTACACGAATTGCGACGTTCACGGACTGGAGACACCATGGCTGAAGCTCCCTATGCAGTAAGGCGCGCCAATCCGCGGTTCTCGTTTTTCGCAGATGCCGAGGTTACCCTTCGCGATGGAACGGGGGTTCGCGCACAGCTTGCCGAATTGAGCTCGCGTGGTTGCTATATCGATACGCTCGAACCCATCCCCACTTGTACGAAATTACGTCTCCGCATCTGCGATGGCATGAGCACATGCGAGCTAAACGGCAAAGTGATCTACCTGCATTCTGGCGGCGGCTTTGGAATTTTCGGCATGGGTGTGCTGTTTGAAGAGATGGGTGCTGAGCAGCACTCTGCAATCGACGCGTGGCTGCGCGGACTCGCCGGGCATCTAGGGAAAGATTTGGGAAACAACTCCTTCTCACAAATTAGAGGCTAAATCGCACAAGAATCAGCCAGCCGCGTTGCAATCAGACGTCCTCATAAAACGAAGCCCCGATTTGAGCGTATACTTAGATCACTCATGCGCGATGCGTGGTGCTCGGCTAAGCCTTTGCAGATGTGCAGGTTACGGGCCTATATGTTCCTGCCTCGATTTGTCCCTTTCTTAAGAGAGCTCTAAGCTACGCCGACAGGCTGTATCCAACAGGCTAATAATCCGTCGGCTGCTTCCCGCAAAACAGTACGAATGACCCATTTTGAAACACACGCTGTTCCGGCACAAATGGTCAGTACTGATAGTCCCATAACTTTGCTTTGTGTCTAAAAGTGACCGCTTCGGTACGTATGGATGTCGCGGAGACGACGGACATGTTGATAGGCAGGCTTGATCAGGAGACTGTGAACAGCCTTCCGCGCCTGGTTGACGTGTATGACGCGTACGGCGTCGAGGTCAATGCGCTGTCGGTCGAGGAGATCTTTGCCCTCTACGAGCACACGGGCTTTCTCTATCCGGACAAAGCAGCACGCCTTTTCCCACACCTCCCGCAGGTCAGGGAAAACTGGCGGCGAATGCTGAGCGCCGGCGAGTCTCTCCTTTATGTGTTAACCGCTGGAGACAGGAAGCGAGGACGCGCGTCGCTCGCGGTTTGGCGCAGCACGCGAAATGGCTGGATGTCGCAGCATTTGGTCTCGGAAAACAATCCATACGCATCGCGTGCGGTTATGCTGGCGGCCGCGGCGGCACGAATTCGCAAAGGGTGCGACCTCTCGGCGCAGAATTGGTTTCGGCCGGAGAACCGGTTTCCCGCGCGAGTATTCGGTTCGATGGTGCAGACCATTGGCGAATCTCTTTCGTCGGTTCAGAGACATGCGTATTTTGCGCTACCGAGAACACTATCGCTGCCGACGGAAAAGCGAATTCGCGTTGTGCGGTACAACGCTTCTCATCAAGAGGCGCTCCTGGAGATCGCGGCAGCGGCGCGCGGAAGCATTTACGTGGTGGCGGAAGAATTGGAACAAGATGCTGAATTCGCGGCCGTGGATGCACTCTACCGCCGGGCGGGGCTGCGACGTACGCGGCAAATCTGGCTTGCCTACCGAGCCAATAAAGAGGAGCCCATTGGCGCGGTGATCGCCTACCGCGGTCCTCTGGGTGTGAATTTCAGCTATCTGGAAAATCGTTGCGACTTGCTATTGCACCCCACGCTTCCTGAATCGGAGGTCTCGGAGGCAGCTTCCGCGCTCCTGACCGCATGTTCGGAAGCATACAGCGATTTCGAACTAGAAGAGATTCCCGTAATTGCCGAGGAAATGGCAACACATGTTCTATTCAAACTGGGTGTGGAGTTTCTCCGCCATTATTGCCAGGGAATCTGGCTCAAGGACGGACATCCTCGCTTCTACCGCCATGTGGATGGTTTTTATTCAAAATTATTAGCGCGCATGGAAAGGCAGGAGCTGCAAGCGGCGCTCATAGGTCAGGAACGGTGATGAATAGGAGCAGCGCGTCCGCCGATTACATCATGGAGGATCCGCGCGAGGCGATGCGCCTCGAGCTGAAGGTGGATCCACACGCGTGGATACAAAAATACTTGGCGGGCCGAATACACCCGGAAGCGGAAGTTCTCTCGATTGGCTGTGGTCCCGGAGTGATTCTGCGGGAAGTATGCGCCTTGGACGCTTCCATTCGGGCGACAGGCTTGGACATCAGTGATGAGCGGGTGCAGGAAGCGAAACAGAGAAATCGCGAGAATGCACAAGCAAACTTCGTTCGTGGGGACGCCCAGGCAATGGACTTCGCCTCGAACAGCTTCGACTTAGTGTATTCGCGGATGTTGCTGGAATACCTGAAGGACAAAGAAAGCGCGGTCAAGGAAATGGTCAGAGTTTGCAAGCGCGGCGGCGTGGTTTTGCTGCAAGACCTGGACGGCCAGCTTCTGTGGCACTACCCGGAAGATCCAGTGGTGCAGGGCACGGTCGAAAAGGTAGTGCGAGCGCTGGCCGCCACAGGGTTCGATCCCTTTGTTGGGCGGAAGCTTTTTTCCTTGGCGCACCGGGCGGGGCTGAAAAACATCGACGTGCAGGTGGAGTGCTACCACTTGATCGCGGGGGAAATTGAGCCGGCGATCCTGGAGCAATGGGAGCTGAAATTGGAGATCGCTGAACCGCGACTGGCGCGGTTGCTGGGCAGCGAAAATGAAGCGCGAGAGCAGAGCCGGAGGTTCCTGGAGTATCTGTGCCGGGCGGACACGCTTACCTACTCGACAGTATTTACCGTCACTGGAGAGAAGCTTTGAGAAGTCTGAAACAAACGTTGGAGGAGACAAGCTATCGGGACCCAGGAACAAATCCACAGTGGGGAATGGTACGCCAGCATTGCTGACGAGTTCTTCATAGAAGGGACGCTAAATATGCGGTTGATTCGCAAACATAGTCTCGGCGCGGCAAGGTCCGCCGGACGAACCATGCTTGCCGGTTTTGCAGCGATGCTTTTGGCTGCCAACTCGGGAGCTCAGAGTCAGCAGACAGTGCCGGATGTCACGACGCTGAGTATGGAAGACCTGATGAACATGCAGGTCACATCAGTGTCCAAGCGAACGCAGAAGGTGGCGGATGCCGCGGCCGCTGTTTTTGTGATTACGCAGGAAGACATTCGACGCTCGGGGGCCACGAGCATTCCCGAAGCGCTGAGACTCGTGCCTGGGCTGGAAGTGGCACGCATTGACTCGAACAAATGGGCCATCGCTTCTCGAGGATTTAATGGCCGGTTCGACAACAAGCTATTGGTCCTCATCGACGGTCGAAGCGTTTATACGCCTTTGTTTTCCGGCGTGTACTGGAATGTCCAGGACGTGATGCTCGAGGATATCGATCGCATTGAAGTAATCCGAGGCCCTGGCGCTACCTTGTGGGGCGCCAATGCTGTGAACGGCGTAATCAACATCATCAGCAAGAAGGCCAAAGACACGCAGTCCGGCGTTGTGACCGCAGGAGCCGGAACCGAAGAGCGGGGCTCCGGCAGCGTTCGCTACGGAAGCAAGATCGGCGATACCTCGTACCGAGCTTACGGAAAGTATTTCAATTGGGGGCCATCCCAGTATCCGTCCGGTATGACGGCGCATGACGGGTGGGACGCGCTGCGCGGAGGGTTTCGCGCAGATTGGACACCGGCAGGGACTGATTCTCTAACTCTGCAAGGCGATATTTATCGCAGCAAGTATGGGGAGACCCTGACAGTCCCGTCTTTGAATGCACCCTATTCCAGCACCTTCCCCAACAACGGAAACTACAGCGGAGGAAACATTCTGGGCCGGTGGAATCACAGCTCGGAAGCTTCTTCGATGTCCCTGCAGATGTACTATGACAACACCACGATAGCGGACAATTCGCTGTTCGTGGACCATCAGAACATTTTTGATATGGATTTCCAGCATGGATTCCATGTTGGGGATTCGCAGCAATTTGTATGGGGACTTGGTTATCGGTCAATCCGAGACCGGAACGACCCCAGCTTCTCAGTTTCCCTCCAGCCCAATCAGCTCACCCTGAATCATTTCAGCGCATTTGTTCAGGACGAGCTAAGTCTAGTCGATAACCGCCTACGCATAACGTTCGGCTCGAAATTCGAGCATAACGATTTTACCGGGTTTGAAGTGCAGCCGAATGCGAGATTGCTGTGGACGCTGACGCCAAATCAATCGGTCTGGACAGCGGTGTCGCGCGCCGTGCGCACCCCAGCGCTCACGGAGGAGGGTCTGCGGCTGAATTCGGCGGTTGTACCACCAGCGACGCCCGCAAATCCAACTCCATTTCCGGCGGTCGTAACGGTTTTTGGCAGCCATCAATTCCAATCCGAAGACCTGCTTGCCTATGAGTTGGGCTATCGAGTTCAGGCAACAAACTCGCTCTCGGCAGACATTGCCACGTTCTACAACAATTACTCCAACCTTCGAACAGCCGAGCCAGGAGCACCCTTCCTGGAAGGAAGTCCGGTGTCCACCGACATTGTAATTCCCTTCGTTGCTGCAAATAAGATGAGCGGAGGAACGTATGGCGTCGAGCTATTTGCGGACTGGAAAGTCGCTCCCAAGTGGCGCTTGGTGGGTTCTTACAGCTATCTGCAAATGAACATACGAAAGAATTCCGACAGTTTGGATCCGACGCCGGACAGCCCTAACGGGTCGAGTCCACGGCACCAATGGTATCTGAGATCCTCCATCGATCTGCCTAAGCATTTCGAGCACGATACCACTCTGCGTTTCGTGGATCATCTGCCGAGCTTGAACATACCCAGCTATTACTCACTGGATGCCCATCTAGGCTGGCGACCGGTTTCGCGGCTCGAGGTTTCGATTGGCGGGCAGAACCTGCTGGATAACCGGCATTTGGAATTCATTCCAGATTTCATCAACACCGCTCCTACTGACGTCAAACGTATGGTCTACGGCAGTATGACGTTTAAGTTTTAATTTGATTGATGACTGACCTCTCAACGATGAGCACCCACGGGCGGAAAATGTAATGTTGAGACGACTGGGAATCTTGATCGCAATACTCGGTATGACGTTGAATTTGCCGTCAACCGCAGATGCACAAGCCGGGGACGCCGATTCTTCGGAATACCTGATCAAGGCGGGTTTTATTTACAACTTCGCAAAATTCGTGGAGTGGCCGTCCGCTGCCTTTTCCCAGGCAGATTCTCCGATCGTGATCGGAGTTTTGGGGACCGATCCTTTCGGAAACGTTCTCGATCGCATCGTGGAAGACAAAAAAATTGGGCCAAGGGGATTTGTTGTCAGACGCTATAAATGGGGAAAAGATCTAAAGGACTTGAAAGATTGCAAAATCCTGTTTGTCAGCGCCTCGGAAAAAACACATATCGATGAAATCTTGCAGAGCGTCAAGGGCCTGCCGATCCTCACGGTTGGTGAGACGCCAGGTTTTGCCGAACGCGGCGGAGTGATCCGATTTACCCTGGAAGACAATCGTGTGCGCTTTGAGGTCAATGTCGACGCAGCACATCAAGCGGACTTAAACATTAGCTCGCGGCTGCTGACGCTGGCGAAAATCATCCCGCAAACTGCCGCCACCGGAAGGAACCCGGGATGATTCTTCAGAACCTTTCCATCAAGCGCAAGCTGACGCTGATAACGATGTTGACCAGCAGCGCCGCGCTGGTTCTTTCTGCCTTGAGTTTCCTTGTTTACGACCTTGTTTCCTTCCGGCATTTGCTTATTCAGGACCTCATGACGCAGGCGGAAATCATCGGATACAACAGCGCAGGCGCGATGGAATTCAAGGACGTGCCCGCCGCGACCGCAACCCTCTCGGCGTTAACGGCCAAGGAAGACGTCGTGACCGCAGGCCTGTACGGCCGCGACAACAAGATCTTTGCGCACTATTCTCGCAACAACAACGTCATACCCTCGCTGCTTCCCGCCCATTCGCAAGATAAGGGCTATCGGTTTGAAGGGGGATATCTGCAGGTCTTCCACGACGTGACCCTAAATGGGGAACGCCTCGGGACACTGTTCTTGCAATCGGACATGCGGCAATGGAGTGTAAGGGCCAAGCGCTACGCGGGTATTCTTTTCATTTTTGTGTTGATCTCAGGTTTGTTTGCGTTGTTGGTCTCTTCGAAACTTCAACGCTTGATTTCCCGGCCCATTCTGCACCTGGAAGACACCATGAGAATGGTCTCGGCCAACCGCAATTACGAGGTGCGGGCGACAAAGTCCTATGGCGATGAAATTGGAAAGTTGATCGACGGCTTTAACACCATGCTATCCGAAATCCAGCAAAGGGATACGGCGCTGCGCGGCGCTAACGAGGAACTCAAGTCCAGGACGGGCGAACTGGAAAACGAAATCCTGTACAGGAAGCAGACGCAGGAAGAACTGTTGAAGGCCAAACATGCCGCGGAGGAAGCCAGCCGCGCGAAGAGCACATTCCTGGCGAACATGAGCCACGAATTGCGCACACCGCTCAACGCCATTATCGGATACAGCGAAATGTTGGAAGAGGAGACGCGGGAATCGGGCAAGTCGGACAGCGTCCAGGATCTCCGCAAAATCCAATCAGCAGGGAAACATTTGTTGTCGCTAATCAATGATGTTCTGGACCTGTCGAAAATCGAAGCTGGAAAGATGGGTTTGCACTTAGAGAACTTCGAAATGGCGCCGTTGATCGACGAAATGACCACCACATTGCAGCCTGCGGCGGCTAAGAATGGCAATACGATTCACGTGCATGTCGCAAACAGCCTCGGTGCGATGCACGCGGACGTCACCAAGGTCAGACAGATCTTGTTCAATCTGTTGAGTAACGCCTGCAAGTTTACGGATCACGGCACGATCTCCGTGGACGTCGATCAAAGCAAAGTCGAGGGCCGCGATTGGGTTCGATTCCGCGTCAGCGACACCGGAATTGGAATCACGGCCAAGCAGAAAGAGAACCTATTTCACGAGTTTTCCCAAGCGGATGCCTCGATCGCACGAAAGTATGGCGGAACTGGTTTAGGGCTCGCGATTACCTATCGCTTCGTGCAGTTGATGAAGGGGCGCATCTCAGTCGAAAGCGAGCCCGGGAAAGGTGCGACCTTCACGGTGCACTTACCGGCTCAGGTTGTTGCGGAAATACCGGAATCCGCGCGGTCGACGGCAGGCAGCGATGTCGCGCCCTCACCGGACGAATCCAAAACCCGCAAGGATACGATTCTAGTCATAGACGATGACGCTTCGGTTCGGGACCTTATGTCGCGTTTTCTCGGCAAGCTGGGATTTCATGTAGTTGCCGCAGCGAACGGCGAAGAGGGTGTGCGGCTTGCTCGGCAAGTCCGTCCGCTGGTTATCACACTCGATGTAGTTATGCCGGAGTGTGATGGCTGGACAGTGCTAAAGAAGCTGAAGAGCGATTCCGCGTTAGCGGAGATTCCCGTAATCATGGTAACCATCGTCGACAATGAAGCCAGGGGCCTTGATTTGGGGGCCTCCAATTATCTTATCAAGCCGGTCGATCGCGACCGTCTTGCGGTGCTTATTGAAAAGCACCGCGCCGGTCGCCCGGCCTCTATCACGGGGGTGCCTGCGACCCCCTTTATATCAAACCCTCAGCAACGTCGGAGGGAGTCGGAACGGCGAGCCTCAGGAAAGGTTGATCATGCCGAAGATCTTGTTAGTCGAAGATAACGAAATGAATCGAGACATGCTCTCCAGGCGCTTGCAGCGTAAGGGCTACTCAGTAATCTCCGCTCATGACGGGGAGCAAGGACACCTGCTGGCCTGTTCGGAGATGCCCGACCTGATTTTGATGGATATAAGTCTTCCACTGATGAATGGGTGGGAAGTGACCCGCCTGCTGAAAAGTAACGAGTCAACTCGACATATTCCTATTATCGCGCTGACCGCGCACGCGTTGGTAACGGATCGCGATAAGGCGTTTGAAGCAGGCTGCGATGACTACGACACCAAGCCCGTTGAATTTGGGCGTCTGAACGAAAAGATCGACAATTTGCTGACGGTGAAAAAGTCATGACGAATTCCCGGCCGAGCAGGTTGCTTATCGTAGATGACAACGAAATGAACCGGGACATGCTTGCTCGGCGGCTGCTGCGCAAGGGGTATGTCGTCGGACTGGCGGAGAATGCAAAGGAGTTGCTGGAACGAGTCAAAGAAGACGCCGTGGATCTGGTGTTGTTGGACATTGAAATGCCGGAGATCAGCGGCCTTGATGCCTTGCAAAAGCTGCGGGACCGCTACTCGGCGGCCGAGTTGCCGATCATCATGGTCACGGCAAAGGCACAGAGCGACGATATTGTGAAAGCCCTAGATTTGGGCGCCAACGATTATTTGACCAAGCCGATTGACTTTCCGGTTGCGGTGGCTCGCATAGGTACTCAGCTCTCACACAAACATGCGCAGGAGGCGTTGAAGGAAAGTGAAGAGCGCTATGCTCTTGCGGCTCGTGGCTCCAACGATGGCCTGTGGGACTGGAATCTGTCGGCCAATGTCGTGCATTTCTCCCCTCGTTGGAAGGCCATGTTGGGCTGTCAGGAAGGCGAAATCGGCGACAGACCTGAGGAATGGTTTGACCGGATTCATGACGCGGATCGAGAACGAGTCAAGGAGGAGATTGCCGCCCATCAAAAAGGCCTGACTCCTCATTTCGAGAGTGAACACCGTGTACTGCACAAGGATGGCAGCTTTCGTTGGATGCTGAGCCGCGGCGTCGCGGTTCACGACAGTTCCGGAAACGCCTTGCGCATGGCGGGCTCACAGACTGACATTACCGAGGGAAAAGTCTCCGATCCACTGACGGGCTTACCCAATCGGCTGCTGTTTATTGACCGGGTGGGTCGACTTATCAAGCATACCAAGCGCCGCAAAGACCAGTTGTTTGCGGTTCTATTCATGGACCTTGACGGGTTCAAGATGATTAACGACAGCATGGGACACCTGATTGGGGATCAACTGCTGCTTGGCGTAGCCAATCGGTTGGAGAAGTGTTTGCGGTCCACGGATACCGTCGCGCGGTTAGGGGAAACCTTCACGGTGGCGCGCCTTGGAGGAGACGAATTTACAGTCCTGCTCGACGACATTAAAGATCCGAGCGACGCCAAGTGCGCCGCGGACCGCATGATGAAGGCACTGGCATCGCCATTCATTTTGGGCGGGAAAGAGGTGTTCACCTCCGTTAGCATCGGAATTGCTTTAAGCAACTCAGCCTACGAGCAACCGGAAGAAATTTTGAGAGATGCTGACACGGCAATGTATCGGGCCAAGTCTTTGGGCAAGGCCCGTTATGAGGTGTTCGATGCCGATATGCGAGCCAGTGTACTGGCTCGATTGCAGTTGGAGACCGATCTGCGTCGCGCACTCGAACGCGGAGAATTTCGCAATTTCTATCAACCGATTGTTGCACTAGTTTCCGGAGAAATTGCCGGCTTTGAAGCTCTGTTGCGTTGGCAGCATCCCACTCGCGGCCTGCTTGGCCCCAGTGAATTTATCCCGGTTGCTGAAGAAACCGGCTTGATCCGCGAGCTTGGTTGGTGGAATTTACGGGAGGCCTGCCGGCAAATCAGCGAATGGCGAGCAGGTGTAAGTGCCCACCGTCATCTAACAATTAGCGTCAACCTGTCCGCCAAGCAATTTCTACAGCAAAACCTTGTCGAGGACATTGGAAAGTTACTGCGTGATCTTGCCCTTCCACCCGAAGCCTTGAAGTTGGAAATCACGGAAAGCACTGTGATGGGAGACCCCGCGGCGGCCGTGGAGATGTTGCAGCACATCAAATCCTTGGGTATCCGCCTTGCTATCGATGATTTCGGTACGGGCTACTCCTCATTGAGTTACCTCCACCGTTTTCCCCTTGACACTCTGAAGATCGACCGCTCTTTCATCAGTAGCATGGAAGGCGACGGAGAAGGTATGGAGATTGCGCGAACCATTCTGCCGATGGCCAACAATCTTCGCTTAGACGTTGTTGCCGAGGGAGTAGAGACCATTCAACAGGTCGCTTTGCTGAAAAAATTGCACTGTAAATATGGCCAGGGATATTACTTTTCACGACCTCTGTCCGCCGAGGGAACCACGGCATTATTGGCAGGAGACTTGACGTGGCAAGCGTGCGAGCAAACCAGATAGCTGACAGAAATCTGCGCTGGGAGAGCTGGAACGGAGAGCCCTACTGCCGCAGCGCAAAAGGCTTGACTGTGGAGTTCCATAAAGTGCTCCGCTCTTCAAATTTGTCGACGGCTTGGCTCTTATGAAACTCGCTTGGCAGAACATTATTCACGATCGCGCACGCTTCTCGGTGACTGTACTGGGGGTGTGTTTTGCCGTGTTCTTGATGATCTTTCAAGGCAGTCTCTTGGCCGGCTTTCTGCGAGCAGCATCCCGGCTTATCGACGCCAGCGATTCCGATATCTGGATCACTTCTCGGGGTGTGCAGGCCTTTGAGTTTGGAACTATCTTGCAAAGCCGAGTTAGGGAAATGGCTGCCGGCGTACCCGGTGTCGTGGAAACCAGTCGAGTGTGCATGGCATTTGCTGTCTACCGCACGCCCAACGGCACGCAGCAAGTGGTCGCCTTGGTTGGCGCGGACCCCAATGTTGGCAAGCGTTTCCCAGTTCCCAACGTACCTGAATCGGCTGGCGAGACATCACCGGAAGCGGTTCTCTACGACGTAAGCGATCGCAAACAAATGGACGTCACCTCATTACCCGCAGAAGTCGAGATAAATCGTCACCGCGCCAGCATTGAGCGCGAGATCGAAGGGTACGGGGCTTTCTTGGGCGTCCCTTTTCTGTTCACCTCCTACCGGAATGCCACTCGGTACATGGGTTTCGGCCCGGAAGACGCCATGTACATCCTTCTGCGAGTCGGCAATGGATACCCTGTTTCTGATGTCCAGCAAAACCTTAGGCAGCGGCTGTCGGAGGTCGACATTCTTACTCAGAGCGAGTTTGCTCATAAGTCTCGATTGTATTGGACGATGAAAACTGGCGCAGGAGGCGCGATTCTGACCGCTGCCGTTCTGGCGTTTCTTATAGGTCTTGTGGTTGTCTCCCAAACCATTTACGCAAACACGATGGAAAACATCGAGGAGTACGCCACGTTGAAGGCTCTCGGAGCGTCCCAAACTTTCGTGGCGCGCATTGTGCTTTCCCAGGCTCTGATTTGCGGAGTGCTCGGCAGCATTCTCGGACTCCTGGCGGCTATTCCGAGCATTAATTACGCAAAATCTCTGATTCCTTGGATCTACGCACCCTGGTGGTTGCCAGCAGTCATGGTCGTGCCCAGCTTGTTCATGTGCGCACTGGCATCGATTGCTTCCGTTCGTAGCGCCCTCACGGTCGAGCCGGGGAGAGTGTTTCGTGCCTAACCATTTCTTAGGAGTTGAGGGCGCAAGCGTCTCTTTCGGCAGGGGGGAAGCACGTGCGCGTGCGCTGCGGGACGTTTCACTAGTCTTCCAGCGCGGCACGCTCGCATTGGTTATGGGCCCTTCGGGCAGCGGGAAGACTACTCTGTTATCGATGCTGGGCTGTCTCCTGTCTCCGGACGAAGGGACCGTGTTCGTCGACGGAGAAGCGGTAAACCAACTGACCGAGCCGGAAAAGACTGCCATTCGCCAAAAAAAGATTAGCTTCGTATTCCAAGCCTTCCGCCTCTTTCACTCCCTCTCGGCCCTCGACAACGTGGCTCTGGGCTTTGAAATTCGTGATCCCGCCGAGCCTCGACGTTTGGAAATGGCCGCAGAGCTACTCCTGCAATTCGGCTTGGGCGGCAAGCTCGCTCAGGAGCCAAACGACCTCAGCCCGGGCGAGAAGCAACGCGTCGCCATTGCCCGCGCCTTGGCGGGGAATCCTCCGATTCTTCTCGCTGATGAACCCACTGCCTCTTTGGATGCCAAAGCCGGAAGGAACATCTGCGAAATCCTGCGAAATCAAGTGGACGCGCACGGCAGAACGGTTGTCGTGGTGAGCCACGATCCGCGCTGGCAAGAGTTCGCTGACCGCACCATTACCCTCTCTCATGGTCAGGTGGAACAAGCGGTGAAAAATCGATGACCAACCGGCGCAGATTGGCCCTAGGGGGTTTGGCGCTTGTACTGGTCACCGCCAGTGTTGTGTTCTTCGGAACGTCCCGGACCCGCAATTCGGTGCAGGCTCACGGAGCATCCGCCAATGTACCTACCGGCGCAGTAGTGTTCGCTTCCCCTGGAAGAGTTGAAGGCGCTTCGGAAACCACGCAGGTGGGAGCTGCTGCCGATGGCATCCTAAAGGCCGTATATGTGAAAGAAGGGCAGTTCGTAAAACGAGGGACATTACTCGGCGAGATCGCCTGTGATGACCTACAGCCGGCGCTACAAACTGCTAGGGCGGAAGCGGATTCCGCCCGCCAGGCACGCGCCCGGCTTTTGCGAGGCGCGCGCGATGAGGAAAAGAAAATAGCGGCTGAAAAGACGGCTGCAGCCCGGGCCACCTTTGAAGAAGCCAAATCACGGATGGATATGCAGCGTGCCCTCTACCAAAAAGAGCAGGTCTCCCGGGCCACATATGACCAGGCTGTCCGCGATCTCGGCGTGGCAGATGCTAACCTCCGAGCGGCCCTTCGTACAGAAGAGTTAGTCGCTGCGCCTCCATTGCAGGAAGATGCGGCGCGAGCTGATGCCGATGTGCTTGCGGCGGAGGGCCGTGTGCGAACCGTTCAAGAACGCGTCGGCAAGTGCTCAATTGCGGCACCGATCGACGGAACCGTCTTGAGAGTCTACGCAAGGCGCGGCGAGTCTTTCAGCACCGTCACTCCCCGGCCTTTATTCAGTCTCGCGGACACTTCCACTCGACATATAAAGGCGGAAGTAGATGAAAGAGACGTAGACAAGCTGTCCGTTGGGCAGACGGTGATTATCCAAGCCGATGCACTTGAGGGAAAAAAGCTCCGCGGTTCGGTTGCCAGGATATCTGCGATGATGGGCAGGAAGAGCATCAGCACCGGAGACCCATCGGATAAGAGCGACCGGGATATCCTCGAAGCAGTGATCGACTTGGACGATAACTCGAGGCCACTGCCTATCGGTCTTAGGGTAACTGTACAGTTCTTATCTAATGATCGTCGAAAATAGGGATGCTCCAGAACAATTTCGGAACCATAAGCCCACACCCTGTCAACCGGCCATCAAGAAGAAATTAAGAGCAAAGCGACCAGTGTACAGTCTGTCCCACTGGCCAGGTCCGCTACTCTCGGTGATTCCTCATTTCTGTATCTATCGCCCCGTTTGGGGAAGCGGAGAACAGAATAATGGCACCTACGATAAAGCTTGCGCGAACGGGCGCAAGAGGCAACTGGGACAAAGCCGAAGAATTATTCGTCAGATTGTTGATTTGAAGGTGCGGGCATTGTCATCGATAGTCGCAGTCATTTTCCCAAGCACACTGGGACGCAAGCTGCTATTCTCGCCAAAATCTGAATTCGGGTGCGGGACCGTTGCACGACCAGCCCCCATGGGTCGACAGTGTTTCATCCCGTGGCGGTGATCGCGGCGAACGAGGAACCCGGAGGCCTCGATGAAGCTGGATCGCGGAGTATTGACGAGTCTCCCCAAGGTTCTGTTGCACGAACACCTAGACGGCGTGCTAAGGCCGAAAACGATAATTGAGTTGGCAAGAAGCGCAAAATACCACCAACTTCCCGCCGAAGATCCGGAAGGGCTGGCGCGCTGGTTCCATCAAGGGGCGAACCAGGGAAGTCTGCCAAAGTACCTGGAAGGCTTTGCACACACGATCGCTGTGATGCAAACCGAAGAGGCTCTGGAACGAGTGGCTTATGAGCAGGCGGAAGACCTAAGCCGGGACGGCGTGGTCTATTTTGAGACTCGCTTTGCCCCGATTTTCCATACTCGGAAGGGATTAAGCCACCAGCAGGTGGTCTCCGCCGTGCTGAAGGGCTTGGAGCGGGGCCGAAAGGACTTTGGAATTTCTTCGGGGCTAATCATCTGCGCGATGCGCAATATGGACGTGTCGCTCGAAATGGCCGAACTCGCCGTTGACTTTCGCGAGCGGGGAGTTGTGGGATTCGATCTGGCGGGTGAGGAGGGTGGTTATCCTCCCAAAAAACACGTGGAAGCGTTTCACTATATTCAGCGACAGAATTTCAACATTACGATTCACGCCGGCGAAGGATTTGGAAAAGAATCGATTTGGCAGGCCATTCAATACTGCGGAGCGCACCGCATCGGACACGGGACACGATTAATCGATGACATTGCCGTCGCCGATGGCAAGGCAGTGAAATTGGGTGACCTCGCGCAATACGTTCTCGACAAAAGGATTCCGTTGGAGATTTGCCTGCTCAGCAACGTCCAGACAGGAGCTGCTCGCAGCCTGTCCGAGCACCCCTTTAGGATTTTGTATCAGGAGAAATTTCGCGTCACCCTCAACACCGACAACCGGTTGATGAGCGACACGACCATGACCAAAGAATTCGAGGCCGCTCGGGATACCTTTGGTCTGCATCTGGAGGACTTCGAAAAGATCACTATCAACGCGATGAAGAGCGCCTTCCTGCCCTATGACCGGCGTTGCGATTTCATCTACTCCGTAATCAAGCCCGGTTACGCCAAGATCCGCAGCTCTCAGGCAACGAAGTGACCTGAGGATCTGGTCCGCACTGGTTGGGGCCGAGGCGGCTGTCTTTTCCGCGGGCCGCGAAAGAGAGCAGTGCCTCAGCGTTTCCGCCGTTGACGTCGTGGCGCTCGCGGCCTATAGTGGCGCACCTTTTTATTTGAGGCCAGCCAGATTGCTCGAGCGCGTATTTCACCTGGAAGAAAACCAGACCACCGTGCGGCGCG
>Ga0137362_10001207_pt1 | contig 15653 bp, 23 predicted proteins | sample MadtaG_2_FD_104801 | JGI IMG/M metagenome (GOLD analysis project Ga0137362, IMG submission 104801) | Vadose zone soil microbial communities from Angelo Coast Range Reserve, California, USA - Mad1_100_16 metaG | ecosystem: Environmental > Terrestrial > Soil > Vadose zone | place: USA: California... | reverse complement strand
GCGATCACGAATCCTCAGACCGAAGAGAAGAAGGACCAGAAGCGCGACGCGAGCGGCAAGTTCTCTCGCGATCCGAGCGACGTGTCCAACGTCAAGCGTGTCGATGACATCGTGAAGTTCAACGAGAAGACGATGGCATGGGAGCCAGTGTGTGACGTTCGCTTGCTCTCGACGGAGCAACGCTCGATTCTATTCAACGCGGGTATCAACGTTGAGTGGTCTCAGTTGGTGTATCAGTCGAGTCAGGGGAAGTTCTCAGGCTACGAGTACAAGCTAGCGAAGGATGCAGGCGATAAGATGACGGGCTCGCAGTACGCGGCACTGTCACGTGAAGAACAAAGTGCGGTCATCCGCGCTGTAGGTTCTGACGGCATCGCGAAGATACTCACTCGTCGCAACGACGGCACTAACACCTTCGCACCGAAGAGCAATCCGAATCCACTTCCGCCTGGCGTCGATAGCTGGACGAAGCATTACCTGGACAAAGGGTTCGCACCAGAGGTTGCAGCAAAACTCGGAGCGCAAGACAAGGCGCGCGGGCGTAGGCTGCCTGGTTCATAAAGATTCCACTCTGCCGCAACAAGGTGAGTGGATACCCAAAGGGGAAGGCTCCAACCTTCCACCTCGAAGACGTGAGCAGTGCAACGCGGGGACTTCATCCCTTGCGTAAGCTTGCACACCGATAGGGGGACTGTGTGTGTAATCCACGCGGTCCCCATTTTTACGAAAGGACAAAACGAAATGGCCGAAGCAAAAACTATCCAGCCCATGTTCCTAACTCTGAGCGAAGCAGCTGCCGCTCTAGGAGTCTGTTCTAGGACGATGATGCGCTGGTACGAAGCAGGGTCAGTGAAAATGCTGAAGCTTGGTTCTAACTGGCGCGTGACTCACGAAGAGATGGAACGCGTCGCACGTGAAGGTGTTCCAACCTACACGCCGACACCAGAGCACAGAGCGAAGATGCGTGAGAACGCGAAGAAGGCTCGGGCCGCACGTGTGTGATCACTGCGGCGAGACACTGACGGGTCGACAGACTCGCTTTTGTTCTCGCAAATGTGCGAACAGGCTTTTCTACCTGGAGCACAGCGAATACAGAAAAAGACGCGGGCAAGGGAAGTGCAAAGTGTGCGGACGAAGGGTTCGTGGTTCGAATCTTTTCTACTGCAGCCCGCGATGCTGTTGGAGCATGTCAAATCGTTGGAGAGCGGCACGGAGGCAACGGCATGTTGGCAAAATTCGAGCAGGACGTAGAACGGCTCTTTGGCTCCGTCGGAGTAAAGTCAGTCGATGAGTTTTTAACAATCCTCGCTGACGCAGCGGAGATTGCAAAGAGCGGTACAGGCAACACCGAAGAGAGGCTTTCCTCGCTGGCCAAGCTGATCATGGAAAATTCGCGATCGTACGAAGTTGAGATCATGAAGGAAGAAGCACTACAAGAGTCTCGACGGCGGCGACAGCTTGCAGCGGACAGAAGCGGCCAGCTGGTCAGAGCACCGAAGGCGACCACAGCACCGACACCAACTCCGAAAGCGAAGCCAGCGTCGAGACCACGGCATCCAGTGGCGGAAAAGATCGTTCTCGAAAGCGAGTCGAGTCATGATCCGTTTGCGAGACAGGAAGATGAGTTTTTGGCGACAGCAGCAGAGGCCTAGGGGCAATTCGAGCCCAGCCCGTTTCCCCATCCCTGGGGGACTTGAAATGACGTTCCCTGGGGTCCTGGCACTAGCGCGACGGGAATAATCGGGAACGGGAACAGAATGTCAGAAGGACCGATCTAACCCCCCTAGGGAGAAAGCTTTAGGAATACTTTCTTGGAATGCTATTCCGTTCCCTTTTGCCCTTTCCGTTCCCGTTCCCAGATTTTTGTGTCGCGGGTATCGGGATGCCAGAGGGAGGTCTTTTACAAAGTCCCCCAGGGGTAGGAAAACGGCCTGGGACAGCATAGCGGTACAACACACAAACAGGAGCAGAACACAATGCACGAACAGCAGAAAAAACAACGCCACCTCAGACTGCACTCAGTTGCGGAGGCGTTCACCAGACCCATTCCAGTCATCGACTACATTGTCGATGGTCTTCTCACTCGCTCTGGTCTCAGCATCATTGCTGCGGACCCGAAGAGCGGCAAGAGTGTTTTCACCAGACAGATGATCGTCGCGCTGGCCGATGGAATCCATTTTCTCGGGCGCGAGTGCAAAGAGAGCAAGTCGATTCTCTTGCAGGTCGAGGGCGATCCGTACACGCCGCTGCGACACTTCAAAAAGCTGGGACTGAAAAACTCACGCAACATCATGACGCTCTCTGAGAGAATTTTCGCAGCGAGTTCTCACGAAGCACTGAGTCTGCTCGAAGAGGTTTTGGTAGAGCACAAACCGAACGTGATCGTGATCGACACGCTGTCGAAATTTCTCACGGTCGAGGACTCAGGAAACAATGACGAAGTGAACACCGTATGCGGAGCCTTCGAAGAGATGGCGCGCAAGCACCGAGTTCACATTGTTGGTGTCATGCACACCAAGAAACGGAAAGACGGCGGACTCGCTCAAGCTGTGATGGGTGCGACGGCCTGGCGCGGCGCTGGTGAATCAGTGATCACGCTGGAGAAAAAGTCCGACAGGCGTAGAACCTTCCAGGCAGAATTGCGCGATGGCCCAGAGATCGAAGAGACCTATCTGGAGTTCGACGCAGAGCGCGAGTATCTGACCGCAGGTACAACACTGGAATTCGAGCAAGAGCATTTGCAAGCTGTCAAGGTTCAGACCACCGAACAGAAGATTGCGACTGCCATGCTGAACTTTCTAACTGGACGCCCGATGGGTGCGTCACGCAATGAGTGGCTGGCCTGCTGTGAAGGTAGGAACCAGACGAAGGTCAACGTCATTGCACAGTTAGTAGCAAGCGGTCAAGTGAGTGAGTTGGGTGCTGGCATCAAAGGTGCTCCGAAGACTTACATGTTCAACGTGTTCTTAGACACGCAGAAAGGAGACTCCTAATGACCACAAAATCTAACTCAGCACCATTCAGGTTCAAGCTGGAATTCTTCGACTACGTCAAACGCAACATCTCGATGTGGCCTGAGGACTCCACTCTGCGCAAGCTGTTCTATGACAACCGCAGTGAGTTCTGGTACATCATGAAACGCTGGGCCTGGTTCGCACACGGCGAGCAGTCGCGAGAGATCATGACTGCCGACCTGAGACAAGCGGAAGAGTTCACGAACAACTACCTCGCTTGGCAGGAAACGAACCAGCTGACACCGTTCCACATTTACTACCGTCAGACGAAGGAAGCAGATGCCACGCGGTAAGAGAAGTCCAGTCGAAGCGATGCAGCAGCGCGACGATGAAACGAGAGAAGAGTTCATCTCTCGCATGCGTGACGTTCTCGATTGGGAGAGGAAGAAGAAATACTCAGCGCAGTTTCCGATGTTCGAGCGGTACGGACACCTGCCTGATGACGAGGAGAAATTTGAAGACGGCACACTCGGGCCGACGATGATCTACTTTTGGAGCGATGAAGAAACCAACCCAAGCAGTAATTGACCAAGTCGCGGAGGCCATCGGCCTGCGCAGAGAGGGGGACCACTACGTGAGAGTCAGAGCGAAGAACGAAGGTTTGCAGCGCACTGTCGGAAACCCGCTGCGCAAAGCCAGCAGCAAGCCTGCCAGCAAGTCGACGGCGAAGGCTGTGCCCGTGAAGAAAGTTTCTGTCCGCTAAAGATTCCTGACACTGGTGGTGTTGACCACACAACGCCGCCAGCGACCGTCGGGCTGTTGTACTCCAAACACTCAGGCCTCGCCCCAGGAAGCGGGGCCTGAGTCATCTCACAACTGAATAGGAAAGAAGACATGCGACACACACGCGACGTAAGCCGCAACCGTAGATGGATGCGGAAGCACGATGAACAGCAGAAGTCATTCAACGATCAGTATCCCGACCAGGCCAAAGAAGCAAAGGAACAGGCCAAGATCAAAACACCACTGCGCAGACTGCGCACTGAAGCTGACCTGGCTCTGGAGCGCCGCGAGGCTGCTCTGCTCTCTGGTGACAATGCGGCATTCAACCAGGCGATCCGCGACGTGAAGATTTTCGAGACGAAGCTGCAAGACATGCTGGCGAAGCGCAACGCACTCGAAGGGACCATCTTTCAATCTCTGGTCGCAGAAGAAAAGCAGCGCGCCCAACACGCGGAAGTAGAAGACGAACGCGAAGCGAAAAAGCTTGACCCTCTCGTTGCGCAGATCGAAGCGTCTCTTACTTTGTAATAGCTTGGACTCGACCTTACGGACAGCGTTGGCGAGTTTCTACGTATCGGACACAGATTGGTATTCGATTGGGGGGGTTGAGTGTAATGGGGATCCTGACGTGGCGCGGATCATGCGCTCCAAGGGTGTCAACGAAGAGTCGGCGCGGGCCTGGGTCGCGAACTGCCGCAAGCACGGCTGGAAGATTCGGTAAGTAGACCCTGTTTTAGATGCGTGCGAGGTCGGGGGTTAATCCCTCGGCCTCTTTTTGTTGCACAAAATTCATCCATCCTAGAAGGAATCATGAACGTAAACCAAATCGAGCCTTTGTGGAACGAAACGCAAGCCGCTGACTTCCTCGGGCTCCATCCAAAGACCGTACAACGCATGGCACGACGCGGTGAACTGCCTGCATACCGAATAGGCCGATACTGGCGCTATCGTGCCAGTGAACTTGACTCCTGGCTTCGGGTACAATCGTCGGGCCAAAACCCGTCCGCTGAATCAATCTCAAGGATGATTCAATGAAACAGCGGACACGGTATCAGCAAGGATGCGTCACACGCGAAGCACGCAAGGCAGGCCCCGACGTATGGATATTCAGGTATCGAGAGGGGCAGACCAACAGAAAGGTTTTGCTCGGGACGGTCGAGCAGTTCCGTTCCAAAGCAGCCGCGTGGAAGGCTTGCGAATCGCTTCGAGTCAACATCAATCGGGAAATCAGTTCACCGCGCACTCTGGCGGAACTGGTAATCCATTACACACAGCACGAATTGCCGAAGAAAACACCGTACACGGCAGAAGTCTACGAGGGGTATCTCAAGACGTGGCTTCTGCCAAAGTGGGGCGAGCACTCGCTGTCTGACGTGAAGGCCGTTGCAGTGGAATCGTGGTTGAGTACGCTGCCACTGGCAAACGGCACCAAGGCAAAACTACGGAACCTCATGCACGCCATCTACACTCACGGGCAACGTTGGGAGATCACAGACCGCAATCCCATCTCGCTTGTGAGGCAGTCCGCGAAGCGTGAGCGAATCCCCGAAGTGCTCACAGTCGAGGAACTGCGGGCGCTTCTGGCGGAATTGAGGGAGCCTTGGAAGACTGCCGTCTTCGTGGCAGCCGTCACAGGGCTGCGAGTCTCAGAACTGCTGGCCCTCAAGTGGCAGGACGTAGACTTCACGGCTGGCGAGATTCGCCTCAGCCGTGGAATCGTGCGTCAGCATGTGGGGCAGATGAAAACGGAAGCGAGTCGCAAGCCGCTGCCTTTGGACTCTGGCCTAGCTGACGTGATGACTCATTGGCGAGGGCGCTGTCCGTACAACCAAGACTCGGACTACATCTTCGCCAGTCCTGACAAGCACGGGAAGCAACCCTACTGGCCCACGGCGGGAATGGAGGATCATATTCGGCCCGCTGCGAAGCGTGCAGGGATTGCGAAACGCATGGGCTGGCACACGCTGCGTCATACGTTCGGGACGCTGGTGAAGAGCCAAGGGGCAGACGTGGCTACGACGCAGGCACTTATGCGCCACGCGAACGTCAGCATCACGATGGACAGGTACGTCCAAGCCGTGACGCCAGCCAAGCGTGAAGCACAGCGAGCCATCGTGGAAATGTTAACTGTTCCCACGGAATCGCGGCCAGCGGAAGTTGTTCCCATGCGTTCCCACGGGTTGACGGATTCGGCTGCAACTGCTTGAATAGACAGGGTTGGGCGCTTAACTCAGCGGTAGAGTGCCATCTTCACACGGTGGAAGTCATAGGTTCGAATCCTATAGCGCCCACCATTGTTTCAATGAGTTGCAGACTCTGGAATCACTTTGGAATCAAGAGCTCTCCTGGCGATCTTCGAGTTTGCGTGCTTCATCGCGTCGGAATCAGTCTCCCCGTAGCTCATAGTGGTGCGAATATCACTGTGCCGCATCAACCGTTGTTGCACAGTGATGGAGGTTCCTTCCGCATCGAGCCACGAGCGATATGTGTGGCGGAGGGAGTGTGTTCCGATCCGGCCGATCCCGATGGCTGTGGCAGCTGCCTGCAAAGCAGTTTTGTAGGCCGTGAAGCTGATCGGCAGCCGGCCAATCTTCACTGGTGAAGCGAAGATCCAGTCCGTTGCCTCTCCAAACTCCGTCTGCTGTTTCCAGGACTGCAACACCTGGAGCAGCTCTGGAGCAAGTGCAATGACCCTGCACGATCCCTCCGTCTTGGTGGAATCGAGATGCTGGTTCACGATTCCTCGCTCAACGTTGAGGCGCGAGCCCATCCAATCCAGATCGGCCCAACGCAATGCAAGCAGCTCCGAGACTCTCAAGCCAAGACACAGTTGGAGCTGTGCCATCGTTCGGAGGGGTTCAGTGAGGTGCTTCAGCATTTCATAGAACTCGTTCACGGTGAAGTTGTGCGGCTTCCTCTTACGTTTCGAGCTTCCCTTCACTGTGACTAAAGTGATCGGGTTGTTTCCAATGGGAATCAGGTTAGCCCACATCGCGTAGTTCACCAGGCAGCTGAGAAGCCCCTTGATGTGTCCTCGCGTCTTGGCAGCAAGAGGCAAGGACTCCAGCCACAATTGCACCGTTCGAGGCTGAAGATCCATGATCGGAGCCTCACCCCACTTCGGCAGAACGTATCCCTTCAGCCATGACTCAGCGGCCTTCCGTGTACTGTGACGAAGTTTCGAGAGCTTTTCTTCCCGGTACTGCGTCACCACAGCTTCCACTTTAGGCGAGGTGCGTTCGGCCTGGAGCTTCAAGCTTCGGAGCGCTTCTTCAGCCCTCCGATTCGCCTGCTCCTGGGTGAGTTCCTTGAGGAGCCCCAACTTCCGGGACGTCCGCTTCCCGTTGATCACCGGAAAAAACACCCACGTGCCGCGTGCTTCGTTGCGTATAGCTCTTATTTTCCGTGCTCTTTTCACGCCTTCTCCTTTCGGCGAGCACGGCTGACGGCTCGCAGCTTAGCACAGGTGTTATTCAGATGCGCCACGGTCCGGGCAACGGGCGCGCCCCTTCCTGTCGGCGCTCGATATTTGCCTCTTCCCAAGCGCGGATTGCTAGCTCTTTCCGGAGGTCGAGGGAGATCGTATCGGTGACCTCCACCATTGAATCAAGACACTCCAGCAAGCTCTTACCCTCGACCTCTACGTACAGCCAGACCTGCGCCGTCATCGGATTGACGAAGTAGACGGTCTCATTCATCGTGATTTCCATCATCGCGATTCTCCTCAGAAGCGTTCCAGATTAGTTGACTACCGCGCCGACCGAGAACAGATCGCGGACGTTTGCCAGCAGGGCATCGAACTCGGCCTGGCCGAAGACCCACCAGCAAAACTCTGTCGTTCGTTCCACCGGCACAATGAACTGACTCAGCAGCTCGTCGGCTTCCTGATCGCGGCTGTAGGCGCACTCTCCGCAACATGAGCCGGACCGAACATCCCGCAGACCGCAGTCCTGGCAGATGACCACCGTGAAGTGATCCAGGGCGTAGATCTCGTAATTGACGTGTTCGCACTGCTTGCTCATCGACCACCGCCAGCGATCGCGGAGGATTCTTCAGTAACAACGGGATGGGATAGAACAGCGGAGTCGAGATCGGCCTTGAGGAAACGCCAGACGCGGCGCTTCGTGCCGCTGAGCGCGTATGCCGGCACGTGGCCTTGACGGACCCACAGCAACAAGGAACGAGGTTTTACTTTAAGGTAGGCAGCCGCCTCGGTAGAGGTCAGCCAATCAGAAGAGTTCGACATCACACGCTCCAGTTGGAGGGCTGTCGCGTGTCAGCTACCAGGTCACAGTAACAGGGTGGCGCCAGGCTGGGTATGGCCTGAAGGTCACCGAAAAGGGGTTACCTCGACGGGAACCGGCCTTCAGCTCCAATCCCTCCCGTCATGGACATCTTCATCAGCTGGTCTGGCTAGCGGAGCGAGAGCTGACAACAATTGCCTTGAACCAGGTCGAGTACAATACTGACCGTGTTCTACCACGCGAGAGTTAGCTGCAAACGAGAACGTGCAAAGGAACTTGCTCCGGTTGGTGTCGAACTAGATCTCAGCCGAGAAGATCTTCTGTCTAAAATTGCTGTCCCCTTCATGCGGCATGAGCAGTTCTTTTGTGGCGGGGTGGTGATTAACCCCAACAAAGTTGAAGAAGTCAGATTTAGCCGAACCTCCCAGAACTCGGCTGAGTTAGCCCCCATGATTCAGGCTCGATGGCGGATGAATCGCGTAATCACAGGTGCATCGCCGCACAAGGCTGTGGTCTCCGAAGGCGATGACGTGACGCGAGAGATCTTGAACGAAGCGTCTTCTCAGATTGCCGACTCGGAGCGGCCAGGATCGGAGGCAGTAGTGGAAAGTAAATCCGATCGCGTCTTCATTGTTCACGGACACGACCAGAGAGCAGTCGATCAAATTGAAATCCTGGTTCATCGTTTTGGGTTGACGCCGATCATTCTCAGCAACGAACCTAACCGTGGGAATACACTGATCGAGAAGTTCGAGGATCATTCAAAAGTTGGATTCGGTATCGTGTTGCTCACGCCAGACGATGTGGGTTGTCTCGCGACAAAAGCTCCCGCTGGTCTTCAGGCTCGAGCAAGACAAAACGTGATCTGGGAATGGGGTTACTTAGCCGCGAAGTTGGGTAGGCCAAATGTGATTTGTCTGTACAAAACCGGAGTAGAGCTTCCGTCAGACCTTCATGGGCTGGTCACGATCCACGTCTCGGACGAAGTGCGCGAAAAGGAAGCGGAGATCCGGCGAGAGCTGGTCGCGGCGGGATACGATATACCGTAAATGGAGCAGAACCGATGACTGACAACTTAGCGAACCGGCTCAAAGCCCTTGCGCAAGAGCACGCGCGTGGAAAGCAAGCGGAGGTAGATCAACACAAGTTTCAAGAGCAGGTCAACGCATTCATATCAGATCACGCTCGCCCAGAATACGACAACTTGATCCGCTTACTAAAGGAACGTGCCGAACAGATGAACTCAAGTCTTGCAGACTTGCCGAAGTTCGTGCCTGGCGGGTACCTCATACAGCAAGCGAACATGGCACTCTACTTTCATTTCGACAAGCCGATCATGAACAGCCCCGAGAACGCGCTAGTCTTCTCCATTGGTCCCGCGCCGAACACGATGTACTTCCTGGGACCACCACCGGAGCCGTTACGATATCGACTGCACGCGGCCGCATCAGACGATCTGAGTGGCATCGTCTGGCTGGGCGATCTGGGAGAAGTGAAGAGCGCTCAGCTTGTGGACATCATGCTTGAACAGTTGACAGTGTATTACCTTGAACACAAACAACCCTAGGTGCCTTGCACTGCAACTGGATACGGCAATGATGTACGCACCGAGATTCACAGGTTGAGCTTGGGGTGCGTGGTCACGCTGGAGATGAAGAGAAGCGGGCAGCAGAATTGAACAGTGGGCGATGCTCCGGGGTCGCCCTCGACAATCGGCTCATCTGGGCAGGGGTGGGCGCTAGAATGGCGTCGGAGGAGTATCTCAATGGGCGAGGGTCAAACAAGCGTGATGCTTACCTTCACTGACGCAACCGAAGACAGAGGGAACCAATACGCAACGGACTTGAGGGCTGCATTGTTGCGCATCGACCCTACGGTTCAGGTGCAGCGCCAGAGGGACAGGGGAGAAGCGCAGGATTTTGGATCGACGCTGGTGCTCGTGCTTGGCACGTCTGCGATCAGTGCTCTCGCGCATGGAATCGCGGCTTGGCTGCAACGCAACGCTGGGGCACGTATCAGCGTCAAGAAAGCAGACGGCACCTTGGTGGCTACCGGGCTAGATAGCAAAGATGTTGCCAGCGTCGTGCAAGCTCTCTCCAGGGGAATTGAACGGCAGTGAGTGAGTGTCGCAAGAAGAGAAGTTCGAACCCGGCTTCCGTCATTCTGGGTGCGAGTGACTTCAAGAAGTGGCCCGACCTCAACCGGAAGTCCTTTGCCTCTTCTGCCTCTGATTTCGCTTCCTACCTGTCAAACGAAAATCTACTCGCTCTGCCGCAGGAGTGTGTCTTAAATCTCTTCGGAAGTGCGTTGCCACCGGGCGATCAACTGGAGGCAATCTGCGACTTCCTTGCTCGATGTCCGCAATCCGTTGACAATCCCTTAGACCTTATCTTGTACTACGTTGGTCACGGAGGGTTCACTGGGTACGGAAAAGAGTCTTATTATCTCGCGATCGCCGGAACGAAGGATGGGATCGAGGGCTCGACTAGCATCAGAATGAGTGACCTTTCCTCCAGCCTGAACATTCATGCAGCGCACGCCCGAAAATATCTGATTCTGGACTGTTGTTTTGCAGCGTCGGCATTTTCCGAGTTCCAAGGCTCCGGCTTGGCCGACCTGATCAGTCGCCAAGTGCGCGAACCGTTGCCCGCAAAGGGAACGGCCCTTCTTTGTTCTTCAGGCTCCCGCGAGATATCAATGGCACCGGCCGACGAACGCCATACTATGTTTTCTGGAGCGTTGCTAGAAGTGCTGAGAAATGGCGAGCCCTGTGGTGAACAGGCGTTCTCATTGTCGGGAGTGGGCAGACGCGTGAAGGACCTCCTCAGGCGCAAGTACCCGAAGGATTGGACTCGGCCAGAAGTGCATTCTCCTGAGATGCGAGAAGGAGACATCGCCGATGTTCCTTTGTTTCCGAATCCGCAGTTTGTTCTGAGTCAAGATGCGGCCTCAAGTGCCGACTACGCGCGTGAATTAGAAGATCAGTTGAGGAGTCGCACCGCTCAATTAAGACAACTGACGTCTGAGTTGGAGCGGTCGTACGACATCACACTTGAAATGCTGGGCACGGCGATAGATTTGAAACAGGCGGAGAAAAAAGGCCACTCGAAACGAGTGACTGCATTTACCATCGCGATCACTCGTGCGATGGGGGTCCCGAAAAGCAACATGGACGTGATTGCCCGCGCGGCGTTCCTTCACGATGTAGGTAAGATGGGTATTCCGGAAACAATTCTAAACAAGGCCGGACCTCTAACCAAAGAAGAGGAAGAAAAGATGCGCGAGCATTGTTTTAACGGCTACAAGATACTCAAACGGATTCCGTTCTTGTCGGAAGCTGCGGAAATCGTCTACGCACACCAAGAGCATTACGACGGGAAAGGGTATCCACGAAGGTTGATTGGAGAGGAGATTCCGCTTGGTGCTCGTATTTTTAGTGTAGCCGATGCTCTGGAGGTCATTACAACCGGAACATCTTACCAACCAAGACGCTCTCTAGCCGAAGCTCGGGAAGAGATTCGCCTGCTATCAGGACAGCAGTTCGACCCCAAGGTGGTAGATGTCTTTCTCTCTCTTCCCGACAGACTTTGGACAGATCTGAGAGAACAGGTCGACTCTCGCCTCGAGCGCGAGTGAAGGGACGAACGTTCTCGGAGCCGCGGCGTCGACAGAGCTAGCGCTCGGTAGCGAGCTACCTTGTCTGTCATTGGCGTTCCAGTTTGGAGCGGCGCCACAGTGTTGTGCGACTGAGCTTGTTGCCGGTCGCAACAGGCCGACCGAGGCGCACACCAGCCTTGCGCACGCGCTGGAGGCCCGCTTTGGTGCGTTCTGAGATCGTGACGCGTTCCTGTTTTGCAACAGCCGCCAGGACCGCCAGGACGATGCTGTTGGTCATCTCGTTACCAGTGTCGAGGAACGGCTGCGTGTACGATCGCCATCCAACACCCCAACCGGCCAACTGCTCGAGGTAGCCGATCGTCTTGACGATGCCTTCACGGCTGAGCCGGTCGAGCGCCCAGAACAGCAGAACGTCAAACTTCCGCTGACTAGCCGCCAACAGGCATGCGGTGAACTGTGGGCGCGCCTTCTTGCCAGATCCGGTCACAGTGTCGATGTACTCGTCGACGAGCTCCCAGCCTTGCTGCGCAGCAAAGGCGCGTAGCTGATCCAGCTGGTTCGCGGAATCCTGCTTGTCAGTTGAGACTCGCGCGTAGATCGCTACTCGTTTCATAAACGTCTCCCAAAGTAGGCCGATAACTGATTTGCTGACAACACGGCTTTTGACCAAGATGAATGTACATAAACGAACGTTTATGAAACAGCACAGAGGTAACACTTAGTAACCTGGCTGGAGCACGAGAGTAACTCGGTTGAAAGTGGACGGGGTGAGGGCTGAGGGCCTTTTGGTGGAACACGTGGAACATCCGGCACGCAGTAAGGACGAACGACAACCGTGTGTTCCACGTGTGTTCCAGGAGTCGTCGCGGTAGGGGCGCAGTGTGGACATCCTAGGTGGACAAAATGTTCCACCGTTCCACGTGTTCCATCAGATTTGCGAAGTTGAGCGTCTGCAAATTAAATTCTGACGAAAAACAAATTCATACATGCATCCATCTTCGCACGTCTGATGGAACAGCTGGAACATCTGGAACAGAGAGCACCTATCACCATGCTGTCTTTGCACTTATCACTGTTCCACGTGCTGTAGCTGCCCGGCTCGCTAACCTAGAGCCTACTTAGAAGATTTAATTACTGCTGGTCTTTACACAACAGGAAAGAACTGGTACGCTTTTCGAGAATGGACGCTACACCAACAATCCGTGCCATCGGTATCTGGCTTTACCCACGCTCAGCCACTAATAGGGCTTCCGCGTCGGAGGAAAAAAGCGTCCTGCTCTTCGGTCACCAGGTGGAACTCCTGTTGAGATCGAAAATCGAAGCTGATTTTCTCGATCTCTCATGGCGGCCGATCCTACCGATCTAAACCAGCACCCTCAATCCGAGAACTGGGATTCAAAACTCGAGAAATTCCTCGCACTTTTTCCTGACACCGGCAGCCACACGATCGAAACACCGACCGGGCAGCGAGACCCGAAGGGCAAGGTCGTCTACAAATACTCCGCTGTTCATGAGCCCATCTCTCGAGAAGAGGTCGCGGCGCACATTGACGGACATAGATCCATTGTCAGAGTCCCGCTTTTCGACGACAGCACAGTTCGTGATGGTTGGCTCGATTCGGACGAGTACCGGCTCGACATCAACGAACCTACTGAAGCGCATTGCTGAAGCTGGGCTGAGCGAAGTTCTCAACATCTTTCGTAGCAAGTCAGGCGGCTATCATCTGGTGGTCTTCTTTCCTGAGCCGCGGCCCGCGGGCCAAGTACGTCGCCTACTCCGCTCGTGGGCGGTGAAGCTCGGCTTCCCGAAGATGGAGGTCTTCCCGAAGCAGTCCGAGAAGGGTGCGGTAGGCAGCGGCATCAATTTGCCATTCTTCGGCCAGCGTGATTTGCTCGAGAAGTTTGAGCCGAAGATTTATGACATCCCAGTCGAGTCCTGGTCCTACGACGTGCCGATTGTAAGCGGATCAGGTGACAACACAACCTTCTCTGATTCGCTGCTTACTCTGCGGGACGGCGTGAACCTGCGCGATGAGCTGGAGGCGACCGGCTTAGTGCTCGCCTCTGCGCAGAGCGGAGAGCTGAACGGAGTGCGCGGAACGTTCCTCCCTTACCACGCTGTTAGCAGCCAACCTTGTTTGTCCGCAGGGCACATCCACGGCGGAGGGAATGAGCGCAATCCGCGCTGTTCTGCCTTCTTCGTAACCGAAGACGGTCGCCGGTTTTGTCATACCTGTTTCGCGGACGGTTGCCGCAATCTGGTCGGTAAGACTCGCAAGGCGCTCGCGGCTCTCGGGCTTCTGCGCGTGATCGAAATAGAACCGGACCTGGATCGGTACTTTGAGCGTCCTTCAGCAGAAGGGTTTGCAGCCGACGATCCTTTGAGAACGAAGCATCTTGATTCGCAGGAGTGGGGGATGTTCAGAACAGTTGAGGAGGCTCTGAATGTCGACAACTAACCAAGGCGGTATCTGGGTAGTAGGTGATGATGCTATCGACCAAAAACTCGGGGAATTCCTCAAACGCTACATGCCGGAGTGGCCGGAGAAGCCCTACAACTATGACGACTTGGTTCGGCTGGTGAAGACAGGAGACAGGAAGAGTCCAGAAGTCCAGCGAGCGAAGGCAATCATCGGAGACCTTTGTCGAGGCAAACCGCATAGTCGCCCAGGATGGAGACGATCGTCTCCCAGAAAGTCCCTTTGCCGTTTCCACCGGGACCGTAGAAGACCACGAGAACCTCGTCGCGTACCGATCCAGTAAGCAGGAGACCGAGCAGTCGCCAGAGGTAGTCGATCAGGTTCCTGGTCACCGTTCGTGATGTCAATCAAGAACTGACTCCAGACCGGACAGTCGCCCTCTGGCACCACAGCTACCGATTTACTGACGAGGTCCTCGGGCCTCGCTGGTCGCAACTCACCACCATACTCAAGGTCAATCACGCGGCCGCCTGGCACACCAAGCAGGAGGGCATTTTGATCGAAGTCGCCTCTGCGCATAGCGAGACACGCGCAATCGAAGAGTCGCGATTCAGAAATGATTATTTTGCTCTAAATGAGATCGCGCGCTTACAAGGCGCTCGCCTTGCCCTCATAGATGAGGGTGACAAAGTGCGGCCAATCAACAGTGACCTTGTAAAGAAGCTCACCGGCGGCACCGTATTGAATGGCAAGAAAATGGGCAAGGACACCTTCCAATTCCGCCCTACACACAAACTGATTCTGCTAGGGAACCACAAACCGCGCATTGATGTCGACACGGCCATGCGCCGGCGCTTGCATCTCATCCCCCTCCTCCAGAGCTGGAGCGTGAACCCTACGGAGGGTCAGCGCAAGGCCGACGATTCTCTGAAGGCGCGGCTCCTTCTTGAGCGTCCAGGCATCCTGGCCCGAATGGTCAAAGGTTTTGTCAAGTGGAAGAACGGCGGTTTGCGACCACCAAAGGTCGTGATGGACTTTACTGCGGAGTTCTTCGAGGAGGCAGACCACATCGAGAACTGGCTCGAGGCGGAAGGCTTAGTCAGAGATCCGAATGGCTTTCTCCCGACCGCGGTGATCTGGGCTTCGTGGTGCCGCTATGCGGACGCGGTCTCTATTCCGCGCGGCTATGATAAATCCCTTAGTGGCGACCTAGAGAAACGCGGGTTCTCCCGAACTAGAAAACGTCAGGCTGGTCTCAACTTACGTGGCTTTGCCGGTCTCCGGTCGACGAAGGAGGTCTTTTGATTATGAGTAACGATGCAGTTCTGCTGCAGCGGCTGACGATCAAGCTAGCGATCAACAAGCGGCTGTTCCAATGGGGCCGTCTGTATATCAGTCAGGTCGCGAATGCACTTCCTTCCTGGACGCCGGCCGAGATGATAGACGAAGTTGTGGATGAGATGGCCGCGGATGGTCTCTTGATTAAGGAAACTAGTCCAAGAGGCAAGTTGATCCTCGTCTACAAGGCGACGCCATCTAAGTAGAGGAGCAACTCTAGTGAGACTATCTTTCAGGAAAAAAGAGGTAGAGGAGATGAGCGACGCGGACCTTGAAGCGATTAGCGCCAGCCGCTGG
>Ga0137362_10001205_pt1 | contig 15659 bp, 22 predicted proteins | sample MadtaG_2_FD_104801 | JGI IMG/M metagenome (GOLD analysis project Ga0137362, IMG submission 104801) | Vadose zone soil microbial communities from Angelo Coast Range Reserve, California, USA - Mad1_100_16 metaG | ecosystem: Environmental > Terrestrial > Soil > Vadose zone | place: USA: California... | reverse complement strand
CGCGTCTGATCATTCGCCTCTCCCGCTCCCCAACAACCCTCACCAAGCCTTCGGCTTCCATCGCACTAATGACCTCCTTGAACTCACGCGTGTCCACATGGATACTACTCTGATTCGCAAGCTGTTGTATAGCATCTGCCCAGCGTATACCGCGAGAAGCAGCGGAAGAAGCGCCAAGGAGATTGAGCACCTCTTTTTGCATGTCCTCGCGAAGCTTGCGCTGTTGCTGTCCCGTACCGGTATTGAGCAATCCCATATCGATCTTGCCTGTTGTTGGATCGAGCGCCGATGTGCGGATGGCATCGCGCATCAGACGGTATGCTTCTTGTACGTCGCGCAGTTGGACGTGTGTCGAGAGGCGCATGCGCGCGTGTGCTTCCGAGAGACGGATCATCGATTCGAGTTGTCGCGTCGTTGCCGTTATACGCTTTTCTTTGTCCGATGGTGGTCCCGATGACGTTGTCGTCGAGCGTGGATCGGAGAGGCCGACGCTGCGGAGTTTGAGATAGGATTGGACGAGTTCGTGCGAGGCTTCTTCTGTTATGACCGGGTGAATGCGTGAGCGGCCGTAGTTGATGTATGCGGATAGCTGATCCAGTGGCTAGATAACGTGTTTTTCGTTTCACATTTTTTATTATTCATGTCGGTGAGGAAGGGGAGGGGGACGTACCAGGATATCCTCGCCACCGGTTTCGGGGTTGTCTTCGATGTAGAGCGCGACGAGGTGCTGAGCGAGCTTCCTGTCGAGTGTCTCGTTCACTTCATCGAGGACGAGGTAAAGAAGGTCGAAGCGGGAGATGAGCGTCGGTGGGAGATCGATGTTGCGAGCGACCGGGAGGTTGACGTCGTATTTTGATCCGACGGGATTGGCCGCGGCTAGGAGGGACGTGCGAGCGTTGAGGGTTGTTATGATGCCCGCTTTGGCTATCGAGACAGTTTGTTGTTCCTTGTAGGGATAGGGAGCCGGTTAGTTAGGCACTGAGAATGACGATCAAGACGGGGGTTCTCGTTCTTACCATGACTTCGTGTAATACACTACGTGTTGCGTCAGACATCTTGTCAAACTCGTCAATACAGCATACACCGCCATCACTCAGAACGAGAGCACCACTGCGAGCGAGATCAGCTCATAGGCCAGCGAACAAATGGTCATCCATACCTCTCAAGCACGAGTTGCTTCGAATCGGGATCACGCGTAACATAGGCGGTCAGACCAACGGCAGAAGATCCCTTTCCTGAAGTGTAAACACCTCGAGGTGCAAGTTTGTGGACATACTGTCATGAATAGAATTAACACGACCAGACAACAACAGATAAAAAGGAATCACTCACTTGTAATATCTGAGACTTACTCGTACCCGGGTCACCAACGAGCAACACATTAACATCACCACGATAGCGCGGACCTCCCCCTCCTCCGCCTCTCGCGATGCTCTTATTAGTTCCACCAAAAAGCTGGAGAAGAATGCCCTTCTTGACATCATCCATAGCCCACACGCTCGGCGCCAACGAGCGCGACAAGAGAGCATAGATATCCGGGAGTTGGCCGAGTTCCTTGACCTTCTGTTCCATCTCGGCCTTACGCACAATCTGTCCCTCCTCCTCATCCTGCTCTTCCTCACCGACGCCGCCCCCGACGCCCGGCACGCGATCTCCGCCCGCAGGCCGAGTGGACTTGTCGAAGCCGAGTCTGGCGTCTTGGCCGAGCCGGATATGCACCACGTCCAGAAAGGTCTTGAAGAGACTTTTGATCGTCCTTCGTCGTGGGTTGACACGCACTGGCACACTGCGGAATATACCCGTCACGACGAGACGGTCGCCTGGCTTGCTCACGTCTACGAGTTCGTCGTACGCGCTTAGGGAGACCGTGTGTGGGGTCTGGCCATCTGGAACTGCGTCAGGCGTCTCTTGTAACCGGATCACTTGACGGTCTGCAAACTCGCAGCGGTTGTGCACTAGCGACATCGTGCCGACCGAGGCGCAGACGTCGCGTGGGCATGCCGCTGGCTCGTCTATCTTCCCGCGGTCGATTTCGACTTGCACGGTATGGTTACAAGTTAGGCAGCGGAAGAAGGCGACCTTCATGTCGGGAATGACGGGAGTCGCACGAATGACGAGACCCTTGATACAAACGAGTTTGTCCGTGTCTAGGAACATAAACTCAATCCCATGCCAAATTGTGCTGGATGATGGCGATGATGACAACGTACCTTGCGGATTAAGGCTGCGCATATTGACAGCGGGCAAGCCAAACGGTCGAACTTTGAACACTTTGCTCATAATCTCCGCGATTTCCTCTTCGCCGTCTTGACCAATCATACCTTCCATGCCCTCCGCCTGATCTTCTTCCGCAAGTTCAAGCATAATATCCTTCAGCACCTGGTCCATCGCCGGGATGACCTCCTGCGGATACTTGACGAGTTGACCATACAGCTTCCGACTCGGTGGAAACGCGCGTAGATTTTCGCAATCCAGGTTAAGGTTCGCCTCGCCCGTCACGCGCATCCTCCTCAAATAACCCTCGTACAGCAGCACTTCGACGGCTGCAGGAGAGGGCGCAGCTTTGGTGGGCAAGCCAAGCGAGCGGTCATGCGCGACGCGATATTTGGGTTTGAAACCCTTGACGAATTCTCTGAATGCTTTCATCGTGTCAGCCAGGTTGACCGTCGTGCCCCAAATTGCGCGGATCTCATCGGGCTCATCCTCAGTCCCCTGCGCGGGCGCCGACAGGGCTGGCATAGAAGATGCGGGGAGTGAGAGCCCATCCGCGTCTGAGAAAAGGTTGGTGTCGTTATTGGAGCGGGAACGGGCAGTGGGGCGTGAACGCGTCGGCGAGAGACTTATAGACGAGTGGATGTCTCCTCGTCTATTTTTGGGTGTGGCCAATTTAGCAGGGCTCCTGTGATAAGAATTTTTGTCAAGTCAGACGCGCCAGTGCATTTGTTGGGATGCTTGAAGGTGAAGGAACTTACGAGGGAAAGTCGAGAGGCTCAGAGTCCAGATTTGAACTGGCCCGGCTCGATCCTTCTCCACCTCCAGAAATCCTGTACGCGTTTTTTGCGGGCGACGATGAAGGGAACTGGGCAGGGCTGGATGATGAACCAGCTGCGCGATGGTCAGTACAATATGGTCAGTACAATATCACAACCAAGTTGTATATACTCACGCGCAAATAAAGGCTGCCCACTTCTCCTCGGGGTGCTATGCATCCCAACTGCACGGCGAGCGACTACGCCGCGTAGTGGTGTGCCGGCTTGTGTTGAGGGAGTTCCTGCAAGAAATAGAGGATCGGCAGGAGGCGCCTGGCTCATCGACTGGCCACCATGTGGTGTGGGTGTCTGCGGCAGTTCATCGTCAATGGCCATCGCGACATCGTCATCAGAAGAAGGGATCGGGAGCGGTGATGAGGACATAGTGTACAGTAGTGGTGGTCCAGTCCCAAGAGATGAAATTAACGCGTCCCAACACGCTTGTCACATTGTGACACGACGCGTCTAATCATGATACAGCACATACACAGAATGAACGACAGAAAACTACTCCTACAAGTTCATCGCTGCCTTCTTTTTCTCTAGCACCTCCTGCTCAGTCACCGCTCTGCCCTGTGTCTGTCGCTCTACTTCCTTCCCCAGTTCCCGGACGCGCTCCTCGTCCTGCCCAATTAGCGAGACAAACACGCCCTTCTGGAAGAACGGGTACGAGCCCACACGGACACCCTCCTCCCTCACGCGTTCCTGCAGCCCCGCGAGGTATGGCGCGATTGAGGATTCGGGAAGACTGTACGTTGTATGGGATGCGGTGGTCAGTAAAATATACACCAAAGTGAAGGGCGTGCTTAATATTCGACACTGACGATGTGAAGATCTGATGTCGGAAGGGCCGTTCCGAAGGGGGAGGCAGTGGTAAGAATGTCTTCAATCCGTCAAGCATCTTCTGGAACAAGCTCGGTATTCCCGGAAGAACGCAGAGCTTCCCTTCTAGCCGCACGACTGGCTAATCAAGGAAGTGTCTTGTCAAAAAAAAAAGATGGCGAAAGGTAAGGCGGCAAATGATCGCTTACAACCCAGATATCCCTTGCAACGAAGAATAACTCTGCATTAGCCGGGAAAAGCGCCATCCTCTCCCGCGCACGTTTCTGCTCCTCATTCTGGATGTGCACCCACGATCGGTGTCTAAGCAGTTCAGACATACGCCGGAGAGTTTCCGCATGGTGTAGAAGTGGCTGGTCGAAAGCCTTTGCGAGAGACGCATATGTAATGTCTGCGGAGAACACGCAAAAGTGTAGTTCGGTCGGCATGAGTACGCTAAAGTCTATCAATCTACGCACGTACCATCATGTGTGGGCCCTATCCCACCACTGGTAATCACAAAATCGTACTTCCGAACCATACGTCTGCTCGCCTCAATTCTTCAACATGCCTTGTCAGCGTAGTCCATAGCACGATAAAAGTGCAGACACAAACATACATCTCACCTTCTTCATCAGGTATCACCTCGACTCGCTTCCTGAAATCCCTATCGGTCTAGCCCCCGTCCAAGTCAAAATAAGTATACATGCTGCCACCTACAGTTCAATCCCATTCTCAAAGCAGTAGCGTGCAAAATAGTTTGAGTTGCGTTCAAGAGTCTTCCCGTTCAGAATTTCATCTCTTTAGGAGGTGAGGTGAGGCACGGGTGTCATGACCCTCGACAAACAACGCACCCGATAACGAGCGCTGCTGCCGTCTTTATCCACCTCCCTTCACCCAGTGGATTTGGCGGAACAGGTGATAACTCGAAGCGCATATCAGACGCCGGTGGAGTGAATAAGGCTGAACGTGCCCCAACTCCGCCAGATGAATTGGTCATACGTCTAAGGAGAGTTGGGGATCTTCGGGAAAACAAGAGGTTATGACTGATGCGAAAATATAACGGCATGAGTAAGTTGACGCCGGCGGACCGACATGAGTGCTGCCAAGCCTCGATAGCAGCACAAGACCACAACAAGAGGCGCCTTTGAAACCTCCCACGATGTTCTCCCTCTCGGCGCAAAACGATCTATAGACTGTACAGGTATTTGTTCCTCGCACCACATACAAACCACATAGTCCATCTTTCCAGCAGTATAGCTGTAAATAACTTATCGTATGAAAACAAACGCCCAACAGAAATAACCGCTACTTTGGTCGTCCATCTGTCATCATACCGAGTAACGATCCGGGCGTTTGGACACGCCTGTCATCAACACCCATAAACCGAGTACCGCCACCAATACCAGGTGCTCCTGGAGTGGGAGCGAGCAGATCACTGACACTTGCGCCGTGTTTTCCAGCTTTTGGGGAGCTAGACGTCTTGATCCTCAGCAGGAGCGAGGCAACTGATTCATCCTCGGGCGTCCACGATGGGGAAGGCTGTGATGATGCGAGGATATTCTTGGTTGATAGACTCGCTACAGGGAGTTCAAGACGGAGCGATGGTGGTACTTGGGGGCTAGTAACTGGCCCGACAACAACAGATGCAGGTGGTGTCGGAAGCTGGACGGGGTTGACCAACGGGGTACGCGACTCTGAAAGGCCTTGCTCTGTGATGGATGAGGGAAGCCAGGATGAAATGGACGGAAGGCGAGTGCTTGGTGGGGGGTGGCCGGGTGGGAAAATGGATTGTGTAGGGGCAGGACGCTTCATGGGCCTATCCGCGATAACATCGGCGGAAGAGTTGGAGTCGTAATCATCACTTGGCGGCATTGCCTCATGCTTGCGTTTCGGCTTGTGGACAGGGGAAACCCCCACGTTCGAACATCGTGCGCAATCACGAGACTCGAGCACGCGGACCTTCTCCTGTAGTTCCTGGACGTACAGGACGGCCTTCTCGAGGATCTCCAGCTTGAACTCTTTTTCTTGCTTCTGCTTGCTCTTACTACCGGGCTTCTTTGGGTCCCCGGACTCAAACTCGTCGTCCTCGTCGTCCTCGTCTAGGCTCTCATCACCGGTGACAGACAGCTTCCGCCCGGCATCGACGGGCACTAGATTCCGTAGGGTGGCGAGGGTGTCGTTGATTTTGGTGCGCCTGGCCTTCTCGATACGGGAATGATTTTGGCGGCGCATAGACTCGCGCGCAGCACGTGACAGAGTGCTGGGCTTGCGCCCACGACGTTTCGGTTCGGGTACTTCAGGAATGAGGTCGTTATCATCGGCGGGAGAGGTGGCATCTGCGATGAGAGAGGGGATGGCGGGGGCGAGGGAAGGAAGGGATTGTAAGGGTCTATCTGTGCCTGACAAGGTTGTTCCGGTCGTAGTCGGTCGCTTTGCCCGACGTGGAGGGTTACAGCTAGCGGTGTAGGGAAGGAGCTCGTTCCGAGAAAGGTCCATTGTGTAGTGGGTATGAAGGGGTGAGGGGGAGGGATGAGGGACGAAAGGTTAAGGGTGAGAGTGGGGTGGCCCTGAAGAGTGATAGAGGTCAAGCGGCGTCGGAAGGGGGAGATTACAGCACGGTTAATGATGAACATCTTTTGTGCTCGCGTGCTCTCTTAAACGTGCGTACCGTGGCAGACGACCCAAATGGCGAACCACGATTGGCCAATCTCGCACCGCCCACACACGTGCGACCACCGGTCCAGGTCGTAAACCCCGTCGCGTGATCCATCTTTCCTCTCACACGGCTCCCTGACACACCTCTGGGAGTTTTTTCTCCGTAGTTTGGCCACAACGAACGTTGCATCCCCACGTGAAGTGCAGGCCAGTGCCCCTCTCCACCCCACGTATCTGGCCCCTCTTTTTTCGTGGGTACACGTGTATGGGTACTGTATTATATTCCAGACCCGCGTCATCTCATCATCGATCCGTCTCGACCACACGCCTGCTCTCCCAGCTCATGATGAACTCCGAGGTGGCTCCCAGGCGATGCGGTCTGATGACACCAGTGACGACTGCTCCTGCCTTCGACCAATACCCGTTCTCATGAAATATTCCGTCGAGCACAGTTCGCAGGGTTACTTTGATAACGTGAATTTGTCCTCTAGACGTCTTTTCAACACCGATAAGGGTTCTTAGTTGTCTGCGCAAAAATCTTGCGAATTAAGAGCCTATATGCTGTGCAGGTCATTTCCTGTTGCTCATGGCGGGTGTCTGACTGGCTACACGGACGCCGTATGCCCACCGAATGCCCAGCAATGCAATGCATGTACGGGGACATTGCTCACCATGCCGATCCTGCTTGCTCTTTAGCAGCTTAAATAAGCAGCACCCATATGTGCACACATGGTACAAGGTTTGGAGAAAATGCGAAATGCGTCCGGGGTGCGCAAAACTTGTTTCAATTTTGGTGTCTTATCCACGTCATCGGTTCCCGAGCTACTGCTGTAGTCATTCCTTATCTAGACATCCCCGTGTGTACCTTCTGGTATCTCGGCGTCAAAGTCTCCAACGTTCAAATACAGCGAGATTGTGCATATCGTACGGAACCAAAGGTCCTTCTCCAACGGTCCAGGCCAGTCTCCGAGGTCTGGAGCCCCTTTCGGAGCCCCAACTGGTTGACAGCTGTGCCTAAATCCATTGGGTAAGATCCGAATATCATAACTTTTATTTCCAACTTCTCAAAATCTTCTCACTGGCACCCGCCTTTGCTCACTACATGTTGCAGGGGCACAACTATTTTGGCAATTAAAGTTCAAGGGAACATACTTATTACCCGAGGTGTCGTCGCGATTGCGGACGAATGTCCATGTACGCGGCTCTTGCACCTATTCCGTTGTGCAAGTGGGTAGCTACAATACCGTATCACATCTTATAAAGATGCTTAATTACACTGTACCTTGTAGTGTAAGTTAGACGATGATAGCCTCGCTCTGCCCCGCGGCGTCAATTGTAGGCGCGTGTTGTGCGTAAGTGTGGGACCGGAGCTTGAACAAAGAGCGCACAAGAGGCCAGAGTGTTTTGATTCTCGGGCTCCCTCCAAAAAGTTATCAAATACTTATATGATACCCAAAACCCATGACCAGACAATAAAGAGTACCTCGAGAAAGGGCAAGTTGAGCAACTACGAACCGCGGCCGCCCTACACATTGGTTAACCAATCCTTTGAATAGGTACTCGCAACCGCGCGGAGTAGAAGTCAATCGTGTATCAGAACAAGCACAACATCATAGATACGATCTATCCTCGTCGGTTAGCCAACTCGATGATGCTTTTGCTTCGTCGTCTTGCCGGCCAGCTTGGGCTGAGTCTATCGCTTCCCGCGCCAGCTTCCGCAGTTTTGACAGGTGTTCTGGCGCGCGTGTTTTCGACGGCGAGGAAGTTCCCAGCGTCGGTTCCGCCTCGAGACGTGCTGCCGACTAAGAGGAGAGAAAGAGGTTTGGTCTCATATGCTTGAGGCGGCGTGGTGCAGGTTAGGAGACTCACCAATTCGACTCCGTACCAAGCACGGATGGTGATGCCTGTTGGGGGCAGGGGCACGGCAACGTCGTCGTCGTCTCCAGTCATCTCAATGACCATGAGGAAGAACCTCATGGCCAGCGGGATGTCCTGAGCTGTGTACGCCGTTTCCCCAGCCTGGAGCACGTAAAACGGATTCTGTGGTGTCAGCACCAAGACGTGGGATAGAGACTGCAGAGCCGAGGTATATCTGGGTTCGGTATCAATATGCAAATATATCTGTATTTGCGGGAGTGGTATGCGCACTGGTGCTGTGAAGCGTATATGTCTGCGAGCTCCAGCCAAGCCTCCACGTCGGTGTAGAACGTGTCGACAAATTTGCATAGCTCCTCCACTGCACGGTTAATTTTTCCCAGTTTCCTAAGCACAGAGATTTGTCGCTTCCATATCGCCTTCAGTTTTGCAACCACATTCTCAGTTATCTAGGTGACAATTGAAGCGCAGAAGGGAAATAACACACCGCATTTGATGGGTCTGCCTCCAACACCTGCTCGTAGAATCGTAAGGCGGCCTCCGGACCCTCGTTTGTCTCTGCCTCCTTCAAGATGCCCTCGAGGCACTGTACTCGTGGCGACCCCGGGAATTCAGCGGATAAGCGATTCAAACAGCCCTAGAGACAATCGCATGGTAAATGCCAGCCCAGATACTAGGATACAATGGATTGGGGGACTTACTTTGGCAACATCGAGGCGTCCGACATCAATAGCCGCTAACGCCAGAGATTCTAGGGATTGCCAGGCTATAGTGGAATGGAGTGATCAGCTGCTGGGGAATGATTATTAAGAGAGGGCAAGTGAACGCGCAGTCATCACCGAGCTTGTCTAACACGTTGTTGCGGAAAATAACGACACCGTTTTCGAAGATTTGACGTGACGCCCGCGTATTTTTGGTACTGTAGTTGGATAGTCGTTGAAGGGCGCTGGCGAGTTCCATCGTCAGCTGGTACGCCGCTGCCACGCGGTCGTAGGAGAGCGAGGGAGTGGCGGACTAGTCGGGCCGAAAGCGAGAGAGAGCACCGACGGGGAAGCCACGATGTCCGCCAAGGCAGATCCACCTGGTACGAGGTCAGAATGTTGCACGCCCATTACATCCGCAGAACATTGAAATTATTGTTTTGAAGTCTCTCGCATGCTGAGCGATCTCGACATGACCAGGATGTCATCCGAATCCGTAATTTGCTACTTCTCGCACCTGTCGCGGACGGCGCCCAGTGGCCCTCCCCAACGTCCGCACCGGTGCGACAGCCCGTACGTGTCAGCGTTAATATCCCATACAACCTACGCGCTGCAGCGGATGGCGACGACATTTCAAAGTCGATAAACTACGGCTCTTTGTCGAAGCGGATCCTCGCGTCCGTCGAGGATCCCTCAGGCTCATCAGGCTCCACTTGCACATTCCGCAGTCTCGAGCATCTCTCGGACCATATTTTCGGGACGTGCTTCGGTGCGTTCCCGGAGATCCAGCACATGACCCTCGACGTCGTCAAACCCAGAGCGCTCCCTTATGCCGACGGCATCCGCGTCCTCTCGTCGCGTACACGAGACGGTTCTCGCCTCGCCCCGGACCGCTTCGCGATCCAGCAGCTTCTCTGCAACGTCATTGTCGGTCTAAATCAATGCGAAAGAGAAGATAAGCAACTGGTGTGCTTTGATGTGGAAATATCCACACCTACGTCCAAGGCCCTCGAGCCAGAGAACACGTTCGACTTTCGACTGTTAGCGAAGGACATACGCCAGGTATGGCTGTCTGTTGGAGGTCGTCACGCTGCTCCGTCGGAACGCTGACCAGTGGGGTAACAGGAAGTTGATTCCTCCGAGTTCGTGTCCCTCGAATCGCTTGCGTCCTTGGTTGCGAAGATCACGCTTCGTCACGCAAATCAGCCGGACGATATAGTCGCCGTTCGCGCTGCGAAGCCCAAGGCCTTGGTATTTGCAGATGCCGCCGAGGTTGAAATTGTTCGAACATCTCATGACTACCCAAACCCGACTAAGGCTGAGGAATCTGCTCTTGGATTCCCTTCACTTGGGCTTCACCCTCCCATTGGCCCGTCGACTCTCGATTTCCTAACGTCTTCTCCACCTGGGCGACACCTAGTCGCCATCGCCCTTGGGTCCAACCTTGGGGACCGCTTTGCAAATATAGAGGCGGCTCTGCGTCTCTTGGATCAACCAGAACTTATCCCAGTGGTCAAGGAACAGGGGACATCTACGAGTTTAGCAGTTGTGAACACCAGCTTCTTATATGAAACCGCGCCGATGTATGTCACTGATCAGCCCAATTTCTTGAATTGCGCTTGTATCGTACGTTCCTTTCAGTTATATGCTGCTAGCTCTCAGTCTCAGCCCTTCAGATTAGAACCAACGTGATGCCCTTTATGCTCCTGGAAATCCTCAAGACTGTAGAGCGCACCATAGGGCGAGTACCTTCAATCCGTAACGGTCCACGAGCAGTCGACTTGGATATTCTATTCTACGACGACGCCTGTATCGACACCAGACCCGAGTCTCTCAGGGGGAGTCTGGAGCACCTCGAGGAACATCTAGTCATCCCACATCCTCGGATGACCGAACGAGAATTCGTCCTGCGTCCTTTATACGAGTCAGCATTTCTTTCATCCTTTCGAAAGATCGGGTGTTAATCTCCCAGGTAGTATGGTGCCAGACTTTGTTCATCCAGTGCTCCTCAAACCGATCCACGAGTTGCTTTCGGACGTGCTTAAGGCATCCCCCGTCAATTCCCCCGCCATGATCAAAGTCATGCCCTTCCCTACTTATCCCCACACGACCTCCGAGCACGCTCCACCAGTCGCGCATGTTCCAGATATCCCGCACACTCTAACCGACTGGAAGTTCCCGCCTGCTAGATCCGCTCTCTCCGCCGCCAAACAAGCATCTCCTCTGCGCCGAACACGTCTCATGGCAACTCTGAACGTGACTCCAGACTCCTTCTCCGACGGCTCAGATCACACCACACTCTCAGCAGCCCTCAATTACGCAACGTTTTCCGCAGCCGCAGGAGCGGACATCATCGACGTTGGCGGGTACTCAACGCGACCAGGCGCGGCGCACGTCTCCCCCGACGAAGAGAAGGACCGCGTGGTGCCCGCCATCGCAGCCATGCGTGCCTCACTCACTCCCAAAAACACGACGCCAGGAAAACAGAACACGCCGCTGATCAGCATAGATACGTTCCGCCCGGACGTGGCGCGCGCGGCCGTCCTCGCAGGCGCAAATTGTATCAACGACGTACACGCCTTCACGGGCCCGGACTATCCGGCCACCGCAGCATCGGCATCGGCGTACATGACAGACATGAAAAAGACCGCCCGCCAGCTCGGCGTCCCCATCATCTTAATGCATTCGCGCGGCGATGCGGGTGTGAACAAAGATTACCCGAACTATGACTCAGTCCTGCAAGGTGTGGTCAAGGAATTGGGCGAAAAGGTCGAGGCGATCGTGCGTGGCCCAAGAGGTGTGCGGCGCTGGCTCGTCATGGTCGACCCTGGTGTCGGTTTTAGTAAGTCTCTTGAAGGCAATCTTCAAGTGCTGCGCGAGTCCGCTTCCATCACCGCAGACATACGTACAGAAGATGGTGTATGGAACCCTCTGCGTGGATACCCGCTATTCATTGGTGTATCCCGCAAGTCATTTCTCGGGGCCATTCTTTCGCGACCAGATGATGACGGGACATATCAAGGCCGTCAGACGACACCAAAGGAGCGTGGGTGGGCTACAGCGGCCGCAGTTGCATGTGCTGTGCAACAAGGTGTCGCAGTTGTTCGAGTGCACGATGTTGCCGAACTCGGTGATGTAGTGAGAGTTGCTGATGCAATCTGGAGCTAGCATGTATCATTAATATTTTACACTACTGTCGCCGCCATCATTCACAGTCAAAAATGCGCAGGATATGCGGATACAGTGACCAAACAATGGTACAACCGCCATATGCCTTCTCTGACACACCAACGGGAAACCCTCCGATGGAGGCGAAATGGGTTTGGGCGGGAGTTGATCGGGCCTGTGATTTTTATTTCTCGGGGTTTGGATTCCTGTGATGCAAAAAGAGCACCAGTCAGCACCACTTCACCACTAAACCGAAAGTGAAGAGGGAGGGGGGAATCAGATAGGAGCGAAAGACGATGATGCATGTTTGTCTACACGATAGTTTCGGTGTGAACTATGCTTATGATTTTGCTATTCATCAGATAGGGAGAGGTCGCTCGAGCACCCAGAGAAACACGCGCGATAATAGGCCAGAGAGTACACAGAGCAGAATGGACCCACATTCTCCGCTTGCCACCAGGGAGTGTTGTGACATTCACGAATCTGAGAAATTTCGTTCAGCTCGAGCTCCTAGGAATGCACGGGTGATGACCAGCACGAACCGGCGGTTGTAAAGCATCCGCTTCTTTGCACGGCCTTTTGGCGTTTTCTTCTTCTCCTGCTTTTCGACTTTGGGTGTCTGCGACTTGACTTTGCCAGCGCGGGCGAGAGATCCGTGTACTAGACGTGGCAATCACACTGCGTGAGTGATAGATACATAGTTATCTTGCGAACGACTTGACACACCTTTTCCCATTTTCTTGACGTTGAGCTGCAGTGGACGGACGGACGATCGACAATCTGGTCAATTCTATACAGCACTAAAATCAAGGTTCAATCTCCGATAGAGCCAACTGCTCGGTGGCACTACACATACGTCCTGGTGCTGGGTATCACAGCAGTGAAGTATGGTGAGTAATTTTGAGAGGATGTAGACTAGTAGCATAACTGCTCGGACATCGGACATCACAGACATATTCGCGAGTGATGGGCTTTCTCGTGCACAGAGATCATAAAGCGCGATGAGAACAAATGTGATGAAACCGTCAGCGACAGTGATGACTAACGAATGCGGCGACACAAAGGCAATGACAACCAAATGAAATATCGCCCTGACGGCAGATACCCAGACACGGCGCATCGTTACGGAGCCTCGGCTCTCGCAGCGCGGCGTGCCTTCTTCGCAGCGTTGGCAGCCGCAGTTTTCGCCTTCTTTGCCTCTGCTTTTGCAACCTACATAAACCATAAGCCAGGCGAGAACATCGTGAACGGTGGAACAAACGAACCTTCTCTGCCTCTTCCTTTGCCTTGGCTTCCTCCTCAGCACGGCGCTTCTCTTCTTCGGCCTGGGCCTTTGAAGGTCCTCCGCCAGGGCCTGTCTTGTTTTTGCGCTTCGCTTCACGGGCTTCCTTCTCTTCCTGTTTAATGCGCTTAATTCGGGGGTCAGCCGAAAGGGCTACGTCCACGACATTTCTGAGACGAGCAGTATCCTCTTTCTTGCGACGCGCACGTTCTGCCTTGTTCTTCTTTTCCGTGTATCGCTTGTCGTCACGGCTATATGCAAAAAGATAATGAGTTTTGATTCAGCCCAGAGGAGTGTACCATACTTGTCGCTCCCTTCGTTTACTTCTTTGTCAAGGTATTCAAAGCTGCGCCAACTGTCGAAATTGTACCAGAAGTCATAGAAAGTTTCGACCTTCTCCTTCGAGTCCGAATATTCACCGAGAAGGGGTACAGGCTGCTTGCGACTGAAGCGCGCCTCACGTTCAAATACTGGGGCGAACAGTTTGAAGAATGCCGAATTTGGATCCTTTGCCTTTGTGACCTGCTGCGCTGTAGGTACGTCGGTGTCTAGAAGGTCGTAATGAGGGTCAACAGAATCGAATTGGCGGCGTTTTTCTGGGTTGGTGAGGACGTCATTTGCTTTCTGGATACACTTGAAGAAGGTATCGTCATTCGAATTGCCGACAGCGCCAGCTTTTTTGTCAGGGTGGTGCTTCAGCACCTTTTTGCGGTCTAAGTCCAACAAATAACGTGAGAAGTTGGAACAGGATTTCGGAGGCGTACATACGGGCGATTTTGATCTGCTCCGGAGTAGCTCTATATCTTAGATGTGACAGCCCAAGGACAGCATAATGGTCTTGTTTCTAGAATAAATAAAAAATACAGGACAGGACGTAGTATCACAGTAGCAAAAAAGATAACTCGCGACTTACCTTCCACTCCTTGGGGTCCAGCGTTAAGAGATCTTCGGTCTCTTCTTCATCACCAACACCGAGGTCATCTTCATCTGCTTCTTGTTCTAGGTTTTGTCTTCGTTTTTGCGCCTCCTCTACATGTTTATCATGCTCCTCGAAAGAGAGGTCGTGCACGACCCTTCGTACATGAGCCAGATATGCAGGCCCAACAGGAATGAGCTTGCGCTCAACAAATGCTGCGGAGCAAAAAGGGGAATAAGAGGCAAATGAGCAGATATCGGGGTCACCCACGCGAGATGGATTTTCCTTGAGAAGGTTCCTGTTTCCAGTCTCTTGGAGGGGGGAGAGGGACGACAGGGAGGGTGATAATGTCGCCCATGATCAATCATACGGCTGAGTTTTCTAGTACACGCATTGTCCAGTCGGCATCCTTTTCTCTGCCTCGTTCCCAAAAAAACATCCGTGGGAAATGGGAATATATTATGTACACGTGATCTGACGCGTCCAAGTCGCGTTCGATGCGAGTGGAACAGTCAATTGGATGCTAATCAGGGGTATCTCGGTCAGCGGCAGAGCGCTGAATAAGTTTCGTGCAGAGTCAATGTCCGCTACGAGTCGCCAAGTCAATCTACCACACCGTCAGTCAGCGTCCAGCTCCAAAGTCTTGTCTGCGTTGGATACGTCCCTTTTAACGACATACTTTCGGCCAGATGAAGACGGTATCATTGACCTCACTACCGATGAGAATGACGCGATTTCCGAGGTCATGGAAGCTCAGCTGATGGGCCGTCGTCCTTCGGGTGCGAGTTCGTGAGTACATGAGAGCACGTATGTGATGCCAGCTGACAATCGCAGGGCTACTTCGACGGCTCATGTGGACAACCGCCGTTTGAAGAAGACAGACTCTCTGAAGGAGAATGAAGACACAACTAAGCAAGACCAGTCACTTACCAGTAGAGGCACCAAATTGTCGTTTACATTGGCCTCCCGTCCTGCGTCTGCCAATTACCAGAGCTCTGGCGTTGTAACTAAGCCTCCGATGGACCAACAAGAGCCTGCGCATCTACCCTACAACTATGCGCACCACATCCCAAAGCCTAAAGTAATTTACATCAGAGACGAGGGTCGTGCTAATGAGATGGTACTTAGTCTGAATGGGTAAGTCAATGACTAGAAGGTCAACTATCGCGACAGATTCATGTATTATTACAGCGCCGTTGGCCTTGACCTCG
>Ga0137362_10001201_pt1 | contig 15668 bp, 15 predicted proteins | sample MadtaG_2_FD_104801 | JGI IMG/M metagenome (GOLD analysis project Ga0137362, IMG submission 104801) | Vadose zone soil microbial communities from Angelo Coast Range Reserve, California, USA - Mad1_100_16 metaG | ecosystem: Environmental > Terrestrial > Soil > Vadose zone | place: USA: California... | reverse complement strand
TATTCGTCGATGATGAGCCTAAACCGCCAAAGAGCCCTCCGCTCTGGCCAGGCTGTTGCTGTGGGGTTCCGCTCGAGCTCCCAAACATGCCTCCACCACCACCAAAGGTTGTCATTTGAGTTTAATATGCGAGACTCCTCCGGTGTTAGTATTTTCGATGAGTAAATATGTGCTGTGTCTGCGTTGGGTTCATTTTTCCTTTGTTGCTTAGTCAAGTTTTCAATGTCGTGATATGAGAGCACGTACCCGAAGGTGGGGCCAGAACCACAGGGGCGAAGAGATAGAGAAAATATGCCCCAGGTATGTTCCTGTTCTGATGGACAATTACTGAGTGGAAGTCGAGTCGACGAGTCGACGCGTCGAGCTGAGGTGCACGAGTACGCGCCCGCATCTCTACGCACCGCATACAAGCCGTCGAATTTAGGCCTACACTCGAACCCACATGTCCCATCCACCCCGACGCTGCCTAGTATGCGGATCTCTCAGTCAGCGCACCCCATACCTATCTTAACACCATCTCACTAAAGAGACGAACCCATCAGACATCGATGAATTCTTCTGTGGTACGCGCCCATCTATCCATCGCCCAGAGAGCGCGCGCATTTCCTCAATGACGATAATGTCTACGTGTAGTCCAAGACGTCGTTCATCCAGGACAGACGATCTCATCCACGAAATTCGAGCGTCGCGCGGGCGGGAAAGGCGCCAATCAAGCTGCGGCGGTCGCCCGTGCAGGTGGGGCTGTGAGCCTCGTCGGCGCGGTTGGAGAGGATGGCGCATGGCTCGTTCGTGATTTAGAGGGCTATGGTGTGTCGACTGCAAATATCTCCGTGGTACAGGTACGATAATGCCCTGGTCTCCCATTGGCGCATATGCTGTCCAGACAATCATGATCCTGTGCTGACTCGTATCGCCTGTTGTCGTAGGAAGTCACCGGCCGCGCAATCATTCAACTTACTCCGCAAGGCGAAAATTGCATCAGTGAGTATGCGCCCCATCACATCCAACAGCCACTCACTCCGCATCCACCCAGTCCTGCACAAGGGAGCAAATTTTACCCTCCCTGATCCCCCGACACAGAATGACATCGAACGGCACCTTACTGGAATTTCACATCTCCTTCTACAAAACGAAATCCCTTGGGCTAGTACACTCACATACCTCGAGCACGCACATGCACGAGGTATTGTGACGATATTCAACCCATCACCCATGCCTGCAGACGCAGAGCTGCATACTTTTCCTTGGGTGGCCCTTTCGTGGTTAATTGTCAACGAGGGTGAGGCCGAGGGTCTTCTTCATGTAATTAGTAGGAACCCCAGGAACCATGACGTCGAAGAGGAATACCCCGTTAACTGGCCGGACGACAACAATCTGAGGCTTGCTTTCTCAACATTAAATAAGCTACGCCATAGTGAGCGCCTTGTTTCCACGGGCGTCGTGTGTACGTTAGGTGCAGCGGGCGTCCTGGCATCAATATGCGGTCTGAAGGAAATACTCTACCTCCCTGCAACGGCGCTAGAAGGCAATGTTCGAGACACAACTGGCGCCGGGGACTGCTTTACCGGTTACTTTGCTGCTGGCTTGATGGAGTCTAGGAATAAACAGCCTTCTAAGAATGAGGCAGTCGAACTTCTCCGACTTTGCGTGCAGGTATGTCTGCCTACCTTCAAGCGAACAATCTCAACACAGGTTCTAGGCTGCCGGAATGTGTGTAGAAAAGAACGGAGCAATGGAAAGCATTCCAGAGCGGTCGGTCGTAGAAGCCCGGTTATCTCGCAAATAAATGTGTAGTAGCTTACAGCTCGGAAAATGAAGGAGTGGCTCCAGTGTTGCGGGAGTGCGGCAATGCAGGACATATATTATAGGTGACAGTACATGTGGCATTTCTAGACACCGGAACACAACAAAGGAAGGAATCAGAACTAAAATATTGTCAGTGTGAGTGTAGAGTGCACGAGTGATGACCACATACCCGGAGCGGTTGGAAGAACCACTTGTTCTTCCCATTTGAGTAGCGCTCTTCTAACAATTTCTTGACTTGCTTCTTTGAGTCCTCCCGCTGTGATACCTCTTTGAAGGATTCTGCGGATAGGATACCTTTCAGACCCTCCAGCTCGACCGAGTATCTTGTAGGAAACAGGTGGGAGTAGTTCACCACCTGGTGATGTTAACGTGTAAGCGACGAATACTTCGTGAGAGTATAAGAGACGCACCTTGATGAAGGGTTTGACTTTCTTCCTCAACGCAAGCTTCTTCGCACCCATGCGCTTGGTCACTTTTCTAGGATAGCGCTCGATGCCAGCAACGATAGCATGGGGATACGGGCGCTCTTTGGTACCATCATCGACTTGCTTTATGACGACGACCTTTTTGCCAGCCTGGCGGCCTTGGAGGACGATAGCAACCTATGTGACTCTCCTTTAAAGCGTGGACAAGAAACAAAGCAGAATTATGTACTTTTCCGGGCTTGTAGACTGGAGGAAAGATTGAGAACGTATAGAACGATAGGAAAGAGACGAGAATAGTCACCTTTGACCATCTTGACAATCTTGAATACCCGTTGGCGGGGACGAATATTGTCATAACGTTGGATTGTATCCAGCCACCCGGATGTTGCCGAGAATAACTATACAGATGTTCCCATTGGGCACTTGCGGATATCGAGCTGATTGGCCAGTAGTTTGGCGCCCGTATATGGGAATTGTGTGACCGCCTTGGTTAACCAGGATGGGTTGCGATTGTGAATGATTCGCTTCCCATATTCTATTCCTGTCAATACACCAAGCAGCGATGACTTCTTTGATTATCCTGATTGCATCAACGCTCCAAGCAACGTTCCTCGCCACTTCATCGACTACAAACTGATAGTGGAATTCAATGGCCCTATAAGAATACCCCCTACCTTGCCACTCTCACAAGTGCTAACATGGCATCTTACTATCCCTCTCCATCAACACCCTTCTCGGGATCCGTACGTAGCTCCACTCCGGACACCTATCAGCGGCCGCCATCAGTCCTGGTGGAAAAGCTGAGCTTATATCCACCCGATGTATACGCTGGTGCTCCGCCAACTGCTTCCCCTTTGCAGCCCTATCCGGTGCAAGCTGCAAGGATCTCGGGGAGGTCATATTCTCCGCGTCCTGAATCTCCGGCACAGATCGGGAAGCCGACCTCGGGACTGTCATTTCCTCAGGCCCCTGAACCACCCTTGCCGGTTCAGAAGGCCTTCAAGACGTTTTTGCAGTGGAAAGCGGATTCACAGGCAACGACTGCCGACTACCAGCGCAACGGATTCCCTTCTCCGGTTGCTTGGGTGCTTCTTTTGTCTCTTTCCTCTCCTATGCAACTTACGTGCCACGCAGGTATATGTAGAGGGTCATGCCATCCCTCCGAATGCCATAGTTGGGGGTGTAGACCGCAAGGGGCCGTGGAATATCGCCCGAGTATTCTACGAGGTCATCTTTCGACATTTTTTATGCTGTGACCACAAGCTGACTTTGGCCTTTCTAGGGTTCATTGGGTGAGTTGATATTTTACCTGATGGACCGTTGCAAGGATTTGGGTCCTGAAAATTTATAGAGCTTGGAAAAGCGGGGCGGCATTTCAGACTTGGAGCATGTATTTCTTACCATGGCAAAGAGCGCGATGTTAGCGCCTTTACTCTCATGAATACCGCTTCGTTTTCGCTCACATGTTACGTTCAGGTTGACACCTACGAGGTCCTTGTCGAGGCTAATTTACCGACACGCTGGGTGTATCAATCCCTTCTCCCCCCTCTTCCCCTTCCCCGGTCCCTCGACCAGTCCACTGTTTGCCTTGACCCTCGTCCTTCACCGCAACTGACGCTTGCGTAAGATACAATCTCCCCTCTATTTAATATAGTCTCCTATCCTTCTCGCAGTGATTTCAAGCTCGTTGTAATTGTCGACGACTCCGACTCGGTGAGTTAGTGCGACTGTCATCGCATCGAGAGGACTACCTAACTCTCTTACGTGGCTTCAGATGGATGGAGGGTTGTGGATGGAAGCTCGCGATGCTCTAGCTGGCGTTGCCGAATTGTCCCGCCTGAAAGGGGGAGAAGGTCTAGATATATACTGCCTCAACAGTCCCAAATACCGGCTTGATCTTCGAGTAAGTAGTCCGTCTTCTTCTCACCCCCGAAGAAACTTATTCTCGACAGAATGAAGTAGAAGTTTTCAACTTCTTCAACGACATAGTCCCAGAAGGTTATCTCGTTCGACTTTCGTATTCTCATTGCTCACGCCGCCTCAGGTCAGACACCCACTGGCTACAAACTGAGACAGATCCTGGATGTATACGTTCCAAGGATCGAGGATCCATCTCTCCGCCACAAGCCAATCAGTATACTCGTCATCACGGATGGTATCCCCAGTGAGTTGCTTGATGGATGACTAGGTGATCTCGAGATCAACCAACTTTGATTCTCAGCCGATGACCCTCGGTCTGTCATCGTCGAGTTCGCTGGTCGCTTGGACGTAAAAAACGTTCCCTTGGGCCAATTTGGCATCCAGTTTGTTCAGATAGGCGATGATCCTGACGCCACCGAGGCGCTGAAAGAACTAGATGAGCGGCTTGGGCCTGCCAACGGCGTCCGTGTTAGTAACTGCAAAAAGTCTTTCACTCTGGCGAAAACTGATCGGATTATGTATTAGGACATGGTGGACACGACCCCCTTCAGTCAAGCAGAGCCGTCCCTCCGCGCGGATCTTATCGTCAAAATCGTGCTGGGAGCGATTAATTCCGCGGTCGACCATGGAAGGGTCCCGCCATCTATGCCCCGTTATTAGCAGAGTGGTTGCAATCAAAGGTCATGAATGCTGAAGAATAGCTTGTCACGTATCGATACACGATGTTGTACATATGTTTCTGGAAATATGTTTCTGACAATCAACCACCAGAATGACTCTTTGGGCACGACCATTTTGCGCTTTGTCCATCCAGGCCTCACTTTCTGCTATCAGCGGACTCTGACTTCCAGCGACTTGAAGTTAGTCTCCGTCGGAGGCCAGGCTACGCTATTCGCGTTATCGGGCTTTCTAAGCTCGTCCTCTCTCATCATCCAAACGCTGGGTTAAGGTTAAGTAATTGATACCTAGCTGAGGTCGTTGGTGGAAGTTTAGACTAGGTTATGTAGAGAATGAAACAATTGTTGTGGGGTACTGTTCACATTTGCAGGGCAGCGTAATCCACAGTACTAGAACGGTGATAACCATGGCCACACGATAAATACAAGATAAAGAAACCTGTAAGAAATACTGTATAAATGAACATCGCAGCTCATGGGTACTCGATACCAAGTCCCCATAGAAACTCTACCATCTCGTGATGCCCCCATTTCAACGCTACTTGGAATGGGGTCTCACCGTTGTTGTTCTCTGCATCCATACTCGCGCCATGCTCGAGAAGCAGGCGTGTACCCTCGACTGATCCCCTGCCTGGAATCAAAACATCACCACCACGTCTCCTGAATGACGAGTGATGCAGTGGGGTCGACCCCTCAATATCCCGGGCGTTCACATCAGCACCGTAATCCAGTAATAACTGGAAGGTTTCGATCTGACGATGGCGTTTGTAATGACACGCTGCTAGGTGCAGTGCAACCTCTCCCCTGGCATTCTGGGCATGGATATCAGCATTATGCTCGAGCAGCATCTGAAGAATTTCGACGTCCTTGTTCAAGGTTGCCACATGCAGTGCGGTCGAGCCGGTGTCCTTTTGGGCATTTACATCCCCGCCGTGACTGAGCAGCCACCGCAAAGTATCATCGTGCCCTCCCCGTGATGCCAAATGCATTAACGTCCATTCCTTGTTGCCGCGAACATTAGCATCCGCTCCATGCTCATGCAGCAGCTCAGCAACTTGGAAATCCTTTCTATACATTGCTGCCCCCAACGGACTCACGAGCTGACCACCCCTAGCATTTACATGCTCCGGATGTTTGACAACGAGGTGTTTTGCAAGGTCATAGAGTCTGTAGAGGGAAGCATAGTAAAGGAGCTCTGCACGAGGTACGTTGGTGTCGTACGTGAATGGATGCCATCGATGTCCATCATCAACATCGTGTAGCTGGAGATACGCTGCATAATGTGGTTTGTCCGCATCAAAGAATACATCCATTGCGTCCTGTACGCGTAATGACACGTCCTTGAACCGCGCATGGTCAGCCCAATGTTTGGCTGCATAGTTTGCAAGGGGGATATCCTTGGCATTTTCCCAGGTGATATGATTGTCCAGACGGAGTAGAACACCCAAGCAAGCCTGGGTCAGGACAGTGTGTGCAAAATCGGGAAGGATGTGATAGCGGGAGATATCGCCGCTTGAATTCGCAAGTCGATCCGATGTAAGGTATTCCTTGACGGAAAAGTGTGAGAATTGCACCACTTGAGAATCCCCGTTATTGACGATCGCAATCAAACTTGAGCAAGTGGACAGAACCGCCTGGTGGTGGTCTGCCAACCGCCAATTCAGGTTCAACTTTGGAATGCCCCCTTGTCGCGCGGCATCAAAGTCAACTGCGAGAACCTCCGCAAGTTCTTCGACGCGAAGAGGGCGAATGGCAACAGTTAGACAGTGGAGAAGACGAATGGCGTGCATTTGATTGACTTTATTGATGTCTTTCAATACCCGTTCGTAGGTCTCGTCGAGGGTATCAGGTAAATCATTGAGAACGCGCTGGACGCTCGCTGGGAGGCAGTGTCGCAGACTCTCTAGCTGACAATACACCCACCGGAACCTGTATGACAACATGGCAACATGAGAACGTGTCAATTGTCAATAACACGGACAGTGATATACTTACATTCCGTCAGCCCTTTCGGAGAGTACCGTAATAACAAGACTCTTTTCCTCGTCGCGCCATCTCTGCATCTTCTTGTCGGAATAGACAACGGAACTGACATAGTCTATGATATCCTTCGTTTGTCCACTTTGGTCGTGGAGGGAGACGTGGAGAGATGTCAAGGGCTCGAGGGCAGTTCGTACGTCGATCTCGGGGCGACTTGTGACACATATATGTAGGTGGGAAAGGTGGAGATCAACAAGATCCTGAAGAAGATCAAGGACCTCTTCTCGTGGAGTTCGCATGCCAGAATTGTTTGGACACTCGTCGAGAGCATCGATGACAAGAAAAACAGAGCTTTGAGTTGAGAGTGAAAGCATCTCTTTCAGGCATCGCAATAAAGTACCGTCACTGGGCCTTCGTCTGCCATAATCATGCTCCGAATGAAGACGAGAAAGTAGATCGCAGCAAAGATCAGTCTGAGTGGCGAGTTGATAGAGGATAGAGAGGACAAGGTTGCGACGGCTCTGTTTGTTCTTGTCACGAAAATCGCAATAAAAATAAGCCAAACACGCTGATCCCGTCCTCTGTAGATCTTTGATATCTTCAATTATTCTGGAACTTATTGTTACTTCAGCCAGCCGTTCAATAACAATAGAGAAGTTACGAACCAAAGCACACTCTTGCCGGAGCCCGCTACAAGAATACAGATATGAGAGGTGCTAAGTGCTAGGGAGTAACAGAAACATACGTTTGCCATGTATCCACAAGAGCGAAGGAGTCGACCTCCACTCTTCAAAAATATCACCTCGAAAGAACCAGGTGGCTGTTCCCTCATGGTGAGCGTTGCAAGCAATATCATGATTTATTGAGGGGTCCAGGGGAGAAAGCCATAAGTGGCAATCTCGTCGCATTTGCCTCCCTGTGACCATGAGTGAGCTTCGAGAAAAAGGCGTGGCAAAAGAGTTAAAAAGAGACGAACACTTCTCTTGTTGCACGGTTGCTCTTTTCTCTTTATCATCTAGTGAAATAGACCATTAGGACAGCATATATGATAGAAGTAGATTGCTTTACCATCGACGAGCACCTTCACATTGTTCAACACTTCTGCCGTCGCCATCTTCGCTTCTTCCTGCGTCAGTTTGTCCAGCCTCTTCAAAGCATCCTCAACGTCGTTCCTGCCTAGCAGCTTCCTCAGGAACTTTTCTAGAGAGACGTGAGTCAGGTCTCAAAAAGAGCTTGTGATGAACTGACTCTGTCGGCTCTGTTTGATCCCGGCTGTCACAATAGCAAGGACAGAGAGGACTTCTACCATGACCTCCACCATCATCTCCGTCATTCCATCTGACGCTGTCCGTTCTGTATAAGACTCAAGACGCCTGAAAAATCTCCCGATACGCTCAAACAGGTCAACGAGCATGTCCTGGCTTGCATTCACATCCTTTGCGGCCTGAGAGGTGCCAGCATCATGATGGCCTGTAATAAGAGAATAGGCGAGGGCGCTCACCAAGAGAAGGACTCCGATACCAGTAAATATCACTTTGCCAGGCGGGAATACCTGATAAATGACAATCAGAGCACAGTTTACACAGCGATGGCGAGTTGAGGCTGACCAGGCTAGTACCCTGACCAAGAGTGTCGGAGAACGTGTATAATACATTCACCGTCGGGTTGAGCCAGTTTCTTAATCTCTCGTTGTTGGTGCAGTGTTGGTCAAACTGGTCTTGGAGGACAGAGAGGACGGCATTGGGTGAGTTACAGGATTGAAGCTGAGAAGCAAGGGGATGGGTAAGGAGATTGTTCTTTGTCTTGCTGTTGTATGCCTCCAAGGAGGCATTGAAAATAGATTGGAAGTTGGAGGATGAGGATGCCATGGGAGGAATCTGGGATGGGGAACGCAGTGGGGGTATGATAAGAAATCGTTGAGCGGTATGTAGTGACTTGATCCTACTATAATGAAACCTGATCCTAATACAATGAACCAGAAATGGAGCGGTGAGACCACAGCCAACATGGCTAACATAGCAAGATTTCCGAACCCGCACAGCAACACCGGAATCTGACACCTGGCCTGCATGCAATAATACTCCGCCTGAAACCATAACCACAGCCATGACTTCTAGTACAGTATCTAACGCGCAACATGCAACTTAATGTTGGTATTCGAGTATAAAAGACGCGTGCGGAACATTGGTGCGCTCCGAATGATCAGATGGATGGTGCGATGTGAATACGTATAATGAATTGGCTGCGTCTGGATGGCATGCTTATATTGGCCTTGCCAGGACCACCCTGGCTTCCTGCTTACCCGTGATCCTCCAGAGGGTGTACCCTACGCCCGGGTCCCGTGCAAGCCTGTGAGGTTGCCAGGAAGTGCCCGAGCGCGAATCCCCTCTTCTTTCGTGCCGAAAATGGCCGATAGAGTAGGCGTGAGGTCACTGCAATGACGTGATATGCCGTTTACAAAGTTCACCGCATTGGTAGTGGTGGTTATGGGAGCGGGGTGGGAGACATGCGGTATACTCTCCTATGAAGGCATGGCCTGTAAGCGGGCGGATGTCTGAGGATGCGATTGGTCTGGGGAAATTGGAGAGGCCTCTCACAAATGGCGGGAAGGTCCCAGTCCAGTGGGCTTGCGAGGGAAAGGTAGGAAATTTGGCGCTCGGGGGCCAACGTCCAGCAAGTCTGCCATTCAGCAAGAACTTCCACGCACGAAGTGGAGCGGAACTGAGGTGGTGGAGGGGACGGGGTTTGGTGTGCGATCTCGGCTGCGATGGCTCTGAGGAGCCGTAGGGGTCGTATCCCCTTGGCAAATGGAGCCCACAACGTGAGCGAGAAGAAAATCAGAAACGATGCGCCATAGAGGTTCTCCGAGTCGGTCTGGGTTGAATGATCGCGGGAATTTGCTTCAAGGCTCTCTCTCGCAATGTATGCGCCATGGATAACAGTTCAGCATTGGAGAGGTCTTCCTTGAAGGTGATTCCAGAGAACGGTTGTTGCCAAGGAGTAGAGCTTCGTGGGCCGTGTCCGCGGTGTTTGTCCCAGACACTTGGTCAGTTTTCCGACTTCGCGATCCTGTCACGGCTACTCCTGCCAAGCCGTGGCAGCAAAGGATGGTGATTGGAGGCGGCTCGTTGAGTTGAAGGCTTTTCGTCTTTGCAACGACAGGTGTCGGTGCAGGTTTAGAGTCGGGTGTGAGTACATGTGAGTGACTGCTGCTGGTCGCTGGTTGTGGTTGTCTGAACATTGGGCCCCTTCAGCTGACTCAGCTTGTCTACGCACACTTTCACCCCGTCCGTCTGTATCGCTCTTGTACCATGGTACGACCCATCTTTGTCTCAGCTTATTTTCCGATAACACTTCTTGCAGGCATCTCTCCACTTTTGCTCGGAGTGCAACAACCTCCTGTACCCCAAAGCGGAGCAACAACGTCGCACAATGGTGTACGCGTGCCGTATCTGCCCAAACGTTGACGAGACCGTGGATAGCGGCTTGGTATATCGAAATGATCTTCTAAACGTCACAAAGTGGGTTCTATTCCTATATTGTCCGAGTGCTTCTGGGAATTTCAGCCAGAGAGCAGGCTGGTGTGACGACGGATCTCGCTCAGGACCCGACTCTTGTGAGTAGATTATGCTGCTCTTTCCCTTATGTACTCATTTTCTTGACCGCAGTCGCACACCAATATTGCTTGCCCGAACTGCGGTCATGAGGAGTACGCTCGTCTACCTTCTCGGATGGTCAACTCTCACCCGTTTTTCTTGTCGGTGCTTAGCGCGGTCTTCTACCAAGATCAGTCGAAGAGAAAAGAGACGCGTATGATCCATTTCTACGTCTGTACAAGATGTAACCACAACTTTCAAGATAAACTTTTGGGGATCGATGCTCCGGTGGTTGAGACCCCGGAGGCCAATCCGCCAGAGTCGTAATGGAGTATCGAGATTTGTCGTCTGTTTCACACTTTCAGTACATAGCGTCTCCACCGAATGGACCACTTAATGGTGTTGCATTGTTATATGTATTCTAGACAGAGAATAGGGAACATGTTAATCAGTCGTCTCTTCTAATTTGGGTGTTGCTGTGCACTGGCTCTTTTGGGCGCTCCCTTATCCGCTCAGACGGATGTTGCACAGTAATCCTCACGACCTCAACTCGAACCCTGCGCCTGCGATATTCGATTCCATGATGTTCGATGATACCAGCCCTGTATGTAACGCCTCTTGGAATAGGAATATACTGGCCACTAACTTCATTCTCTAGCCCAACTACTCCGAGCCCACATGTCATCCCTACTTCTGGTTTTCAAATGACATAGCTACCTTTCAGGTATGTCGCCTGAACATGGATCAGTGAGGGGCTTACCGCATCTGGTGCGTCTGTTTGACAGGTCGAGAATACTCACTTCAGAGTACACAAGCACTTTTTGATCACCTACTCCTCCTCGTTTCGAGATATATTCCGACAGCAGCCCAGTAGCAGCGACGCCAGGGACAGTGAAAAACGCGACGAAAATAGTAGTGTAATTCATCTGGATGGTGTGACCGTCCTTGAATTCGAATCTCTACTCACCTTTTTCTACGAGGGGTATGGTAACGTCCACTGCACTTGTTCGACTTTGCCTGATTTTATTCAGACTCTGACGCATTTCTTTCCAGTTGGCAGGAGAGTTTCTCGATGGCCATCGGAAAATGGGTAGCCCTCCTTGCCATCGCTCATCGATTCAGATTTACAGAGGCTGAATTCCGTGCGCAGCGAGAGGTATTTGAGCGTAGCATCTCGCTTGACCCTGTGGCGCGGATTTCCCTCGCCGAGAAACACTCTGTACCAACAAGCTTCATCGTCCCAGCCCTCGAGGATCTCATCCGACGCCCGGAGCCCCTTCTCGAAAGGGAGATCTCCAATTTGTCGGGTGAGATGGTTGCACGGCTCGGTGTGGCAAGAGAGAAATATTTGCGCCAGTCGTCGAAGTTGTTTACCTCCGAGACATGGTTGAAGAGGGTCGCGCACGACATCGTGAAACAATTGTGGCCTATCGAAGAAGTATTGATATCGACGTGACGATGACCCTGGGTAGCAATTTTATATGGACCCTGTGGATGGATAGAACGATTTTGTACAACTCTTCCCTTGTATAACAGCATTTACTGTAAGTATATCAAGCCGACGTTAAAGTCACTGTCTGAGTGTGTCCCGAGGAGGTGTTGCATGCGCGACAATTTCTTTTCCGAGCGGGCTCTTACCGTGAACATGACACAGCTGCTGGCAGTAGCCAGTTCCACAATCCCTTTCACTCGTGGGTTTACATTACGCTTGTACTACCATCCACACCCATCTATGGCTCATGAATTCGACCTTTTGTCCAGACCTCGACTCTCGATGTCTCTCGCCAGGGATCTGTCAAGTGGAACGACAAAGTTGAACATGCAGCTTTAACGCTGACAAATACCTGTGCGCTTTTTTTTCCCCCGGCGACCCCTTATTTTATGTAGTAATCGCCTCAGGTGTGTCACCTGCGCATGGATTACTGTCACAGAGACTTACCGTGTTTGTTTGGAAGGTCAAGAATACTTGTCTCAGAGTACTTCCTGTGCACCGAATGCTCCGTTCCGCGATATATTTCGACGGCAGCCTAGCAGCATCAACTCCAGCGACAATGAAAGACTCAAGGACAATAATTGTCACGTACAGTAGTTGATCTGGACGGTGTCACTGTCTGCGAGTTCGAGTCTCTGCTCACCTTCTTCTGCCAGAAGGAACGTCCACTCATATTCTGCAGTGCGTGCTATTCTTCAGATTCTTCCAGTTGACGAGACGGGTTCTCGTCGCAAGCCGGATGGCCTCCTTTTCATTATCCATCGATTAACGATTACAGCAGAATTCAACTTTGAATTGAAGTTCGCCGTCGCTCACGTGATAGGTTGCAAGTCAAGTTTACGAACACGACTCGGAGGTGCTAGCCAGTAGTCGAGGCCAATTCGCCGATACGCTCGGTGTACCAACCCCTCCTTCCCCTCCCCCGGCCCCTCGACCAGTCCACTGTTTCCCTTGATCATCAATTCTCACCGGAAATGACCCTCGCGTGAGACGCCATCCGAGTCCCCCTTATTCCGTGTAGTTCTCATCCATGTCGCAGTGATTTCCAGCTCGACTCGGTGGGTATGTGCGACTGATATTGCATCAAATGGACTACCTAACTTTCTAACGTTGCATCAGATAGATGGGATATTGTGCATCGAAGCCCGTGAAGCTCTGACTGGTGTTGATCCGCCACTGAAGCGTTGAAGGAAGTAGATGAGCGGCTTGTGCCTGCCAACGGCGTCCACGTTAGTGACTGCAACAAAGTCTTTACCCTGGTGAAAACTGATCGGATTATGTATTAGGACATGGTGGACACGACCCTCTTCAGTCAAGGAGAGCCTCCCCTCCGCGCGGATCTTATCGTCAAGCCGAAATAGTATTCGACCAATTCCGCTATCGACAATGGAAAGGTCCTGCCACCTACCTCCGTTATTAGCAGAGAGATCATGATCAAATATCATGGATGCAGAACGGCTTGTCATGTTTCCTGTTTTATTACCCCATTCGCGTTATCGGGTCATGGTATTCTCAGCTCGCGCTCTCATCATCTAAACGCTAAATTAACCACTTAGCACCTTACTGCAGCAGTGAGGCCGTGGTCGGGTTTACTGTAAGATTAGATAACTTCGAGAACGAAACGATTGTTGTAGGGGACCATAATCCATAAAACTAGTACGATGATAACCACGATAAATACATGCGAAAGAAACATGTACGAAAGATGAACGATCATTGTGGCTCATGGGTACTCGATACCCAGTCCCCACAGAAACTCTACCATCTCGTGATGCTCTGCTTCCAACGCTACCTGGAATGGGGTCTCGCCCCTGTTGTTTTCTGCGTCCATACTTGCGCCATGATTGAGCAGCAGGCCTGCACCCTCAACTGACCCCTTACCCCAATCGCCGTTATCGTCGTCCCACCTACATGACGAATGATGCAGTGGAGTCGATCCTTCATTATCCCGGGCGTTTACATCTGCACCATGGTCCAGCAATAACTGCAGGGTATTGATCTGAAAATGAGGTTCGTAATGACACGCCGCTAGGTGCAGTGCAACCTCCCCCGTGGCATTCTGGGCATGGATATCAGCATTATGCTCGAGTAGCATTTGAACATTTTCGAGCTTTTTGTTAAAGGCCGCCACATGTAGTGGGGTCCAGCCGTCGTCTGATTTGACGTTCACATCCGCGCCGTGAGTGAGCAGCCACCGTACAGCATTAACCGGCCTATTCCGTGATGCTAAGTACAGTAAGGTCCATTCATAGTTGCCCCGAACCTTGACGTCTGCGCCATGCTCATGCAGCAACTCTGCAACCTGAAAATGCTTTCTATACAATGCTGCCCCCAGGGGACTCACAATCCAACCACCCCTGGCATTTACATGCTCCGGACGTTTGACGGCAAGACGTTTTGCCAGGTCATAGAATCCACACAGGGAGGCGTAGTAAAGTGGCCCTCCTCGAGTTCGGTCGACGGATGAGAACAGTTTCCAAGTCCAACCTTCGTTGTCGTCGCCGTCAATGTCGTGCAGCTGGACCCATGCTGCAAAGTGGGGTTTGTCCACGTCAAAGAGAATATCCATTGCATCCTGTACGTGTAATGACACGTCCTTGAACCGTGCGTGGTCAACCCAATGTACGGCCGCATAGTAAGCAAGCGGGATATCCTCATCAACATGACTGTCCAAACGGAGTAGAACACCCAGGCAGGCCTGGGCAAGGATTGTGTGTGCAGACTCGGGAAAGATATGATAGCGGGAGACATCGACGCTTGAATTCGCAAGCCGATCCGACATAAGGTATTCCTTGACGGAAAAATGTGAGAATTGCACCGCTTGAGAACCCTTGTCATCGACGATCGCAATCAAACTTGAGCAAGTGGACAGCACCGCCTGGTGGTGATCTGCCCACCGCCAATTCGGGTTCAACTTTGGAATGCCCCCTTGTCGCGCGGCATCAAAGTCAACTGCGAGAACCTCCGCAAGTTCTTCGACGCGAAGAGGCCGAATGGCGACAGTTAGACAGTGGAGAAGACGAATGGCATGCTTTTGATTCGCCTTATTGATGTCTCTCAACACCCGTTCGTACGTCTCGTCCAGGGTGTCAGGCAAATCATCGAGAATGCCCCGGACGCTCGGTGGGAGGCAGTGTCGCAGCCTCTCTAGCTGACAATACACCCACCGAAACCTGTATGACAACGTGAGAACGTACCAATAACACGGACAGTGATATACATACATTCCATCAGCTCTATCGGTGAGTGATGTAATGACAAGAGCCTTGTCCTCGTCGCGCCATCTTCGCATCTTCCAATCTGAATTGACGACGGAACTGATATAATCTACGATGTCCTTGGTTTGTCCACTTTGGTTATGGAGGGAGACCTGGAGAGATGTCAAGGGCTCAAGGGTAGTTTGTATATCGATTTCAGGGCGACTCGTGACGCATATATGTAGATTGGGAAGGTGGAGGTCAACAAGACGTTGAATAAGATCAAGGATTTGCTCTCGTGGAGTTGGCATGCCCGAATTGCTTGGACATTCATCAAGAGCATCAATGATAAGGTAGATAGACCCTTGAGTTGGGAGCAAGAGCATGTCTTTTAGGCATTGCGCCAAGGTCCCATCACTGGGTCTTTGTCTGCCATCATCATGGTTCGAATAGAGACGAGAAAGTAAACCCCAGCATAGATCAGACTGAGCGGCGAGTTGCCAGAGGATAGAGATGATAAGATTGCGATGACTCTGTTTTGCTTCGTCACGAAAATCGCAATAAAAGTAAGCCAT
>Ga0137362_10001200_pt1 | contig 15673 bp, 13 predicted proteins | sample MadtaG_2_FD_104801 | JGI IMG/M metagenome (GOLD analysis project Ga0137362, IMG submission 104801) | Vadose zone soil microbial communities from Angelo Coast Range Reserve, California, USA - Mad1_100_16 metaG | ecosystem: Environmental > Terrestrial > Soil > Vadose zone | place: USA: California... | reverse complement strand
TAGGCAAGTGCGACGAGTGTGCGGCCCCACGCTATCGCCACGCGCCAATCGTCAGCGCTTCCACTTGTGCTTCCACTTCTGGCCGCGGCGTCGTAGGAAGATGATGATGAGGGGTGATAGGTGTGTGTGCCGTTCGTCTGGGAGGGGAGGTTGTCGCCTGCGTTGAGGACGTCGAGGGCTGCAAGCCAGTAGGGCGAGGGCGTGGTGGGTTCGCGTGATAGGGCGAGGGTGGGGTTTTGGGCTATGATGTTACCGAAGAGGAAGAGTGCTACGCCAAGTACAGCATGCAACGCTGTGGGCGATTCGATTCTAATGTTGTAGTACGATTGGGTCAGTGAAACACAAATAAACGCGGGAAGGACGAACGGGTGGGGGTGGTGGTGGTGGTGGTGGTGGTGGTGTTGGTGAAGGCTCGTGTCGGAATCTGGTGTGTTGCTCCTCCTCCTGGATGATATCGGCTCGTACCAGGGACGTTCCTCCGACATGAGGACCGAGTCTGGCGAACTGGGCCTCTCGCGATGCGATCCGTGGGAAAGAGACCCGGCGAAGAAAAGGGAAGGGTCCGGGAATCGCATCAAGAAACGGTGACATTCGTGTATGACTGCCCTGAGAAGAGGGAGAGAACCAGACGGGTCGTCGCCTGGAGAGTGCAAGGGGAATAATTTCAATTTACAATCGCGGCGATAAGACGGGCATAAAGACAAAAAGCAGCAGAGCCACGCACGATCGCAGAGTTCAGAAGCACACGTCAATGTCTCCTTGATTTCTTCCCAGTCTTTGTACTCGAATGCCTCCTTTCTCGTCGTCGCACCGCCCGAGCCTGAGCACGACGGTGCGCGCTCTGCGATGGAGGTCGTGACCATGTTTGAGATTAGCGACGCGGTATCCCGCCGTGTGGTGGTGGCGATACCGCCTGGGAGAGGCAGAGGCAGAGGGAGGGGAGTGCCATGACCAGCACCAGCAGCGGCCATCCGATTACGGGTGTCGGCCACACCCCCGGCGAGTGGGAGTCCCACGTCCGTCTCCGAGTCTACATAAACCGTCCATAGATCCATAGGAACACCGTTGGTCATGTAGTTCTTGTCGTTGTTGCTGTACAGGTTGCCGCTGCCGCTGCTTCTCCTGCTGCCCGAGTAGTCTCTACGCTGTCGTTTGGAGCTGTTCGAGTTCTGGCTCATATCGTCTCCCTCCTCCTCCTCCCCTTCTCCTTCCTCCTCTCCTTCGCCTTCACCGCAGCTCTCATCCATCTCACGGTCGGTATCAGAGCCCCGACCGGAAGAACTCGATTTCGCTCTCCCGCTACCGGGTATATGTAACAGCTGGTGCGTAAGAGTCGAGGCGGTGGCGGTTGTTGTTGTTGCAGGGTCTAGCCGCCGGCGTGCCTTCCACAACCCACGGGGTCGCTTGAGGCCTCTACGTGGTACCCGTGGCCATGTTCCCCCGCCCGGAGCTGCTGCTGGAGACGGTGGGGCGAGAGCGGCGAGCACAGAGGGAGAATTGAACATATGGAAAAGGGCGGGGTGGGGTTGAAATGATACAAGACGATTAAGTATATCAGGAAGGATTAGCACATCACAGCGAGCGCTATCCACACAAGGCTCGAGTGCCGAGACCCGTCGCATCAAGCCGATCGGTGTACCGAGGGTCGAGACCTCATGTGACCCTCGTCCAGACCAATTCCAGACCCGACCGCCCTGCCCTATCTATATCAATCCTCCCGCTCTCACCATCCTCGCCGTCGTCCTCCCTTGCCCCACTTTTCTAACAAAAAGCTTGTCATGTACTCGTACAACTCTCGGTTGGCCCCACGCATCTGGATGCTATGATCGCTGGTGTGCGTCGTCCGTCATTTCAGCTTTTCTTTCCCACAGGCCAGGCCCATACACGTACCTATCGGTGAACATCCTGAACTGGTAATTCCGTATGTGTTCCTTGGTAAACATGTCCAACAAATGTGCCGAATTCGCGAAATGTACGTTGTCGTCCCCGCTCCCATGCGCGAGAAGATAGTCCACCTTTTCGAATGCGGTCACGTTTGAGATCGACGCGTTGATGTAACCGCCCGGATTGAGCGCGGGCAAGTTCATATACCGTTCAGTGTAGATCGAATCTGTTAAAGGTCCATAGATCAGTCAGTCAACGTCGAGAGGCGTGAGGGGTGGTGACAGAGAAAGTCAACGAAGTGACAATAAAGGAAATCTCGTACCGTACAGGCGCCAGCTGATGACAGGCTGGATTAGGGTGCACAGACAAAAAATTTGAGGACATGCAATATCAATGCGTGACAGCAGCCGGGAAAACGCACAGCGACAGCCATTGCCAAGGAGTGGATGCCGGCATCCGCCTCGACCACCTTTGAGCTCATGAAACCGCCATAGGACTACGTTCATTGCATCAGCATCAGAACGAACGCTCATCACGTGCGTAAAAACCATCATGGAGTATGACTTACCCAACCCCAAATCCCAACCCGTTTCGGATCAACGTAATCTTTCGACGCCCAAACACTGATAAGAAATAAGGGGCGCGTAAAATTATGAGCAAGAAAAAAAAAGGACGCGGACAATTGATAACTCACCGCGCAGCGTTGATCTGGTCCCGCACCTCCCAAAAGCCAAGCTTTCCCTTGACCGGGTTCCGCAGCGCCCGGCCTTTATAACCTGTACCGCGTCCGTCAACGACTACTATGACGTACTGTAGGCCACACGCGAGATACGCGTGCCAGTCGATGTTGAACGAAGCGCTCACGAGCTGTGAGCTGGGTCCACCATATCTTTGTCGTGTGCAAACAAAACGGAGGGGTGGTCAACAGGTAAGCGGGTTACGGGTGGCAAAAGGCTAAGGCGGCATACACGTGGAAGAGCACCGGATACTTTGTGCGTCCAGAATCGTCCATATGCGGAGGACGTAATTCGACTGCATTCAGTTCTGCTCGACAAAAGAGTTTAAAGAAAAAAAAACCCCGTCCCCCGTTTTGTTGACATGTGGCGGTGAGAAACAAGATGATTGGTTAGAGAATGGTTAAGTTTCCCTCACCATAGCCATCACTTTCTATCGTCGTGTACTTGATTATTGGAGTCTCGAACTCGCTCCAGGTGACGTTCAGTGGAGTATTGTCGTTGATGACAAAGTCAAAACCTAAGAAATCCCATTCAGGAACATACTATCTTCTCTCTCTTATCGACACGCACTCGTGTCATTGGCTTTGATGACGCGTTGCCAAGGGACATTCGGGCCATCGTAGCTGAGTAAGTAGAACCCTGCTCCAGGCGAAAAGCTTGCAGAATACTGTCCCAGTGCAGACGTGTCGGTCAACGCCAGTGGAGTGGGCTGCGGCGTTGGAGCGGCTTCGGTGAACTTGTAATTGCTATCGAGGGGAAGGGGGACGGAGAATATGTTACGACTGATGGAAGATGGGTTGGCAGCTTGAAAATATCTACACAACATTAAACGGTTAGAAATCACGAGCGAGTAAATACGTTCAGCGAACGCGCAAGCACGTACACAAGCCCTTTCTCGAGGTCGACAGCCCGCACACCGCCTGTGACTTCCCAAGGCCCCGTAGTCAAGAACCGAGGCGTGATCGAGCTCGCGGGACTGAACAGCGCGATATGGTCGTATCCGTCTTTGTCTGGCACGATATCGAGGTAGGACGGGAGCCCACTCGGCGAGAAATTTTCCGGGAGTGGATACACGGTATGTGCCGGATCTATCCAGCCGTCGTCTGCCTCCTCGCCGTCTTTGCCGAGGATGCGCACAACGCGCCCAGTTCGCGCATTGAGGAGCGATGTATCCGAAAAGTCGAACAGGACTGCGCGACCCTCGTCCGCATTACGGTTTACCTCCTTGAGCAGGAGGGAGCCGCCGCCCTTACCGAGCCAAACCACTTCCATGATAATGCTGTCGTTGCGCGGTGGTCGGCCTGACCATTCTAGCTCGAGGGTTAATTCGGCAGGATCGAAACTGGTGCCTATGGAACTCTCGGAAAGGTATCGCTCGAGGTCAAACACGTGGGCGGAGACGAGTGGGTTGGGATAGCCTGGCTTTGGGTAGCGCATCGTCTGCTGTGTTGGGTAGGGCACGACTGCGTTCGAGTCATGTGTCGGGTTGTAGATCGGGAAAGTGTACTCATTGACCAGGGTTTCGTCCAAGACAAGGAAGGCGATTTTGGAAGAATCTGGCGACCACCACAGTGCATAGTCGGAAGTGAACACCTCTTCTTCGTACACCCAATCTGGAACACCGTGGAAAAGAGTAGCGTTTCCTGAGTTGGTCACCTGGATATGAGATGCGTGCCGTCTATGGGCACATCACATCAGAAGACGATTAACGGAGCAGACAGGCGATAGTATGGCTCTCTCACAAGGGGGACGATACCACGTAGAGATCATTATTCATGACATAAGCTATTCGTTCCCCTGTCGGGGACCACGTCGCATAGGCAACGATTGGAGGGTCAGAGGGGGGGACTAGGGGCCATGTTTCGTTTGTTTCTAGATTGTAGATCCAGTAGTTCCCAAAGTTCGACCAACGCCATTGCTGGGTTAGCCTCACAGTCAATGCGAGGCCTACAATGCGGATTAGACGAGGCTTACCTTAAGGGGGTCGGCCTCAATTAGCATGTATTTCATGTCAGGCGACAGCTTCCAGGTGGACCAAGCCAGCCGATTTCCGTGCTCCTACAATGTGGACATGGTCAAGGGCTGCTACACGCGCGCGAGAGGGACCATCGACCGGGCTCACATCCACGAGATTGGAAATTTGAACTAGATTGGTGGTGGAGTTCGAATTGAGGTTCACAAGCTTTATGAACCCGTCTTGCTCCAGAGAGAAAACACCGTCTCCGGCTTTTGGTGAAGCGTCATGAATGGGAAAAGACAACAAGAATTTCCCCGTCAGCTCCACAATCACAATGGTAACCTACTTTGCCATACCCTCTGGAACCCACGAGAGACCCGTTCGCGCGACATGAAATGTGCCGTTGAAGATGTGATCCATGGTGATGCGCTTGTTTCCGGGTAGGGCGCGTTTTGTCTCTTTGTAGGACAGAGCGGCAAAGAGACCTATTGACCCAGAGAATGTCAAAAGCGCGGCCAAAGCGAGGAGCAATCCCCGGACAGATGGAAATTCCTGCGAGGGGAACCCATTAATTACGACATTAATACACGCGAGCAGCGCGCTGGGGTACCTGTTACATACCTTCCGGCCTCCGACATAGAGCTCGCCCTCTGAACCTAACAAGTTTCCATGTTCTGCGCGATTCAGCGACCCAGGGCCATTCTTCTCTGACTCATCTTCGTCCTCCGAGCTTGGCGCGTCGAATGGACCCTCTCCATAGTAGACTGCTGGTCGCGGAATAAGTCCTGCGCGCTGAGGGTCTGCATTGTCGAGCTCCGTGTCACGTATAGGACTATCGTCCTCCTGGGATAGCGGGTCATACTGTTGTGGCATGCGAGTCTTGCCCTGGTCTTGCCTTGAGTGCAGCGGGAGGTAGACGTGATGTGACGTGTTCCGTGACAGAGTCACTGCTGACGGAGCGGAGAGTTCACTCCAAGTTCATAGACACTTACTTTCACCATCCATCATGGCACCATCCAAGGTGACAACCTGGGATCCGGTCAAGATTACATCCCAAGAACGTCGGCCAGTCCCGCTATCCCATTCCGAACCCTCGCCCTGACCTGTTCCGTTTCTCTCCTTCTAGATAGTCGCCCTGCAATCCCTCCACTACCTCACCCTTGCCCTGCTCGTCCCCCCTCTCCTCTCTCTCTTTGCGGAACACGGCTCTCTGGAGTATGAAGGCGGAGCTTTTAATGTCGGTACGCCCAAAGGATCCCACTAGTTTCCCGCTTACGTGAACCTGATGCAAACGATCGATGTACGTGTAGGGATGCTAATGGATTGGCGCGAAATGGCCGGGAGGCCAACGTTCCGAAGATTACACGGCGAAGAAAGGTGGTCCTCCTTTACTGGCGCATGGAGTGGCGGCCGCAAGGTTGCTGAAGGTCCCCGGTACATGGGCCCAGACGGTCGCGGGGACTACATGCGGGGCTGGATTCTTGCATCGTGTTGGGTGTTGGCATCAACGGCAGAGTGGGTTACCTGTCCGCGCTTACCTGATTGATCGCACTGACCACCATGCCCATTGTAGTGTTTATTATCTGTATCACCTGGTCCGACGGCCACGGCTCATCCTAGATTTCACCCTGACACTGCTTTTGAACCATCTCGTGCTCACTACTTACTATTCTGCTGCCATCCCAACGTCCCTTTTCTTCTGGATCGTGCTCCTTGCCAGTAGCTCCCTCACGTTACTCTTTGCCGAGCAGATGTGCGTCAAAAGGGAGATGAGCGAGGGCCTCGTGATTGCAACGAACAGCCTAGAGGCAGGCGACGTTGAGATGAGTGCCCTACGAAGGGACTAACTTGGTGTGTGCGATAATCGCGCGATTTTGGTCAGTGCGATGCTGCCCGATTGATTCCGCTGTCATTAGCTCATCATAGACAGTGAAATAGGATGTTGCTCCTCGGAGGAGCGCTCTGGTGCCGCATAATACATAAGTATCGCACTCCCCGAGGTTGGCTATCGGCAGCGCGCCCTGTCCCTGGTAGAAGTAGATGATGCACCAATCCTGGCAGCTTCCGTGGAAATGATGCATGGGCATGCTCCACTTGCGGCATTAGGCGAATTATTGGGTTATCATCGGTAACATGATACCGTTCTACTCCCCCTGGACATTGGTAGTATTAAAGAAGCCAATACATACAGTACTTGCTGCATATCGTATGCGGGAACCAGATAAACGCGACATTTTGTGATACAGTGAAATCTACCACTCGCACGGCTCTTTTTCATCATTTCAGATCTTCGCCTCGCCTCCGACAGATCACGGTAGTCCAACTTCACCGAGCACCCTTTGCGTGGCCTCTACGATAATTTCCCATTCTGTTCTGTGTAATCGCTCCTCATACGCCTCCAACAACTCCCCCTTTTTGATCTCAACCTCACGCACTACTACCGGTTCCCCACGATCGACCTCCTTCACAACTCGATGCACCATTGCGCCGACCCGGTCGACCTCACCCTTTTGGAACGCCTCGTAGCTGCGTTCTATCGCATGCGTCCCATCAAACGCACCGGGTAGTGCCGGGTGTAGATTGATCACCGCTATCGAGCCCAAGGCATCGAGAAACGCCTCGCTCAAAACATGCATCCACCCGGCGAGCACGACGATGTCCGGCCGGGCATCGAGCACCATGCGCGCGATCTCCGCGTCATACGTCGTGCGGGTGTGGTCCGGCGCCGCTTTGAGGTACGGCTGAAGAGCGAGGTGTCGGGTCGGAATGGGCGGATCGGCATTTTGAGCGCGGGTGAGACCGTAAGCGGCTTTGCGGTTTGAGAGGACCAGCACGATTTGCGCATCCGGTAGTGCGGGCGTGTTCTGTGCATCGATGAGAGCTTGCAGATTTGTCCCTGTGGCAAGCGGTAGTGTCGACCGATGAGATGTGAAGTTGGATGAAAGATACCTGAACCTGATATGAGAACGACGATGCGCCGTCGTTGGGCCGCTACATCAGACATCGTGGGCTGGGTGAGGCTGAGGAGGAAGGGACAGAAAGCAGGTCATTCTTGATTTCGGTAAGCGCCGTATCACGTGGTTTGCCGCAACATAGTGTTCAGACTTTCCACTGCAACCAAGGCAAGGACAGCTGTCCTTGCTACCCTCGAACTTACCACCACGATGTCCCGTTAGTTCTCTAACTCCGTATGTCTCTTTCCGCGAGTTCTTTTTAGACCAGCCCATGGCGTAGTGCCACCTCGATATGGCTGACTTCTCAGTGCTTCGCGCGCCGCCGGCTCCTGTCAACAGATTCCGTTCGGGTCCGGCATCTGCAACACATCGATTCCTTCCTTCTCACATCTTCCGCCACCTTTACGCATACACGATCACCGGTGGTGGGTTTTCCCGCTTGGCCAGTTGGTGACGGTGCCAGGATCGTACGTTATTCGTCTGGTGATATCTTCCGTTATCCACACCCCGAACTCTCGCCTTCGATTGTTTAGTTGTGATCTCTTTAGCGCACCTTTTCCATTTTATCCTTTACTTTCTCTCGGTGCCGTAACTTTTGCGTTTCACTCTTCCCTAAACTTGGCGTCCACCCCTGTTACTCCGATGGTTATCGGGTGGTGGCGCCGCGACAGGTGGCGATTCCGTTAGCTGCAGCACGTTCCGCCTTGCTCCACCGGCGCTCGCTCTTGACACTCACACATGCACACTCAACACAACCTTTGTGAACTGTTGGTCGAATCGATTTGTGGTACATTAGTGGCGTATTATCACTGCCACTTGATCGACATCGGCGGGCCATTACTCTGACAGCTGAACCCCTTACTTCCCGTCCTCGTTGCAAGGTTTCGAGGGCTCCACCCTCATACTGTTGGGATGGGGCAAAGCCTCGAGGCTGCAAAGTGACCTATGCCAATAGCTCTGCTCCTCGTTTCAATTTGGGGGGTTGTTTTTGATGTGTTTTCCGTTTCTCCTTTTCGCCCTCCTTCCAGTTTTCGGTTCGTCCACGTTTCCAGAACGGTGGAAGACTGGCACGTGCGTCGCTGGGTAGATGGGTCCTGGACCCTCATTCTTTCGGCGCTACTTGAGGTCATCTGACCCAGGCCGATTCTGTTCTACCATCCATTTACCTCGTGGTTGATGTTTGGGATCTCTTGTGACGGTCGAGACCTAGATGGTGTCTGCTTAACAGCAGGATAAACGTCATATCGCGGTCGGTATGTCCAAATAGACGACTACATGCATGTGTCGTCCTGCAGGCTTTTTATCCTCCCCCTCAATATCCCTTGGGACGGTTGCCGCGGATTTATCCTCTTCCGACTTCGTCGAAGAAAGGAGCGGTCATGCGGGCCGATGAAGGGGAATGTCTTTGGTTATTCATGCCCCGGTTGTGGCACCGGCGAACAGGTGCGTGACTCATGGCAGATCATCGCTCGCTGCACCTGTTTCAGTGGTACCGTGCGCAGTTTTGCCGGGCCATCAGATTGGGTGCCCTTGTGGGGTAACGTTTTACCATTGCCCCGGCTTTCGGTTGGTTCACGTCCCTGGCCTGTGGCGCAGACTGGTGGTGGCGTTCGCGTGTGGACCCGATCTTCCCCTGATGTCCAAGTAATATTTCCCTGGTGATGGGAGCCTAAGGAGTCGCTTGCACTAGCGTATCCAGAGACTTGTGATCCCACGCGGACATCGCATGAATTCTCACTGAAGACAGGTGGCACTTAAACTCATCCATTCTCTGCCGCTACTTCCTAAGAACAACGGGGGTTAACCTTGTCAAATGAGTCCGCCGTTATCCGAAGTGTGTACCAAACCCTCTCAATGGGCACTACAGGGTGTCCCTGATTGGAACTGGGTTAGGATCAGGAAGAGCGATACGCGAGATACTCATGTTCTGATATAGAGTCAAGCCCGCCCGACATGGCAACAAGGTCCCCAGGAAAACTCGTTTGGAGAATCGCTATGCTTCCCGAGGGGCCATGAACTCCCTGCGTGTTGATGGAGTTTTCGTCGTGGTCTTCTTACGGAACGGGCATGGCTCCGGGAAGGAGACGATCGGTTTGCGTGAAGAGCGCTGTTGCCGCCATTTGCGTGGGCTCGCATGGCCAATAGTATCCGGGCAGTTGGTGGGCGCCTCATACATGCGTATCCAATTCGTATATAATCCCCTTTACCCCATCGTCAGCGTGCATTTTCCTCTTCCCCCCCGATTCACCGCTCGTCACTGAAAATGGAGGCCGTCAAAGGCTTTTTGGCACCGCTTGGCCTCAACACTAGCTCTATCCAAGACACACTGGTGTGTATACCCCGCTTCCTTCCCGCGCCCCGGGTGAAAGGTTTTGAGCTTTGAGCTGTATTTCATAGAAACTGGTTGTCATTGGCGGCACAGTCGAAACTGCTCGAAGGGCCTCGATATCCGCATGGAATGGATTTGTGGATTGTTCGTTACCTCTGAAGTTTCTGAGGCGATACGGCTAGCTGAAGCGCGATCGTTAGCGTTTTATCTTACTGCGCATTTCAGCCAAGAGGATTACCCTTACGACTGGCAAGTCCGTTTTATCGCCCTCTGCGTGTATGAACTCATGTCCTTGCCTTGACAGGCTGATGCATTGGCTCTCTAAGGTACGTCCCGCCCGGAGGCAATAAGCGCATGGTAATAACTAATTTGCCGTTACCCTGCGGAATAAAAAAAATAACGCAGCAACCTGCATGGGGCCGCAGTCGAGAGTTTGAGATTACTACGCGCTCGGTTGGCCGGAATCAGTTGAATCAATCGATGACCGGGGACTTGGACGAGGAGGAAATGGATGAGGAAAACGAAAATGAGCTAGAACACGGTCGCCGCAGGCGCAAGGTGACATTCATGCCCAGCCCGGGTAAGTAACTTCTCCGCTCTCGGCCTTAGCGTTCAGATCGGAACGGATTTTTTTTTTCCAATGCCAGACACCACGCATACGATATTCTACCGCGGCCATTGGTTGAAGGTGCGGCACTTCAATGACGGAACCTCCCTAAAATAGCAGACACTCAGTACGCCGCGTTTTAGATAACGCGCACCCGCCGATACCAGGACTATGGCCATTATTCGGCTCTTAAAATTAGGTGCGTTTAGTGGCCGCCCGATTACGTTTATTTTATTTTATTTTTTATTTTTGGGATTCGGCTGATTAATGACTTGTGATGAACAGCGTCGTCGCACGGAATAATGACATCCTCAAGAGGCTCGTGCTGGAGGCCAAGCACGAATATGAAAAAGACGCGGAACACCGCGTGCATATTTTCATGGCAGACACGTAAGGGGCAATCGACCTGTGGGTGATATAGCTCGTGGCTGATTTCCGAAGGACATATGCATGTTGGAGATGGAACGGCGCACGCCAGAAGCGGCCAATGAGCTCAATAGTTCTGGAGCCGGCTGTCAAGGAGATGCTTTTAGCGGATTGCCGAGATTTCTTGCGGTCTGAAGACTGGTACGTCCATTACTTAGAATTTACTTGAACACCAGAGTTACATGTGGTTCCACAGGTACGCTGAAAGGGGTGGGTTCATTTAATACTTTTGTGCACGTAAAGATGCAGGTATTTATGGTACTGTATTCGGAAAGGAATACCCTTCCGACGTGGGTATCTGCTGCACGGTGTCCCGGGAAGGTTCGTCCATATCCCAGTTATGGAGTGTCATGTGCTGACGTCACCCTTAAGTGGCAAGACCTCGCTCATTCATTCCCTTGCTGGCGAGCTCGGCCTGGACATTTATGTTGTCAGTCTTTCATCAAAGGGGTGCGTAATTCGGCTCCTCCCCTTATTATCCGGTTAATCTCGGCGAGTAGAATGAGTGATAATACCTTATCGACGTTAATGGGAAACGTTCCTTCACGGTCAGTTGATTCTCCGAAAAGTAAATGAAAGGGGGCTGTGTGTTTCTCAGACGCCTTCATCTTACTCTTACAGGTGCATATTGCTGTTGGAAGACTTGGACGCCGCCTTTACCCGTGGTATTAGTCGCGATTCTACGTCGACCGGTGCCCCTACTGCGCCCACCAAGGGCGCAGCCGAAGCAAATGATGGCTCGACGCTGAGCTTGAGTGGCCTCCTGAACAGCCTGGATGGGGTTGCAGCTGCGGAAGGCCGGTGAGTCCGTTGTTTCAGTCGTGCCCTTCGTTTCGTTTAATTTGGCTTTTCGTCATCTCCGACAGGCTTCTTTTCGCCACGACCAATCACATCGAGCGTCTCGACCCCGCGCTGAGCAGACCTGGACGTATGGACGTGTGGATTAATTTCACCAATGCGACAAAGTGGCAAGCTGAAGGCATCTTCAAATGTTTCTTCCCATCTCGGCCATCTGCTTCATCATCACTGCCATCATCTAATGAAGATTCATCATCATCATCTACGGACCCTTTAGAGAAGAACCTTCCAGACTCCAGGCGTAAGGCGTCGTCGGGGCATGCCGCGCCCATACTTGAGGAGGCGGAAATTGCCCAGCTTGCTAAACGTTTTGCCGATGCGATCCCCGAAGGGGAGATGAGCGTACGCGATAATTTCCCTCCCGCAGTCGCCTAATGTCTCGTGTCTTACGCATTTGGTTTGCAGGTTGCTGGCCTGCAAGGGTACTTGCTCAAGAACAAGACCCGACCACGAGAATGTGTGGAGGAAGTTGGCAAATGGTGCGATCATCCTGTTTTAGTCGTTGTGACGGGAATTAACATTTTTCCAACTGAAAAGGGTTTTACAAGAACGTGAGGCCCGGGCTCGAATGAAGCGCGAGAAGGAGGAGGTGAGCGACGCCCGCTGTCATTGTTACTTTGGGAAAAGTGCCTGATCATATTCATCTCAGCGCGAAGCGAAAGAGAGGAAGGAGGTAAATGAGCAGCGTTTTCCCTTCGGATTACTCCATGCTGACAGTCGTACGATTCGCGAAGGCCGAAGAGTTGGCGCGAAAAGAGGTATGTAGCCATTCATTCTTACACCCCCTTCGTCGTTTGTATTAAGCGCGTCATTTGGTCATTTCTGACTTCAACCTTTTGAATAGAGGGAAGAACGGGAAGTCCAAGAGGTACATTCCATTCTCCCGCCTGTCGGCTCGTAAGAAATGAATTCCTGACGATGAGATCTCTCCATATCAGCCAGCAGAGAGGGAAGCAAGAGAGGTACGCGGTCATCTACCCTTTTCCGTCTTCAGCTTCCTTGTTTTTCATGCCCGCGCTAACTGCCCTCGTTATTTTCGTTGTATCAGCGACTGGACAGGAAGGAATACAAGAAGAGGACACGGCGCGCTTTCCGTTCCGAAGTGCCATTGCCCAATCTGGACATGTATATCACCCCACAGCCACCGTCTGCGCTATCGCATCGTCCATCAACGCCGCCACCACCACCACCGATGGTGGAGTTCCCCACTCCGACGTCTCCGATGATGGTACCGATGCGTTTACAAATGCACGGACTCAACGGGGTCCATGTGGATTCGAGCGACGAAGACGGAGATGATGACGACGAAGACGAGTTCGAGGACTCGGAGCCGACCGAGGCGACGGCTACCGGAACTGATGTGGAGGAGAGCTTGACGTCGGAGGGCGAGACGTGCGCGACGCCCGAGAGCGACGGTAGCAATGATGGTGGTCTTCCCCAAACCGTGGCTGACAAGTGGGTCACGGTCAAGGGTGGTGGACTTGAAACGGTTCACCCTCCACCGCAGGTAATGACCCTTGAGGCTGTGCCCGCTGTACCCATCGCCGGTGCGCGATCATGATGATGGCGATGGAGATCTGGACTGGAGAAAGCGAGCGATCGCGTGCACGCACATGGGGGTCCTGGGAATAAGTCCAGTAAACGCAAACTCAAGCCCAAAGTTCCGACCTTAGCCTGAGCAATGGAGCGCGCGCCCGGGGGCAAAACCGCATTCGGCACGCGATATATCCGCGGAATAGTCCCTGCGCGGTTATGCGGTTACACATGTGCTGCGCCGACAAGGAAGATTCACGGCTTCGTGACGCGTGAATGGGCCCCAATATCGCCTGCGGGCTTTCTCCATTTCCCCCAGCCATTTCTTCACCCCCCCAGCACTTGCGTTTGGCGTTGACGTTGTATATCCTTCCATCATATACCCAGGTGTGTTTTGTGCGTGCCGTCAAGAAGAGCTACCTGTCGCCAGGTCAGATCCATTCGTAGAGATAAAGACTTTTTTTTTTAAATAGTTCGTTTTACCCACATCATCATATATTCACTCCCTTCCAACTCCAACTTCTTCCCCTTCCCCTATCACCCTCATACCCAGGACATTTCGATTCGGCGTTGGTCACTCAACATAACCCACCACCACCATCAGTGGTGGCTAATTACCATCCCCTTCTACGTCCCTGCGGGTTTCTCCTTCTAGTTTGTCGTCTATTTTAACCACTTAGAGTTTGTCAAGGAATAACTATGTGTAGAGGAATACACACCGACGTAATAATAGACCCAAAAACCCCAACCGCAAACAGAACATGTTCTTTTCACAGAGTTCTTTCTCTTCAGAGTTTGCTCGTATGTCGGTCTTTTTTTATTGGGAGATATGAATGGATGAGGACGGCTGTTGGAGTTTCAAGGGCTTTGGGGCGGGCGCTGGGGGGAGGAGGGTGGGCGCGGACTGGATTTACTGCCCCTGATTACCCCCAGATGAGACCCTAACCCTGCTCAAACACCGCCTCTGCTCTGAACAGACCTCTGAACAGATAAGATTTCCCTCCTTACTTCCGCGCGGTCCCCATCCCCACCATCACTGTCAACCTAAGCCAACATTGGTACAAGAGAGCCCAACGGGAGGGTAATAACCCAGGAGCTCAAAAGAATGGAATGTTTCGTACTCTAGTTATTTGATCGTGAATTGTGACGTGCGTCATCGCTCACTGGCAGTTCTGGCACACCTGTAGGCACACACGTACACGTATAATTCCTAGCCCCGCCGCCGGGGCTTTGGCATGAGAAGAACATACAATGCCATGCTGCTCGACACCCTGTGACTGTAAAATATATGCACACGAGCACTTTCGGGAGCAATTTTCATATTTGCCATATGACATTGTTCCTTCTTGTCCCTATAACCCGAGTACGTGCGTTTGGCTGGCACGTCGGGTACCTTATCCCGAGACCTCCTACACCTCATCACGTTTCGTGCACCACCATCAAGCCAAGTTTTTCTCTCTCGTCACTCAGACTCCAACTTGATTTGCACGTTCGAGTCATCGTGGGGTCTTGTCCCCGGGCCCTGTGACTCAGACCCGTCCCATCCCAACGTTTCAACGTTTCCTCCCACTTGTTGGCTCTTGGCTCTCATGACGTCTCATGATTTAGCATGATCCGAGAAGACCGTTTTATATATCAAATCCAGAACCGTCCCCTGAGCTTGGTCACTCTATCGTACGGTATTGATTTTTGGCTTGTTTTATCATCCACTTTGTTTGTAAGTTACTATAATGGGAGAGGGCCCCACCGAAATTGAATCACGACGTTCGTCCCGACGTTCATTAAATGCTGAAAAAACAACAATGCGATGTATTAGTACATATGGCGTGGCGCCTATGTATCTGCCTTTTCATACCCGTACCCATGAGACGAACGACTCACGGACGGCTCTCCTCCTTCGTGACTTGGTCTCCTATTCCTTATTCCCCATTAAAACAAATTGCAACCATGAGCCCATGAGCTCCACAGGAGCTCAGCTGGGGCCCAGGGTTATCATCCGTGGGTGGCGTTGAATGGAAATGGTGGTGGCGGTGGCAATGAGCGTGAGCGGCCGCGCCACTTGGGCACGAGCCCAAGCTCGTTTTTCCCATCGTCTCCAAATCACCCGCTATCTGATATAACTCTCGCCCTCTCTTGCGTTTCCTCTTGTGCGGCTCAGTTGGCCGTACTGTATACCCAGAGATACGGTATGCTAAACACGCCCCCCGGTCTTTTTCTCCCTCCCCTTGTGCCGCTTAAATTATAGTTACGCCTCTTTCCTCCTTTCCCAAGTCCCAGCACCGGGTTTACATAGGGAGCCTATCGCCACTACAGTAGTAGCAGCACATGGTACCACCACCACCACCACCACCACCACCACCGGCACCACATATCACCATCAGAACCACG
>Ga0137362_10001198_pt1 | contig 15687 bp, 8 predicted proteins | sample MadtaG_2_FD_104801 | JGI IMG/M metagenome (GOLD analysis project Ga0137362, IMG submission 104801) | Vadose zone soil microbial communities from Angelo Coast Range Reserve, California, USA - Mad1_100_16 metaG | ecosystem: Environmental > Terrestrial > Soil > Vadose zone | place: USA: California... | reverse complement strand
TCTGGAATATCTGGCGCGGGTGGTTTGCGCGGTGCCGTCTGGCAACCGATTCCAAGCGTATCCGGATTCGCTGGTGGGAACCGATTCGCATACCACGATGGTGAACGCCCTTGGAGTGTTCGGCTGGGGCGTGGGAGGGATTGAAGCCGAAGCGGCGATGCTGGGGCAGCCGAGTTCGATGCTGGTTCCCGCGGTGGTGGGATTCAAGCTGCACGGAAAACTGCCGGAGGGCGCAACGGCGACGGATCTGGTGCTGACCGTGACGGAAATGTTGCGAAAAAGAGGCGTGGTCGGAAAGTTTGTGGAGTTTTACGGCAGCGGACTTTCGACGCTGAGCGTTCCGGACCGCGCTACCATCGCCAACATGGCGCCAGAGTATGGCGCGACCATGGGATTCTTCCCGGTCGACCGGGAGACGTTGGCGTATTTGGAGTTTACGGCGCGGCCGCACGAGCAAATAGCGCTAGTGGAAGCCTACTGCAAGGAACAAGGGTTGTTTCGCACGGACGAGACCGCCGATCCGGCGTTCACCGATACGTTGTCGCTCGATTTGGGAACGGTGGAACCGACGATTGCGGGACCGAAGCGTCCGCAGGACCGTGTTGCGCTGCACGCGGCGAAAAATTCATTCACGAAAATTGTGCAAGGTTCGCCGGCAAAACACGTGCAAGTGGGGGGCAACGGAGATTCGTTCGAATTGTCGAGCGGCGCAGTAGTGATTGCGGCGATTACCAGTTGCACCAACACCTCGAATCCTTCGCTGATGCTGGGCGCGGGATTGCTGGCGAAGAAAGCAGTCGAGCGCGGTCTGCAAGTGAAACCGTGGGTAAAGACCAGCCTGGCACCGGGCTCGAAAGTGGTGACAGACTATTTGTTGAAAGCCGGATTGACGGAATATCTGGACAAACTAAAATTCAATTTAGTGGGCTACGGCTGCACGACTTGTATCGGCAATAGCGGTCCGTTGCCTGAAGCGATCGGCGCAGCGATCAAAGAAAATAATATGGTTGCGGTTGCGGTGTTGAGTGGCAATCGCAATTTTGAAGGGCGCATCCATCCGCTGGTGCGCGCGAATTATCTGGCATCGCCGCCGCTGGTGGTGGCTTACGCGCTGGCGGGAAGAATGGATTTGGATTTGACGACCGAACCGCTGGGAACGGATTCGGCTGGAAAGCCGGTTTATCTGCGCGAGCTATGGCCAACGCCGCAGGAGGTGGAAACAACAGTGCGGGAAGCGGTGACCAAGGAACAGTACAAGAAGCAGTACGCGGCGGTGTATGAAGGCGACGAACATTGGAAGGGCATGTCTGTGCCGCTGGGCGATCTGTATGAGTGGGATGCGAAGTCCACGTACATCAAATTGCCGCCATATTTCGAAAATATGTCGAAGACGGCTGCGCCCCTGGCCGATGTTCACGCCGCGCGGGTGCTGGCGGTGCTGGGCGACAGCATTACGACGGACCATATTTCGCCGGCGGGATCGATTGGAGCGGATTCTCCTGCGGGGAAATATTTGATCGCGAATGGTGTGAAGGCGCACGAGTTTAATTCCTATGGATCGCGGCGCGGAAATCATGAGGTGATGGCGCGCGGCACGTTTGCGAATATCCGGTTGAAGAATCAACTGGCGCCGGGGACAGAAGGTGGCTGGACGACGTACCAGCCGGGCGGCGAGCAGATGAGTATCTATGATGCTTCGGTGAAATATCGCGAGGCGGGCGTGCCGTTGATCATTCTGGCTGGGAAAGAGTATGGATCGGGTTCGTCGCGCGACTGGGCTGCTAAAGGCCCGAAGTTGCTGGGCGTGCGCGCGGTGATCGCGGAAAGTTACGAGCGGATTCATCGCAGCAATCTGGTTGGGATGGGAATTCTGCCGCTGGAGTTTAAGGCGGGCGAGAATCGCGAGACCCTCGGATTGACCGGAAAAGAGACATTTGAGATCACCGGCGTCACCGCTCTTGCGCCGCGGATTCATATCAATGTTGCGACGATGAGCGAGGATGGAAGCGCGAAACAATTTACCGTGGTGGCCCGCGTAGATACGCCGGAAGAGGTGGCGTATTACCAGAACGGCGGGATCTTGACGTACGTATTGCGGCAGATGATTTAGCGAATTCGTTTGGTGGCGAGTGGAAGCGGAGGAATTGTGGCGCGCCTGCGGCGCTCTTTCCTTCGTTCCTTTCGTACCCTGGAACTTGCCGGCTGGGCTAGCTTGTTTCGCGCCTGCGGCGCTTGGCTGTTTCAATCCCTCATTTTCACGATGCCATCCATGAATTGAAGAAAATCCATCCGCGGTCTATGATGCGCGGGCGCGAGCTATACAGCATGCGCTGGAAAACTTTTTCTTTCAGAACTCGAAGAGGTTGACGTGAGACATCGAATTTTCGTGGTGCTGGGACTCCTGCTTGGTTTCGCATGCGTGCTATCGGCGCAACGAACGCCGGTGCCGGAAGCTGTTACTGCGATCAAAGCGGGTCATGTAATTGATGTGGAAGGCGGGCGCGTGCTGGAAAAGCAGATTATTTTGCTGCGCGGGAAGTGGATTGAGGCGATGGGCGCCGAGCTAAAAATTCCAGCGGGCGCAAAGATTCTGGATTTTTCTGCAAAGACGGTCTTGCCGGGACTGATTGATTGCCACACACATCTGGCGGACGGAGCACACGACGACGGCGGGGATCCCACATCGCAACTGAAAAAGACTGCGTCGCAAGTGGTGCTGGAGTCCGTTCCCAATGCGCGGATGACACTGGAATCGGGATTTACGACGGTGCGCGACGTGGGCGTGTATCGTGCGTTGAATGATATCGCTCTGCGCGATGCCATCCAGCACGGATATATCGTGGGGCCGCGGATGTTTGTGGCTGGAGCATACATCACGATCACCGGAGGAGCGGGCGCGATGACTGGCTTTGCGCCGGATATCAAGCTGCCATGGGATTTTAATTACGGTGAAGCGAACAGTCCGTGGGAGGTGCGACAGAAAGTTCGTCTGCTGGCGCATGACGGAGTGGATCACATCAAAGTTCTTTCCACTGGTGCCGTACTCACACATGGCAGCAATCCGAACGCGCAAGAATTCACGCTGAAGGAATTGCAAGCAGCGGTTTCGGAAGCAAACAATTTTGGATTGCGAGTGGCAGCGCACGCTCATGCACCACAAGGAATCAAGAACGCGATCCGTGCAGGAGTAGCTTCCGTGGAGCACGCGACTTTGATTGACGACGAGGGCATCGCGCTTGCCAAGGAGCATGGCACGTACTTGGATATGGATATCTATGATGACGAATGCATTCAGGCGGCCGGGAAAACTGGCAGCATGCCTGCGGATTTTCTGGAGCATGATCGCGACCTTGGCGAAATTCAGCGGCGGAATTTTACCAAGGCGGTGCGGGCCGGAATCAAAATGACGTTTGGCACGGACGCGGGAGTTTGTCCGTATGACGTCGCGGCGCGCCAGTTCGTGTTTATGGTGAAGTACGGCATGACGCCGATGCAGGCTATTCAGGCGGCGACGATCAATGCAGCGACGCTGATTGGCAAGCCGGAAGAGTTTGGCTCGATTCGCGCTGGGAAATTCGCAGATTTAATTGCGGTAGACGGCGATCCGATTGCGGATATCCGGCAACTGGAGCATGTGACGTTTGTGATGAAGGAAGGCGTGGTTTACAAGCAATAAATACTGGGCCTTCCTGATGAGCGCCTACAGGAATCGTCATAGGATGCGCGCGAACGTAGAGAGATTCCTGGTTACGCTCGGAATGACGGCCAATTTTAAGTGGCTAGGCTTATTTCGCGGCGGGCCGCGGCGCGGCTTCTGCGGCTTTCCTGATAAAAACGAAGAAGAGCACAACGCCGAGCAGTACCGACGCTATGCTGGCGGCTTGAGCGTTGGACATGCCGAAGAACGAACGCGGGTTGAGGCGAATGATTTCGACGAGAAAACGCGCGATGCCAGTGAAAACGAGATAGCCACAGAAGACGAAGCCTGCGGATTTCTTCTGTTGCAGCACAGATGCGCCTATTCGCCACAGCACATAAGCGATCAGCAGCCACACGAAAAATTCGTACAGCGGCGTGGGATGAACGCGGCAATTCGCAGGCCAGCCCTGCTGCACGCAGGTCTCCGTGGTGGGAACAACGCCGATCGGGAAACTCATGCCCCAGGGGAGATTGGTGGGAATTCCGTAATCGCCATCGCCGCTGAGGAGGCAGCCAATGCGTCCGATGGCGTAACCGACACAGGCCGCTGGACTGCAAGCGTCCAGAAATGTGAGCGTGGGGATTTTTTCCCGCCGGCTGAGAATTAGGAGCGCAGCAAAGCCGCCGAGAAATCCACCAAACCATGCAAAGCCAAAGCGGCTGATCAGTTGCGGCCATGGGTTCGCAAAAAATTCGGAGGGCGATTCCAGGACGTGATAGAGCCGGGCACCGACAATTCCTGCCAAGCCCGCGATGCCGATGATCAGGAATGCGTCGGTGCGAATTCCGCGGCGGCGAAAATCGGCTTGCAGAATGTAGGATGCGACTAACAAGCCAGTGGCAACCATCAAGCCGAAGGTTGGCAGGCTGAGTGGACCGAGATGAAGGTATGGGATCATTTATGTTTGGGAATTGGCTCGTGAAAAGTATACATGAGCGGTTCAGGAAGCTTTTGATGCCGAGCCTGGGCGGCTCCGATGCATGGCGATTCCGATCAGGAGCCAAATGGCGAGAGCGATCCATTCTGCCTGCGTAAAATGTCCGGGAAATTTCGGAATGACTTTCATCGCGACAAGGAGCAATGCCACGATTGCTCCGATTGCCGCGATGAGTCGCGTGACAAGACGAGTCTCGACCAGTAAGAGCGAGATACATGCAGCGAACCAGCCGGAGGCGCAGGCCATCGAGCCGACTTCGGTCACGGGAACCAGCAACGAGTCGCCGAGAGCGAGACCCGCGAGGGTGGCGAAGGCTACACCGGCGATGGCGATGGACGGAGTCTGAAACGATGGATGGATGGCAGCGAAACGCGCTGGAATCGTGCCGCGCCTGCCGAAAGAAAACAGCAAGCGGCTGGCGGCAACAAAATTTCCGTTGAAGCACTGAAATAGACCGAACATGGCCGCGATGAGGATGAGACGCACCGGCCATTGCGATCCCATCACTTGCCCGAACGCGGCGGCGGTGGCGAACCGCTGGCCAAGCAGAGTCCGCCAAGGCGCGACAAATGAAACGGCAGCAATCACAGCTACGTAGAACGCCGCGCCCACAAAGAGTGCCAGCACGATGGCGCGGAAAAAGTCCTGCGAACGGAACTTCTTGTGAGCTTCTTCGGCAGCTTTGGGAACGGATTCGAACCCAGTCATGAAGTACGGAACGATCTGCAAGACCAGCAATACAGAAACAAGCGGCGCTGCGGAAAAGCCGGGATGAAAATTGCTCGCCGAACCGTGCAGGGCGCCCGCTACCGCGACAATTGCGAACAAAACCAGTACCGCCGTCGTCGCCAAACCCTGAAACGTGGCACTGACTCGAATGCCACGATAGTTCAGCGCGGCCAGGAACAGCGTCATAATTATTCCCAGCAAGAGCCGTGGCAAAAATACCGGCTCGCCTGCGATGCGATAAATCTCAAATGAATTCAGAGACGGGACCAGGTAGCCCGCGAGTTTTCCCACGGCCACCGCTTCCCACGGGCACACGATCAAATAGGCGAGAAGCATAATCCAGCCCGTGAAGTAGCTCACAAGCGGCGGAAAAACTTGCGCAGTGTAAGCGGCCTCACCGGCGGCATCGGGCAAGCGCTGGACCCATTGGCCGTAAACATACCCAATCGGAAGAAGCAGAAGGCCGCCGATTCCGAACGCCAGCATCGCGCCGAAGGGGCCCCCGCGCCCGAGCCAATCATCCATCAGGACGAGCCAGCCAACGCCGATCATGGCGCCGAAGGCGAGCGAAAAATAATCGTGCAGTTCTAATTTGCGCGCCAGGACGGTCATATGCGAGTTCGCCGAAGCATTGTGGAGCGGGGATTGTAGCCGGGTTTCACAAAAGCCGCCAGAAAGGAAAGCGAAGTAGCCATTCCAACGGAATGCAGGCCGTACTACACTCGGTGACGCCATGAAAATCAAAAAATTGATCAAAGAAGCGGCTGAAATCGCCGAACCGTATCGAATCACGAACGGGGGAAAATTCCGTCTCAAGGACTATGACCCGGCAGATACCGGCGGAATGAAGGATAAGGAAAAAGCGCTGAATATGCTGGAGCAAGGCGTAAAACTTCTTTCGCACTTGCAGGAGAAGCTCTACGCGCAGGATCAATGGGCTGCCCTGCTGATATTTCAAGCCATGGACGCAGCGGGAAAAGATGGCGCGATCAAGCATGTGATGTCCGGCGTCAATCCCGAGGGTTGCCAAGTCACATCGTTCAAAGCTCCATCGCACGAGGAACTCGATCACGATTATCTGTGGCGAACCCACAAGGCGATTCCGGAACGGGGCAAAATCGGAATTTTCAACCGTTCGTACTACGAAGAGGTGCTGGTGGTACGGGTTCACGAAGCGTTGCTGGACACGGAGCAACTGCCGAAAGAAATGCGCGGAAAGGGTATCTGGGAGGATCGCTACCAGGACATCAACAACTTCGAGAAATATCTGGTGAGCAATGGCCTGGTGGTGCTGAAATTTTTTCTGCACCTTTCAAAAAGTGAGCAGAAAAAACGCTTCCTGGAACGGCTGGAGATGCCGGAGAAAAACTGGAAATTCTCGATGGCTGATGTGAAAGAGCGCGGCTACTGGAAGGACTATCAGAAAGCGTATGAGGAGATGATCCAGAATACCGCGACGAAACAGGCGCCGTGGTACGTGATCCCCGCAGACAACAAATGGTTCACGCGACTGGCGGTGGCGGCGGCGACGATTGATGTATTGGATTCGCTGGACCTGCAGTTTCCCGAAGTGGACAAGGAAAAGAAGAAAGAGCTGGCGAAAGTGCGCCAGGCACTGATTCGTGGCGAAGAATAGCGACTGTAAGGCGCTGCTGAAGTAAACTGTCGCGGTCTAAAATCGTACGGTTACAGGAGAGGCTGGGCGATGAAACAAGTTGCGGCAGTGATCGGGGCGGGATTTGTCGGAAAGGCGCACATCGAAGCTTTGCGAAGGTTGCCGGTTCCGGTGCGCGGAACGTTGGTGAGTTCCGGCGAACGCAGCACGGCCGCGGCAAAGGCGCTCGGACTAGACCGCGCTTACCGAAGCGTGGATGAAATCGCATCCGATCCCGAAATTACGGCGGTGCATATCTGTACGCCGAATTACGTTCATTTCGAGCAGGCTGCGAAGTTGATGCGCGCCGGGAAGCACGTGCTATGCGAAAAACCGCTGGCGATGGACTCGCGCGAAACCGCGACCCTGGTGGCTCTGGCAAAAGAAACGAATCGCGTAGGCGGAGTGGCTCACAATTTGCGGTATTACCCGCTGTGTGTGCAGGCGAAAGCGCTGATAGAATCGGGCGCGATCGGACAAGTGAAACTGGTCCATGGCGGATTTCTGCAGGACTGGCTTACGTATCCGACAGACTGGAACTGGCGGCTGGAATCGAAACTTGGCGGCGAATTGCGCGCGGTGTCCGACATCGGCACGCACTGGCTAGATTTAATTCAGTGGATCACTGGACAGAAAGTGGAGGAGCTTTGCGCGGATCTGGCAACGGTGGTTCCGGTGCGGCTCAAACCGCGCGGCCACGTGGAGTCGTTTTCGTCCGCGAAAAATGTTGCGACGGATGAGATGCCGATCGAGACGGACGACTACGCGTCAGTGCTGGTGCATCTGGACCATGGCGCGAAAGGAGTCTTCACCGTTTCGCAAGTAAGTGCGGGGCGGAAGTGCAAACTCCATTTCGAGATCAACGGAACCGAGGGTTCGCTGGGATGGAATGCCGAAGAGCCGAACACGTTGTGGATCGGACGGCGGAATGAAGCGAACGAAATCTTGATTAAAGACCCGTCGCTGTTGGCTCCTGCTGCGCGACCATATGCTGCTTATCCGGGCGGACACGCCGAAGGGTATCCCGATACGTTTGTGCAGCTCTTCCACGATTACTACAACTACCTGGATGCAGGCGATTTTGAGGCGCCGCGGAAATTCCCGACCTTCGCGACAGGGCACGAGGAATTAATTTTGTGCGAAGCGATTCAGAAGAGCGCACACGAACGTGGCTGGACGAAACTGCACTGGGACTAGCGGGTTTCGGGCTTCGCATTTCGAGATGTGACGCGTTTGCAATTTTAAGGAAGTTGAGCGGTCGCGGTGCTGGCTCTCCCATCGCCGTACATCTGCCTTGGACCCCGCAGGGGCGCCACCTCAAGTTGCCAGAAAAGGAAGCTCAAGATGTCGGTGAACTCCTCGATGGTTTTTTTGACGGGGCGGCCACCGGAGTGTCCGGATTTGGTGTCGTAGAGGAGCAGGATTGGGTTTTTCGACCCGTTGGCAGCTTGTAGACGCGCAGCCATCTTGCGAGCGTGCAGGGGAGCGACACGGGTATCCCCATCGCCAGTGACAAAGAGCGTCGCGGGATATTTCGTTCCTTGCACTACGCGGTGGTAGGGAGAATAGGCATAAAGAAATTTGAATTGATCCAGGTTTTCAGAGCTGCCGTATTCAGATACCCAGTAGGGGCCTTCCAGGAATTTCTGGAAGCGCAGCATGTCCAATAGCGGATAGGAACACACCACGGCGCGGAAAAGCTCCGGGCGCTGAGTGATCGCCGCACCCATCAGCAATCCGCCGTTACTTACCCCCAAAATAGCGAGTTTGGAAGTAGCCGTGTATTTTTGCGCGATCAAATACTCGGCAGCCGCAAAAAAATCATCGAATACGGTCTGCTTCTTTTCAAACATTCCAGCATGGTGCCACGCTTCGCCAAACTCACCTCCGCCCCGGAGATTTGCATCGGCGTAAATTCCGCCATGCTCTACCCAGAGCAGAGCCAGCGGCCAGTAATTCGGCGTTTCGCTCACGTCGAAGCCGCCGTATCCAGTGAGAAGTACCGGATTTGAAGCGTCAAGCTTCAGACCCTTCTTGTGAAACAGAAACATCGGAATGCGAGTCTTGTCTTTGGAGGGATACCAAACCTGCTCTATTTCCAAACCTGAGGCGTCAAACACCTCTTTATTCCTGGCCCAAATCTCCGATTTCGCCTCGTTAACGTTGTAACGAAATATGGCGGGGGCCGAATCGTACGATTCGAATGAATAAAAAAACTCTGAGCTTTCCCATCGCCCGGAAGGGAAGCTCACCGAACCGAGCGAGGGAAGAGCGATGGAGGATTCGAATTTTCCGGTCGCATCAAAGACTTTTAATTCAGACGACGCGTTGTGGGTGTATTGGCAGACGAGCTTGCCGCCTGCAGCGGCGATTCCTTCAAGGTGAACATTGCCTTCGGGAACCAAGTCTCGCCAGTGTTCGCGTTGCGGAGTAGCTAGGTCCGCGGAAACGACGCGCCACTGTGGCGCCTTCCAATTTGTAAAGATGAAAAGACGATTTCCGGCAAAGCTCGGAAAGAAGAGCGCCTTTTCGTTGTTCATTGCGGCCAACACTGGCTTCTTTTCCCTTACGTTCTGAACGTAGATCTCGGATTGCTCAGAGCCCGACCCATAAATCACGAGGTAAACAAGGAAAGTGCCGTCCTCCGATAATTGCAGCGCTAGAATTTTGTCTTTGCCGAGATTCTGACCGAAGATTACCGGGTCTTGGGCTGGGTCATCCCCCATGCGGTGATAAAAGGCGCGAGGACCATCCGGCGTAACACGCGAATAGTAAAGCGCCTTGTTATCCGGAGTGGGCTCTACGCCAAAGTACTGTTCCTTCGGGAACGCGTCGGGGAGAGTTGTCTTGGTATCAACTTCGAGGACGCGCAAAGTGACTTGGTCCTGTCCGCCGTCACGCCGTCCGTAAAAAACAAACTTGCCGTCGCGACTCACATTTTCAAGAGAAACACTTGCAGAGTGGTCGGCGCTCCAAGGAAGAGGATCAATCAGGATTTCCTCGGGTGCATTCGGCCCTCGCCGGATATAAAGAAGCGAAAGATCCCCTCCGGCGGGGCGCTTGCGAAAGAAATAACGGCCACCGCGCTCGGTGGGAGATTCGTAGGAATCGGTGTGTAGCAATTCCCCGAGGCGCGTGCTGATGGATGCACGATCCGCCACCGAGGAAAGAGCGGCTTCGGTGCACTTTTGCTGCGTTGCGATCCACGCGCGTGTCTCAGGGCTGTCCTGATCTTCTAGCCAGCGGTAGGGATCGGCGACGATGGTATCGCCGTAGGTATCTTGCACCGAGTCGATACGCGCTTGCGGAGGACACTTTGGCGCGAATGAGGAAGCCTGCGCCGACAGGAAGCCAGGTGCAAATATGCAGAGTACGACGCCCGATGTCGCACGAGCGAACCACCGGTTCCTGATGGCCCATGAAGAATTCCGCGACCCTTGATCACACTTTGCGCTCACAGATTCCTCCTGCACAGCTACATGAGGATACCGGCTTCGCCGAGACACGGCAGCTTAGGTCGGCTGTGTGGCAATCTCAAGCGTTAGATTTCGAGGTTAGACGGACGCGCGCTTGGCGGTTCTCACTTCAAAACTGGAAAATGGTACTGCAGATCGGCTGGTAGTTTTCCGGACCGCTGACGCGTGTTGTACTCCAACTCATATTGCGTATGCGACGCGTCTTCGGGGTAGGCAGCACCGGGCTGGTATGGATAAGGCTTCAATCCGTGTTTCGGTAACGGTTCGACAGTGAATGCGTGCGCGGCGTAGAAGTCCATGTCTTTTTCGAAGCCATCGGCGTAGAAGAAATAATCGCGCGTCCAGCCTGCGGGAAGCGCGGGCAGTGACTTCGCGTCGAAATCCAGCTTTAGACCTTCGCCGGAACTGAAAATCACGAAGCGATCGTCGGCAGCGCGGAGCAAAGACTTCACATCGCCGTAGCGGGTGTAGTTCCCAGCCGCGCGGGCGTACGGCCCTGTCATGCTGCGTTTGGCATAGGAATACATCGTGTCGCTTGCCGGAGTTAGGCGAATTTCCTTCGGAAAGCCGAGAAAATCAAGCGAAGCGTTTGCTAAGGGAACTTCTGTTATGTGCACGGAGCGCTGCTCGGGGGTCTGGTCAATGCGAATCGCATCCCAATAGATTTTGAGATTGTTGACGATGCGAATGCGGCGCGTGCCTGTGGCAATCTTTCCGGTGAGATCGGCAATCATGGTGCGTTCGAGGCCAGCCGGGAAACCCATGTCATCAATAACGCGAATCCATTTGCCTTGCGCGTCCTGCGCTTCGACGTACGGCGGAATCACCTTGACTCCAGCCTGGTCGGCTGCATACATCGAAGTGGCAGTGAAATAATCGGTGTAGCCGTCGGCGATCAACCGCAGCGGCAGCCGGGGATTCCAGTCACCTAGGTCGAGTTCGATCCAGTGCAATCTTGCGAAACCCGCAAACGGTAATCCCTCAAAGCTGGTGACATATTTGCGGTCGCGTTTGGCAAGAAGCGGCAATACGTCGTTTCCACGATCGTCCCAGGCGCCAACCGGTGGATGCGCGTTGCTGCTTGGCACCACGCGAAATTCTGGAAACGGCGGATTGCTGGCAAAGCGCTCGTTGGGATAAACGTCGAAGCGCGCGGGATGATCGATTGCGAGCAGCTTCACTTGATCGAGATAGACGGTTTCTTCCATCGGCTCGAGAAAGCGGAAGCTGAGCTGGCCGTCGCGTTGCTGCAAACTTTTTCCGGAGACTTTTAGATATTCGGTTGGATCGGGAACGTCGCGCTCCCCGGGCGCGACCCAGTGTCCGACGACGCCGGGGCCGATCATGTCGGCGATAAATTCGTATTCCTTGCCATTCCAGGAGAAGAGAACGGGGCAGGAACTACCGCGGCGATCGAGTTCGGCGACAGTCTGCGTTTTGCGGCCGTCGAGGCGAATCTCGTCCTGCGGTACGCCGGTAGGCCACAGAAGACGGACAACGTCCGCCCCTTTTTCGCGGCCCAGGCCAACGTGAATCGGCAAGGCGCTTTGGCCGAGGTAGCCCGAAGCTCCGGGGACCTCCCATTTTTGATAAAGTGAGCCGGCAAAAATTTCCACCTTCGTTCCGATGGCGCTCTTGTTGTCGTTGAGCGCTTTCAAATCGATTTGCATCCAGCCATTTTTTTCGGCGCCACGATTTTTTAACAACAGCGGAGCACCTTCGGTTTGAGTGACGAGTAGATCCACTCCGCCCGTTCCGGCAACGTCAGCAGCAACAATCGCTAGTGGTTTAGCTAGTTTGACAGAGTCGAGGCCTGCGTCTTTGGTCGCGTCAGCCCAATTCCCTGCCCCTAAATTTCGCAGCAGACGAAGTTCGCCGCCGTTTGCTCCTTCGCCAGCAGCAACCAGATCGATCCAGCCATCGTTGTCGTAATCGACTGCAGCGATTCCCGCACCGCTCTTCCAATTGAGCTCCGGCAGTGCAACACGCGCAAGGCCTTTGCCATCTTGGTTGCGCCATAAACTGATTCCTGGAGTGCCCGCGTGAGTGAACGCAAGGTCCATCCAACCGTCTTTGTCGAAATCGAATGACACAACACCAACCGCCGGCGCTAAACCCTCTTTCGCAAAATCGATTCCGGCAAGCGCTCTGAATTCACCCTCGCGCGGATTGAGCAGCACGGATGCGCCCTTCGCGCCTCCCGCTAAAATAAAATCTATGGCGCGATCGTTGTTGAAATCGGAAGTGACGACGCCAGCGCCCGTGGCTTCCGTGCCCAGCGCGGTTTCGGCCGACACGTCAGTGAATGTGCTGTTGCCATTGTTGCGCCACATCACGTTGTTCGCGGCGCTGCCCGGCTTAGCGGTGACGTAGAGATCAAGATCACCATCGTGGTCGTAGTCAACGAAGGTCAATCCCACGCAGCCTTTTTCACTGCGAATGTTCACCGACTTTGTCACGTCGGTAAATTTTCCCGCGCCATCGTTGTGGAAAAGATGCACGCCGTCGCTCATGCAAACGGCAAAATCAGTTTTGCCATCACTGTCGAAATCGCCGGCAGCACATCCTAGCCCGCTTCCGGTCAGAGTTAAGCCCGAGCCGCTAGTTTTATCTTCGAACTTTCCGCTGCCCGCATTGTGAAGGAGGTGCAGCGAACCATTTTCCGTTGCGCTTACCAGCAGGAGATCCGGTTTGCCGTCACCGTCATAATCGAAAAAACATGCGCCGGAGCTTGGTGCAGCGGCGATAGCTTGCACCGCGTAGGCAACCGGAATCGCCGCCGGCGCTTTCAGCAAACCGTTCTTCGAGTATTCCGCCAGTGAAAATTTTCCCTGGTCGCCATAGCCGGCGCCGAATGGAGCGCCAAGATGCTGGGCAGTAATTTTTTGGAATTTCTGCAGATGCTCGCGCGCATTTTCTGTATCGCCTTTGCGCTGGTAAGCCCTGGCCAAACCAAACTCCGCTGAGGCATGGAACGGGAACACTGCAAGTGCGGACTGAAATGCAGCAATCGCAGCGTCATACTTCTGCAATTGCGTATTGAGATAGCCAATAAAATAAAACGCATCCGGCTCGGATGGAGCGATCTCGCTCACGCGTTGAAATGCGGCGATCGCTTTTCCCTGCTCGCCAACATCTTTGTAAACAAGGCCCAAGTTGTACCAGGCGTAAGGATCGCGAGGCAGCTTTTCCGATGCCTCCTGCAATGCTTTTTTGGCATCCTCGGATTTTTGCTGGCTCAACAGTGAAATGCCGAGATTCAATTTCGCCAGCGCGTAATCCGGCTGCGCTTTGAGCGCGGCCTCGAACTGCTTTTGTGCGTCGGCGAAACGCTGCTGGTTCATGTACGCGACGCCGATGCTGTTCAGCCGTGCGGCTTCGGCGTTGTCTGGGTCGCGAGCGGCAGCATTGGAGCCGATCGAAAAAGTCGCAAGCGATTTTCTGGCTGCGAACACACCGCTGAGCGGCAGCGCAATTACGAGCACCACCACAATAAATTCGGCAAATGGGTACGCAGAGCGAATGCGCTTTCGCATAGTGACGAAGTTTTCCAGTCTTGGGCGATGAGAGACGGCAGTTACTGCAGCGCGAGCCCCAACCAATTCTCGCGACGTTCGTCATGGCCGTCAACGGCTTTCGCAGGCTTTGCCGAGCTGCGCTTGACGCTCTCGCTCTCCGCTCTTAGTCTCGAAATAGAAAAAATGACCGCCCTCCACTACTTGTCTCTCGTCGAACTCGCGGAGAAAATCAAGGCCCGCGCGATTTCCCCGTGCGAAGTCATAGATCAACATTTAGCGCGGATCGCCGAATTCGAACCGCGATTGAGCGCATTCGTGCATATCGATGAAGCTACCGCTCGCGAACAGGCACGAGCCGCGGAAATCGCGGCGATGCGGGGCGAACCGCTGGGCGTGCTGCACGGTGTACCGCTAACGGTGAAGAGCTGTATCGACGTGGCGGGCTGGCCGTGCGCGGCAGGTTCGCTGCTGCGCAAAAATTACCATCCCAGCAGCGACGCGGTACTTGTGCAGCGGCTGCGCAGAGCCGGTGCAATTTTGCTAGGCAATACGAACACTCCGGAATTTCTGATGGCGTACGAAACCGACAATTTGCTCGCCGGAAAAACGAGCAATCCGTGGAATGCGGCATATTCGTCGGGCGGATCGAGCGGCGGCGAAGCTGCAGCCATTGCGTCAGGATGTTCTGCAGGCGGAGTCGGCAGCGATGGCGGCGGTTCGATTCGCGTGCCGGCACACTTCTGTGGAATTTGCGGACTGAAACCAACGCCGGGGCGTATTCCATCTAACGGACACTATCCGGCTGGCAGCAGCGCCTTCGGATGGCTCGGCGTCGTAGGTCCGATGGCGCGTACGGTAGGCGACCTAAAAGTTTTGTTCAAAGTTTTACGCGGACCTGACGCAGGCGACGCGCTCACTTCTCCCGTGCACGGCGTCGATGATGCGTCGCTATCTTCCAAGAGAATAAGGATAGGAATCCTGGAAGGATCTGGCCTCGGAGCAGTCACACCTGAAACGCAAGTCGCGGTCCGACAAGCTGCTCAGCTTCTCGCTTATCAAGGATTTATCCTGGAACCCTTCCGCCTGAATAATCTGGAACGTGTGTTGGAACTATGGTGGTTTTTCTTCGGCACAGTGATCAGCGAACTCTTCCAAGCTGAAATTCGCGGCCGCGAAGCGAGCCTGACCCCGCAGTTCTGCGACTACCTAAAAGCCGCGCGATCGTTTTCACCTGAGCCGCCAATGACCCCAACAGCCCCAATGACCATGACGCGCTTTGTAGAAATGTGCGCCGCCCGCGACCGCGAACGCGCAAACATTCTAGAGGCAATGACCGATACCCCGATTCTCTTGTCTCCAGTCTGCACCACTCCTGCGTTTCGTCATGGCGAAGGCAACTGGAATCCCGATAAAGGTTATCGGTCCACGATGCGCCACTCGCAGTGGCTGAATTTAGCAGGCTTCCCGGGAGTCAGCCTAACCATGGGCAAGTCACCAGAAGGTTTGCCCATTGGCGTTCAACTGATAGGGCGCCCGTTCGAAGACGAGCTGGTACTCGCCGTAGCAGGACAACTAGAAGCCGCACGCGGCCCGTGGCAGCCGCCTGGTTCGCTTTCCTGATCCAAGTCCAATTAGGGTTGTCGCGCGAGTTCCGGATCGGCAGTAGCGCGTTT
>Ga0137362_10001194_pt1 | contig 15699 bp, 26 predicted proteins | sample MadtaG_2_FD_104801 | JGI IMG/M metagenome (GOLD analysis project Ga0137362, IMG submission 104801) | Vadose zone soil microbial communities from Angelo Coast Range Reserve, California, USA - Mad1_100_16 metaG | ecosystem: Environmental > Terrestrial > Soil > Vadose zone | place: USA: California... | reverse complement strand
CTCCTGCCGCGCGAGCCCAATGGTCTCCTCCCGCTTGTCGGCGACCACTCGTCCTCGTTCATGTCCCGCCCGATCCCGCATCTTAGCGATCATGCCATCATCTTTGCCGGCGCGCAGAAAAACATCGGTCCCGCTGGCTTGACGATCCTTATCGTGCGTCAGGATTGTCTCGTTGATGTCGACGCAGCGGCGAAGCTTGGTGCGATACCCGTTCCATTATGTCTGTCCTACACGACACTCGCGCAGAGCAAGAGCCTGCACAACACCCCGTCGATGCTCGCCATCTACATCACCGGGCTCGTCCTCGAGTATATGAAGGAACAGGGTGGCATCGCGCACTACGAGGCAGTCAACAGGAGAAAGGCGGAAAAGGTATACGCCGCTATTCGGGCAGGCGAGGAGCGCGGTGTGTTTCAAGGCAGGGTGCAATCAGGGTCAGGTAGCTGGATGAATGTCGTCTTCAATGTCCTCGGGGAAGGTGCAGAGGCACGCTTCCTTGCGGGCGCGGAAAAGGCGGGTATGAAAGGCTTAAAGGGTCACCGGTGCGTTGTTTGCTTGCATACATACCTCCACACACCTTTTGACATTTCACATGACCGCATCGATGGTGATAGGTCGGTTGGAGGTATGTACATACCTTTCTTGCGCAACCTAAGCGGCCCTCATCGAATTTCATTGTGTTAACAGGCGTACGTGTATCGCTCTATAATGCCGTCACGGAAGCAAGCGCGGACACACTCATTCAGTTCATGGAGAGATTCGTTTCTGAAGCGACTTCTCAGGCACCATCGTAAATATTATTGTTTCGCGTAGAATAGGTTATTTGGACTGGGAGAAAAATATGGGTCAAGCTTGGGCGAGATTCAGTAAGATGCTTGCCATGTCTGGTTCTTAGACGTAACAGATGTTATCCTTAATACATGCCCCATGGCTGAGTTGGTTACAGCGTCCGACTGTTATCCCATTGGGAAAAGCTTATCGGAAGGTCGTGAGTTCGAGCCTCACTGGGGCAGTCCTTTTTTGAATTTCTTTCTCTTCCCACCCACTATATAGTATCGGATGTGATAAAAATTGCGCGACGGAAAATGTTAAAATGGATTCAAGGCTCAAGGCATTGATTTTGGACGACTACCGACGCTATGCATTATGTCATTGTTACGACTGTTAGTATGATCAAACTGTTGATCACAATACTGTATTGCATGTATAGGAACAACTTGTACAGGAAATCGTGAAGGCAGAGAATATCGTTAATACATGTACACGTTATAAGGAAACTGTCAATGAGGGAGGAGCTTGGAACATCATAGATAGATGCATTGAGGAAAAAAGTATGATGGCGTGCTGCAGAACCTGGCCGGCTCACAATACACAAATAAAATATCAAACGTCAGGCTGAACGTAAAACGACAACGGTTAAGGTGAATGGTCGTCGTACGATAAAGTACGGGCATTTTGAACGGTCGAAAAAAATTGTGAGATGAGAATGAATGAAATGTGAAAAGATGGTGAAATATATATGCGATTGAATACGGTCACAGTTGATGATGCTGACTTGCAGGAATAGGGCACGGGTGAATTTCCGGATTGCATGGATGGATGATGGGAGCGTCCGTTGATGAACAGGGGAATGGTGACGTGATGAAAGGGGTGAGGATTAAAAGAACTTTCTAAGTGGGGAAAACGGAAAGTGACAACGCTATACATTCACCACGTTGCTTCCTTAGCGGGCGTCATAATTGGCATTAGACCAACGAATTGAACTCGTGATGGCGACGGGAACCGTGGTGGGGGTGTCGACGTTGCACTCGGCGGTGGTGAGACGAGCGGCACAAGAGGCTCTGACCGATCTCTCGAGGAGATAGACTTGCGCCGGCGGACCGGGCCAGGACCGGAAGCACGCATATATTCTGCAAGTCCTGAGAGATCGGAGTCCCAGGGGTTTCCTGCCGTAAACACGGGGTCGTCCAGAGCGGAAATCCATGGAAGAGAATCGAAGTTAATCACACGGGGCGCAATGATAGCTTCTGGGCGAATATTGTGCCGCCGACGGCGGGGGGTACGTGGTGGGCAAACTACTTGTCGTTTGATAGAGCTACAAGGTGTCGGAGACTGCGATGCCTTAAAAAAAAGACAAGAACGAAATCAACGGGAGTTTGTAATCGCCCGGATGAAAGAAAAACAAACCAGAGAGCGCTTGGAACGATGGTGAATACGGATTGGAGACATGAGGCGAGGAAGCTGAGCATTCTTGGGGGCAGGTGTGTGGCACTTGCGTCAGAAAGATGAGTCCTCTGATAAGGTAAGCAGGGACAACACGAAATGCTCACGATGAACGGATCGTCGAGGTTGATGGGCAACACCGGCACTGATGTGTCAATTACTGTCGGTTGCGGGAGTAAACGGCGGGGCTGGGGGGCGATAATGGGGATCGGGGACATTGTGAGATCTTGTCTAGTCAAGAATTGGGGCTGGTTGACTGCTGTCAAACGGGCTTGATGGAGTTGGCGTTTATGAGGGGGCGTACGGGGACGAAAAGAAAAAGGTAGGAAAGGAGGGACTGGAGTTTTATGGAGATGGAACGGACAATGGGAGAGAGTAAGCTACCGCGTGTCAAAAACGGTGCACGTTGCCCCCGCCTGTTTTGCTGACAAATCATAACAAATATAGCGAACAATGGCGCGCCTCTGAGCCTCGTTTTACAACGTCGCCCGAGTAACCTATTATCTCGCTTTCTTTGGGAATTTATTCCGATGCGAGCAATGACTCCAACAATGACTCCCGTGTGTTTCTTGCGACCGCCCATGTGGGATAGTTGCCAGCCGATGTTGCGAATTTGATAGGTTTGACCCGAGGACGAAACGTCAGGAAGAAACACGAGGATCGCACGCGGACTCAACTGTACTAGGCTATCAACATGAATCGATGGGATCACGTTCGTGGCAGTGAAGACGTGTCGGGTATCATTGCATCCATACTTGGGGGTGAAGAGAGGAAGTAGGGGAGACATTAGTCACGTCGTTCGGTACGGCAACTACCTTCAGCGGCTGTATCCTCTCTCTATCCTAATGACTATGGCATCGGAAGTCCATACCTCGCGTCATTATCATTTCCCATACTGGGTGCTGTGAGCGTGGCACCCATCATATTAAAGTACAATCGCAATCGTTCAACACAGCGCTTAGGTAGCCAGAAATAGCGACAAAGGAAGAAGGATGCACTTTTGTGGGATAGCTATATGATAATGCAGTAGACACATTGTGGAGAAAATGAATGTGAGAGCGTAATACACAGGAATTACTACAGAACTTTTTTTGCCTAAAGCCAAGTCCGTGCAGCAGCTCTAGTCGATCTCCTCCATCGCGGACGTAGAGGCCCCTTCTGCCTCCGCAGGGGCCGCCTCCTCTTCCTTGGCAGAGGGCGCTGTCTCCTCTTCCTCGTCAACGTCAAGACCAAGTCTAGAATTTAGTCAGGGAAGTTTTTAGTCATACATCGGCGCGCAAAAAAAGTAAGTCACTTACGAGATCATGCGGTGGATCCGCTTTGCAAATGATGTCGGCTCCTCAAGCGAGAAGCCAGAAGTGAGGAGAGCTGTCTCGAACAGGAGATACGTCAAATCCCGGACAGACTTGTCAGCCTTGTCTTCCGAGACTTTCCGTCTGAGCTCCTTAACAATTGGGTGATTGGGGTTGAGCTCAAGGGTTTTCTTTGAGGCCATGTAAGACGACATCGAGGTATCACGAAGGGCTTGGGCCTTCATAATACGCTCCTAAAGACAGCGCAGGTTATCAGTTTCTGGTCTTCGGATCCGGGGTCAAACGAGAGACCCACCATATTCGATGACCAACCAAACTGGCCAGTGACCAGGACACAAGGCGAGTCGGAGATACGGTTCGATACAACAACCTTCTCAACCTTCTCCCCAAGCGCATCTTTAATAACTTTGCACAAGTCCTCGTAGGACTTGGCCTCTTCCTCGCGCGCTTTCTTTTCCTCATCTGTCTCCTCAAGCTCGAGACCTTCCTTCGAGACAGACTCAAGCTTGAGGCCATCAAACTCCTTCAATTGGGATACCGCATACTCATCGATGGGATCCACAAGCAGGAGAACCTCGAAACCTTTCTTCCTGAGGACTTCCAAGAAAGGAGAGTCCTTGATGGCGGCAAGAGATTCACCCGTGAGGTAGTAAATCGCCTTTTGTCCCGAAGGCATGCGTGTAATGTAGTCTAGAGATTCATAATGAGCACAAGTATGGCGCATGCGGGACGGGAAACAAACCCTTGAGAGTGGTCTGGTCGTCAACGGCCTTCGTCGAATGGAAACGCAGGAACTCAGCAAGCTTGCTACGGTTCTGGGCATCCTCATGAATACCGAGCTTGAGGTTTTTGCCGAAGGCCTCATAGAACTTCTGGGAGTTGTCACTGTCTTCAGCAATCTCCGAGAACAGATCCATGCACTTCTTGACGATGTGTTTGCGGATGACTTTGAGGATCTTGTTCTGCTGAAGTGTCTCACGCGAAATGTTGAGAGGCAAGTCTTCCGAATCGACGATACCCTTGACAAAGTTAAGGTACTCCGGAATGAGGTCCTCGCAGTCATCCATGATGAAGACACGGCGGACGTAGAGTTTGATGTTGTTACGCTTTTTCTTACTCTCAAACAGATCGAACGGTGCACTAGGACTAGGTTAGAAATGGTGGGCATGCAAAGTGACGATGGTGACCTACCGCTTCGGGATATAAAGGATAGCCTTGAACTCAAGCTGACCCTCGACGGAGAAGTGCTTGACAGCAAGATGGTCCTCCCAGTCGTTGGTAAGCGACTTGTAGAAGGCCCCATACTCTTCTGGCGTGATGTCGTTCGGGTTACGCGTCCAGATAGGTTTCGTCTTGTTGAGCTCCTCGTTGACCTTGCTCTGCTCCTTGACCTTCTTTTTCTTTTTCTCCTTGGCTTTGTCCTCATCTTCGTCCTCGACTTCCTCGACCTTGGCCTTTCCTTCTTCGTCCTCTCCCTCCTTGGTCTCCCCCTCCTTGGCCTCTTCTTCGTCATCCTCGACCTCCTGAGACACGTGGTCAGGAACAACTGATTACCGTAATAAGGGTCACAAACCTTTTCTATTTCCTTGGTGACGACAAGTTGGATAGGATAGGATATGAATTCAGAGTGCTTCTTAACGGTATCCTTGATCCGCTTCTCTTCAAGGTATTCCACCTGGTCTTCCTTTAGATATAAGCGAACCTCAGTACCGCGACCGAGTGGTGGGTTCACGGTGTCCAGGGTAATAGTGAAAGTGCCACCCGCGGCTGACTCCCAGATGTACTGCTCATCATCATTGTGTTTTGAGATGACTTGTACACGCTCAGCCACGAGGTAGGCGGAATAGAAACCGACACCGAACTGGCCAATCATGGAGATATCAGCGCCAGAGCTGAGCGCTTCCATAAACCCCTATGACGAGACTTCAGAATGACCAGTCAGACGTGGATAATTGGCTCAGAATATACCTTCGTGCCGGACTTGGCAATGGTACCAAGGTTATTGACCATGTCGGCCTTGGTCATGCCGATACCACTATCGCGGATGGAGAGGAACTTATTTTCTTTGTCTGGGATTATGCGGATGAAGAGCTCCTTTTCAGACTCGAGGACGGAGGGATCAGTGAGTGAGGCGTAGCGAATCTTGTCAAGAGCATCAGAACCGTTGGAGATGATTTCACGGAGGAAAATTTCTTTGTTGGAGTAGAAAGTGTCTGAGGGAAGGTGAAAATGGGTTAGGCGTCGCGTCGATAATCGCGCAAAGATAACATAACTTACTGATGATCAAGTCGAGCAACTGAGAGATCTCAGCCTGGAAGCCAAAGCTTTCTGGTTCGGGTGTAGACATTTTTTTTGATGCGCAAGGTGGGAGAACAGGAGACGACTAAGGTTGTAGGAAGAGAGGAGCCGTCGAGCCAATTTATCTCAATGGGATTTTTGTTCTCGAAGTTTCGACGCGCCTCCTACGATTATTCCCACGCCTGCAATGCTTCGAGAACCTTCCTTACTTTACTAAATCTGACTACGGTCGCAGCACCGCGCTTCCAATCACGGGGCTGCGCGAAGGCTCGCTCAACAATCCCGAATGCCCTCTTACCTGCGCCCGCAGCAGCTCGACCATCGCCTTGAGTTCCTCTATCTCATCTTTCAGCTCTATATTTTCCCCTTGTAGTTTCCCATTCTCCTCTCTTAGTCTCGACAACTCTGTTCCGGAGGATGTCCTGGGCGACTTCATTGGCGTTCTTTTAGTAGAGGTTAGCTTGAGCTTTGCCTCCATGGTTTGAATCTGTCGCCGTGATGCCCTGGTACACAGAGGTCTTCTCAGTGAAATATGTGCATTGATTACAAGCCTTGAGGTACTCTCACCGCGCTTGTTCCTCCATCATGCTGTGGGTCCTTTCGTATGCGTCCAGTCGTAACTCCATTTTTTTGTACTTGCTAAGCAGTGCTTTCATCGTTTCGGTTTGTTCTTTGTATTTCTGCACGTCCACATCCCTGTAGCCATTCGTTAATGGACACCAAGTGGTGTATGGCATCTTCTGTCTCACCATAATCGTTGCATTACTGTGTGTTGTTCAATCCGTTGTTCATAGTCTTTCAGTCGTGCAACCTTATGTTCTGTCTCTTTGATAGAAGTCCGCAATTGTGACTCGCGCCGTTCTGCCTCGGCGAGTAGATTTCCCTGGGCCACAAATTGTGCCTGCATGCCATCGTGAATCACCTCCGAGTCTAAATGACGTCGATAGTAATGAACGGACCCGAAGTTCCTTTTCTGTCAAACGCAACGCCGCAGTTTCAGATACCCAGTTTCGCTTTTGCTCCCTGAGATCTTGCAATTTCCGACCCAGTTCAGCGTTCCAATCCGCGTATTTCTTCTTTGTCATTTCCGAATGCTCAGTATGCTCCTTCAACTTTCGCTGTAAGCTGCTGATCTGCACTTTGTTCTCCCGCAACTTATTGTGCTACTCAAGCGTGATAGGTATGCCGCAACTGTAGTGATGGCTGGGGAAAAAGTACTCACCAAGTTCTGTCTCTCCACCTCCGCATTGCGACTCATGATCCTTTGTTCAAACAGCCTCCCAATTTGTCTCACATTCTCTCTTGCAAGCCACGACTCGAAGTTCAGCTCGTTCCGTAGTAGTAACACTTCACGCTGAAGCCCTGTTATCGCTTGGACTACACTATTTCCTGGTTCGGGTTTCCCGGGGCTCTGCGGCATAGCCTCGAATGGGAACAGCGCGTACGGCCAAACAGGTGTTGGATCAACAATATCGACGTCCAGGTAGGATTTGAGTGCAATGGATGTATTGACCATATCTTGTAGCGAGACCCGTGGCTTGCTAGGAATTTTGACAGTCCGCATTGGAGGGGTCGAGATCATGGACCCTAAACCCGTATCATTGGTATCAAGCACCAACGGCAGTGGCGCTGTGACGTTGTCATTGGTTTCCGCGGAGGCCGCCTCTGGCACAGCGCTGCTTTGCCACGCCAAATGCGAATGTCGTAACTCAAGCAATAAGCTTTCTGCGACAATCCTAGCCGTGTCATATTGCGAGAAGAACTCGGGCTCGCTTATCTCGGTCTCCGGATTGTGCCAGATTATCTGCGGGTGAGTAGTGCGCTGCCTGAGAAGCAGCTGATCATAAACAAGTGTCAGATTATATGGACCCATACTCGACTAGAATCCCTACCTCGCTCTTCGTCTTGATCTGTTCGTTGTCCAAGGCATCTTCCCAATCTACTGCATACGGTCTCTCTACCTTCCTCTCGGCGAGGTACCCAACTGGATCGCGCAAAAATGCGATAAGATTGCATGGAAACAGGAAATACAGGAATGTGAAATATCGCTCGGGAGAGGGCGCGGATGTTGCCGTTGAATCAAATGTTAACTCGAGACGTTCCCATTGTAAATCCAGGTTCGCGTCCAGAGTCCGTTTGGCGTCAGTGGCCTGTCCGGGATTTTCTCCCCCGATGGTGCCGTGTTCTTCGTCAGACGCTGTACCGCCTGGGAGTGGAGAGTGTGTCGATGTGGGTGGTGTACCCTCGGGCCAACAAAGAATATGCGCAAGGACTGCAAAGAGAAGGGGAAGTAAATGCTTCAGTGCGGGACAAGCCTTGACTGCAAAAATTGGCAACAATTTAGTAAGCATCGTGAGGCTTATCGCGCACGCCGTCGTGGAATTGTCGACCAAGAGCGAGGTCAAGATAGAAGACATAAGTGGGTGTGACGCCAAGACGGATGCATGCTGTTCAAAGAGCGGTTCCGTGGTGTAGCGATTGAGAAGGTCAATCAGTTGCAGGCGCGAGGAGGGCGACGCAAAGCAGTGGAAAATCTGCATTAAGAATGCCTACCATGCACCATGAACAACCAATTATTCACATCTGGGACTTCGTGTGATGCAATCAAGAGCGTACCTCGGGCTGATCCATGCCAAACGCGACAAGAATATCCTCGAGGTTTTCCTTCCATATTCTCCGCCGATCTCGCTGCTCCCCTGGCAGGTCCGCCCACTCGAGTATGTCTTCCGGGGATGCTTCATTAGATGCATCCAAAAGATAAAGGTCCAGTATCCGTCTTCTAAACTCGCCTTGTATCTCGGGGTGTCTATTATCGGGCTTTTCTAGTGCTACGATGACAAGATCCTTCGCTTGAGTGAGTGCTTTTTGAGACAATCTTGGCTCGCGCAAAGCCGGTCGTAGGGCGAGATCAAACCAGGTAGAGATGAGGGATGTGGATGAAAGCACTGGCTCGAGATGACGCAGGACGCAAAGGAGGTCCTCTGTCTGTGCACATTCGCTGAGGTCAAGAGTATCCCGGATGACCTGCAGCTCATTCTCGAGATTGCAGATGAAAACCTCGGGCTCTTCCGATGCGTTGCAGTCAGTGACGAAGTTGTCGAGGAGGGTATAAACGTCTTGCGGAGACAAAGCCTGCGGGGACCGCTCGAGATAGAGGCGAAGTTGGCGAGAGATGTCTGCCATTGATGTTTGACTGGCACTGGCAGCCCCGGGGCGAACAACGCCGAGAAAGCGCACATGATCAATGAACGCGTGATATAATTACAGTACAAAAAACTCGTAAATTCGACTATTCTCCCGCCGCTAACTGGCCCGCTCGTAGTTTCTGCAAGTCTGCGTACGATCCGCGTCGACCCTGAAATTCTTCGGTCGTTCCCTCAGATTGTGTAACGTTTAGTAAATTATCATAATCTCCTGCATCTTCATCATCTGAACCTTTCGGAGATCCAGCTCTACTGACTTCACGACTTGTCTCGGCACTACGACTCCAACCGAAGAGGCGCTCATCAAGCCAAGTCTTGCCACAGCACGGTAAGTCTCGCTATCCGTCTCACAGACATCAAAGGGACGTACCATGGGATGCGAGAGCAAGGTGCCTTGTGTATCGACGGTACCTGCTCCGCTCTTTCCCCATAGCCTGTGTTTACCGGAGGATGGGGGAACACTTGCAGACGGGACAAGAATGCGGTACTATCAAGCAAATAATTAGCCTTCGAGTCGACCTGGGCTAATCGAAACCATACTTTATCAAAATCGTCCCAGATTTGTGGCCCGAACTCGTCAATAGCTTCGCCCAGTTCCTTGGCCAACTCTTGTCGAACTCGCTTCAAGTGTTCTAAGTACTGATTCTTTCCAGGGATAAGGGCAATGACGAGAGGGCCCAATGATCTACGAAGCAATTAAGCTAACTGATCGGACTTGTGTGAATAGCGGGACCAACTTGAGCACATCCATACCCGCTTCACCAAATTTGAGAGCCGCATAGCCAATGCATGGAAGGGCAAGTAATACGAGGAAGGGCGTCCAGAGAATCCAATTCAAAGGCAGATCTGCTTTGACAGCGATTACCGTTGCAGCTATTGCGTAGAGCAAATAGAGGGCCGGAGTCATGACGAGTGAAATCAAGACTTTCCATGTTGCGAGGACATCCCGCCCCGCAATCTTTACTACCGACGCAGCAAGAGCCTCTGGAGACAAATAAGCACTTGGGACATGGCATAACAAGATCCTACAACATTACCTCTAGCCTTGATTTTGGACACTACCGATGCTGTGACAAAAATAGGTGCATGCAGGACCACGCCTGGCAATGAAAAGACCGTCCATACTAGCAGGAGTCCGATGCGGTAAAGCAAGAGTCCAAAAGTCTTCCAGCTGACCTTCTGGGCCCGGGGCACCTGGTCCAAAGTCATTTATAAGTCATGGTTGAGGTTGATGATTGGCAATCAAACCTGATGGTCTCTCAAGCCCAAGTCTCGGAGTAAACGGTTGTATTTTAAAACCGTTTCACGTAAAGCTTGAATACGGGGTTCGTCCTTGAAATAGCTATATGCGAGTAGAAAGCGCTTGTTCAGTTCGACAACCTGACCGAGGGTAAGGTGTTGTCCAGGGGGTTGGTAAAGTCGTCGCGCAGCTTGGATGAGCTGCCAAGGAGTCAGCTCGCACGAGCAATAACATCCAGGTTATCACGCACCATGAGAGTATCATAATCAGGTGCGCGCACTGTCACAGCCTTGAGACCATCATAAACTTGATTCAGAAGCTTGGAAACAGCCTCTCGCTTATGCGAACCCCCGTTTTTGAACTTTTCGACCAGTTCAGATGAAACATCTAAAGGGGGTCCGAACTCGACAACCGCACGCGAACGAAAGCGGTGTGCATGAAAGTAAGACAACCCGACTGGTACGAGTTTCACTTTCACATTGGGGTGACTTGCCATCGTACCTAACGCCATCATTGCGAAGCCGGCCTTCAAGGGAAGAAGATCCGTTCGGTCGTGGCTACCCCCTATATTGCGAATAAGCTCCCGATAAATCACATCCTGCAGCAGTCACACACCTTCTGGATAGATTGCAATGCAATGACCATCTCGCAATCGCTGGTAGACATCCTGATACATTTCATTCTGATCGACAAAAGGGAGCGCTTTGAAAGTCAGACCATCTATGCCCTGTGACTTGGCTTCTTCGGCCTTTTCACGGAAAAGCTTCGTGCTTTTTTCTGCCTCACTGTGAAATTCGTTCCTGACTCTGAGCCGTGTATCCGAGATGACCTCCACTACTTCGGCGAAGGAGTTGTTGACAGCCTTGGATAACATAATCTGCATCTTTGGCCTCAACTCCTCAAGAAATTTGGTACCTTTGCCGAGAACAAGGCAGTGATCATCTGGTGACAAGTACACTTTTCCTGTCCCGGCTTTAGCAGAGTCCTGGGGACGAGCGACAGAGACTAATGGGGGATCAACCGAAAGGCAAATAGGTCGTAGGGTTTATGCGCACTGCTCAACAAACTCTTGGCGAGGAATCCTACAACCCTCCGCTTCATACTCTTGGCAGCGACCAAGAAAGCAGGGCGTCGCCCTGACTCGCGGTAGACCATCAATGCAAGGAGAAGATCGAGGAACTACGAGGCCTCGTCGGATCAGCACAACGCCTTCTGAGGTGAAAACAAGTTCACTTGGTTACTATGAGGAGCGCCGACAAAAATTACAGGACCATCGCGAGGGATATTGAATGAGCCGCGCGGACGAACTTCGCGGAAGAATACCTTGGTGATGCCGCGAAACAGGAGGAGGGCAAGGTCATACGAAAGTGTGGAAGAAACGGCTTGACCTTGGCTGGATGGGACCAATGCTTTAGTAGACATCGTATCGTGGTGAGGGACAGGCCTCGGGGCTCCGACTCTCAATCCCCAAGCGTGTTCGAATCCCCAAAATGTCTGCAAGCCTGTCACGTGAGGTGATGTGCACGTCTGTCAGCTCAATCACAGAACGACGGAATCGTCAGTCACATTAAGCAATGGCATGCCTGTTCACCATGTCATCTTGCATCTAGTATAGTCTGATAGCTGAGGGAGGCGAAGAGGGCGAGGTCAGGTCAAGCGCTACGGCGTACAGTATGGAAGTGCTTAGTCAGCGATCGTTCTTGGTCTGGTCAATTGCCCACTCTCTACGTCGCTGACGACGAGAGTCGCACGTTACATCAGAAATACGAGTACAAGGTAAGAGCATTTCACTCCGAATGGTCCTTTCCAGATGGGAGCATATTGAATATTCTCACTGGATTGGGTGGATGTGTGCTCAGCAGCCCCGATGAACCAGGGCTGACGTGTCTTTGTGTACACACGTAGATGTCTGCCACCATCGAAGAGGTTACCTCTGATCACTCTGACCACGAGGGTCATGACCACGGCCACGACCATGATAATGATGAGGATCCTACCTCCGCCGCCGCCCTTGATAAGATACAGTCGCGCTCTGAGCGTAAGGCTAGAAAGGCACTCTTAGGCTTGGGTCTCAAGAAGATTTCTGGTATCACACGCGTCACTCTCCGGCGGCCAAAAAACGTACGTCACATTTCCTGACATCGTGCATAGGACCATCACGGATCTCTGGCAGCTGTTGTTCGTCATTGCATCTCCCGACGTGTTCAAGTCACAGAACAGTGACACGTACATTGTGTTTGGCGAAGCGAAGGTTCGTGAATAGTAAAAGTTTATAGTTTAAGGCTCATGCGTGTCTGGGTAGATGGAAGACATGAATACTCAAGGACATCTGAGTGCCTCGCAACAGTTGGTGGGGAGCGGGGCGGGGAGCGCAACCGCTCTCGATACCTCCCGGACAGGCAAAGGCAGTGACAATCCTGACGATGTCCCTGAACTCGAGGCACCAGAAGATGACGGTCCCGTTGATGAAACCGGTGTTGACCCTAAGGATATAGAGCTCGTAATGGCACAAGTTAACTGCTCACGAGCGAAAGCCGTGAGAGTATTGAAGGAAAATAGCGGTGATCTTATCAATGCGAGTGTGTCTATTTCCATTCGTATCCGTGGCCCCACCTCTGATTTTTTTGTTCTCCTCATTAGTTATGGCGGCGAGCGAATGATTTTTTTGGCACCAGCTGGTATTGTACTTCTGTAAAACATTTATACAAGTACTACCACCTCGTTCTTCCGCGATCTCCTTGTCTCTCCGGGTAATGCGGCCACAACATGCCTCGTGCCCTCCTACGGTGCTATCTTTGCCACCGCCGCAACTCGATATAATAATTTGATCGTTCCCAACCGCTCATGATGATCTCGACCCCCTCGCTGCCTTTGACCTTGGCCCCATTTGAGGGTCGAGGGCCGACTTTCAACCCTAGTTCCTGAGCAACGCTCTGTACCAACCCACGAAGTTCATCTTTGGAAAACATGTGGTAGTAGCGCCGTACTGCATCAGGCTGTACATTTTGAGATTGCTCAGTCCCAGGTGCCTTGGGACGTGCATTATCGGATGAAAGAATCCATGGTACGAAGACATCTTGACCACCTGAGTATTGCTCTCCGTCTGCGTCTGCACAAAGTCCTTCTCGGGATGGTACAGGGATGATTCTTTTCGACTGTTCATCCTGTTCGATGGCCCAGACATAGATCAGAATGCGACCATGACTCGGAGAGACAGACTCCAGTAGTCTCTGGGTCACTGCTTGTTAGTGAAAGCGTACGAGTGATATTCAAAAGAACGAACCTTCACGCCTGCCATCCTACGTTCTGCTGTCGCCAGATGGTGAATTGTTGCAATTGAAATCGCATAGTCCTTAGCGTATATCTGCATCAGTATGGTGGTCAGGGTAGAAACACAGAATTCGTACGAAAGCACCACGTCGCCATCCATTCTCCAGCACATCTCCCCTTACAACCTCGCGGATATTATCGCTTCCACCTGCAGTTCTTGCAAGGTTTAGCAGACCTTGACTTCTGTCCAGTCCAATTGTCCAAATCTTCCCTGGATGATCCGTGGGCAAACCGAGGTATTTCCCATTACCAGTCCCCGAGTCAAGTCCTACCCATCCAGTGGGAATATTCTGTAGAAATTCTGAGACGAGGGGCCAAGGCTATTGTCACTAAAAATGGCGGGGAGATGTGAGGTAAAGTAATGTTTCGCTACCTTGTATCGGGTGGACGAGAAGTGAGACGCGATGTGATCATACACTTCATGTACGTGTATCTGCTCGTATGCTTTGGGGTTGTCATCGACGACAGTTGCAATGACCTCTGATGGCATCGGTATGTGTAGTTTCTCCTCTGAAGGTGCGCACACTTTGTGATGAGGGATGATGAATATGGTACCGAAGGAAACAAGGTCGGGTAGTCTAGTAGACACTGGCAGTCCAACGTTACAGTTCAAACCCCATCTCTCAATCCACCAGCCTAGGAAACTTGCTACCATCAAACGGCGGGAATGGCACTAGGGTCGATGTGTCTCGATCCATCATGGATCGTGCAAGTTTGCTGGACCAAAGATTTCGATGCGAATACTGAGATCGGATAAGGATTGGAGATTAAAGATATAGCGATAACATCAGGCATGCTCGCCAGCCTCCACTCGCAGAGCCCTCTACATGGCCTAAATTCCGGCCAGCCAAAACGGGAGTCCCACACTCCTGGAACCTCCACCCTCACCGTCGCAGCTGGTGACGACCTCACCCCACCGTCTCACTTCATCGCATGCATACATGCGAAGAAAGCGCGAGGTGCCTGCGCGAGAGTTTTCGTGCCGTCCTTGGGGGTGATGCTGTCGAAATCACTGTCGGGGAAAATGTTTCGGCAGTGCAAGGCGCAGCTCGATGCACATCCAGCTCAGATCAAGCGTCAGGATCATAATGTAATGACACACGCCGAAATGTACCTCAGCTCACGTGCGTTGGTCAGCTCCTGGCTGTACTGGAGGACGGGCGAGCGAGATCCACTATCGCTCGGGCCATCCAGGTTGCAACAGAGCGTGCTGGCGAGTTGGGCGGCCCACAACGAAGTAACGGTTCAAACGAGATCAAGTCGTCGAGAGTACATGAAAAACGTCGTGAGCGTAGATAAAAATGGGTAGATGATATTGTATTGCGAGACTATGTGATAAAGAAATGAATGTGCTCTGCTTTACTCTTTGACAAATCCACTACAAGAAGGTGGACGCAGAGAGTAGCAGAAATCCTACAGATTTTAGTTAATCTTGCTCCTGTAAAATAAGAACTAAGCGTGATAATTCCGGCGCAGTTCAGAGTGTTGAGGAGCTAGAGACACGAGAGGTAATAGAGATAACTGAATGAACGAACGTTCTATTACTGCAAAGATTTTATTAGAGACATTCTACCTTTCATGACATAAGTCGGTCCGACACGAGGAACAAATTGCATGCGCACCTTCAGATAAGGGGTGGTAACTGATGTACGTGTATGTATCCCGCGTGTGAACCACCTCACCGTCAGAGCTCAGACTCATTCTTTCGGGCAGTAGAGGAGGCAAAAAATAACGGGTGATGACAAAAGTCAACGCATGTAATCTTGCTCACAAGAATGGGCACCTCAATGTGGAGAGTGAAAGAGATGCCAAAGTGAAAGGAGCGTGCAGCCTTGGTATAGTCACCACTGCGATGAGGGTTTAGAGGAAAATATATCATGATATAGTCTAAGGTACAAGGACAACTGCACGAGAGTCAGGATGACATCGGTTAGATGGTAGAGTCAACGCACGGTGCCAGGTTGCATTCACTACCTATCTGTTGAAGGAAACAGAAGCAGATCAACATATAGAATACACTCGGAAGGTTATCTTGCGTACAGAATTCGTGGGTTTCATCATTTCTCTTAACCGTTTGCTAGTAGTAGCGAGG
>Ga0137362_10001193_pt1 | contig 15700 bp, 10 predicted proteins | sample MadtaG_2_FD_104801 | JGI IMG/M metagenome (GOLD analysis project Ga0137362, IMG submission 104801) | Vadose zone soil microbial communities from Angelo Coast Range Reserve, California, USA - Mad1_100_16 metaG | ecosystem: Environmental > Terrestrial > Soil > Vadose zone | place: USA: California... | reverse complement strand
CGTTTTTCGAATTGGGCGCGGCGACAGGTGGATTCAACGAGTTTGTGGGCCGATGCGCGATTGAGTTTTTCGCTGAGCGCGAGAGAAACGGCTTCGGCATAGATCAAGCCGTGAGTGAGATCAAGATTCGCGCGCATCTTTTCCGCGTTGACGGCAATGCGCGGCAATAGAGCTCCCAGCTGATGTGACCCGCCGGCTGTCAGCCGCGCGATTTCCGGAACCACTTCCCATTCCGATTGCCACGCGCCGAGGCTACGTTGATATTCCCCAGACATTGCCGAGAGAACGGTACTGACAAGCGCGGGAACCCGTGACGCAGACCCGAGGATGGCGGCAGATGCGACGGGGTTTTGCTTGTGCGGCATGGTAGAGGAACCGCCGCGTCCTGTCGATGGTGGCTCGGAAAGTTCGCCGACTTCGGTTTGTATGTGCAAGGAAAGATCGCGGGCGATTTTCGCCAGGGTACCCGATAGCAATCCCAGGCTTGTGGCGGTTGCGGCAATTCGTTCGCGTTGCGCGTGCCAGGGAATGCGGGGAAGCGGAATTGCGAGTTCTTCGGCCAGGAGCTTGGCGATTTGCGGACCGCGACCGCCAAGAGCAGCGAGAGTGCCTGCAGCGCCGCCAAATTGCAGTACCAGGGAATTTTCGAGTTGATCCCGCAAACGGTCGCGGTGCTGGAGGAAGGCGTCAAGCCACCCAGCTGTGATGTAGCCAAAAGTTGTAGGCAAGGCGTGCTGCAGCCAGGTGCGAGCCACGAGCAGAGTGTTGCGATGGGCTTCGGTGATATCAATGAGCGCTGCAACGATGGTTTCCAGATCAATTTCGATACAACGAATCGCAGCGCGTAGTTGGAGGACCAGCCCGGTATCGAGTGCGTCCTGGCTCGTGGCGCCGAAGTGGACATAGCGCAATGCGTCGCGAGAGTTGCGTCCCACGATTGCATTGAGTTGTTTTAAGAGTGGTATGGCGAGATTACCGGCAGAGGGCATGGCTTGTGCCAGAGAAGGTAGATCAAAGAGTTCGACCCGGCAGGAAGAACTGATGGCGGCCGCGGCGGAAGCGGAAATTATTCCCGCGCGAGCTTGCGCGCGCGCCAGCGCCGCTTCGAAATCAAGGATGGATTGCACCGCAGCCGCATCGCTAAAAACGGATTCGACGGAGGGGGAGCGGAAGAAGCCGTCCAAAAGGTGCATGCCAAGAGTGTAAATGGGAACCGCGGACAAGAAAAACGGATTCCGCGCATGGAGGGCGATACGGTAGACTCCACGGGGTCATTGGGGGAGAACCGCGAACATGATAAGCAATCGGAAAGAGATACACGTGGAGTGGGGCGATTGCGATCCAGCAGGGATTGTGTATTATCCGCGATTTTTCGAATATTTCGATGCGTGCACAAATGCGCTGTTTGAGAGTGTGGGATTCCGGAAGGCGGAAATGCTGAAGACCTATGGCTTATTGGGGATTCCAATGATTGATACGCGAGCGCAGTTTTACGCGCCGGCGTCGTTCGGAGAAACCGTCAGGATCGAGACGCGGATTGTGGAATGGGGGCGCAGCAGTTTCCGGGTAGAGCACAAACTTTATAACCGGGAAGCGCTGGCGGCCGAGTGCGCGGAAAAGCGGGTGTGGACCGTGCGGGATCCGCAAGCGCGCAACGGGATGCGCAGCGAGGCGATACCGGACGAAGTTAAGGCGCGCTTTGAGTGACGGAGCGAAGCAGCGGTTTGGCCGGCGATCCGATTGGGTGGAACGGCGGCAGCTGAGCTGCCGCACTCCGTATACTGCTCCATATGCTCGCGGTTCCGTTGGTCAGGGCTTGGATTTGATTTCGACAGGATCCTGGAGTTTGAAGGTTAAGTGAGTTTCGGCGGGCAGTACGATTTCACGATTGCCGGTTAATCCGGCGCCCGCTGTACCTCCGCCTGCGCCAACGATGGCGCCAATTGCGGCGCCTTTGCCACCACCAGCCAGGCCTCCAATTAACGCACCTGCTGCACCGCCTCCGCCAATCAAGCCCGCAGAGCGTTTCCCCTTGCCCTTAGTGGCTTGCCTGCGATCCGTTGTATGAAGTTCGTAGGTTGCGCCCCCGACGGTAACGCTTTCCAGGGCGACGGACAAAACCGCACCACCTTTGAAGCGTCCCGCTGATTTTGCGTCGCGAACCACACCCGTCACGTGAGCGCCTTTGGGAATTGCTGTCCTGCCGTCCACCTCGACTGGAGCAGCAACCGTTGCCGAAAAATTTTGGCCGGTGGAAGAAGTCTTGGAGCCCAGAGGCTCATCCAGAACCACCGTAAGCGCTGTTTCAGCAGGGACCATGAGGGGCTTTGGCGCGATGGCTTCGCGGACAGCGGAATTTTTTGAAGAGTTCGAGCCATTCATGGCGCCGCCGGAGGAATTGTTTGCAGCGGTATTGGACGAGTCGTTCGACGTGGTGTCCGGTGTTGCGGATTGATTTGCGGGTTTCTGGCAACCGGAAACCGCGACCAGCACGGCAAGAGACACAAATGGGTATAGAAATCTAAGTCGGTTCAAAAAACACCTCCTGGAGAGATAGCTGGGCGGTTGTTTCCTATTGTATTTGAAAAAGAAGCGTTGAGGAAACACAAGACCAGAAGAGTCGGGTAATTCCATTTTGGACAAAAAAGCGCCCCGGATCGTGTGATCCGGGCGCCTTTTTGTTTTGCTAGTATTTGTCGGCTTAGCGCGGCTTTTGTGAACCATGCGATTCTGGTAGCAGGGAAGAGCTACCCATCGCCTCGCTCGTGGAGCGAGAGCTGCCGTCGAGAGTAAAAAGGCCTTCGGTTGCGGAAACCGCAAATAGCGACCCGCCACGGCCCGCGCGAACTAGCGGGAAGAAGCCTTCAGCCAGCGGATCGTTAACCTTTTGCCAAGTTTTGCCGAAGTCGAATGATGCTACGAGTCCGTGCCGTTGCAACGAAGCTAGACGCGCGTTTCCGGCGCCCGCCGCATCCTGGAACTGCAACTCGCGGATGTCGGCGCGGGTCCAGTTGCGTCCGGCGTCGTGCGAAGAGTACAAGCCCATGTTGGAAGTGATGAAAAGGTTTTGGTCGTCGATGCGGCGAAGGTGAAGATTGCCTGCGGACCCGAATGAGAGTTCCAAGGAATCCCAATGCGCACCGGAATCGGCCGAATAAAGAAGTGTCTTCTGCGAAACGGCCCACACTTGCGAGCCGTCGCTGGAAACTTCGAGAGACTGCGCAGGCTGCTTCACCGACGCTTCATTGGCGATATGCCTCCAGGTGGTGCCCTTGTCTTTTGAAACCAGCGCACCGCCGGTGGTCGCGGCGAACCATTCGTTTCCGCCGAACGTCAGTTCGTTCACCTGAAACGCAAGAAGGGTCGGCACAACTTTCTTGGCTAGAGGCTTCTTCGCAACCGGGGCAGGCTTCTTGCCCTTCGCGGTTTTCGAAGTCGTCTGTGCAACCGACGTTGCTGCTGCTTCCGGCACAAACAATCCTGCCTTGACCCATTTGTGCCCGGTTTCTTCGTACTTCATCATGCCGCCGTTGGCGAGTGAAGCCCACCATCCGGTGGGCATGGCATAGACGTGACGGACGTCAGAGCGCTTGAGTCCGGGGCCAAGCGTGGTCCAAGATGCGCCGCCGTCCTTCGTGGCCAGAAATGCGTTGGTGTCAAAGGTCAGGACAACCAGCGCGTGATCCGGATTTTCGCGATCGATCGCGACGTCCAGAATGTGCTGATGATCGAATCCGTTGTTGGCAGCCGTGAATGTAGCGCCGCCATTATCGCTGATTTGTACGCCTTCGCGTTCGGTTCCCAGGATCACGCGCTGCGGATTCTTTGGATCGATCAGGATGGCATTAACCACCCAATCGCCGGGAGTGGTCCGCTTCCATTCGCCGCCTTCATTGGTGGTCTTCCAGAGGCCACTGGTGGTGCCGGCATACAACGTGTCCGGATGCTGCGGATCTTGTTTGATCAACTGGGTACGGCGAAATACGAATGGGATGCCAGCGTAGCGTTTCCAGTTTTGTCCCGCGTCCACGCTGTGATAAATGCCGGAACACGCAGTAGCGTGCACGTTCGAGGGGTTCGCCGGGTCAATCACGATGCTCATCACGTCTGAGTCATCGATCATTCCTTTGACGACTGGTGACCAATTTTTTCCGCCGTCGGTGGTTTTCCAGGGAAGGTGATAAGTCCCGGCGTAAATCGTGTTTTCGTCTTTCGGATCGAATGCCAGAGAGTCAAAGTTGCGCAGATCGTCGTGGTTAGCCGGAGTGATGCGCTCCCAGGTGTTTCCGTCATCCTTCGAACGGTAGACTCCGGTTAAGGAGCCGGCAACAAACAGCTTGGGGTTGGTTGGAGCTTGCGCGAGCGCGCGTACGGTTTCCTTCGGCAAACCGATCAACTTCCAGGAACGGCCTGCGTCGTCGCTGCGATAAACGCCGCCACCGCCGGAGTACAAAGTCCAGGTGCTCGCGTAGAGGCGATTCGAATCACGCGGGTCAACAATGATGTGGGTGACGACATCGTCCTGCCCGGTACCGATGCGGCTCAGCAAATTCCAGTGCTGGCCTTCGTCACTCGAAGAAAAAACGTGCCCGTCCGAAGTGCCCAGAAAAATCCTGCTGGGATTTCGGGGGTCGGCTTCGAGAGAAATAACCGTACCGCCGGAGGGACCCACTTGCCGCCATTGCTGCGCAGGAGTGGCAATCGTTGCAGCTAAGCTCAACGCTAAACAACCCATCCACTTTGCATTCATACGAGTCGATTCTCCCAGAGCGCAGAAGCGCCCACAAGGCAAGAGTCTAAGGTATGCTCAAGTGGCACGCGACTGTCCTAACGACCAGAATTGGGGCAAGTTAGTTAGGTTCTAGTACCATTTGGGAGCAGCGACCGTGGCATGCAACTTTCTTTCCATTGCAGGGTTTTACACTCATAAGGGTTGTTTATCTGAATGTGGACGGACGTCATCGAATAGGGAACGGGTTTGAGCGTCAGAGGATGACACTTATGAGCACCAACTGGGCATTGAACAAGGTCAGGTATTCGCTTCTGTTTTTGGCGGGAGCTGTTGCTCTTGGTTCGACTGCCGTTTATGGACAGAATGCCCCATCGAGCGACTACAACCAAAATAACAATCAGAATCCCAATATGCCGGACAACGCTGACCAGTCGAACTACGATGCACCAGAGAATGGACAAGACCCCCCGACTCGTGTAGCGCGTTTGAGTTTTGTTGACGGTGCCGTTTCCTTTCAGCCCGGCGGGCAAGGCGACTGGGCGCAGGCTATGCGTAATCGTCCAGTGTCTATCGGCGACAAGATCTGGGCCGACAACAACGCGCGAGCGGAAATTCAAGCAGGTGAGGCCTCCATCCATCTCGCCAGCATGACAGCGCTTTCATTCTTGAATATGGATGATCAGACCACGCAAATGCGCCTGGCGGAAGGAACGATTAATATCCGCGTTCGCGAATTGCGCGAAGGCGACGCGTACGAGGTTGACACGCCGAATCTGTCCTTCAACGTGACCGAAGCTGGGGCATTCAGGATTGACGTGAACGAGAACGGGGACGGAACACGTATCACTGCCATTCGCGGTGAAGGCGAAGTTACGGCAAACGGACAAACCTACACGATTCATGCCGGTGAACGAGGCGAGTTCAACGGAGTGGATGACAACGTCACCTACTTTGTCACGGCGGCGCCCGAACCCGACGAATTCGATCAGTGGTCAAACGACCGCGACCTGAAAGAGGACAATTCGACTTCTGCACGTTTCGTTTCCCGCGATGTGCCGGGTTATAGCGATCTCGACGATAACGGCACTTGGAATGAGGAACCGGATTATGGTCCGGTTTGGTATCCCAATACCGCCGATGCTGGGTGGGCTCCGTATAGCTACGGATATTGGAACTATGTGGGACCGTGGGGCTGGACTTGGATTGGCTACGAGCCGTGGGGATTTGCTCCCTTCCATTATGGACGTTGGGCGTTTATTGGCAGCCGATGGGGCTGGTGCCCGGGTCCTTATTATGCGCGGCCGATTTACGGCCCGGCTTTCGTAGGATTTCTTGGCGGCGGTTTCGGATTCGGCATTGGCGGGGGAATCGGCTGGTTCCCGTTGGGGTTTCGTGAACCGTTTCGCCCCTGGTATCACACCAGCGGAGTATATTTCCGTAACATCAACTTCAATAACACGCGTTTCCGCAACTCGACATTCGTGAGCAACCGCGGTGGCAGTTTTAATTACGCCTACGCGCACAACGTAAGGGCGGTCACCGTCGCGTCCAGAACCAATTTCGTAAACGGCCAAGCGATCAATCGCGGAGCGATTCGTGTGAACGAAGCGGCATTGCGTAGCGCTCAGGTGACCAATCGCACAGGCTTTACGCCGACACGGCAAAGCTTTGTTGGGGCGGCTGCAAGTCGCGGCAACATTGCGCGGCCACCTTCTTCAGTTCAGAACCGCTCGGTGATGGCACACACCTCGCCTGCAGCAGGTGCTGCAAACCTGCCGGTGCGGAGCTTTGGTGGAGCAAACAATCAAGCCGGGCGTGGAGGATTCAACGGCAATGCGGGCTCGCGGGGTCCAGCCATAGGTCGCTCCGCGCAAACCGGGGCGGCCGTAAACCGCGACCGGCCTCCATCCGCGCAAAGCGGCCGGCCTCAATCGCATATGCTCAGTGCGCCGGCGGATTCGGGCGGCAATCGCAACCAAGGGGGTAGTGGAAGCGCGCGCACCTGGTCCGCGCAAGGCAACCTCACCGATCACGGTCGTGCTCCAGCAGGGTTTGGCTCCAACTCCGGGAACACGAATCGCCATGATCGCCCGCCATCGGCAGGCTCAGGAAATAACCGTGCGGGATATCCTGTGAATCCGCAGTCGAACGGATCAGGCAATCGCCCCGACAACAGCCCGAGTCGAGGTTCCAGCTATACAAACGATCGGGCCTCATCCAATGCTCAGCAGCGGTCTTACAGCCCGCCTTCGCGCTCGAACTCTTTGCCATCGCAACCGCAATCGCGAGGCAACTCAGTGGCGCCGCGCGGACCCTCAGGGCCGCCTGCTCCATCGCGCTCGTATTCGCCGCCTAGCCGTTCTTCCGCGCCGAGTCCCTCTTCAGGCGGCGGAGGTTCGCGCAGCAGTGGCGGATCGCATGGCGGAGGAAACAGCAGCAGCCACGCGGGTGGTTCACCACACGGGCACCGCTAATCGCATTCGCTTTGTCCCTGAGCCTGCTTTAGTTCAGCAGGCTCACTTTTTTTGCTGCCGCCATCAATGCCTGTTTCCCCCTACAACTCCTTCCGCCGGGCCGGGTTATATTCCGCAGAGACATAAACCTCATCAGGTGAATCCAGTCTGGAAACTCAAGCAATTGCCCGATGTGGGTATGCCTCAATCTGGTGCTATGGTTTAGGAAACTCGCAATGCCCCCAACCAACTGTATGCGAGACAAGACCTGGGAAAAATTCCGTTCAGGAGAGGTCAAGGAAATGAGACATATCGCTGCACGATGGTTCACGCTTTTACTCACAATGTTTGCGCTGTCGTTTCTTGCGAATACCACCCTCGCCGCAGATGACGATGATCCACCCGCTCGCGCCGCACGGCTTAGTTACGCGTCTGGCTCGGTTTCGTTCGAGCCCGCTGGAACGGATGAATGGGTCGATGCCGTCGTCAATCGTCCAATGACCACGGGCGACAAACTTTGGGCCGATCAAGACGGCCGCGTCGAAGTACGCATCGATTCTTACGCGCTGCGGCTTGGCCCGCAGACTGGTTTTTCTTTTCTGAATCTGGACGACAACGTCGTACAGGTTCGTTTAACCGAAGGTTCGCTGAACGTTCGCGTCCGGCGTCTGGATGAGAATCAGACTCTTGAAATTGACACGCCAAACCTGGCGTTCAATATCTTGCGAGTCGGTTCGTATCGCATCGATGTCAACGAAAACGGCGATGCAACGCTGGTCACCGTTCGGGAAGGACAAGGCGAAGTAACCGGCGGCGGCTCAGCCTATCCGGTTCACGCTGGTGACTCCGTGAATTTCAGCGGAGTCGATCAATTGAGCGCCGACGTCGAAGGCATCGGAGAGGGCGACGATTTCGATCAGTGGAGCAATTCGCGCGATCAACGTTGGGAACACTCGAGCTCGGCACGTTACGTTTCCGACGACGCCGTCGGATACGAAGATCTCGACGAAAACGGCCAATGGGATTCCGATCCGGAGTATGGCACGGTCTGGTATCCGCGGACCGTTGCGGCAGATTGGGCGCCTTATCGCTACGGACATTGGGTCTGGGTCTCTCCGTGGGGATGGACCTGGGTAGATGATGCGGCTTGGGGATTTGCGCCGTTCCACTATGGCCGTTGGGTTGTTGCGCGTGGCAGATGGTGCTGGGTGCCTTCGCCTCCGCGTCCCGCTTATGTCACGAGAGAATATGTGCGTCCCGTTTACGCGCCTGCCCTGGTTGCCTGGGTTGGCGGCGGCGTAGCGGTTGGAGTGGCGTGGTTCCCGCTCGGCCCACGCGATGTTTACGCGCCTTCTTATCACGTCAGCGAGCGGTACGTCGAACGCGTCAATGTTTCGAACACCCGGATCGTGAATCGTACCCAAATCACCAACGTCTATAACAACGTTTACGTCAACAAGACCACGGTCAACGTGACCAACATCACTTATCAGAACCAGCGCGCCAACAACGCCGTCACGGCAACTTCTCAAGCGTCATTTACCACCGCGCAGCCCGTGGGCCGCAATCAGGTTCGTGTGGACGCGCGCCAAGTAGCCGCTGCTCCTGTGTCGCCAACGACCGTAATTGCTCCGCAGCCGCGCAGTTTTGCTGGCGCAGCCGCTCCTGCCAAGGTTCGCCCGCCAGCGACTCTTGCTAGTCGCAACGTAGTCGCAAAAACTGCACCGCCGCCCCCTCCGGCTCCAGTAGCGCAGCAAGTAAAAGCAGTGGAGGCTAACGGTGGCCGTCCAGTGGCGGTAACTCAGATTCGTGCCAATCAACCAGAGGCGGCGCGCGAAAACGTAAGAGTCGCAGCTCCTGCGAAAACGGCGGCGCTTCCTCCGAAGGGCAATTCCGTGAACCGCCCGGGGCAGCCGGGCCGTCCGGCGCAAAATCAAAGCAACGCGCGCGCCGCGCAACCAAATCAGCCGGCGAACGCGCAGCCTAATGCGAATCGTCCCGCCAACGTGAATCCAAATCAGCCAAACGCAAATCAGCCGAATGCTAACCGGCCAAATTCCAATGCAGCGAACGCTGAGAATCCGAACCGTCCGCCCAACGCGAATCCGAATCGTCCGTCAAATGCCAATCAGCCGAACCCGAATCAACCGAACGCCAATCGGCCTAATCCCAATGCCGAGAATCCCAACCGGTCGCCGAATGCGAACCAGCCGAACCCGAATCAGCCGAACGCCAACCGGCCCAATCCAAATGCTGAACGGCCTGAGAATCCCAACCGTCCGCCAAACGCGAACCAGCCGAATCCCAATCAGCCGAACGCCAACCGGCCTAATCCCAATGCCGAGAATCCCAACCGGTCGCCAAATGCGAACCAGCCGAACCCAAATCAGCCGAACGCCAACCGGCCCAATCCAAATGCCACGGCTGAGAATCCGAACCGCGCGAATCCCAACCGTCCGCCGAACGCAAATCCGAATGCAGACAATCCCAATGCGAACCGTCCTGCGGAAAACCGGCCGGCGACCAACGAACGCCCACCGGCTGCGCGGCCAAATGCCGAGCCGCCGGCGCAACAGCGTCAGCAACAGCAAGAGCAGCAGAACGTAGAGCGGCAACGCGCGCAACAACAACAGCAGCCGCAACAACAGAAAGCCGAACAACAAAAACGGCAGGATGTGCAGCGGCAACAACCGGAAAAACAGCAACAAAGCCCGCAGAAGGAAGTGCAAAGGCCGCAGCCAAAGGAACAGCCGAAGGAGCAGCAAAAGCCGCCGGCAAAGAAAGACGACAAAGACAACAAAGACAACAGGAAAGACCGTCCGCCATCGCGTTAACGCCAAGTGAGCGTCGCGAAAAAGGAGTGGCTCCGAAAACGGGCCGCTCCTTTTTCTTTTTGAGGTGCAAACTACGCGCCGTGCATTTTACGTTCCTGCCTCAACGTGTGGTATGTTTTGCAAATCTCATGTCTTCCGCGCCGCTCACATCGCTTGATTTCCGCCGCGCTCTCGGCCAGTTCGCCACCGGAGTCACGGTAGTCAGTGTGGAAAGCGCGCCTGGACGTGTGCACGGGATGACGGCAAATTCATTCACGTCGGTTTCGCTGGAGCCGCCACTCATCTCGGTATGTGTCGCGGAACGGGCGCATCTGCTGCCACTGCTCAAGGAAAAGCGGGTCTTTGGAATTAACGTTTTAAGGGAAGACCAACAGCAACTTTCGGAATTTTTCGCGCTCGCCGATCAGCCGCAGAAGGACGAGGCGAGCATGGGTGTGAATTTTATTTGGACGCCGCAAAGTATTCCTTTGATGGACAACGTTCTTTGCCAGATCGCCTGCCGCTTGCATGCGACGCATGTTGCCGGGGACCACACCATCGTCGTAGGCGAAGTTCTTTCCGCTGCACTGTATCCCGGCAAGCCGTTGTTGTTTTTTCGCGGCGACTACACGCGACTCCCTTTCTGACTGTCTTCTCTTGCAGACCTACACGCCCGTCATTCCGAGCGATGCGAGGAATCTCTCTTTTTCTCGCGGCAATGTTCAGTGATGCCCACTCAGCGGATCGCGCTTCACGCCGTACTCCGTGCCCCACTGGTCGGTCATTTCGTTGCGAATCTCCCATAGCTGCGGGAAAAATTTATGCCGCATGCCATCTTCTAAAATCTCCACTGGCCGACCCTTCAGTGATTTCGATCCGAATCCGATCGTTCGGTGGATCAGCTGCATGTGTTCAAAACGGAATTTTTGGAAAAGTTCGTCGAATTCGGCCAGCGCCTCGGCCACTACATATGCGTCGCCGTGATCGTATTGCGAGTTGTAGATCTTCTCGACCGTGAGAGCATGCTTTTGCAAGTACGTTCGTTCGAAGGAATTCCAGATTGGCTGGTACATCTTCAATAAGGTGCGAAAGCCCGGCGATTCCTGGCCGCTGCCGTTTCCCAGCCGCTGCCGAATGGCCTGATATTCCTTGGGAGACATCGTCTCCAGAAGTGAGATTTGTTCAATCATCATCCGCTGCATCGCGTGAACGCGCCGGAACAATGTAAGCACGCGATTGGTATTTTCCTGCTGCAGATATTCATCGATGTCCAGCAGAGTGTAGGCAATCAGCTTCATCCACAGCTCTTCCACTTGATGCACTATTTGAAATTGCAATTCGTCCTTGTTGCACAGCTCCGCGTAATCTGTCTGGCAACTGAGCAGCGCCTTAGTGCGCAGATAGACTTCATAATCCAGCGTCCCTTCACCGTTCATGATTGCGTAAAACTGTTCTCGGTTCACGATCGTCCTCCGATGTGGTTCTTGCGCCTGGCACTTGGCCTTCCGTCAGCGGACGGCTTCGCGACGCGATGGTTGATTGCTATAAACTCCCTTTTCGCCGGAACGCAGCAATTGATAGTAGGGAGCTCCCATTGTGCGCACTTTTTCGGGCCCGCGCGCGTCGAAAGTCAGAAAAAATACTCTTTGCGGACTGCTCCACAATTTCTGGAACGAATCGTCATCGTCAAAAATCTTTGGAGCATCCGGGAAATATGATCCATACCACAGAGCGTTCTCTCTGCCATTCAAGATCCGCAATGGAATCCCGGTATAAAAATTTACGCTGGAAGCGTTAGCGTACTCGCCGTCGCAAACCACCACGTCGCCGGGTTGATATTCGCGAGTTAAAGCGTCCGCAAGCGCTTTCGAACCCAGCACCGGGTAGAAAACTCCCAACGCCAGATGCACGGCACAAAGCGCGACGACCATCATGCCGGCCAACGCCAGGTTTCCTTTTCTTGTGTCATTTCGTCTGCGAAACCACCAATTAAGCGTTGTGCCCGCGAAAAATCCCATGCTGGTAAGCACGAGCGGCAAACGGAACGCCCCAAGAGCTTTCGGCGTCAGATCAAACAGATGCCCCATCGAGAGCGTGTAGAGGTCGGAATCCTTTCGTAGCGCGTCCGCGAAATCGGTTCCCGGCGGAAGGGGCGGAAGAACAATGGCCAGCGTGCCTGCGATCAGGAAAGTCAAAATTCCCAATACGAGCAAAATCGTAGCGCATACTCTTCCGCTGTGCCGTATGGGGCTGTCCCACGAAGACTTCTCTTCGTTCGCGAACCACATCCCTGCCAGCAACGCGAGCGCCGGCATAGCGGGCAGTACATAATATTCCTGGCGCGTGGAAAAACTAAAAAATCCAAGAATTACGATCGCCCAGATGGCGAGCAGCAGCGCCGCGCGTCTTTCTTCCGAGAGTTGTCCGCGCCACTCTTTCCATCGCACCGGCACCTGGCGCAGGCCAGAAATTACATACGGGCTCCAGGGAAATAACCACACCAGGATCAATCCCCAGAAAAGCAGAAAGGGAACTTTGTTGTAGTCGTGTGGTATCCGCTTATTCAAATACCGGTTGATCTGATCGTTGATGAAATAAAACCAGAAAAAGCCTTTGCTTTCGCCTTGCGCCGGATTCCGCAGAGTTGCCAAGACGTGCCAGGGCGCGGCCACTATGAAAAACACCACGGTCGTAAAAAGGGGCCGCAGCTTGAGGACTTGACGGTAATTTCCGGTAATCAGCACGTACACGAGAATAATTCCGACAGGGAATACCAGGCCGATCAAGCCCTTGGTAAGCACGTCAAGCGCGGTAACAATTGCCAGGCCCGCACAAAGTAGGAGCGAGGGCTTTTCCTCGTGCAGACTTTGCCACAAAAGGTGCACCGTGATCGTCAGCCACAATCCCACGATGATATCCGGGATCAAAAATCTGGTGTATAGGTACGGGCCGACAGCCGTGGCAAGAATCAAGGCCGCAAATAGTCCCGCGCTGTCGCCGCCTAATTGCCTTCCGAGTGCATAACTCGCCAGCAGGAGGACCAGCACAAGCAACATCAACGGCAGTCGCGTACCGAACTCGGTAAATCCAAATTGTGAGTAGCTCGCGGCTGTCAGCCAATACAACAGTGGCGCCTTATCGAAATAGCGGATGCCGTCGGCATGAAGCGTCACATAGTCGTGGCGGGTCAGCATCTCTCTTGCTGCCTCCGCATGCACCGAATCGGCGTCATCCAGCAACGGAGGGGAGAAGAGGCCGGGTACGTAGATGAGCACCCAGAATGCGAGGATTATTCCAATGTTGGTGAAATTTCGCTTGGTGGGTGAATCCAGAGGGTGCCTCAAGCCGCTAATGATCCGACGTCCCGAACGGGCGCGCTTGTTCCGCTGAGTCACCCGCTTCCTTGCGGTGAGTTTTTACTTCGCGCAGAGTGTAGATCGGTTTGTTCTGCGATTCGTAATAGGTGCGGGCCATAATTTCGCCGAGCAATCCCATGGAAATGAATTGTATGCCGCTGACCAGCAGTGCAATCGAAAGCAGCATTAGCGGGCCATGCTCCTGCATGACGGAAATGTGGTAAAAAAGCTTCTTGAACACGACGTAGGCGCCGAGCAATGTTCCCGAACCCGCGCCCGCCAAACCCAGCAACCCAAAGAATTGCAACGGCCTGGTCGAATAATCCAATAAAAACTTGACCATCAATAAGTCTAGAAAAACCCGGATGGTCCTGCCGATTCCATAGTTTGATTTACCACTTTTTCGTTGCAGGTTTTCGATCGGCACTTCCGCAATTCTTGCGCCCGTAGTGCTCGCCAGGGCTGGAATGAAGCGGTGCAGTTCGCCGTACAATTGAATTTCTTGAATGATTTCGCGGCGGTAGGCCTTGAAGGTGGTGCCGAAGTCGTGCAATTCGACGCCGGAAAGTTTGGCCATCATCCAGTTGGCGGCGCGGCTTGGAATTTGCCGCATCAACCAGTGATCGCGCCGCGCGTGCCGCCAGCCGCTCACCAGGTCATATCCCTCTTCGATTTTTTCCAGGAATCGCGGGATTTCTTCCGGATCGTGCTGCAGGTCGCCGTCCATGGAGATGATAATGGCGCCACGAGCAAAATCGAATCCCGCCTTGAGCGCTGCGGTCTGGCCGAAATTCCGGCGCAGGCGAATCAAATTGACGCGGCGGTCATGCTCATAAATTTCTGAAAGGACGCGAAAAGAATTGTCGCGGCTGCCATCGTCCACGAACACCAGTTCGTAGGACTCGCCGATCGAGTCCATCACTTCCGTCAATTTCATATAGAGGGCAGGAACATTCTCCTGCTCATTGAAGAACGGTACGACAATCGAATATCGAATTTCCGATTCGTTGCTCATGTTCCTGTTACGCCAATCTCTCCATAGTTTATCAGGCGAATCCCCAGTGCAGCGATACTTTTTCGAATCTCCTTGTCGGTAAGTATTTCCAGTTCCGTTTGCCGCGATTTCTGCAGCCGGGTGGCGCTCTTTTCCAGGTCCGCGTCCGCGTAACCAGGATGGCACATCAATTCAGTGGTTCCTTCTGGCAGGCTTGCCAGCAATTGCTGCACGCCTTTTTTGGTCAACACCCCGGTCTGTGCGATGCCGCAGAAATAATCCGCCGTGCCAATTCCGGCGCGCTCTGTCATTTCGCGGGCGTCCCGCGCCAGAAGTTTCAATCCTCGGGCCTGCACTCCTTGTTTAAGCATCACGCCCGTTGCTTCGCTTCCGCTGGTCAGCGCGGCCCTCAGGCTTGACGCCTCGTGCGCCACCCGCACTGCCTCGATTCCATGTTTCTTGGCAAGACGCAACGCAACGGCAAAAAGTCCCGGAAGCATCTGAACGTGTTTGTGACCATCGAGATGTGTTGGACGAATCCCCGCCGCTCGTACTTTTTCTATTTGTGCGTTCCATTCCGTCTCTACTTCTTTCGTCTCCAGACTCTTCGCTGTGAGCCGGAAAAGCAGTGCTTCCGGTCCGCCGGAAAAATCGCCATTTTCATCCAACAGGCTTTTTACTTCTTCGGCGGGCGCGACCGGTTTTCCGTCGCTCAAATTCAAATGCACTCCCACACCCAATCGCGGCGACTCGCGGGCCGTTTGCACGCCTGCTTCGAACGCACAGCCGTTCGCAATCAGGGAAGCGCTCGTCACAATCCCGTTGCGGTGAGCTTCCGCAATTCCGCGATTTACGCCGTGCGTCCATCCCAGATCGTCCGCGTTGACGATCAGGTTTCGCATTTCTCTGCGCCCATTCCTGTCCATTCGTACAGCTATCCAATTCCCAGCGCGGTTTCTTTCGTACCATTGACCGCTGTTTCCACCAACTTTAGCATGGCAATGAGACGGACTCAGGGTTTAAGGGCTTGTACTTGTAAGCCCCTGAGATGAAGAGTTTGTACTTACAAACCCCGAACGAAGGAAGAAGAATGCAGGTCAAGACTCCAGAACAAAAGCGCATAGTACTGAAGGACGTTGGCAATCGCTATAGCGATAAACGCCGTGGCAATCGCGTGAACTCGCGTGTGCATGTTCGCGCGGAATGGGAATTCGAAGGAAAGACCGCTGTCGCGGAAGCTTTCACTCGCGTGGTAAATCCGTATGGTTGCATGGTCATTCTGAAACCGTCTCTCGAGTTGAATCAGCGCCTGTCGCTCACCAATTTGGCCACCGGTACCAGCAATGCTTCGG